>Ga0137409_10003514_pt1 | contig 16567 bp, 7 predicted proteins | sample CZODoug1_16funga_FD_122059 | JGI IMG/M metagenome (GOLD analysis project Ga0137409, IMG submission 122059) | Vadose zone soil fungal communities from Angelo Coast Range Reserve, California, USA - CZODoug1_16fungal (Hybrid Assembly) | ecosystem: Environmental > Terrestrial > Soil > Vadose zone... | reverse complement strand
GCCCAGGCTACCATGTTGGGATCTGGAGTAATCTGGTTCCCCGGGTACGGGTCACGAATGTACTGGCCTGGATTGGCTGGGTCTGGTCCAGTAGAGAACGGGTTGTATATCTGTGTCGGCCAGGAACTCTCATCCCCGGCAAGCTCCGCGGCAGTGGGAACTTTGATTAATTTGGCCTGGGTCAGTGAATAACGGAATCCCTGGTATGCCCCGAAGAAGAATGTCTTATTCTTGCCGTTGTATAGTTTCGGGATCAAAACCGGCCCCCCGACAACTCCGCCAAATTCGTTTTGCCTAAAAGACGGACGGGACGCAGTGAAAGGTTGCTGAGCATCGAAGATTCCATTGCGGGCATACTCGAACACTGAGCCGTGAAGTTGGTTTGTTCCCGACTTTGTGACTGCGTTGACGACTCCACCGGTTACCGACCCGTATTCCGCGCTGTCTGTGTGAGACACGACTTTGAATTCCTGAATTTCATCGATGATGGGTGGAACCGCATACACACTGTGAAAGGCGCCAAAATTACTCAGACCATCCGTGAAGAAGTAATTGCTTCGGTTACCCTGCCCATTGACGGAGGGAATCACGGATGCCTGATTAATTGGCTCTGGCGTTGCATATTGGCCGCCTGAGGGACCGCCCTGTCCATTGTTTACCGGAGATACACCCGGGGTTAACGTAAGAAGATGGGTAAAGTCGCGTCCGTTGAGCGGGAGATCGTTCACCTGCTTCGTTTCGACAACCTTGCCGAGATTGGCACTTGAGGTCTCCAGTTGCGGTGCGACGCCCTGAACCGTCACTTCGGTGGTTTGTGAACCAACCCCCAGAGCAAAATCAATCGTTGCGGCCTGTCCGACCGCAAGTCTGAACTCAGGAACCCGCTGCTCTGCGAAGCCTGTAGCCGATGCGGAAACCACATACCTACCGGGGATGATATTGAGGAAGAGATAAGCCCCAGCACCATTGGTTGTGGTTGTGTGCTTCACAGCCGTAGCCACATTTTCCAGCACGACTGTGACGTTGGGAACCACCGCGCCGCTGGAATCTCGGACAGCTCCGCTCAGCGAGGCCGTCGATAGCTGTGCAAAGCCCGTGCCGGATAGCAATAGGATTCCACTCAGAAGACACGCTTGCCATAAGCCAAATACTTTGCAGGTCTTCCACCACTCCACTGAAGACTTCATAAAACGCACCTTGGCGCTGCGAGAAGCTTTGTACATAGCTTGTCCTCCGAAAAGTCTTCTTGATCCGGGCTTGCGTATTTGGTTGCCGCACCGATCGCGTTGCGGGGTGATGCGATGCCCCCGATACATCCTTGGCGGAGCAGCATATGCGATCGAAACACCGTTTGTCAATCATAAATAATGATCGACAGCTAATTTTTGGGCTAATGAGAGTTCAGGTGCCCTGAAGGACACCGGTTTAGAGGGGGGTATAGTGACGGCAAAGTTCACACGTAAGGAATTGAGAATATTTGGGAGTTGACTCAAGCGTGGTCTAACGGGCCATCTCGGGGCGAAGGTCAGGCGCTTCCCAGCGACTTGCGACAAAGCGATCTTGAATCGCTCCCATCACTCCAAACGGAGGCCGCATTCTGGTGGAGGCTGGGCCTGGCTGCTACTAGTTTGCGGTTTGTCCCAGTGCGCGCATCGCTGCCGCACCCAAAAGACTGTATAACCTCCCCATCTCCCCATCAAGCACAATCTCGATATCGTCGCCCACCATGGTCAGAGCGCCATTCCACCTTGAAATCGTGCGATTGATTTTCGTGGTCGCTTCCGCGCGACGGCTCTTTTGGCATACGCAAATCGATGAGACGTCTCTCGATCAAATATGTGGATTGAACCTAGACCAGGGTGATCTCAATGCCGAGTTTTTTGAACGGCACAATCGCTGAAGCGGATGCCCCAACGTCTGTAATCAATTTGTCTATGCCTTTTGTTGGGCAGAGGAGATACTTGCTGACAAAACCGAGTTTGCTGTGATCAGCTACCACAACCTTCATTTTGGCGTGTTGCACAAGTTTGCGCAGGACTTCGGCTTCAGAGGGATTCGTGCAAGTGAGGCCTTGTTTTGCATCGATGCCGTCGACACCGATGAACATGATGTCGGAGAAGAGCGCCTCGGCTGCGGCATTTGCTAGCGGGCCTATGAGAGTGAACCAACTTCCACGGAGGTGCCCTCCCGTCACGATCACCTCGATATCTCTCCTGTTGCTCAACTCCATTGCCACGTTCACTGTATTTGTAATGATCGAGATGCCAGTAAGAACTCTCAGGCACCGCACGACTTCGGTCGTCGTGGTACCCCCAGTTAAGGCAACAGTCTGTCCCGTGCTGACCAGAGCCGCTGCTGCAGCCGCAATCCGACGTTTTTCTTCAGCGAAGCTGTTTACTTTGTCTTGGAAGGAACTATCATGTCGAAACGGTTCGTAGAATAATGGCCCGATCGGGACAGCTCCGCCTCGCGTTCGCCTCAAAAGCGACCGGCTTTCAAGGTCCTCGAGATCTCTCCGGATGGTTGCTATCGATGCGCCGAGCGTGTTGCAAAGTTCGTCGACTTCGATACCGCCCGTCTCCTGCAGGCGACGAAGAATGTATTCCTGACGTGCGACGAGATTATCGGTCTTGGGAGCCATATAGTTGAGCGCAACAAGCCGGATTCTTCGGCCTCTCGTTTACTATATCTCAGTGTGATCGTACGATCTTGACGCATGATCGAAACACCTCATCGAACTCATCTCCCCGAAATTCGTTTTCCGATGATTGCGGCCCTGATCGCTAGGTCGGGAACTGTGCAGATCTCGGTATCGCTGTACCATTTGCAATATCATGATTCGTGATCGTTCTTCGTATGCGTGATCATTATAGATGATTGACAAATCGCATGGTGCGCGACTACGATCACGCGCGAATGAGCATCCCCTTGAATGGGCATGCACCCTGTTTGATCAAGAGATCTTCATGTTTAGGCGCTCGTAGATTGAAGGTTCAACGCGTGGGTTAAAGATGACATCCACTTGAACCAACATCGCGTCAGAATGAACCATCCCACCTCGCATCACCGCCTAGTGTCCTTAACTGCAGGGTTGCTTATCGCCTTAGTAGCGCGGGAGATGCGCACGCAACCTCCGACCCAGAACGTGGCTGGAATCAGCTTCGAAAATCGCCAGCCGCAATCCGGTGTAGATTTTGTTTTGAACAACGGAACCACCGTTGACAAGCCGATCATCGACAGCATTCCTGGCGGAGTCGCATTGCTGGATTACGACAACGACGGCTTTCTCGACATCTTCTTCACAAATGGCGCGCGGATACCTTCTCTGTCGAAAGAAGTTCCTGGCTTTTACAACCGCTTGTATCACAACAATCATGACGGAACATTTACCGATGTTACCGAGAAAGCGGGCTTGAGCGGGACAGGGTACAGCGTCGGCGTTGCTGCAGCGGATTTTGACAATGATGGTTGGACAGATCTTTACGTCACTGGAATCAATCATAATATTTTGTACCGCAACAATCACGACGGAACATTTGCGGATGTCACCGAAAGGGCCGGCGTATCCGGTGTTAACTCCGCAGGCAAAAAACTGCTCTCTGTCTCGGCAGCGTGGATTGATTACGACAATGATGGTCGTCTCGATCTATTCGTGACGAACTATCTTGACTGGTCGCCTGAGACGTCAAAGGTCTGTGGTTTGCCGGGGAAACGCCTATCATGCCCCCCGTCTCTCTACCCCGGTGAGCCGAACTTTCTGTATCACAACAACGGCGACGGAACATTCACCGATGCTTCCGAGTCTGCTGGCATCGCCGATCAAATTGGGAAGGGAATGGGCGTTGCTGTGGCTGACTACGACGCAGACGGATGGATGGACATTTTTGTAGCCAACGACAACCAAAGAAACTTTCTGTTCAAGAATCGCCGGGGTAAAGGGTTCGATGAGGTCGGTGTAGAAGCCGGCGTGGCCTATACGGAAGATGGTATTCCTGTTTCAAGCATGGGTGTCGATTTTCGAGACTATCGAAACGATGGAAGGCCCGGAATATTTATTACAGCGTTGGGTGGCGAAACCTTCCCTTTGTATCGAAACGAGGGAAACGATCTCTTCAGCATGGAAACTTATCCCGCCAATATTGGTTTCTCGACATACAAGATGAGCGGCTGGGGAGCTGGAATCGTCGACCTTAACAATGACGGCTACAAAGACCTCTTCAGCGCCAACTCCCATGTCAGTGAAAATGCCGATATTGATCCTCAGCAGCATTATCTGCAGACCAACGCCATCTTCGAGAACATGAAAGACAACACCTTTCAAGACGTAAGTGCACACGCAGGCCCTGGCCTCAGTCTGCGCGCAGCACATCGTGGAGCAGCGTTTGGGGACTTGAATAATGACGGCAAGGTTGACATCGTTGTCTCCGTAATCGCAGGGCACGCGGAGTTGCTCTACAATACGACGGCGAACGGCAACCATTGGCTCCTGATTCAGACTATCGGTACAAAGAGCAACCGTGACGGCATTGGAACACAGATCAAGCTCACCTCTCAGTCCGGCTCAGTGCAATTCAACCAGGTGACGACCGCTGGAAGCTATGCGAGCTCTTCGGACAAGCGCGTTCATTTTGGGCTCGGCCGCGACAAATTGGTAAAGGAAATCACACTTCGTTGGCCGAGCGGAACCGTTCAGACTCTGCACAATGTGAAAGCGGACCAGATTCTCAGGGTGACGGAGGGTGCATTGTGAGGGCTCTATATTGGTCCGTTCTTTGCTTAGGCATGGCTGTCCGATGCATAGCGGCCACCATTGAGGCCTCGACCGACTCGAATGCCGACGCTTGTGCCGGAGCAGAGATTCAACTTAAGTCTCTCTCGACAAACCTGAATCGCAACCAATTCTCGGTTGCAGAGGATCGGCTAACGCTGCTCAAGGCGGAGCATCCCGACTGCTCTTCAATCCTGCTTGCCGAGGCAAGAATCAAAGCTTCGCAGAACGCCGCGGCGGCGAGTGACTTGTTCTCGCGATATCTTGAGAAGGTGCCCAACGATCCGGCAGGCTTGGCTTACTTTGCACGCTTTCTCATCGATCAGGGTCAGTATCAACAAGCCGACGAACTCTCCGATGCCGCAGTTTCGCAAGACGTGAATAGCCCCGCAGCGCTTGCCGTGCGAGGACAGATCCTGACAATGAAGCGTCAACTCGAGCAGGGTGAGGAGCTGCTGATCAAGTCCTGCGAACTCGATCCCGACAACGCTGAATCGCAGTTTCAACTTGGAGTACTTTACGATCGCACGAAGCGTCCCGGCGAAGCGGTAAAGCATTTCCAAAAGGTAGTTGACCTCGATCCCGGCTACGCCTCTGCGTGGGATTATTTGGCGCTCAACTTGGAACCGCTTGGGGAAGTCGATCGCGCCGACGCAGCATACAGGCGCGGTCTCGAGGTGAATCATGAAGGGCAACAATTCGACGCCTTTCTCGATTACAACTACGGTCGATTTCTTGCCAAGCGAAATCGTCTTGCCGACAGTAAGCTGCGTCTAGACCGAGCCGTAGAACTGGTGCCCGATTATCGAGATACTTGGTACGACAGAGCCAAGCTAAACTTACGCATGGGCAACTATGCACAAGCACGGTCGGATGCGGAGCGCGCTGCCAGCCTTACTGAAGAGACCGGTGGCATTCTTAATCTCCAGGTCTACAATCTTCTAGAACAGATCTATCGGCGGCTGGGTGAAAAGGAGTTGGCAGATAAGTACGCGAATCTGACCCGGCAAACGCCGCCCCCAACGCGCAAAGGATCTGAGTCGACGCCATCGCAGTAAATCCAGAGAGGTCAGTCCTTTCAGGGCGCATAGCACTGTGCCGGCCCCTGCGAGAAGGGTATAAGCGGCAAGTGGGTTACAGCCGCGTAAGCGATTCGATCTTAACTTTTTAACTTGGCCCCACCGCGGCGTCGCCTTGACGGCTGATCGGCCCCGTTATTCCTGATCTATTCTGAATGTTAGTCTTCGGCCAGAATGCGAAGGCGGGGAAATTGCCGATGGAGAAGCTTTCAGCGTCGAACGGATGATCGGAGTGCTGATCCAAGCATAGGCAGGTGTTCCTGTGCCGGAGGTGATCCGAAAAGCCCGGGATCAGGGAAACAGACGTTCTATCGTTGGAAGGCTAAGTATGCGGGCCTGGAAGTGGACCGGGTCCGGCAGATGTCGCAGTTGCAGGAGCAGAATTTGGTTATGCCGCCAAGCCAGGCTGCTAACTTGCGTTGATGGACGCCGGGTGCGACGCGGATTTCGCGGAGAGCTGCACCATGTGCGGCCCAGAAGCAAGTTGATTCGCATTCGATCCGGAGAAACCGGGGTCGATCTGCGTGAGGAAACCTGAGCCAGACTACCGCCCTGTCCTCTACGCTCTCTTCCACCGCGATATTCGGAAGCGGAACTAAGCCCTTTTGAGGTAACGATGGAGAGCCTTCGATTTGGACGGCACGCGTCGGAGTCACCGGCGCCGCAAGTGGGAATGGCCGCGCTATCGCAGTCCGGGTCGCACATGGGGCAGAAGTTATCCTGCTCGATCTGAACGCGATCAGTGCGCGAAATATGACTTCTAGTCGTTATATACGAGTGCTATGTTGACATTCGAGCATTATCCCCGTAGGATTTTCACCCGACACGCCCTTCAGCCGAGCCGAATACAAGGGGATTTCGCGGGGGAGTATCACTAGGCCTGCGTGACGCTCGTTCGGGTTTGTTCGCACTGGTCAGAAAAGAAATTTCTTGCCGAGTATGGAAAGACGCAAAGTCATAAAGGGAATTGCCGCTGCAGTTGGCATTGCTTGGGTGAGTCCTCGGATATCAGATCTAGGCTTAGATCAAACCTCGATGGAGAAGTCGAGCTTTGCCATTCCAATTCGCGGATTGGCCAATAAAGCTGGGAAGCTTGTCCAACCAATCCAACTGACGATAACGCACACCGGAGCGGACGCACCTCTGGTCGTACGCGCCGACCACCAAGAAGTCGAGCGTCGCTCTCTGTCTCTAGGAACACATACCTTCAACGTCTATGTCGAGCCGGTTGAAACAGCTCGGCAGATGGTTATCAATTATGAGATCGCCGGCAAGTCGGAGTCAGCCGAAGTTCGCGTAGAACCAGTGCGCAAATTGCTGATCTTCATCCTGCCTCATTCCCACCATGACCTTGGATATACGGATCTCCAGAGCAATGTTGAAGAAAAGCAAATGGCAAATATCTCCAGGGGAATCGAACTGGCGCGAAACACGGCCAACTACCCGCCCGGTGCGCGATTCGTTTGGAACCTTGAGGTTCTCTGGGGAGCAGATCAGTTCATGCGGACCAAGACCGAGCCAGAGCGCCAGGAACTGATCAACGCTGTGAGAAAGGGCTGGATCGGGCTAAACGGCATGTATGCGAACGAGCTAACTGGCCTTTGCCGCCCTGAAGAACTTCTCCAATTATTTCGCTACTCAACCGAATTAGGCAGTCAGTGTGGGGTCCCCGTTGACTCTGCCATGATCAGCGATGTTCCTGGCTATACCTGGGGAACGGTCTCCGCGATGGCCCAAGCAGGCATCCGCTACTTCTCGGCTGCTCCCAATTACTTCGACCGCATTGGAACCTTTATGGTTGAGTGGCAAGATAAGCCATTCTGGTGGATCTCTCCGTCAGGCAACGAAAGAGTGCTTGTCTGGATTCCGTGGACCGGCTATGCAATGTCGCACATCATGAAGCTGGACACACAGTGGGTCAACAAGTACCAAGCCAGACTGGATGAGATCGGTTTCCCTTATCAGATTTCTTATATCCGGTGGTCCGGCCATGGCGACAATGCGGAACCTGATCCGGAGATTTGCGAGTTCGTGAAAAAGTGGAATCAGGAATACGAATGGCCGCGATTCTCCATCTCCACAACCAGCGATGCGTTTGCGGCTTTCGAGAAACAGCATGGCCACCAGCTACCCCAGTTCAAGGGCGATTTGACTCCTTATTGGGAGGACGGAGCCGGGTCATCGGCTTTAGAGACACGAATGAACCGCGGAGCAGCAGAGCGGTTGGCCCAGGCGGCAACACTCTCTACGATGCTCGCACCGGAGGCATACAACAACGCCGATTTCAACCTCGCCTGGAGAAATGTCTTGTTGTATTCGGAACACACATGGGGAGCGTGGAATAGTGTCTCAGATTCTGAGAACCTTTTTGTCACGCAACAATGGCAGGTGAAACGTCAATTCGCTGTTGACGCCGAGAACGAATCCAAGAAGCTTTTTGACAAGGTGCTCGACGCCTATGCAAGCGAGAAGAATAGCTCGACCGTAGATGTGCATAACACCTGTTCTTGGCCGAGGACAGAAGTGATTGTGATCTCGAAGGAGAGGTCCCTGGGCAAGGACCACGTGAACAATGAACACGGCGCTTCTGTTCCATCACAGCTTCTTTCGACGGGAGAATTGGCTTTTCTCGCAGAGAATGTTCCTCCGCTGGGAAGTGCCAGCTTTCATCTTTCAGCAGCGGCCCCGCATGTTCCGGCAAAGCGGGTGACGGTGCTGGACGGAGTTCTGGATAACGGCATCGTACGTGCGAAAGTCGACAGCAAGAGCGGCAACATCGTCGAGCTGACGTCCAACGAGAGTGCGCGCAACCTTGTGGACACCAGCCGGGACCAGGCAATAAATCAATACCTATTCCTTGAAGGCAAAGACACATCGAAGGTGAGTACGAGTGGGCCTGTACGCATCGCCATCGAGGAACCCGGCCCCCTCGTTGCCGCGATTCGCATCGAGTCTTCCGCACCGGGGTGTGTAGACCTTGTTCGCCGCGTGCGATTGAAGGCTTCCGCAGATTGGATTGAAATATCAAATATCGTAAATAAGAAACGTGCTCCCCTGAATCCGCATCCAGGCCAAGGCGGACCTGGCGGAGATTTTGCTCAGCATGAATCTAAAGAGAGTCTGCAATTCGCCTTTCCATTTGCCATTGAGGATGGGCAGATTCACATTGACGTTCCATTCGCGGTTATGCGTCCTGAAAGTGATCAACTTCCGGGGTCTTGCAAGAACTGGTTACCTGTCGGCCGGTGGATCGATGTCGCAAATACAGAGTACGGCGTTACATGGGCAACGCTTGATGCACCTCTGGTCGAAATCGGCTCTCTTTCGGCCACCATGCTAGGCTCGCAAACCCATCCTGAAATCTGGCAAAAACACATTGAGCCCACACACACATTCTATTCCTGGATCATGAGCAATCATTGGTCAACGAATTACCGCGCGTACCAGGATGGCCCCGTCGAGTTTCGGTATGCGCTTCGTCCGCACGGGGGCTACGAGCCCGCGGCGGCCAGCCGTTTTGCAACTGGGATGTCACAGCCCCTTGTTGCTTCAGCTCAGGGGCAACGATCCCGAATGGGGCTGAAGCTCCGGAAAGATCAGGAAGATGTGCTTGTGCAGGAGTGCAAGCGAAGCGCAGACGGCAGCGCGTGGATTGTCCAGCTTTTCGGCGCGTCGGGAGAAGACCGTAAGGCCGGCTTGACCTGGGCGGATGGGAGACCGATTAAGGTTTGGCGCAGCAACCTCAGTGAGCTACCGCTTGAAAGAATCGATACACAAGTGGACGTACCTGCCTGGGATTTGATCACGCTGCGCATTGAAACCTGAACACGTAGGTCGGCTGCAATCGAGTTCGGGTCCAGTTGGCACTGACTGCGGGTTTCTCGAAGGGTGCCCCGTGCTACAGCGGCACTTCGGAAGATACGGACGAATGGAGATATGTGAAACGATGCGTAAAGCCAGGAGCAAAACCCCTTCGGTAGTGCACGAGACCATAAGCCGGCGGATGTTCTGCGGAACCGGTATTGCGGCGCTCTCAGCGCAACTACTTCCCAGCATCGCCTTTGGATTTCCTGCGGATACTCCAGCAACGTCGTCGGGTGCTTCAGCGCTACCGACGCTGGATCAACTAGGAACCGGATGGCTGGACTGCGGCTTGCTTGCGCAGATGCCTTCTCTCCATAACTTCCACGAGATGGGCGCCTGCGCGCCGGATCTTGTCGGCGTGAACTTCCTGCCTGGCGGACAACTCTATGGCGACGAATCTGGACCGCGCTGGCCCATCTATTATTCCCTGCCGCTTTGTTGCATGACAATTGATGACCGGTCCTACGAGAGTACGAACTGCAGGTGGTTTGCCTTCCAGGCGGTACGCCGCGCACAAGTAGGCGATCTCGATGTGGTCACCACAAACAGGCTGGTTATAGAAGACACGGTGGTCATGTGGCGAGTGAAGTTCACTAATAATGGCGTGACCGCCAAATCTTTTCACGTAGCACTGACTGTGGATTCGGGCTGGAGGCCGGTGAACCAGGAGTTTATCGGCCCAGGAGAGATCCGCGCCACATCGGACAAATGGAAGATGGACTATGTTTATCGTTTCTTCGATCTTCCGCAAAACAAAACGGACGGCCAGTTTGCCGAGTGGCAGGTAAGCGTCGCCCCGAGTGAAAGCCGCGAAATTCGTTTCCTGATGCACGTGGTGGAACCAGGCAAGCCCGGACGCTCTGGCCTTACAAGCGAGTGGTTCGAAACACAGTGGGACCGCACCAAAGCCGAATGGGAGAAGAGGTGGAAGAGCGCCTTCACGCCGGACAACGACTTCTTCTCAGGCAATGCTCCGTTGCTGGTTACAAACGACGCGGCGATCCGTGAGATCTACTACCGTAGTGTGCTTACGTTACTTGTCCTGTTGCGAACCAATCTGTGGAGCAACAGGACCTTTATCACCAGCGGTGAACGCCCCAAAGGAGTGGTCTTCTACTGGGACACCTCGCTGTTCTCTACTCTTTTCGCCTTGCTCGAACCCAAGCAGATGAAGGAGCAAATCAAGTTGTTCCTTGAGCAGGACCCGCACGAGAGCGCGGTTATCGTTTTCAAAGCTGAACGACCTCCTTCGCCCAAGCATCTGGAGGTTCCCGCCGGATGGGATCTGCGCGGATATGCGGCAAACGATCTCTCCATCTTCCGGCTGGCCTGGTCGTATCTCGTTGTCACGCAGGACAAGGAGTTCCTCCGGGAGAAGATCGCCGACCAGACGGTGCTGCAACGCATGCACGTTCTAGCGGCAAACTGGAAGAAACTGCGGTTGAATCCTACAGACCAGCTTGCTGATTACGGTGGCGCTCTCAATCTGCTGGAATGTGTGCCTACCTACATCAACAAAGTTCCTTCGTTCAACTCCGCCAATGTGTGGATGATGCGGGAGCTTGCCGAGATTCTCGAGGAGAACGGCGATGGCGCTGAAGCCCGCCAGCTGCGCCTCGAGGCGGACGCCATGTTCAAGGCAGTCATGACGCTCTACGAACCAGGAAAGGGCGTATGGGCAAGCCTGCACCGCGATGGAACACGGGTGGAGATGCGCCACTGCTACGACTTCGCCACTGTCGGCCATTTCCTGGCTGCAGACCTGCCGCCCAACGTTTGCCGTGAAATGGTTGACTTCGTTCAACGCGAACTGTTGATGGAAAACTGGATGCGCGCGCAATCTCAACTCGACGTGGCAGCGACGAACTCTGACCGCCCCGATCATGGACCGATGGGCGCCTACGATGCATGGCCTGCCGTGACGGTTGACGCTTTGTGCCGTCTGGGCTACTGGAACATCGCAGTTCCCTTTCTGCGGCGGACCCAGGCCGCAGTCTACGAAGGCGTGTACGCGCAGGCGCGCGAGTTCTACGGAGTAAAGAGGCGAGAACGCGACGCACCGGTTCGCATTGCTCAGCGTCAGGGCTGCATGCGCGAGTGTACGGGCGGCGGAGCCTTTGCAGAAACCGTCCTCTGCACGCTCTTCGGTTATATGCCAAAACTCGGCGACGCACCGGAGCTCCTGAATGCAGACACGCCCAGAGGTTTCGTGGGCGAATTGCGGCATGTGCGCCGTGGAGTGCAGAGATACATCATCCGGTCCGGCGATACCGGAGTGGAGCTGCGAAAAGAAACGTAGAGTGTTGACTTTTCCGAGAGCACTGCATCCGGAAGCCCGCCCATGAGGGCAGGTGCTTCGCGAAATGGAGCTGGCCGTCAGCGTCAACACGCTCAAGACTCGGCCGGCCTCACTGCGGACTGCGTCAAATTTCGACTTTCCAAAAGTTTCTTCCAGAGTCCGTTGCGGCAACGTAGACTCTCCAGATCAAGCCTGACTCGATTGTGCTAAATTCCGAATCCAAGCTGCTCTCATCTTGCTGGAGGTACGCGCATCGAAAATGACATCACGGAGAGAGTTCTTCCAACTGGCCACCCGAACAACGATCGCAGCGATGCTGGCCTCTAATCACGGCACCGCAACGGAGCAGACGGAGCAGAACGATACGCAGCGCGCAACCTCGCGTCGCGGACTGCCACTCCCGGATCTGCAACAGCGGTTTGTAGATCTGCGCTTCGGCATGTTCGTGCATTTCAATATGGCCACTTTTCAGGACCGCGAATGGGGCGATCCGACATCGCCCGCTGATCTCTTTCGTCCAACCGCTCTCGATACGGACCAATGGGCCGCGGCGGCGCAGTCGGCGAACATGACTTGGGGGTGCCTGACGACCCGGCATCACGATGGGTTCTGCATCTGGCCGACAAAATCGGCAGCGGCAAACGTGGGGCAGACCTTGCACTCGACCGACGTCGTCCGCGCCTATGTCAATTCCTTCCGCAAGGCTGGCCTGCGGGTGGGGCTTTATTATTCGATCTTGTCGCTGCGCGATGACATCCGCCATTTCAACGTGACACCGGTCAAGGTTCAGCTCATCAAAGATCAATTGACGGAGTTGTTCACGCGCTATGGAGAAGTTGATATCCTCATCACAGATGGCTGGGATGCGCCGTGGAGTCGCATCACGTATGAAGAGGTACCGTTCCACGAGATCTATGAGCACATTAAGAATCTCCAGCCCGACTGCCTGATCTGCGATCTCAATGCCAGTCAATATCCTCCGAGCGGACTCTACTATTCCGATGTGAAGGCTTTTGAGCAGAATGCCGGGCAGAAGGTCCCAGAAGGTAGCGACGTGCCTGCCCTCTCCTGTGCGACCCTTACCGAAGGATGGTTCTGGAAGCAACGAGACGCGAATGGACCTCTCAAGGCGGTAAAGACTGTTGTTGACGAGTGGCTTCGGCCACTGAATCTCAGACACTGCAACCTGATTCTCAATGCTCCACCGAACCGCGAAGGACGGCTCGCGTCGAATCTTGTGAGCCGCTTGGAGGAGATTGGGAGGGCATGGACGCATCCTGGACCCATGGCAAAGCTTAGCAAGCAAATCGTCATCACGACGCGAAATCTGGCGAGGGGCAAGCCAATTCATGCCAGTTCTTACCCCGATACTGTGGGTCCGGATGAAGCGAACGATGGTGACTTTCATTCGAGCTGGTACTTGGGGGAGGGGCAAACCTCAGGCTGGTTACAGGTGGATCTGCAAAAGCAAGAGAGCTTCAATGTTGTGTCGCTCGTGGAGCCTGTTGGCAAAGGAGATGACTATTTGGAAAGCCGTATTCGCAGCTATCGTTTTGAGTGCTGGAACGGTGTGAACTGGATTACGCTGGCACACGGCGAAAAGCCGACACCTACGACAATTCATCGCATTCCTCGCGTATCATCGCAGAGGGTGCGGTTGCTGTTGGAAAGCAGCACGCAGATGCCTCACATTGCCGAGATCGGCGTGTATGACGAACCAGGCTAATCAGCAGCAAAGAGGTCTCAAGTCGGCCGACCTGCGGTGCAGTCATTGCGCAGTACTCAACGAGTGCATAGCCGCAGTGCTCTGAACGTCTCCGCGAAGGCAGTGGTAAGATTCGTTCGGCTCAATTTAGACAACGAGTCGGACAAGAATGCGTTTCGTCGTCTGGCCCTACCGATGAGCTTTGGCCTTTCGCACGTTTTTCTCACACTCCGTTGCTCCGCACAGGGCGCCAGTGATGCCATTGCCTTCAGTGACGGTATAGATGCGATCTACTTCAGGTAGCTTGATCGTTTCCCTTTCGCCCGATGGCCAGTGGATCTCCAGGCTTCCTGCATCCGTCGCATTCCCCAGGCCGAAATGCAAACGGCGGTCGTTCGAAGATATATAACTTCCACTCGCAAGCACGTCCTGACGTTGGCGCATTCCGTTGGCGGTCAAAAACGCGGTGGCGCACGTCGCGTCGCGCGGGCTTTTGGGTCCTCCGACGAGTTGAACCTCGACCCAGTGATGATGATCGGGCTTCAGATTGCGAAGCAGCACGGGAGGACCGTCGATCGGGTTGATCACAACATCGATCTTGCCGTCATTGAACAGATCGCCAAATGCTGCTCCACGTGCCGGAATGACCGTGGCCAGCCCGGTTCCCTGAACGGGAGGCACGTATTCGAATCTTCGACCCTTCCCTTCTGGATTCGGTATGTTATGAAAGAGCAGCGGTCTTTCAGCAAACGACGTCCCCCACTTGTGTTGGTCTACCTGCGGATAAACATGGCCGTTCACCATGAAGAGATCAAGCCAGCCATCGTTGTCGTAATCGAGAAAACCGTCCCCCCAACCGACGAATGGAATCGGGGTTCGTGCGACACCTGCCTTGTAGCTCACGTCAGAGAAGCTGTTGTTGCCGTCGTTGTGGTAGAGCACCTTGTAGTCGTCACCAAAGTCGGTAACAAAAAAGTCCACCTGGCCGTTGTTTTCATAGTCCCCCGCGGCAATGCCCATCGAGGCGATCTCGCGGCCGTCGTCGTTGAGCGCAAACCCGGACGAATAACTGTCGTCTTCGAACGTCCCATCGCCTTTGTTGATATAGAGGTAATTGGGTTGCGAGTCATTCCCGACAACCAGGTCGGGGCGGCCGTTTGCGTTGAGTGAGACAAAAATTGCCGTGAAGCCGTAGTAGGGTTGTTTATCCTGTACGGCTGCCTTCACCGTGACATCGGTGAAGGTGCCGTCGCCATTGTTATGGAAAAGATGGTCTGCTTCGCCGGGTAATCCGCGCGGTCCGCAATTTACTGACATCCCACGATACTGGCAGAACGCATAGTTCATCGCCTTGCTTCCGCCGATCGGCAGGTTCTCGCGGTCGAGGTGAACATAACCCGCAACATACAGATCCAATAACCCATCACCGTCATAGTCGCCCCACGCTGAACCTGCAGACCAGTTGCCCAGTTGCACACCGGCTTTTTGAGCCACGTCAGTAAACGTGCCGTCATGGTTGTTGTGGTAGAGCCGGTTCTTGCCGTAGTTGCCGACAAAGAGATCGGGCCAGCCGTCGTTGTCATCATCTGCAACCGAGCAGCCGTATCCCCAGCGATCATTCGCCACACCGGCCTTTTGCGCTACTTCGGTGAACGCTCCGTCATGATTGTTGTGGAACAGTGCGGCGTGTGGCGGCTCTTCCTTTCCATCCAGAGAATCGAATGTCGCGCCGTTCACGAGATAGATATCGAGCCAGCCATCGTTGTCGAAGTCGATCAGGCAGACGCCCGAACCATTGGTCTCAACAATGAAGTTTTTCTCTGGCACGCCCATTTTGTGGCGCCAGCTACCGAGTCCGGCCTGCTTCGCGGCGTCTTCGAAGATGACCGGCCCCTTGTCGACAAACCCGCCGGCCGTGATGGGCCGATTCTGAGAGTCATAAATAGGAGCCGCAACTGCTCCCGAGGCAATTCCTCCCATGCTGCTCTGAGGCTTTTGTTTATCTTGCTGGGCCCTAGAAATACGGAGGGAAATCAGAAATACAATTAGAACGCAAACAGAAATATCGCGGACGCGCAACAAAACATCCTCCCCGAGCTACAGATTTCAGCTGTCACTTTACGCGGGACTGTGCAGGGCTAAAGCATGCCGCCCCGCAACAACTCCTTAGAGATCAGGATTGTTCTCCAGAATTGCCGGGGAACACTTCTGTACGACCATTCGGCCACCGCACTCGATTCGAGTACCTTCCGCGCAGATGTCAAGGCCGTTATCTTGACGGCCAAACGGCCAGAGCTGCCTTGAGAAAGAGACCCGTGATGTGAACGACGGTCTGCTCGGCCAAGTGTGGATCTCCCATTCTAAGGGCATCAAGTATTCTCTGATTCACCATCCCATTATCCGCGAGAACCCCTTAACATAGGAGTACCTGTGATCGTGGCCTGAAGCCCGAGTGCGCGTCCTCTCCGCAGCAGTCCACGAGAGCCACCGCAAGCCGTTTAACGGCAGACGCCAAGCCCTTCTGGTCTGCGCTCTACCACTCATTAACCTTAACGGATGCAGGGGATTACGAATATCGAAGATCATCGATTTATGAAATATCGACCCGATGTATCGGATTAAGAATGAGGGGCAAATCATTGAAGGTAAGTGATTTGGTGGCCAGGGAGGGAGTTGAAGACCCGACGCCAGCCTTTTCAGGGCTGGATTCTCTGGGCCTAAACCCCTTTTCACTCAACAACTTAATCTGTCAAGGTGGCCCCAGTTTTGTGACCATTCTGTGACCAGCGCCGATGTTCGCCTAAGCGTCGGTGTAGAACGTTCAGAGTGCAGAACAATTAGAGGTTAGAGAA
>Ga0137409_10003513_pt1 | contig 16569 bp, 16 predicted proteins | sample CZODoug1_16funga_FD_122059 | JGI IMG/M metagenome (GOLD analysis project Ga0137409, IMG submission 122059) | Vadose zone soil fungal communities from Angelo Coast Range Reserve, California, USA - CZODoug1_16fungal (Hybrid Assembly) | ecosystem: Environmental > Terrestrial > Soil > Vadose zone... | reverse complement strand
TGCCCCACCATGGTGAAGCCGCGCAGGCTCGGCAGCCGCTCCGTGCCGGTGTAGTCGTTGTGCTCCAGCTTGATGCCGCCGGTCACCGTCAGGCTCCGCAGCAGCCGCAACTCGCCTTGTATGAAGCCGTTGATCCAGGTGAGCGCCCGATTCTGGGGAACGAACGAGAAGAACAGGCCGGGCTGGATGTCGTCCTTAGAGTGCCGGTAGCCGCCGCCCACGACCACGCCGTGATCGCCGAAGCGCTGGCTGCCCTGCAGCTCGAGGTCGAAGACGTCGACGCGCGGCCGGTAGAGGAGCGCGTCGTCCCGCTCGCTGTGGTCGTAGTACGCCTGGACGCGATACTCGGAGCCGCTCGCCTCGGTGCGCGTCCAGCGGCCGAGCATGTTGACCCCCGAAGCCGAGATGCCAGTCAAGTTGGCGGCCCGCCGCTCCGACTGGACGTTGTAGGCATCGCCCTGGAATGTGTAGGCGTTCGCGCGGCTGCCGCCGTCGGCACGGAACCCGCCCTGCTGCCGCTCCTGCCCGTCCGCCACCGCGGCGCCCGACGCCGTCTTCGTGTTCTGCAGCTTCATGGCCTTGCCGTAGACGCGAAACGGCGTGTCGCCGGCCTTGTCGCCGTAGCGCAGATCGGCGCCCTGCTCGCGGTTGCCGCCGCGCGCCTCGGCAAGCGTGCCTTGCGTATCGGCGGCGGAGCGCGTGACGACGTTGATGACGCCGTTCACCGCGTTCGCGCCCCACAGCGTGCCGCCCGGACCGCTGATCACCTCGATGCGATCGACGTCCTCGAGCATCACGTCCTGCTGGTCCCAGAACACCCCCGAGAACATCGGCGAATACACGGTGCGGCCGTCGATCATGACCAGCAGCTTGTTGCCGATGGCATTGTTGAAGCCGCGCGCGCTGATCGCGTACTGCGAGGCGTCGATGCGCGCGACCTGCAGGTTCGGCGCGAGGCGGAGCGCTTCCGGCAGCGTCGTCGCGCCGGAGCGGCGAATCATGTCGTTGGTGATGACGAACGCCGAGGCCGCCGCGTCCGCGAGCCGCTCCTTGCGTTTGGAGACGGTCGTGATCGACAGGTCGGCGAGCTCCTCGATGCTGAGATCGGCGAGCTCGGACGGCCCCCGTTGCGCGAGAGCGTGCGGCGTCACCATCGTCAATCCCAGCGCAGGCAACAGAAATACCAGCCGCACTACGTCCCTCCCCTAAGGAAACGCGCACGAAATTCAGTGTAATCGCCGGAAAAGGCTGGCTGCTGTAGGGAAATCTTGACAGTTTCGACGCGCGCACAAAATCTGGCCTTTCGACGCGCGCGGGCGCGCCGGCGGGGGACGCCGACGCTATTTACGGACGCTATTTACCGGATTTCGGCGCTGACCCGCCCACGGCCGCGGGCGAGTTCTTCTGCGCCAGGCGCTTGATCAGGCCGTCGACGCCTTCCTGTTTCACCAGGCCGTCGAACTCGGAGCGATAGGTCAGCACCAGGCTTACGCCCTCGACGACGATGTCGTAGATCTTCCAGCCCTGGTCGGTCTTGCGCATCGAGTAGTCGAAGCCGACCGGCTGGCCGCCCGAGGCACGCTTGAACGTGTTGTGCACCGTCGCCTCGGTGTCGCCCGGCTTCATGCGCACCGGCGCGACCTGGATGCTCTGGCCCTCGTAGGGCTGGATGGCGTTGGAATAGACGCGCACCAGCATCCTGCGGAACTCCGTGACCAGCTTTTTCTGCTGCTCCGGGCTCGCCTGGCTCCAGGCGCGGCCGACCGCGAGGCGGGTCGCCTCCTCGAAGTCGATGTGCGGCAGCACCTTCTCCTCGGCGAGCTTCAGCGCGGCCTGCCGGTCGCCGGAGGCGAGCTTCTTGTCGCTCTTGATCGCGTCAAGCACCTCGGCGGTCACCTGCTTGACCAGTGCCTCGGGGTTTTGCTCCTCCGCGACTACCGGGATCGCTGTGAGAAAAAATACAAAAGCGAGAAGCGTTTTCATGCGGCGGCTCTCTCCTTTTCCTTGTCCTTGCCTTTGAACATGCCCGGCTCGAGCGAGTGGCGCTCGAGCAGGCGGTAGAACTCGGTGCGGTTGCGGCCGGCGAGCCGCGCCGCCTTGGTCACGTTACCCCCGGTTATCTTCAAGATTCGTACCAGGTAGTCGCGCTCGAACGCGCGCCGCGCTTCGTCCAGCGGCGTGAGCGCGGTGTCGGCGACGTCGAGCGCCTGCCGCACCAGCGACTCCGGGATCACCTCGGTGGTGGCGAGCGCGACCGCCTGCTCGATCACGTTGAGCAACTGGCGGACGTTGCCCGGCCACGGCGCCGAGACGAGGATCTGCATCGCCTCGGGCGAGAGCGCGAGCTGGCCGCGGCGATAGCGCTCGGCAAGGCGCGACAGGAAATGGTTGGCGAGCAGCGGGATGTCCTCGCGCCGCTCGGCGAGCGCCGGAATGTAGAGCTTGACGACGTTCAGTCGGTAGTAGAGGTCCTCGCGAAATTCGCCGGAAGCGATTCGCTCTTCGAGCTTGCGATGCGTCGCGGAGACCACCCGGACGTCGATATCGTGGGACTCGTGCGAACCGACCGGGCGGATTTTCCTTTCCTCGAGGGCGCGCAGCAGCTTGACCTGGAGCGACAACGGCATGTCGCCCACTTCATCGAGGAACAGCGTGCCGCCCTGCGCCGCCTGGAACAGGCCGCGGCGGTCGGCGACCGCACCGGTAAAAGAGCCCTTCTTGTGGCCGAACAGCTCGGACTCGAGCAGCCCTTCGGGAATCGCGCCGCAGTTGACGGCGACGAACGGCCGCTCGGCGCGCGGGCTGGCGCGATGGATCGCGCGCGCCAGCAGCTCCTTGCCGGTGCCGCTCTGGCCGAGGACGCAGACGCTCGCGTCGGAGGCCGCAACCCGGCGCGCCTGCGCCAGCAGGTCTTCCATCGGCGAGGAGCGCGTGATGAGCTCGGAGCGCCAGCCTGCCATCTCGCCGGCCGGCGGGCTGGAGAGACGGATCGCCTCGGCGACGGTGTCGAGCAGCACCTTCGGCTCGAAGGGCTTGGTGAGGAAGCTGAACACGCCGCGGCGGGTCGCGGTCACGGCCTCGGGAATGGTGCCGTGTGCGGTCAGGATCACCACCGGGAGCGAGGGCGCTTCGCGGTGGATGGCGTCGAACAGCGCCATGCCGTCCATGCCGTGCATGCGCAGGTCGGTGACGACCAGCTGCGGGCGCGCCACCGCCAAGCTCGCGAGAGCGGCCTCGCCGGACTCCACCGCGGTGACGGCGTAGCCTGCGGCCGTCAGCCGCATCGCGATCAGCTGCAGCAGGTCCTTGTCGTCATCGACGAGGATGACCTTCGGGGGGGTTTCGTTCGCCATTTTTGCTTGCCTTTGCTCCTCGACTGTCGTGCGATTGTTACGTTTGTCAGTTACGCAGCGTCTGCCAAAGCACGGGCCGAACGGCGCGGCAGCGTTACACGAAAATGACCGCCGCCGCCCTCGCCGACCACCGCAATGCGACCGCCGTGGGCCTCGACCAGCTCGCGCGCGATCGCCAGGCCCAGGCCGCTGCCCTCGATCGCCGCGTTGGCGCTCGCCTCGCCCTTGGTCCGGCCGCGGAAGAAAAGATTGAAGATCGACTCGCGCTCCTCCACCGGGATGCCCGGGCCCGAATCGATGACCTCGATCACCGCTTCGCCGGACATCGCCCGCGCGCGCACCGTGATCGTCCCGCCCGCGGGCGTGAACTTCACCGCGTTGGAAATCAGGTTGTCGAGCACCGAGCGCAGCTTGTCGGGGTCGGCCTCGAGCAGCGTCGACTGCGCCTCGAGCGCGAAGCGCAGTCCCTTCGAGCGCGCGGCGAGCTCGTGCGCCCGCGCCGCCTCGGCGACGATCTCGTCGAGCATCAGCGTCTTCATCTCCAGCGACGCCGCGGCGTGCAGCGCACGCTGGTAGTCGAGCAGCTCCTCGATCAGGCGCTGCAGCTTGACGCTGTTGTCGCGCATGATCGAGACCACCTGCACCTGGGTCGGCGTCAGCGGGCCGGCGACCTTGTCGTGCAGCAGCTCGGCGCCCTCGCGCAGCGCGGTGAGCGGCGTCTTCAGCTCGTGCGACACGTGGCGCAGGAAGCGGTTCTTCTGCGTTTCGAACTCCTCCAGCCGGCGGCGCAGCCAATCCAGTCTTCTTCCCAGGTAGCGCAAGTCTTCCGGACCCCGCACGGTAATCGCGCGCGAAAAATCCGCGCCGCCGAGCTGGCGGATGGCGACGTCGATCTCGGAGATCGGCCGGGCGATGTAGCGCGTCAGCGCCAGGGCGATGATCAACGCCACCGCGGTGCTGAAGAACACCAGCACCAGCAGGCCGCGCTGCACCTGCTCGGCCTTGGAGTGCAGCCGCTGCACCTCGCGGTCGGCGATGCGGTTGTTGATCGCCATCACGTCGCGCGCGCTCTCGATCAGCCGGTCGATGCGCTCGCCGACCGCGCGCGAGTCGAGGCGCGGCCGCGGCTCGCTGGTGAGCAGGTCGTAGAGGCTCTGCTCCTGCTCGACGGTGCGCGCCAGCGCCGCGGTCTGCGCTTCGTCGATCGGCAGCTGCGCGATCTCTTCGGCGAGCTGCTTGAAGCTGCGGTGCACGCGCGCGTAGTCGGTCGCGAGCCGCGGATCGTTCATCAGCGTGAGCTGCTGCGCGGCGCGCTCGATCGCGGCGATGCGATCGACCAGCGAGCGGCTGGCGCGCGCCGCTTGCGAGGCGGTGAACACCGCGGTACGGCTCTGCGCGACGAGACGCTCGGTGTTCCACGCCGAGTACGCCATGGCGCCGACCAGCGGCACCATCACCAGCGTGAAGCCGGTGAGCAGCAGGCCGAGGAAGGAGCGCGGGTAAGGCAGTGCGGCGGCGAAAGCCTTGGCGTCGAGCATGTCGTTATGTTTTCACGACATTGGACCAAGTCCAATGTCAGGTGTTCACGACAGCGTGTGATTCTGGTGTCGCTTTTGCACGACGCTGCCGTAGTCCTTCGTCGGCGTGACTTATGTCACTGCCGCAGCAGGATGCCGACGACTTGCGCCGCGCACTCGCGCAAGGTTGCGGCGCAGCCATTCCAGGCCGCGAACGTCGGCGCGACGATGGCGCGCGCGAGCAAGGTCACGGGATAGTCCTGTCGTCAGGCTGCGACTCGAAGTCCGCGTCACATTGGGCACTTAGCATCGCCGGCCTATGCGCCGTCCTTACCTGCTCGCTGCCACGATCGCCTTCCTGCTCGCGCCGCTCTCGGCAGCGCTGGCATTCGACACCGTCGACACCATGCCCTGGCCCAGCAGCGGCCTCTTCCCCGCCTACCCGGCCGAGGAGGTCCGTCCCTACGAGGTCTTCGTCGAAGGCGGCCTGATGTACGACAGTAACATCCTGCGGCGCAATGCCGACGCAGAGCACGAGGCCGTCCAGCGCTACGGAGCGGGCGGCCGCATCGACCAGCGTGTCGTCGGTCGGCAGAGGCTCCACCTCGAGGGACGCGGCGACGTGTACCTGTTCGACAAATTCGGCGACCTCGACCACTTCGCCTACGCCGGCGCCGCGACCTGGCTGTGGGAGATCGGCAACGATCTCTCCGGCGGCATCGGCTATGGGCGCACGCATCGGCTCGCGGCGCTCGCCGAAGTGCAGCGCGCGGTCAGGCGCATGGTGACGACCGACGACGTCTTCGCCAACGGCGCTTGGCGCCTCGGTCCGCACTTCCGCACGCGGGGGAGCATCGCTTACGGACGCGGCGTGCGCGAGACCCCCGGCGAGGAAAGGGTCAGCCTCGGCACGCGCACGGCCATCGTCGGCGCCGACTACGTCACCAACCTCGGCAACGCGCTCGGCGTCGAGTACCGCCGCTCGCGCGGCGACGCGCCGATCTCGACGGCGCTCGATCCGACCAACACCTTCGTCAACAACGACTACGAAGAGCGCGAGACGGCTGTCGTCGCCACCTACACGAGCGGCGTGACGCTGCGCTTCAACGGCCGCGTCGGCCACCTCGAGCGGACCTACACCGATCTGCCGAACAACTTCTCCGGCACGACCTACCGCGGCGCCGCCGAGTGGCTGCCAACCAACAAGACGATCCTCGCCTTCGAAGCCTACAAGGAGCCGCGGGCGATCATCGACATCGCCGCGAGCCACGTGCTGGTGCGCGGCTACGGCATCGGCCCGGCCTGGGCGCCGACCGCCAAGCTGGCGTTTTCGCTGCGTTGGGTGAACGAGCACCGCACCTACATCGCCGTCGATCCGAACATCGCTCCGATCGGCACGCTGCTCGACGAAACGGTGCGCGTGGCGCGATTCGGCATCGCGTGGGAGCCGCAGCGCCTGGTGCAGGTGGGCCTCTCCCTCGACCGCGGCAACCGCGAGTCGAACACTCTCGGCCGCAACTACAACTACACGGCGGCGACGGCCAACATCCGCGTCATTTGGTAGCGGCGGTCTCCGGCGAGGGCGCAGAAGCCGTTCTCCCATAGGAATCTTCGAAGCGGATGATGTCGTCTTCCCCCAGGTAGGCGCCGGTCTGCACCTCGATCAGCTCGAGGGGCATCTTGCCCGGGTTCTCCAGGCGGTGGCGGGTGCCGGGCGGGATGTAGGTCGACTCGTTCTCGGTCAGGAGGAAGGTCTCGGCGCCGCGCGTCACGCGAGCGGTGCCGCGCACCACGACCCAGTGCTCGGCGCGGTGGAAATGCATCTGCAGCGATAGCGCCGCGCCGGGCTCGACGACGATGCGCTTCACCTGGAAACGCTCGCCGCTTTCCAGGCTGTCGTAGCTGCCCCAGGGGCGCTGCACCTTGCGGTGCGCGAGGGTCTCCTCGCGGCCCGCGGCCTTGAGCTTCGACACCAGCGCGCCGACGCTCTGCGCGCGGTCCTTCTTCGCCACCATCACCGCGTCGGGCGTCTCGACCACCACCACGTCCTCGAGGCCGACGCAGGCAACGAGGCGATGCTGCGAGATGAGCAGGGCGTTCTTCGTGTCGGCGGCGTGCACGTCGCCGTGGATCACGTTGCCGTCGGCATCCTTGTTTTCAATCCCCCACAGCGCGTCCCAGGCGCCGACGTCCGACCAGCCGGCCTCGAGCCGCACCACCATCGCTTCGGGGCCGCCGTTGCCGTGCGCGATCTTCTCCATTACCGCGTAGTCGATCGAATCGGGCGGGCAATCGAGGAAAGGCTTCTCGGCGACGCGCAGGAAAGCGCCGTCGCGCCTGCCCTGGGTGTAGGCGCGCTCGCAGGCCTTGAGGATGTCGGGGCGGAACGCGCCGATGGCGTCGATCCAGACCGAGGCGCGCACCGCGAAGATGCCCGCGTTCCAGAGGTACTGGCCCGACTCGAGGTACTGCCGGGCGGTTGCCGCGTCGGGCTTCTCGACGAAGCCGTCGACGTAGTCGCCCTCGGCGCGGATGTAGCCGTAGCCGGTCTCGGGCGCGTTCGGCGGCACGCCGAAGCAGACGATGCGAGCGCCATTTGCGAGCGCGGCGCCGCGCTGCACCGCGCGCTGGAAAGTCTCGCGCTGCGTGATGAAATGGTCCGAGGGCATGGCGACCAGCACCGGGTCATCGGCCGACAGCGCGTGCACCGCGGCAAGCGTCAGCGCCGGCGCGGTGCCGCGGCCGATCGGCTCGAGCAGGATCGCTTTCGCGAGTACGCCCGAGCGGCGCAGTTGCGCCTCGACCATGAAGCGATGGCCTTCGTTGCAGACCACCAGCGGCTCGGCGGCGAGGTCGCCGGCGCCGCGCAACCTGAGCGCGGTCTGCTGCAACAGCGTCCCCTCGCCGTTCAGTGCGTGCAGCTGCTTCGGATAGTGTTCTCGCGAAAGGGGCCACAGGCGGGTGCCGGAGCCCCCGCACAGAATTACCGGTTGAATCATGGAATGGTTGAGGCGAGGCTCGAGCGCCTAGTGAGTCTGAGCCGCGCGAGCGCTCCGCCTTCTTTCTCCGTAGAGCTTTTGCCAGCCCCACTCTGCAACAAAGCGCGCTTCGTAGTCTGCCCTTGCGCACAGGCCCATCTGGCGCATCTTCTCGGGGAACGCTTCGGCCCAGGCGAGGCGGCGCGCGAGATCGCGCGCCGAGCCCGGCTCGAACAGCAGCCCGTTGCGACCCGGTTCGACCAGCTCGGCGAGCGCGCCCAGGCGGCTCGCGATCACCGGCAGGCCGTGCGCGAACGCCTCGACCAACGGGCGCGGCGTCGCCTCGTACGAAAGACTCGGCATGACGAGGTAGGCGGTGCGCCGCATGCGCGCCTGCACGGCGGCATGCGCCGTGACGCCGAGGTAGCGCACCCGGGGATGCGCCTCGACGCGCGGCCGCTCCGGCCCGATACCGATCACGTCGATACACACGCCGGGGAAGAGGTCGAGCGCCTCGACCAGCGTGCTGATGCCGCTTTCGGCGATCAGGGGGCCGACGAACAGGCCGCCGGCGCGCAATTCACCCATGCGGCGTCCAGCGCCGGGCGCGGTACTCGATCTTCGGCACGCGCTTGGGCTTCTCGGGCCTCGGCGCCGCCTCGGGTTCGTAGACTTCGACCCGCACTTTCCGTGCGTGCACCTTCGGACGCGGCTTCTCCTGCGCGGGTTCGGTTTCGTTTTCGTCGCGCGCGCCTCGCCCGCGCAATCTGCCCGATGCGTAGAGGTATCCAGCGGCGGTTGCAGCAGCACTCATGTCGAACGATCTCCTTTTCTTAGGCCGGCATCCACGCCGAGCGTTTTTCAACCAGCTTCCAGTAGCTCCCGGTGACCGGGTCGTCCCGGTCCAGCCGCCCGGCGGCAAGCGAGCGGCCGAGCACCACGCCGAGCAGGTAGACGAGCGTCAGCGCGCCGATGACCTGCGGACGCCACGACCACTCCGGGTAGGCCTCGAGCGCGAATGCGCCCGCGCGCCGCATCGCCGCCTGCAGCGCGGCCGCGCTGACCGCGCGCGAGCTCAGCGCCTGCTGCACCATCAGGTAGTGCAGCACGTCGTCGAGCGGGCTCGCCTCGGTGCGTGCGTTGCCCCACTCGCAGACGAACAGCTGCGAGCCGAGGTCGCGAATGTTCCACGGCGCGAAGTCGCCTTGCGAGAGCACGTACGGCCCGGTCCAGTAGAGCAGCGCGGTCTCGCAGTCGTGGTACGCCTGCTCGAGCATGGCGCGCGCCTTCGGCGTGGCGCCGCTCTCCAGCCGCTGCAACCCGCGCTGCAGCCACTGGCAGCAAGCCGAGACCTCGAAGTCGGTGGCGCGGAAGCGCGCCTTGCCGAGGCTGGCGAGAAAGCGGGCGTGAGCCGGCGTGAACGCTGCCTTCTGCGGGCTGCGGCCGGCCGCTGGCACCGCGCTCATCACGAGGTAGCGGCGGCCATCGGCATCGGTGCCTTCGTCCAGCACGCGCGGCACCTGGCCTTCCAGCTCGGCGACCGACTCGAGCTCGCGCAGCCAGCGCGCTTCGCGCTGCAGCAGGCGGCCGGCGCGCTCGTTGACCGCGGTCTTCACCAGCTGGCGTCCGCGCCGCGCCGCACTGACCAGGATCGATTGCTGGGACGGACTCAAGTCCGCGCCTCGGTTGGCCACCCCCGCGGCAGGCGCAGCCGGGCCAACTCGCCGCGGTCGATCTTGCCGTCGCCGTTGATGTCGAGCACTGCGAATATCGGCAGCAGGCCGGGAACCGCCGCGGCTTCGTCGGCATCGATGAAGCCGTCGCCATTGCGGTCCGCGCGCGCGAAGGTCTGCGCGACCATCGCGGCATGGTCGAGGCCGGTCCGCTCGCTGCGGAAGCCGGAATGATCATTCGTCGTGAGCGCGCTCAGATACGGCAGCGGCGCGGTCAGCAACAACATCGGGAATGCGATGAGCACGAGCAGCACAAACGCGTTGCGCTCTTGTCTGAGCCGGAAGTTCATTGGTTTGGTTGGCCGGGCAGCCTTTGGACGTAGGAGCCGTTTCCTTGCAAGGCTCGTACCCGCACGACAAGACAAGGAAAACAATGACTTACATCGCAATCAGGGAACTCGCCCGTCGGGACTGCGGGACGCCCGCGCTGACTCGATCCTAAGCGCTTGTTTTCTTGGCTATCTGGAGGTCGCGCGGGCGCGACGTCGACGACCCACGAGACGTGTAATCGCTTCCACCATCGCCGCCGGGTCCGCGCGCCCCTTGCCGGCGATGTCGAGCGCCGAGCCATGCGCCACCGACGAGAAAAGCACCGGCGTGCCGATCGTCAACGCCGCCGCCCCGTTCGGCGCGAGCAGCTTGGCCGCGACGTGTCCCTGGTCGTGCAGCATCACCACGTACGCGTCGTACTCCTCACGCTGCAGCAGCGTGTCCGCGCCGATCGGGCCGTCGACCACGGCCTGTCGCCTCGCGCTTTCGACCGCCGGCCGGATGATCTTCTCCTCTTCCGCGCCCGAGGCGTGCGGATTGAGGCCGCTCACCGCGATGCGCGGTTTATCGATGCCCATCTTCCGCAGCGCGTCGCTCGTCGCGCGAATGGTGCGCCCCACCTTGTCGATGGTGAGATTGATCGCCTGGGAAACGGCAGCGTGAAGCGTGACGTGCGCGATGCGGATTTCGCGCTTCTTCCACCGGAAGCAGAGCATCAGGATGCCCGCCTCGGGCGAGAAGCCGCAGGTCCTGGCGACGAACGACGGATAGCCGTCGAAGGCGATGCCGGCCGCGTCGATCGAAGCTTGCGTGTGCGGCGCCGCGACGACCGCGTGGTATTCGCCGGCGAGCGCACCGCGAATCGCGATCTCTGCGGCCTCGAGCGCCGCGCGTCCGTGCGCTGCGGCAATTTTTCCAATCTTGATTTCCTTGGATGAAATCCTGGAATTGACCAGCACGGGCTCGCAAATCTTCCGGACGCGAGGATCGCGTGCGGCCTTCGCCGAAATCTCAGGACCGATTCCGGCGGGATCGCCGGTGGCGATCGCGATCTTCACATCCAGGGCATCAGCGAGGCGTGGATGACATCCGGCACGCCCTTGCCGCCGACCGACTTGATCGCGAGGTCGACGTCCTTGAGGCCGAAGCGGTGCGTCGTCACCTTGTCGAGAGGGAATCGCTTCGACGCGAGCTGCTCGAGCGCCAGCTCGCAGGCCTTGTAGCTGTGCCCGCGCGCGCTGTGCATGGTGATGAACTTCACCGTGAACTTCTCCAGCGGGAAATTGGGGAACTCCTTCAGCTCGCCCTGCACGACGATGGTCCCGCCCTTGCGTTTCAAGGCTTCTATTCCCAAAAGCATTGGAATCGTCCCGGCGCCGGCAGTGCAGTCGAGCGCCACGTCCACTCCCTTGCCGCCGGTGATCTCCTTGATGCGGGCGAGCGGATCTTCCTGGTTCACGTCGATGACGAAGTCCGCGCCGAGCTCCTTCGCCACTTTCAGCCGTGCGCCGTCCTTGGACGTGCCGGTGACGATGATGAGCGAGGCGCCCGCCTGCTTGCAGATCACGGTCTGCGACAGGCCCTGCTGGCCGGGACCCTGGATGAGCACGCTCGAGTCGTAGCCGACGCCGCCGTCGAAGAGCGACCACTCGACGCCGTTCGCCATCGGCGTCACCAGGCCCGCGAGCTCGGCCGAGACGCCTTTCGGCACGCGGTGCAGGACCGCGTTCCACGGCAGGTAGACGTACTGCGCGAAGCCGCCCCAGAGGTGCGGCGCCTTTTCCGCCGAGGTGTAGCCGTAGCGGATGCCGTCGGGGTTGTTGCGCCAGTCGGTGTTCTCGCAGTGCCGGTACTGGCCGGCATGGCACCACTCGCACTTGCCGCACATCACGTAGTGCTCGACGAAGACCAGGTCGCCTTCCTTGAAGCCTTTGCGGCGCACGAATTCGCGCCCGGCCTTGGCGATGACGCCGATGTTCTCGTGGCCCATGATGACCGGCGCCACCGACGGCGGATGCGCGTAGAGCTTGACGTCGGTGCCGCAGATGCCGGCCACCTCCATCTTCATCAGCGCCGCGTCCTCGGGGATTTCCGGCATCGGGAACTCGCGGACCTCGGTCTTGCTCGCCGCCGTGCGCACGGCCGCCAGGACTTTTTCGCTCATACTTCCAGTTTCTCATGGAACCCAAGGCGCTCGCGCCGCACCTTGATCGCGCCGACGCCGCCAGCCGGGTCAAGGCGTGGACGCGCGACCGCTTCGGCGACGTGACCGTGCTCGTGACCGAGCTGGAGAGCGCGCTGCCCGGCTTTCCGCCGCTGCACACGGTGGTCGCGTTCTGGACAGCGGAACGCGAGCACTTCCATTTCAAGGTGTTCAAGCCGCTGGGCGAAGTCAGCGAAACGGACATCCCGCCGCGGTGGTACAAGGACGCACTGCGCGTACCACTTGGATTAGACTGCGGCTGCTGCTGAACGAGAGGAGAAGCACGGCCATGAGCGTTGCCGCCAAGACCCGTCCCCAAGTCGCCACCATGAACGCCGTGCACGACCTGCCGGTGCTGGTCGCGCGCGACGAGGGATTCTTCAAGGACGAAGGCCTCGACATCGAGTTCGTCACCACGCCCGGCATGGCGCAGTCGACGACCTCGCACTTCGTCAAGTTCGACTCGGTCTTCGACCGGCCGCTCGACTCGGTCTACAACGAGGGCGGCATCGACCAGTACCGCATGTGCGAGTGGGGCATCATGAAGCGCGCGGTCGAGGCCAACGCGCAGGGCCTGCGCGGGCGCAAGATCGTCGCGCTCGGCGCCTCGATGTCCAAGTTCGCCATCGTCGTCAGCAAGGACTCGAAGATCTACGAGCCGGAAATGCTGAAGGACAAGCCGATCGCGGTGACGCCGAACAACGGCTCGGACTTCACCACCCTGAAGATGATCGAGGGCTTCCTCGAGCCCAAGCACGTCAAGCGCACCAGCGCCGGCTCGATGCTGAAGCGCCTGGAAGCGGTGCGCGACGGCAAGGTTGCCGCCGCCAGCCTGATGGAGCCGTGGATCAGCGTGGCGCAGAAGTGGGGCCTGCGCATCCTGATCGAGTCGCACTCGACGCGCGCCGAGGCGGCGGGCGAGGACCTCGACGGCGCGACGCTGAAGAAGATGTTCAACGCGCAGGCGCGGGCGGTGGAGAAGATCGAGAAGGATCCGCGGCCCTACGTCCACTACTTCATCCGCGAGACCGGCGGCCTGCTCAAGCCCGAGGAGTTCCAGACCTGGCGCCTGCTGCACGCCGCGCCGCAGCCGTACACGCGCGAGCGCTACGACGACACCTACAATTGGACCGTCAAATGGGACATGACGGTGTCGGGCGCCACCTTCGAAAACACGGTCGACAACCGCGCCTGGAAGTAGCGTCGTGAAGGCTCTTGCGGTAGCGGCGGCATTCTTCGCCACGATCGCCGCTGCGCAAGATCGCTTGCCCCTGGTCAAGGTCGTCGCGACCGGCGGCACGATCGCCAACACGCCCTCGGGCCGCCTCAACGCGGCGGAAGTCGCCGACGCCGTCCCGGTGCTGAAGAAGGTCGCGCGGCTCGAGGTCGAGGAAGTGATCCGCGTCGGCTCGAGCAGCATCACGCTCGACAACTGGCTCACCCTCGCGCGCCGCATCAACGAGATCTTCGCGCGCGAGAGCGAGGTCAAGGGCGTGGTGGTGACCCACGGCTCGAACACGGTCGAAGAGACCGGTTATTTCCTCAGCCTGACGGTGAAGAGCGACAAGCCGGTGGTGCTCACCGCTGCACAGCGGCAGTTCACGACGCTCAGCTCGGACAGCCCGAAGAACTTCCTGCAGGCGGTGCGCGTCGCCGTCAGCGACGAGGCGCGCGGCAAGGGCGCGCTGATCGTCGCCAACGATCTGATCCACGCGGCGCGCGACGTCACCAAGAGCATCAGCTACCGGGTCGAAACCTACGACAGCCGCGACCTCGGCGTGCTCGGCCTCGTCGACGAGGATCGCGTCTCGTTCTACCGCACGCCGACCCGCCGGGGAAGCGCTTTTGCTTTGGAAAAAATAAGTAAATTGCCGCGAGTCGAGATCATCTATACCTACGCCGATGCCGATGGCGCTTTCATCGATGCCAGCAAGGCGGACGGCCTGGTGATCGCGGGGTTCCCCACCGGCTCGGGCACGCCGGCGATGGATGAAGCGGTGAAGCGCGTCGTCGCGAAAGGAATCCCGGTGGTGATGACCCACCGCGGCGGCATGGGCCGCGTCACCGATACCCGCACCAAAGAGGCCCGCCCGCTGATCTGGGGCGACAACCTCACGCCGCAAAAGGCGCGCATCCTGCTGATGCTGGCGCTGACGCGCACGCGCAACGCCGCCGAACTGCAGAAGATCTTCGAGACCTACTGAACCTCGACCGCCTCAAGGTCTACTACACGCAGCACGAGGGCCGCGTCGCGGCCGTTTTTTTCGCCGCCGGCTTCGTGTTCGACACGGTCGCGGTCGGCCGGCCCGACTCCTGGCACATGGTCGCGCAGCAGGCCGTCTATCTCGCCGTGGTCACCGCGGTTCTGACGCAGATGTTCTTCGTCGCGGACGAGCCGCCAGCCGACACCTTGTCCGGCCTGCGGCGCCGCTACTACCGGCACCGCCTCGCGATCCTCAGCTTCTTCCTCGGCACGCTGCTCAACCTCTACACGCTCTTCTTCTTCAAGAGCTCGTCGCTGCTCGTCTCCTTCTCTTTCATGCTGGTGATGATTGCGCTTCTGCTGCTGAACGAGTTCGGCCCGTTCAAGCGGCTCGGGCTCGCCTTCAGGTTCGCGCTGCTGAGCCTGTGCGGGCTGTCGTTCTGCGCCACGGTCGTTCCGGTCGTCTTCAGTCAGATGGGAATCGTGGTGTTTCTCGCGTCCATGGCGATCGGCTGCGTGCCGATGCTCGTGCTTGCCGGGTGGATCCGGAAGCGCGCGCCGGAGCGCTCACCCGCGGTCCGCAACCAGATGATCGTGCCGTTCGGGCTGGTGCTGGTGGTCTTTCTCGCCGCGTATCTCTTCCGGGTGATTCCGCCGGTGCCGCTATCGATCCCGTTCATCGGCATCTATCACGGGGTCGAACGGACCAAGGACGAGTACCGCCTGAGCCACGAGCGGCCGGCGTGGCGCGTCTGGCACAACGGCGACCAGCAGTTCCTCGCTCAGCCGGGCGACCGGGTGTTCGTCTTCTTCCGCGTCTTCTCGCCGACCCGGTTCGCCGACGAGGTGCGCGTGCACTGGTTCCTGCGCCAGGAGCGCGGCTGGTCGGCGCAGGATTCCATCCCGATCAAGATTACCGGCGGGCGCGCCGAAGGCTTCCGCGGCTACGGCTTCAAGACCAACTACCAGCCCGGCGAGTGGAAGGTGCAGATCGAGACCACCGACGGCCGCGAGATCGGCCGCGTCTACTTCACGCTCGAGACCACGCCCGCGTCGCCGCGCAGCTTCGCGGTCGACGTCCAGTAACATTGGGGCATGGTGCGCCAACGTCCGCTGCTCCTCCTCATCGTCCTCTCCGGCCTGATTATTTCCCTGTGCATGGGACTGCGCCAGAGCCTGGGCCTGTTCATGCAGCCGATGGGCGCCGATCTCGGCATCAGCGCAGCGGCGTTCGGCTTCTCGATCGCGCTGCAGAACATCGTCTGGGGGCTGGCGCAGCCCTTCGCCGGCGCGCTCGCGGACCGCCACGGTCCGCGGCCGGTCATCGTCGTCACCGCGCTGCTCTTCGCCGCCGGCCTGCTGATGCTGATCGTCTCGAACCGCTTCCCCGGCGGTCTGGTGCTCGCTGGCTTCTTGCTCGGCTTCGGCACCACCGGGTTCAGCACGCTGTACGGCGCGATCAACCGCCGCACGCCGGCAGAAAAACGCAGCCAGACGGTGGGACTGGTCGCCGCGGCGGGCTCGCTCGGCACCATGGTACTTGCGCCGTTCGGCGGCTGGCTGATCAACACCTCGGGCTGGCCGACGGCCCTCGTCGTTTTCGCCGTCCTCGCCGCGGCGATGGCGCTGCTAGCGCTGCCGGTCAACGAGCCGCCGCCGCAGGGCACGACGGGAAAGAAGATCAGTCTGCGCGAGGCGCTGCGCGAGGCGCTGGGACACCGCGGCTATCTCTTCATGACGCTCGCGTTCTTCGCCTGCGGCTTCCAGCTTGTCTTCCTGACGACCCACCTGCCGTCGTATCTCGCGCTGTGCGGCGTGGCGCCAGGCGTTGGCGCGACCGCGCTCGGCCTGATCGGCCTGTTCAACGCCATCGGCACCTTCATCTTCGGCCAGCTCGGCGCGCGCTACAGTCAGAAACACCTGCTCGCGCTCATTTACCTGCTGCGCACGCTGTTCATCGCCCTCTTCCTCGTCGCCCCGGTAAGCGCCGCCTCGACGCTGATCTTCGCTGCGGCGATGGGCTTTCTCTGGCTCGGCGTCACGCCGCTCGTCAACGGCATCCTCGCCCGCGTGTTCGGCCTGACGCATTTCAACGCGCTGTTCGGCGTCGTCTTCCTCAGCCACCAGGTCGGCTCTTTCTTCGGCGCCTGGATGGGCGGCGTGGTGTTCGACCGCTTCGGCAACTACAACTTCGGCTGGGGCGCGCTGATCGTCATCGGCGTCACCGCCTTCACCCTGCAGTGGCTGATGGACGAGCGCCCGCCGCGCGAGCGCCAGGCCGCCGGCGCGCCTTCACCGGCGCCTGCCTAGCC
>Ga0137409_10003512_pt1 | contig 16572 bp, 12 predicted proteins | sample CZODoug1_16funga_FD_122059 | JGI IMG/M metagenome (GOLD analysis project Ga0137409, IMG submission 122059) | Vadose zone soil fungal communities from Angelo Coast Range Reserve, California, USA - CZODoug1_16fungal (Hybrid Assembly) | ecosystem: Environmental > Terrestrial > Soil > Vadose zone... | reverse complement strand
CCAACCGGTGCGGCTGCCCTCCTCGGAATTCCGCGGCAAACTCTTCAATCCAAGATCGCCAGCCTGGGAATCGACAAGAACAAATTCAAGCCCACTGACGGTCGCGACGGAAAGCCAGCGCGCGACTTGAATCCGGAGCTTTCCCCAGAGTCGGGGAACGCCACTGACAGCGCGTTGGAAAACGAGCAGGAGTTAGGGCCTTCGCGGGCTACGGAAACACCCACGGCTCTCCCGGCGCCGACGGCAGATTTGCGAGCGAACGAGTACGCCGTTAGCCCTGCAGGAACGGTCAAAGTGGCTAGAAGCAGACGTTGGCACGCGGTGGTGGTGGGTGTGCTAGTGGTTGTCGCCGCGGCGACGTGGCTCTACCGTTCCCGGCACCCGTCGAGTCTGAGCGAAAAAGATACCATCGTGCTGGAGGATTTTACCAACTCAACGGGCGAGCCGATCTTCGATGACACGTTGAAGCAGGCGTTGGCGATTGAGTTGGAGCAATCCCGGTTCATAAACGTTCTTTCCCAACAGCGGGTGAATGCGACGCTGAAGCTGATGAACCGGATACCCGGGGAAAGGATCGGCCAAGAAACAGCCCGCGAGATTTGTGAGAGGACGGGCTCAAGAGCGGCGCTCGAGGGCATGATCGCCAAACTCGGCCGGCACTACGTGATCGGATTGATCGCGGTGGACTGTCATACGGGCGATTCGATGGGCAGTGCGCAAGCGGAAGCCGAGTCACCGGAAAAAATCATGAAGGCCTTAAGCGAGACAGCAGATGCGTTGCGCGTAAAGCTCGGTGAATCTCTCGCCGCCGTGCAGAGACACGCTAAGCCGCTCGAGGAGGCCACGACCTCGTCGCTAGAAGCGTTACAAGCGTTCACGCAAGGTTCGCGCACCGCAAGCGAGAAAGGCGATCAGTATGCACTACCGTATCTGAAACGCGCGCTGGAGTTGGACGGGAACTTTGCTCGCGCTTACGCGTCGCTAGGTGCCCGTTATGTCAACCTTAACCAGGCCAGTCTCGCCATCAAGAATTATAACAAAGCTTTCGAGTTGCGCGATCGGGTAAGCGAGCGGGAGCGCTTCAATATCGAGAGCGTGTACTACACCTATGCTACGAGAGATTTGCAAAAAGCGACAGAGGTTCTGACGCAGTACGTGCAGGCGTACCCGAATGATGCGGACGCGCACGCCTTGTTCGCCGCGGCGCTCTACAACCTGGGTCAGTGGGAAAAATCCAAAGAAGAAAGCCTCGTTGCCCTGCGGCTGGAGCCGGACAACGGTTTCAATCTCGGCGTGGCGATAGCGGACTACTTACTGGCTGGCCAGCCAAAGGAAGTGCGAGCGGTTTATGACGATGCCCGAAAACGCGGGCTCGAGAACAGTTTTCCTGAGACGGGCATGTATGTCGCATCATTCATGCTGCACGACGAGGCAGGTATGAGGGAACACTATGCCCGGGCCATAGGCAAGCCCGAATTCGAAGACATCTTGCTGGCCATGCAGTCTGATACTGACGCTTATTACGGCCGACTGGAAAAGTCGGGAGAATTCTCGCGGCGTGCCGCCGGCGCGGCCCTGAAGAATGGCTCCGCGGAGACCTCGGCAATGTGGCAGGCCTACGGCGCATTGCACCAGGCTGAAGCTGGGCATGTCGATAGGGCTCGGCAGCAGGCGGAAGCCGCACTGGAGGTGTCGTCAGGGCCGGATGTGCGGGTTCTGGCGGCGCTGGCGTTCGCCCGGAGCGGGGACGCGGCCAAAGCGGAGGAACTGGCAGACGGATTGAATCGCGATTTTCCGTTCGGTACGTTGATGCAGCGCTACACACTGCCCGTTGTGCGCGCGTTAATCGCGGTGGGCCACTCTGACGGAAAGCGGGCACTCGAATTGCTCGCCCCGACCGCCGGATACGAGTTCGCCTCGCCGCAAGCGTTTGTCAATACTGAGCCACCGGTCTATCCGCTGTACGCCCGCGGCGAGGCCTACCTTGCGGCGGGGAATCCGCTGCAGGCCGCCGCGGAGTTCCAGAAAATGCTTAGCAACACTTGGAATTACCCGTTGTTTGCGCACGCGCACCTTCAACTGGGGCGCGCCAAAGCCATGGGCGGCGACAAAGAAGGCGCGCGCAAAGAGTATGAGGAGTTCTTCGCCCTCTGGAAAGACGCCGATCCAGACATCCCGTTACTGCGACACGCCAAGGCGGAGTACGAGAAGTTGAAGCCCTAGGCGCACGCCTATCCCTGGATTCAAAAGATTACCTTGAGCGCAATTTGAATTTGTCTTGCGGGTGCCGCCGCGGAATACTGACCAAAGCTTGCCTGTCCCCAGGTAGTATTGAGCGAATAAGCCTGGAAGTTGGGGTGATTCACGAGGTTGAAGAACTCCGACCGGAACTGCAATTTTGCCTCCCGCCAGATATTGAAAACCTTGAATAGAGAAACATCGACGCCGATGATGCCCGCCGCAGAGATCGTATTTCGGCCGGCATTTCCGAATGTTCCGTCAGCGGCGGTGGTGAAGGCGGCAGGGTTAATCCAATTCAAAGGCCCTTGATTCTTAGGCACCCACGAAACACCCGGCACCGAGTCCGGGCGGTTTTCGCCGTCTGAGTTCGACAGGCCTATGTTGGCGACAACTGTCCGAGGTTCCCCCGTCTGGAGCGAGGTGACCGTTTGCAGTTCCCAACCCCCGATGACGTTGTCGAGGAACGGATTGATATTGGCGGCGAAAGCTTTGCCACGCCCGAACGGCAAATCGTAGTTCATGCTGTAAACGAAACGATGGGCCACATTGAAGTCGGCAGGACCCTTCTCCTCCCACGGATAACGTTGATCGCGCCAGAACCCACCCGGACTGGCTTGTGTCGAATAAAAGAAAAATCCGAGCGACGCGCTTGACTGTTCGTCGATCGCCTTCGAAAACGTGTAAGCGCCAAGAAAACTCATACCATTGCTAAGCCGCTTCTCCGCCTTAGCTTGCAGGGAGTGGTACGCCGAACTGCCGCAAGAGCACCAATAGAAGAAATCAGTGGGGACAAACGGAAAGGGTCTGCGACTGTTGATATCGCTGTTCGGGCTGGCCGTGGGTGTCGCTTCGTTGGCATTCCGGAACTCGTACAAGCGAGTTCCTTTCGAGCCGGCGTAGGCGACTTCGAGAACCGAATTCCAGCCGAGTTCGTGTTGCACGGCCAAATTCCAATGTTGCACGTAGGGATTCCGGAGATGCGGGTCAATGGAAAACAAAGAAAACGAGCTTGGATCCGTCAGCGCGTGTGCTGGGAAGCCGTTCGAGAGCTGACTGACGATCGGATTAGGCGTCACCACGCTGGGAGCGTCAAATCTGGTCAAAGCAAAGAAAGGGGGATTGTTGCCGGCGTTGGGAAAACTCAACGGACCCGCTTCATAACTCGAATAGAAGATTCCGTATCCGCTGCGAATCACGGTATGCGGTGTAAGACTGTACGCGAGGCCTATGCGCGGCATGAAGTCCAGTTTGTTGTTCGGGACTAGCGTGCGCGATGCGTCGTGCGTCACCGGGATTTGCGGATAGAAGGTGGGGGGCAGAGGCGTATTATTGCCTGCTACGATTTCCAAAGTGTTGTTCGACAAATTGAAGTTAGCCATCGCATCGTTCTCTTCCGTTACGTGCGCGACGAACTCATAGCGCACGCCCAAATTCAGGGTAATCTTGTTCGACACCTTGAAGTCGTTCTGCACATATGCGAAATACCCGGGTTGCTGAAAATGATCCGTAATGACCGTGTTGATGCCCGTGAGTCCGCTTTGGTCGTAACTGAGGCCTAGCATGAAATCGGCCGTGCCGAGGCCGGTATTCGAAAGGTTGTTCGGGTCCCGGCTGGCGTTTCCATTGAAACCAAAGGAACCGCGGGGCTGGGGAGACTGCGAAAACGAGAAGTTAACTCGGGGTCTCAGTTCCGCGCCGAATCTCAGCGTGTTCCTGCCTTTGACCCAGCTGAGACCCTCAACGATTTGATACACATCCTGGGACTCGATAGTCGGCAGAAAGAGGAAAGAACCAAAACTTGTAAGGTCTTCTATGGCGAGAAACGGGAGCCCGCCGTAGCCCGGCTTAAATGGTATGCCCGGGATCTTAAATTGCGCAGAGATATTTTCATTCGAATTGAATTGCAGCCGCTCAATCCGGGCGTGGTTGTATCCGAAGCGCAGCTCATTGACTAGGTGCGGCGTGAAGACATGCGTCTCGGACAAAGCCAGGTTACGGGAATAATTGAGGTAGTTGCTGTCGAAAAAAATGGCTGAGTCCAAGGGAGGCGGAATTGGACCTTGAGCGCTTGCGTTCTGATTTGAGAAGCTGAAACGCCCAAACAAAGAATCCCGATTGGAAATCCGATGGTCGATCCGGATATCAAATTGGTTCACGTTGCTGATTGAGGCCGGGTTTGCAAGATAGTTGTTCGCCACGCCGGCGCTCGAAACGCTGCCGGGAAGATTGGGTGCCGGGAAAAGATCAATAAGTTGCTTCGCCACTGGATCGAAGCGCGATGCAAGAATCTGATTGCCGGAAAACGGTTGGCGGGTAGCCGTTCCATCGGGATTGATGACCGTCGTCGCCGGATCGTAAATCGTTTGGAAACCACTGAAATCTCCGGTTCGCCAAGCTTCCGGTGGAACGGTTGTTATGACGGTCTGACTCGATCTGACACGCGTCCCTTGATAGTCCGCAAAAAAGAAGGTCTTATCACGACCGTGATACATCTTCGGAATTTCAACAGGGCCTCCGAAGCTGAACCCAAACTGATTCTGCTTGAAGGGCGGGATGGGAGCGTCAGAAGCGTCGAAATAGTTCTTCGCATCCATGGCGCTGTTTCGCAAAAATTCGTACAACGTTCCATGCGGCTGGTTCGTTCCGGACTTGATGTTAACGTTCAAAACCCCCCCGCCGGAGCGGCCGAACTCCGCGCTCATCGAATTGGTTTGTACGCGGAACTCGGCAATCGCATCAGGTGGAGGACCGATGACGAAGCTAGATTGGCTCGAAAGATCCGGCGAGAGGCTGTTGTTGTCTACTCCGTCGAGAATATAGTCGTTCTCGTAGGGGCGCACTCCGTTGGCGCCGAAGCCCCCTGTTACCGCATCCAGAGCCCCGCTTGGTGTCGGGGCGGTGCCTGCGGTCAGCACTGCCAGTCGCGTGAAGTAACGGCCATTCAACGGTAAATCGACGATTCGTTTGCTATCGACTAGCTGCCCGAGGGCGGAAGTTTCACTCTCTAACAGTGACGCTCCGGGGTGCACGTCGACAGATTCCGTCGCGGCATCTCCAACGCGCAACTGGAGGTCCACCCGCACACGGTCAAGCACGTCTACGGTAACGACTGGCACCAAGGCCTTTTTGAACCCCTTCGCTTCCACGGCTACGGAGTAGCGGCCGATGGAAAGAGGTGTCGCGACGTAACTACCCGTTGCGTCGGTAACAAACTTGGACGCGATGCCGGTGTCTAGATTGGTCACAGTGACGGACGCCTGAGAAATAGCGGCTCCCGTGGCGTCGGTTACGACTCCGACGATAGAACCGCTCGTCGTCTGTGCGGACAGACGAGCCGAGCCAGCCAAAACAAGCACGCACGCTAGGAATGTCCGGGCTCCGAATCCGATCATAAGCAGTCTACTCGACGGCTGTCGGGGCAAACCGGCGCGCGTCGGTCCTCGAGGATCAGCGGGCGAGCAATCCGCCGAGCGCAGTGCCCACGCCGCAAAAAAGTCGACGCGAGTACTCTAATAGATGAAGTTTGGGAGTGGATTGAAGAATCTTACTGCTTTTGAAGAATCATGCTCTTTTTTTGGAATTTGACTCAAAAAACCAAAGCAGGGGAACGGTGTCCTGAGAGACGACATCCAATCACCGGTTTTTGTAGTTGGACTACAGACGGCTCAGGAGTTGTTGCAGTCGAGGGTCGTGCGCCCAAGGCAGGCGCGAGTGCGGGCCGGCAGCTGCAACTCATTTTTGGGCAATAAACAACAAAACCAGTGAAATTCTACAAGAGGAGCAGCCAGCCTTGAGCATAGGGTTAGTGGGACACGTTCAAAGTCTGGTTCTGGATGAAGCGGGAATGTGGACAGGCAACCAAGGAGAGCCATGACGCCAAGTATCAGCATGCAAAAACATTTCTGCAGCGCGTCAAGCTGTTCCGGATGCCAAATCTGTCTTGATATCTCCGCCCGGTGTCGCTGTCGATCATTTGTTTCCACATTACACGAGGGGAAAGGTTCAAGCGTTTGATCAATGGTTTGAGTATGAGACATGCTTTATCGACGAAGGGCTGCATCGACTCTCAAATCCAGCGCAGGTAAATGAGGTTGCCGATGCAAACCGAATTCAGAGCAATTGTTCAAAGCGAGTATGGGGCTCCGGAGAAAGTGTTAAGAATTGCGAAGCGCCAATTGAAGAGTGAAGAGCTTGGAGTTGACCAGGTTCTCGTAAAGGTTATAGCTCGACCAATCCATCTCGGTGACGTACACATTCTTTCCGCTCTTCCTCAAGGAGGGCCCGTTGAACCTATTCCAGCAGGCACTCGGAGGGTACCCGGGTTCGAGGGCGTCGGGACGATCGTTCGGCTCGGAACAAACCCACGAGCGGTGAAGAGTTTTAGCGAAGGCCAGCGTGTAGCGTTCTTTCCCGCAATGGGTTCTTGGGGAGAATACGTAGTCGTTCGATACAACTCTCTCTTGCCAGTTCCGGACGAGATTTCCAATCAGATTGCTGCGCAGATGCTCATAAATACGATCACCGCATCCATACTCATCAATGCGGGTCACAATTCACTTAAAGCTCCGATTACGCCCCCTGTTTACATTCTGCAGAATGCGGCAGCCTCTGGCGTTGGGCGTTTGCTCACTCAAGTTGCTCTAGATCGCGGTGTCCGTCCTCTTCGCCTGGTGAGATCGAAACAGTCAGCGGAAAGACTTCGTTCCGTCGTCCCCGGTCCTCCGATCTATTCAACGAGTGACCACGATTGGAAAGAACAGGTTCGCAACTCCCTTGAAGGACACAAGCTCGAATTGGCTTTTGATGCCCTGGGCGGAAAAGCGATCGACGATCTGGCGGAGGTTCTCGATGACGGTGGGACCATCATCAACTTTGGCTCCCTCGACAGCAACGTTGGACCTAATATCTATTCGCTCGCAGCCAACAATGTCTCGCTCAAGAGCGTTTTGATCATGAGCTGGTTTCGTCTGGGCGAGGAGGAGAAGCAGCGAGACTTCGAACTCGCTCTGAATCTGGCCAAGAACCACCCGGAGCTTTTCGAGGTCGCACATGAGTACGAGTTCGTGGATTTTCAAAAGGCAATTCAGCATGTCTCTCGTCCGGGAAAGAGCGGGATTATTTTACTGAAAAGCCCAGCTTAGAACGCTCGCGTACAGGACAAGATGGCCGCGCTCAAGCCGCGCATCGTCGTTGTCGGCCACAACAACATGGAGAACGACGAATGGCGCGCGCGTGATCGCACAAACTCGCAAATACATTTTGGATTTCGAGGAAGTCGCCGGAAGAACTGCGACCGCCATAGAACTCTACGACGGCATGCTGTCTCGATATCCGGGATGGCTCAACCGAGGAGCTCTCTGGGGTTCAGCAACTGCAGTAAAGAAGTGAAAGAAGGAAACGCGACACCTCGGTGTTTTCTTACGACTGAGTAGCCGCTTCGAAGGACGGACCGGCGATCAACGACCAGGCCACTGCCGCGCCTCCAAGGGAGAGTCCGGCACAACAGAGAAGCACTACGCGAAATCCAAACCTAAAGCTTTGCGAGATAACGTCTTGGATATGCGAAGCCGCGCTCGGGTCGAGGCCTTGCGGTGGCTCCATTCTGCGGAGTTCTCCTTCTGACGCGCGAAGCTCCCTCACAACGCTCGCTGGCAGGTTGAGTTTGGAAAGCCCTTGCTCCAGCCTCGAACCAAAAGAGTGAATTAACACGGTTCCGAACACTGCGATGGCAAGCACTCCCGCGACTCGTGCAACCGCATTGTTGATTCCCGACGCGGTTCCCGCGCGCTGTTGACCGGCAGAGTTCATAACAACCGTCGTCAGCGGCGCGACCGTGACGGCCATCCCGAACCCCACTACCAATGACGCCGGAAAATAGGTGTGCCAATAACTCTGTCCAAAACTTACGAGGGCAAAGAGGAGGAAACCCGCTGAGACGATTGTTGGACCGACAATGAGGGGGATTTTTCCGCCGTATCGTTTGACCAAACCGCCCGCCCAATGGGACAGAAAAAACATCGCCAGGATCATCGGCAGCATTGCGGAACCTGCCGCCGTCGGCGAGTATCCGCCTCCTTGGATCAGCCCCATCGGGAATAGAAAAAAGAAGATGCCAAGCGCACCGTAGAGCAAGAGGGTGAGGACGTTTGCGCCGAGAAATGCGCGCGATTCGAAGAGGCTGAAGGGAACCATCGGGGATCGGACTTTACCTTCCACGACGGCACAGCCCCAGTGACGGCGCACTCGCGCCTCTGTGACCGCGCGCCTGCAACTGTTGTTGCGATCGCGCCCGAGATTCGGCCCTTTGAACCGACCGCCCGGGTCGGTGGTGAGATACCCGATGTCTCCGCTTCTCCTGCGGTTCATTCCCAGCTTTCACGGTTGTGCGTTCTGCTCTGTTAGTCCTTCCTGCCGTTCTAGTGCACCAGACTAATTTCTTAAGTTTGCTCCGCGAGGGGCGTGCCTGTGCAGCATTGCGGGTCCGCGGAGCTTCGGAGGAAGGCGGCGGTGCCCAGTGCCCCGGCCCGCAGCGGACGCCGGGACGGATGCTGCCGCCAGCTCCGAACATATCAGGACCTTGAGTTCGTTGAAAATCTTAGCTAGGGTTCTTTCGGGGGACGCACGAGCGGGACGCTCGTGCCCACATTCGGCTCTCCCCTCCCACATTCGGTTCTACTGTCCTCGCGCCAGCACCAGGGTTATGTCGTCAGGTTGCTCGTTGGCGCCGATCCAGTCGGCAACCGCCCCGGTCACGATCTCGCTGATCCGTGCCAGGGGCTGGTCGCGATGCTCCCAGACCAGATCAATCAAGCGCTGTTCGCCAAATTCGCCGAAATCGTTTTCCGGCTCAGTCACGCCGTCGCTGTAGGCCACGAAAAGCTCTCCCTGCCGCAAGGCGACCGACGCTTCCGGATAAGTTCTGTGAGCGAACAGGCCGACCACCGTGCCGCCCTGCTCCAGCCTGCGCACCGACCCGTCTTTCCCCAGAATGATGGGCGGCAGGTGACCACCGTTGCTGTACGTGAGTTTGCGCTCGTGGCCGTCGTATATGCCCAGAAACATCGTGGCGTATTTCTCTGTCGGAGTGCTCTGGTAGAGCTGATGATTGAGCAGTGAGAGCATGGCGCCGGCTGACGCCTCGGCTCCGTTCAGCCCGGAGGCCGGCAACCGACTTGAACCAGCCGCCGCGCCCGCCCCTACCGGCTGGCGCAAAGTGGGCGTGCCTTCCAGACTGTAAGCGCGGACCGCAGAGTGGATGGTGGCCATCAGCAAGGCCGCCGAAATCCCTTTTCCGCTTACATCACCTACCGCCAAGATGAGCTTTTCGGAGTTTATGGTCAGAAAGTCGTAGTAGTCCCCGCTCACGGTGCGCGCCGGGCGGCAGAAGCCGAAGACTTCGAGCGAGGCCAATTGCGAGATGTGCTGCGGGTAAAGCTGCTCTTGCACCTCCTGAGCGATGGTCAATTCGTTTTGCAGGCGCTGCTTTTCCTTTTGCTCTTCGATCAGGTTCTCGATGGATGCGGTCATCGAGTTGAACGAGTTGGCCAAGGTAGCCAGCTGGTCGTTCGACTGTACCGAAATGCGATGGCTGAAGTCTCCGCGATTGATGTGTTCCGTGGCGTTGTAAAGCTGGGCCACGGCACCAGTCACAGTGCGCGTCAGGCGGGTCCCGATGAACAGCGCCAGCAGTTCGATGATGGCAAAGACTACCGCTGCGAAAAGCAGCGTGTACTCCACGCCGGTGGCGAAGTCACCGAGGGCAGCGAACAGGCGGGCGTAGAGCACCGACGGTCGGGTCTGGACCCGAAGCACGGCTCCGGCTTTCTGCTGCTCGCCGCTGGCCCAATCCACCACGGGAAGAGGTGTCCCGAAGGTGATCTCAGTATCGAATCCGTTGTCTGCGGGAGACAGTGTGCCGGCGGTGAAGGCGGGGCGAAGCTCGTCGCGGCCGCTGTCTACCCTCGTGCCGCTCCTGCCTGGGGGAAGTGCGAGTTCTTGTTTGTCGGGAGCATCCAGGGCAATAAGCGGAGCCGAGGCGGGTGCGGGAAGGATGGTGCCTTTGGAATCGAAGGCTGACGCGTACAGCGTGATCTCGCCCAGATCTTTCGCCAGTTTCTCCAGCAAATTTCGATCCAGTGATTCACTCGAGACGACGGAAAGTTTTTGCGCGCCCGCGCCGAGTTCCGTGCTTGCCCTTAAATACAGCTGACCCTGGTCCCGAACGATCGCTGCGAAGCCGGGCGTCAGGAATGACGGAAGCGCAAACGGAGTCTTCCCGTTTGTGACGGGGTGGCACACAGCGAGAGGGGCCCCGTTTTTCCAGGCGCAAAACTGGCGGGACGCCCAGGCCCGATCATTCCGCTTCAGGCCTTCCAGAGACTCGGCAACCGCCGGCTGCCCATGTTGCAGACGAGCCGCCAGTTCATGGGCGATGGCTGCATTTACCGATTGCAGGCTGCGCAGTCGCGAATCCAACTCGGATGTGACCACGAAGTTCGCGAACTGGCCGGCAAACAAGTAAATAGTGATGAAGGCCATCGCCACCAGCAGCCCCACCGGGATCACGCCGATGAATACATATGTCACGATGAGCCGGTTGCGCAGGCGCCAGAGCAGTCTGGCCTTCAACCATCGGTAGGCGAGAATCGCAAGTAAAACGATGGCAAGAGCACTGAGAATTCCTACCCATCCACTCAGGGCGTTTCCGTAGGAAACTTTGAATATTCCGAAGAGTCTTTGCAGAGCGAAGAGAAGCAGGTCCAGTCCCAGTAGATAACAGGCGGCGCGGGCCAGCCGGGTGCGAGGCAACACACCCTTTGCCAGAAGGCGAAAACGCAGTGTGCGGAGGGACAGGTCCATGCGCAAGGAGATTATAGAGCGGATTTCGGGCGTCGGACTTCGGACTTCAGACCTCTGACACTTGGCGTCAGCTTACAAATCAGGGGATGACAGCTGAAGTCCGACGCCCGTTTTCAAATCTCCGGGTAGAAATCGAAGAACGCTTCCAGGCTGGTCTTTAGTTGCTTCTCGATTTCTTCCTTGCTGCCTTCGAGGACATGCATGGTGACGTATGCATCGCGTCCATTCTTGAGCTTGAGGGTCGCGTCACCGAGCTCCGCGACTTCGTCCGACGGCAGCAGCCGCATACCATAAACCAGGGTCAGGTTTGCCATGAGCTTGATTTTAAGCTTCAGCCCCGGTCGTCGTGTATTTCCCGGTCGTGGTGGGCCAGTCTGAATTTCTCCCTCAGGATGACGCCGGTGCAAAGCGGGCCGCTGCCTCCCATCCCCCGCTGACGATGGCGGCGAAATGCTACAGTAAACGAGTTAATGTCTGCCCCCGAATCCCGCTTCGTTAAGGCTTGCCGGGCGCTTCCGGTTGATCGGACGCCGGTCTGGTTTATGCGCCAGGCAGGCCGCTACATGCCGGAATACCGGGCCGTCCGCAAGCAATATTCACTGATCGAAATATGCAAGCGTCCTGCAGTAGCGGCCGAGGTGACGATCACGGCTGCAGAAGCCCTGGGCGTGGATGCGGCCATCATCTTTGCCGATCTCCTGCTTCCGCTCGAAGTCATGGGGTTGCCGTTTCATTTCTCTCCCGGCGAAGGCCCAGTGATCGAGAAACCGGTGCGCGACCAGGCCGACATTTCACGATTGCGCACTGACCGCGCCGCCGACCTGGGATATGTCTCCGAGGCGGTTCGGATGGTGTGCAAACACTTCGGACCACGTCTGCCCGTGATTGGCTTCTGTGGCGCACCGTTTACGCTGGCCAGCTACATGATCGAGGGCGGAAGTTCGCGTAATTACGTGAACACCAAGAAGATGATGTATTCCTCGCCTGCGGCCTGGGATGAGCTCCTGAGCAAGCTGGTGACAGTGGTCTCACAGTACGCGACGGAACAGGTGCGCGCGGGCGCCGACGTGATCCAGGTATTCGACAGTTGGGTGGGTTGCCTTAGCGTGGATGACTATCGACGTTATGTGGTGCCGCGCGCCACCGAATTGGTGAAAGCGTTGCAGAAGGCTGGAGCGCCGATCATCTATTTCGGCACCGACAGTGCCACGCTTTTGTCGTCGATGAAAGAGACCGGCGCTGAGGTGATCGGCCTGGACTGGCGGATTCCGCTGGATCAGGGCTGGAAGGCGGTCGGAGCCGGAGCGGTGCAGGGAAACCTGGATCCAGTTCTGCTTTTTGCCGGCTGGAAGGAAATAGAAAAGAATGCGAGAGAGATTCTTCGGCGGGCCGACGGACGGCCCGGGCATGTTTTTAATTTAGGGCATGGCATTTTGCCGGAGACCTCGGTCGAGAACGTTAAAGCGCTGGCGAGGTTTGTGCAGGAATACTGAAGTAGCTTGAGTAGGCATTTCGCGGGCGAGTCGCCCGCGACCACACGAGCAGAGCAAGGGAGTGATGGATTTGTCAGTTGCTGAAAGAAATGCGGTTTTGCTTTTAGCGCATGGCAGTCCCGATTCTGTGGACGAAATCCCGGAATTTCTGAGCCAGATTACCCGCGGTCGGCCCGTCCCTCCGGAAGTGATTGAGGGAGTGAAGCATCGCTACGGACTCATCGGGCGGTCCCCGCTTACTGCGCTCACGTTGCGACAGGGCGAACTGCTGGCGGAAGAATTGAAGCTGCCGGTATACGTTGGCATGCGTAACTGGAAGCCGTTTATTGCTGACACGATTGCCACTATGAAGTCGGATGGCGTCGGGCGCGCCGTGGTCATCTGCCTGGCCCCGCAGAACTCACGCACCAGCGTCGGACTCTATCGCGCGGCGTTGAATGTTCAAGGCGGTGTGCCTTTTGCCGTCGACTTCGTCGAGTCATGGCATGATCATCCACTGCTGATCGCAGCTTTTGTCGAGAAGTTTCGTGCCGGATGGAGTCGGGCCTGCAGCGAAATGGCGGTGAGGGTGCCGGTCATCTTCACCGCGCATAGCGTTCCTCAGCGCACCATCACCGAAGGCGATCCCTACGAAACTCAGACCAAGGAAACCGCCAGGCTGGTGGCTCTTGAAGGGGGTCTCGCGGCGGAAGACTGGAGGTTTGCCTTTCAGAGCCAGGGGATGTCGGGCGGGGCATGGATTGGACCCACGGTCGAGAGCACGATTCTGGAATTGAAAGAGAAGGGTCATCGCGCGGTGTTTGTGCAGCCCATCGGATTTCTCTGCGATCACGTCGAGGTGCTCTACGACATCGACATTGGCTTCAAGGAGTTTGCCGGGAAGGAAGGCATCCGGCTATGTCGGGCGGAGTCGCTGAATGACTCGCCGTTGTTGACGGCGGCCCTGGCCGATGTGGCGCGCCCCCGCAACGGACAGTAATGGGACGATTCGGGCTGAGGATGCTCCGATGACGTCGAAGCACGCCGGCCGCGCCATTGAAAGTATATGAAACGCATCGCCATAGTCGGCGGCGGCATCTCCGGGCTGGCGGCGGCGTTCGCGCTCGAAGAACGCCGCCAGGCCGGCGATTCTTTGGAGTACGCGCTCTACGAATCCGGCCCGCGCTTCGGTGGCGTGCTTGCCACCGAACGGGTGGACGGCTGCCTGGTTGAGGCGGGCCCGGATTCTTTTCTCACCGAAAAGCCCTGGGCTGCGGATCTCTGTCGCCGCCTCGGCATGGAAGACCAGCTTATTGGGTCCAACGACAGCGATCGCAAAACCTACATTCTGCTGAAGGGCAAGTTGACTCCCCTGCCCGACGGGCTCATGTTCATGGTTCCCACCAAACTTGCACCTTCGCTTTTGTCCACACTTTTTTCCCCGGCCACAAAGTTCCGCATGCTGCGGGAATGGCGATTTGCCCCGCGCCAGTCGCGGAGCGACGAAAGTGTTGCCGCGTTGGTGGAACGGCATTACGGTGAGGAAATGGTGGAGCGTTTGGCCGATCCGCTGCTCTCTGGCGTCTATGGCGGCGACGCCGCGCAACTCAGTGTGCGCGCGGTACTGCCGCGATTTGTTGAAATGGAGTCGAAACATGGCAGCCTGGGGCGCGGGATGCTGGCGGCGCGCAAAAACCTGAAACCTGCCCAATCAGTTCCGCCGATTTTCACCTCTCTCAAGGGAGGGATGCAGCAACTGACTGACGCGTTAGTGCTCAGACTTTCGCCGGAAGCTCTGCGGATGAGCTCTCCAGTGCAGGCAGTCCAGAAGCAGGATCGAGGATGGGTCGTATCTGCCGGGTATGCCTCAGATCAGTTCGATGCCGTGATCGTCGCCACATCGGCGACGGCGGCGGCCCCTCTGTTCGAGATTACTGGCGCTGCGCTCGCGTCGGAACTCAAGGCCATTCCATACAGTTCCTCAATAACGGTTGCGCTGGGCTTTGACAAAGAAGTACGAGCCGCTTTGCCTTCTGGCTTCGGCTTCCTGGTGCCACGCAGTGAAAGCAAGCGCATGCTGGCGGCGACTTTTGTACACAACAAATTTCCGCATCGTGCTCCGGCAGATCGGGCGTTGATCCGCTGTTTTCTTGGCGGCAGCCGCGACGAGCAAGTCCTGCAACTTACTGACGAAGAAATCCTGAGCATTGTGCGCGAGGAGCTTCGGCAGATCCTTGGGCTGCGGCCGGAGCCGCTTTTCACCCGCGTCTATAGATGGAAGGGTGCCATGGCGCAATACGTCGTGGGGCACCTCGAACGGGTACAACGAATCGAGGGCTTGCTGAAGCAATGGCCCGGACTGGTTCTGGCCGGGAGCGCTTATCGCGGGATTGGTGTCCCCGACTGCGTGCGTTCGGGCGAGGCAGCGGCCCAACAGGCATTGGCTGCAGAGTAGCGTTTGGTAGTGCCCGCACGACAGCCGTCGGAACGGCGGCGCTATCACCAGCGGCCCCGCGTTTTGTTACGGCCGTAACGGTGGTAACTCCTCTTCTATTGCAGAAACTAACCGGCTGATTCAGGGTTAGTACAATCGGAAAGTCCTATGAGCAAAGGGATTCTGGCCGCGGTTTCGCTCACTCTGTTCGCGCTCCTGCCATTGTCGGCGCAGGAACAGAAGTCTCCGAATGACACTACGAATGCGGACAAGCCAGCACAATCTTCTCCGGCTGAGGTTCCACATGACCAATCGCCAGAGCCGCCCTCGGCCGAGCCCCTCAAGGCGCCAGCACCGAACATGAGCGGCATGAGCATGCCGGACATGGCAGGAATGAACAACGACGGCAGCGCCCACGCGATGCTTTCGATGGCAGATCGCAAGATGGACATGGGGCCGCACATGAAGATGACGACCCTGCGCGATCTGAAACCCGGAGACCAGGAGAAAGCGGACCAGGTGGTGAGCGCCGCTCGCAAAGCGGCAGAGATGTATACCGATTACAAAGTTGCCTTGGCCGACGGTTACAGGATCTTTCTGCCCAACGTGCCGCAGAAGCAATATCACTTCACCAACTTCCGTTATGCGTTTGAGGCGGCGATCGAGTTCAATCCCGAACATCCGACGTCGCTGCTTTACGAGAAGAGTGGCGACGAGTACAAGCTGATGGGGGTGATGTACACGGCGCCCAAGAATTCCAACTGGAACGAGCTCGACCAACGAATCCCGCTGAGCATCGCGCAGTGGCATGCACACATCAACCTTTGCATGCCGCCCGCTGACAGAAAGAATGAGGCCTGGGGGCCCCGCGCAAAGTTCGGTCTCGCCGGCTCAATCACGACCAAGGATGCTTGTGAAGCCGCAGGCGGAAAATTCATGCCTCAAATATTCGGCTGGATGGTGCACGTCTATCCGTTTGAGCAGAAGCCGGACGATATCTGGTCGGTCGAACGTCAGGCCCCCAATCACATGAACTGAGGTTCCGTCCGATCTGCCCACGGGTGCACGGACTGCAACAGTTCTACATCTTGGCTGCGGGAATGTCCGTCCTGACCGCCCCTCGCCGGGTCGCGGTGCCCGCCGCCAGAGTCTTGATGGCTTTGAGTTCCTTGGAGTATTTCTTTCTGGCGTGATACACCGCAAAAGCGTCCTGCAGGTTGAGCCAGAACTGCGCGCTCATCCCGAAGAAATGCGCGAGCTGTAGAGCTGTGTCTCCAAGTGATAGAACGCTGTCCGTGCAAAATCCCGGTGATGCGATTAGTCGGCACGCCCAAATTTCGCGCCAGTTCAGCATCGCTCATGCCAAGTTCTTTCAATTCCTCCGACAGATGTTCTCCCGGATGTATTGCAGCCACCGCCATGACGCCCTCCTAATGATAATCAACGATCTCTACGTTAGACGGCCCCGGCGCTGGGCGGGGACGGATCAGCCAGTAGCAAGGCATCGCGGCGAGAAAGATTATCGCGCAGACCTTCCACGTCGCCGGGATGCCCGCCACCGACGGC
>Ga0137409_10003511_pt1 | contig 16576 bp, 14 predicted proteins | sample CZODoug1_16funga_FD_122059 | JGI IMG/M metagenome (GOLD analysis project Ga0137409, IMG submission 122059) | Vadose zone soil fungal communities from Angelo Coast Range Reserve, California, USA - CZODoug1_16fungal (Hybrid Assembly) | ecosystem: Environmental > Terrestrial > Soil > Vadose zone... | reverse complement strand
TCCTCAGCAAGGTTCCGCGCCCGCAGCAGCGGAGTGAAGCCCACCGCCTGGCCCACCGGCGTCTCGCCCTCTGGAATGTTCAGGGGCAGGAGCGGCGCGTAGCGCCAGATGCTGGGCGGCCCCGCCTCGATTTTTGCGCGGCTGATCTGCGAGGCGATGACCTCGTAGTCGTAGTCGACCTCGAGGGGGCCAAAGCAGAACTCGCAGACGTGAATCGGGGAGGACGGGTAGGAGCGCCCACACTCGCGACACTTGAGACCCTTCAATCTTTCCATGGCCTCTCCATCGGTAGGGGATTTGAGCCCCGGAAGTAACTGCACGGCCTGGAAGCCAGCTCCCAGGCCACCGACCGAGCCAGCAATTTTCACTAATAGACACGTGAATATCCCAATTGTCAACGTACCTTCGAGGTCGGGCCGAGCGATGCCGTATCATTGTCATCCGTGAGTCGTGCGCTTCCCGCCGCCCTGCTGCTCGTCTACGGCATCGCGTTCGGCCACGCCGCGCTCGGGGGCGGGCTTCTCGTCTACGACGATCATCCCGGTCAGCTCTATCGCCTGCACCACGCGCTCACCTTCGGCCCGGCGCCGTGGCGCTTCGATCCCGGCTGGTGGGCCGGCTATGCCGAGCTGCAATTCTATCCGCCCGGGCTCGCGTGGCTGGGCTGGCTCCTCCATCAGGGTTCGTGGGGCGTCCTGGGCGCGGAGGCAGCGTATCGGGTGCTTCTCTGGCTGGCCTGGCTCCTTCCAGGCCTCACCACGCTCGCTCTGCTCTCCCGGCTCCTCGGCAATGGCTGGCTGGCCCTTCCCGGCGCCTTCATCGCCATGACGCTGTCGGCGGGATCGCGAAGCGGCGTCGAAGAGGGGCTGCGCTGGGGTCTCGTGGCCGCGCGTCTGGGCTGGAGCTTGCTGCCCCTCCTGGGTCTTTCGCTCGCCCGCTGGGTCGAAGGCCGCTCGCGGCTTCCCCTCTTCGCCGCCCCGCTCCTGGCCGCGGTGATCCTGCTCCATCCCGCCCATGCGCCGGCGGCTTTCCTTCTTCTCGCCATGGGTGCCTGGCTGGGCGTCGGCGTGCGCCGGGCTCGCATGCGCCAGGGCGCCCTCCTGGCGGCGCTGGGCCTGGGCTTAGCAGCCGTCTGGCTCGTCCCGCTGCTCGCGCATCTTCGCATGGCGCTGCCCCTGGCCTGGGGGGACGCGTCTCCCCGCGCGCTCCTCCGCGTCCTCGCCCTCCAGCCGCTCGTCTGGCTCTTCGCGCTCGGATGGCTTGCCGCGTGGATTTCTCTGAAGAGTGCGGGCCAGGCCTCGCGCGTGACCGGTGGGGGGGTGTCGGGGGAGGAGCGGCGCCCGCTCCCCCCTGACTCACCGACCGAGAGCGCGACTCTCACCCGGTGGATCCTCTCGTGGGCGCCGGCGCTGGTGGCGGTGGTCGCTCTCGACGCGCTGGTCGCGGCGCCGCTCGGGCTCCTCTGGCTCCCCGCCGACCGGCTCATGGACGGGCTTCTCTTGGCCTTGCTCGTGGGTGCGTCGCTCGCCCTGTCGTCGCTGATCGCGCGATTGCCCCGATTGCGTCCGCCTTTCGCGGCCGCGGCGGCGATCCTCGCCTGTATCGTTCTCTCGGGAGGATCTCTCGCTTGGGACGAGCCGTCGCTGTCGTTGTGGCCCCGGAGAGGCCAGTGGCCCAAGTACGAGGAGGTGGCGCGCGGCAGCCGCCTCGATGCGCTGTGGCAGGCGCTGCGCGAGGCCCCGCCGGGGCGCGCGCTCTTCCTGCGCTCGGGCCTCACGCTGGAATATCGTCGCGAGTGGTGGCGGCCGCACACGCATCTGACCGCGCTCACGCCACTGCGCGCGGGACGCGACATCATCAATGGAACCTTCACCCATCCGGCCCCGGTGGCCGGCTTCTTCTACACGGGCTCGGCCGCGTCACGTCCCATCACGACGCTCGTGGAGCGGCGCGACGGCGTGACGCTCTTCGGGCAACCGCTCGAGGCCGTCTCCGCGGCCGAGTTCGCCGCCCACTGCGCGAGGCTCAAGGTCTCGGCCGTCGTCGCCACCGACGAGGATGTCGGCCGCCTGGCGTTTCTGGAAGGAAATCAGTCATTCACGGCCCCCGCTCTCATTGGACCCTTCAGGGTCTATCTCACGCGGGAGCCGCGCCCGCTGCCCGTGCCGGTCGGGCTCCAGGTCTGGAGGCTTCAGGCCGCTCCGGGATCTGGCGCGTTCACGCCGACTGGTTTCGCCTATTCCCCGCTGATGACGGCCACGGCGGGCGGCGCCGCTCTCCGCGCGCGTCGCGACGGCTTCGGGATGCTCGAAGTCGAGCGCCCGCCCGGCGGCCCTGGCGACATCACGCTCACCCATACCCCCGGCTGGGCGGAATGGACGGGTGTCCTGCTCTCGACGCTGTCGGCTGCGGTGTTGATGGCCGTGGCATTCTCCTTGTCACCCGCGGCCGGTATCCGCATGATGCGTCAGCATGAAGCCTGATCCGTCCGCGAAGCCCGCGCCGCCGCCGCACACTCACAATCCGCTCGTTCGCTACTTCCAGACCCTGGGCCCGGGCCTCGTCACGGGCGCATCGGATGATGACCCGAGCGGCATCGCCACCTATTCCGTGGCGGGCGCCGCCTATGGCTATGGATTGCTCTGGACGGCCCTCTTCACGTTTCCTCTCATGGCGGCCATCCAGCTCGTCTGCGCCCGGATAGGTCTCGTCACGGGGCGAGGGCTGGCCGGCGCGGTTCGCCGGCACTATCCACGCTGGCTCCTGTTGGGAGCCTGCTTCATTCTCCTCGCGGCCAACGTCTTCAACATCGCCGCGGACCTGGGCGGGATGGCCGAGGCCGCGGCCATGCTCACGGGCCTCCCCACCGTTCCCCTGCTCGCGCTCTTCGGCATAGGAATCACGCTGATCACCGTCTACACGAGCTATGCGACATTCGCGCGGTACCTCAAATGGCTGACCGCGGTGCTCTTCGCCTATATCATCGCGGCCTTTCTCGCCCATCCCGACTGGCCGGCGGTGCTCCGAGCGACCTTCATCCCCTCGCTGCAGTGGAATGGTGCATCCGTCTCCACGCTCGTCGGCATTCTCGGGACGACGATCTCGCCGTACCTCTTCTTCTGGCAGGCCTCCCAGGAGGTCGAGGAGGAGAAAACCCGGGGCAAGCTGACGGTTGCCGAGCGCAAAGGCGCCACGCCTCACGAGCTGGCCGATGCGCGCCTCGACGTCAACACCGGCATGTTCTTCTCCAACCTCGTCATGTTCTTCATCATTCTCGCCACGGCTTCCACCCTCTACAAGTCGGGCGACCGCGATATCCAGACGGCGCGGCAGGCCGCCGAAGCCCTGCGACCCATGGCTGGTGACGCCGCCTACCTGCTTTTCTCCCTGGGCCTGATCGGCACAGGACTCCTCGCCATCCCGGTCCTCGCGGGGTCGGCCTCGTTCGCCGTGGCCGAGCTCTTCGGCTGGCGCGCCGGCCTCGATCTCAACCCGCGGAGCGCGCGCCGCTTCTATCTGGTGCTGGCGGGGGCCATCGTCTGCGGCATGGTGCTGAGCATGCTGCAGACGAATCCGATCCGCGTTCTCTTCTTCTCCGCCGTGCTCAATGGGCTCCTGGCGCCGCCGCTCATGGTGATGGTCATGATGGTGGGGGGCAATCGCAAGATCATGGGCGAGCACGTCAACGGCTTCTGGCTCAAGCTGCTCGGCTGGACGGCCACCGCAGTGATGACCGTCGGGGCGATCGCCTTCTTCGCCACCCTCGGCGGCTGACCCGCACCCGCGCGCCGGTGGCTCAAAAGGGTCCAGATGCGAGGCAGCGCCCGAAGTCCGCACGCGAGGCGTACTTTCTGTACGTTGAGCGTGCGGGCGAGGGCGCTAACGAAGCAGATGGGTCCTTTTCAGCCACCGCTAACGGTCGGGGCCGATGGTGTGGGTGGCGAGCGGCCGCCCGGACCCGTCCAGGATACGCACGGTCAGGGTGGCGGGCTCGATGCGGATCACCCCGAAGTTGTCGGTCTCGCCCACCGCGAAGAGGGTGCGCGATCCCAGCGCCTGATCGAGTGGGCGCGGCCGGCCCCGCCGGGCCGAGAGCGGGCCGGCGATGAACTCGTGAAAGGACCACTCCGGCGTCGGATGATGACGGATCAGCTCGGCGTGGTGGACGTCGGCGGCCAGGAACACGAGGTTCTTCACGGCGCGCACCCGGAGCTCTCGCAGGATGGCATCGCGCTCGACGGCGAAGCCGGTGCCGTGCTCGTCGGGAAAGCCCAGGACATTGGCGTTGCTCCACGAGTCGCGCTGTTCCTTGGTTCCCGTGGGGATGGCGAGGGGGACGCTCGTCACCACGATCTTCCAGAGCGCGGGAGAGGCCGCCACGCCCTCCACCAGCCATCGGCGCTGGACGCGCCCAAGCATGGTCTTGCCGGGACCGTCGGGCTGGGTGTTGGCGCTCCGGTACTGACGCGTGTCCAGGATGAAGACCTCGAGGAGGCGGCCCCAGCGGAAGCGGCGGTACAGGCGGCCGGGCTCTTCGGGAGGCGGCAGGACAGGAAAGTAGTCGAGGAAGGCCTGCCGTCCCGCCGCCATGCGCGGCTCGGTGGGGCCGGAGAAGTTGTCCACCACGTCGTGGTCGTCCCAGATCGCGAAGACGCTCGTGCTCCTGAAGTAGTCCTGCACGGCGGGGTCGGCGCGGTTGTACCGATGCCTGGCCTGATACTGCGGAAGCGTCCTCGCCACGAAATCGCCCCCCGGCGCGACGTCGGGCCCGTGGCAGCGGAGGTCCGCGTAGATCGTGTCCCCCACGAAGAGGAAGAAGTCGACCGGCGTCCGCGCCATGGCGCGGAAGACCGGATAGCCGCCCGTGAGGGGACGACAGTAGCCGGGGGAGCCGAGATCACCGCTCCAGGCGAAGGTCACCGAGGCTGGGGCATCGGTCGCGGGGGCCGTGACGAACTCGCCGCCCAGGGTCGCGGGCCCCTGGCTCAGCCGATAGCGATAGCGCGTGGCCGGCTCGAGGCCGGTGAGGCGCAGCTTGCCCGTGTGATCGGCGGCGGGCGCCGGTGTCACGCTCCCCCGTCTCTCCTCGCCGCCGCCGTCGATGCGTGTGTAGCCGAGGGTGACCGCCGACATTCCCCGCCCCCGGACCCACATCACCGCGCTGCTCTCGGTCACCTCGCCCACGGTGACGAGGAGCGGCGCCTCGTCGGCGCCCGCCCCCGCCGCCCACACGCCGATGAGGGCGAGGGCGACGAGCCGGGCTCTCATCGCTCGCAGTTGGGCCTTTTTCAGCGAACTGCTTACACGAGCGGGTCGTAGTTGAAGTACTGCCCCGATGTTTCCAGCGGCACCAGGTGATGCTTGAGCGTGCCCGGGAAGATCTCGGCGAGCCGCTCCGGGGTCCAGCCCTGGTCGTGGTGGATGTTCCGGATGGGCCGCATGTGGCCGAAGAGCATGATCTCCTTGCCGCGGACGCCGAAGATCTGGCCCGAGACCTCCTTGGCCGCGTCGCTCGCGAGAAACACGGCCACGGGAGCGATGTGCTCGGGCCCCATCTTCTTGATCTTCTCCACGCGGGCCTTCTGCGCCTCCGTCTCGGTGGGAATGGTGCCGATCATCCGCGTCCACGCGAAGGGCGAGATGCAGTTGGCGGTGACGTTGTAGCGCGCCATGTCGAGGGCGGTCACCTTGGTCAGCCCCACGATCCCCAGCTTGGCCGCGGCGTAGTTGGCCTGGCCCACGTTGCCCACGAGACCCGAGGTGGAGGTCATGTTGATGAGGCGCCCCCACTTCTTCTCGCGCATGTGCGGCACGGCGGCCCGGGTGACGGAAAAGCTGCCCTTGAGGTGCGTGTTGATGACGCCGTCCCACTCCTCTTCCGTCATGTTGAAGATCATGCGGTCACGGAGGATGCCGGCATTGTTCACCACGATGTCGATGCTGCCGAAGTGGTCGAGGGCCGTCTGCACGATGGCCTGCCCGCCCGCCATGGTCGCCACGGAGTCGTAGTTGGCCGCGGCCTGCCCGCCGATGCCCTTGATCGCGCTGACCACCTCGTCGGCGGGGCCGTGGTCGCGCCCCGTGCCGTCGGAGCCGCCGCCATAGTCATTGACCACCACCTTGGCGCCGTGCTGGGCCATGAGAAGCGCGATCTCTCGTCCGATTCCCCGGGCTGCGCCCGTCACCACTGCCACCTTGTCCTTCAGCATCGGAGTCGCCATCGGAACTCCCCTCTCTCCATTGAGTGTGTGCTCGTCAGATGATGCCGCGCGCCGCCAGACCCTCGATCTCCGCCGCGTCCAGCCCGGCGTCCCCCAGGATATCCCGCGAGTGCTCGCCGAGCCCGGGGGCGCCCGTGCGGATCGTGCCCGGCGTGCCCGCGAGCTTGACGGGCGTGCCGATGGTCGTGAGGGTGCCCGCGCGCGGGTGCGCTTGCTCGACGATCATCCCGCTCGCCACCACGGCCGGGTGCTTCACCAGCGCGGCATAGTCGTTGACGGGCGCGCAGAGCACGTCGATGGCCTCGAGCGCGGCCATCCACTCCTCCACGGTGCGGCGCGCGATCATGGTCTCGAGGAGGGGGATCAGCTCCTTCCGGTTGTTCCGGCGATCGGTGGGCGTCACGAAGCGCGGATCGTCGGCGAGCTCGGGCCGTTCGAGGAGCTTGCAGAAGGGCCGCCACGTGTCGTCTTTCCACACCGCGACGAAGATCCAGGCGTCCTGGGCGTGGAAGGCCTGGTAGGGAACGATCTCCGGGTGGCCACTGCCGTAGCGGGGAAGCGGCTGGCCCGTCTCGTGAAAGACGGAGAGCCGGGCGGTGTGAGAGAGCAGAATGCCGTCGAGCAGGGACACGTCCACGCGCTGCCCTTCACCCGTGCGACCGCGGCTGATGAGCGCCGTCAGGATGCCCTGGATGGCGAGGAGGCCACCCATGGTGTCGGCCACCGGCGCTCCCACGAGGGCCGGGCTACCGTCGGCGTCCCCCGTGATGGCCATGAGCCCGCCCACGGCCTGCGCGAGCGCGTCGAGCCCGGGCTTCGATCGCCACGGTCCCGCCGGCCCGAAGGCCGAGAGCGAGCAGTAGATCAGGCGCGGATTCAGCGGCTTGAGCGTGGCGTAGTCGATGCCGAGCTTCTCGGCCACGCCGTTCCGGAAGGCCTCGATGATCACGTCGGCGGTGGCGGCCACACGGTGAAAGGCCCCACGGCCCTCGGGGGTGGCGAGATCGAGGCACAGGCTGCGCTTGTTGCGATTGACGGTGAGGTGAAGAATGCCCTCGCCGCCTCGCGAGATCCCGTACACGCTGCGTCCGGCATCCGGCGCCCCGCGCGATTCCACCTTGATGACGTCGGCGCCCATGTCCGCCAGATACATGCCGCAGATCGGGCCCGCAATCAGATGCGCCAGCTCGAGCACGCGGATCCCTTCGAGCGGCGCAATCGATGGAGCGCTCATGGCCGCATCAACCTACCACACGGCCAGGCTGCTGAAAAAGGCCCATCTGCTTCGTTGGCGCCCTCGGTCGCATGCTCAACGTACAGAGAGTACGCCTCGCAAGCGACCTTCGGGCGCCCCCTCGCATGTGGACCTTTTTGAGCAGTCTGTTTTAAGCGCGGGGCTGGCGGATCGACAGAGCCGCGACAAACTCGGCGCCGAGGATGAAGACGACGCCCGTGTAGTAGGAGAACATGGCGATGCCCACGAGGGCGCCGAGAGGCCCGTAGATCCGGTCGTACACGCCCATGCGGAGGATGTACCAGCGGAAGAGGTGCTTGGCGCTCTCGAAGAGCACGGCGGCGAGGAGCGCGCCGGCCAGGGCCGCCCCCGCGGGGATCTTCCGGTGCGGGAAGTAGCGGTAGGCGATGAAGAAGAACGTCGAGCTGAAGGCGAGGGCCAGGGCCAGGCTGAGGGATCTCATCCATTCGGCGCGGATCTCGAGGGGCGCGAGGAGGAGGATCCGGATCCACCCGAAGATGTCGAAGACGAGAATGCTCGCGAGGAACATCACTCCCATGAGGAAGAGGAGAATGATGTCCTTGAGGGCGCCCCGGAGAAAGCCCGTGCCCTTCGTGAACCCGAAGATGTCGTTGAGCACCAGGCGAATGGACGCGAAGAGCTGGCTCGCGAAGATGAGCAGGATGCCCGTGCCGAGGAGGCCGGACAGGCGGCGGCGCCGGATGATGTCGGCGAGGGCCTCGTGCAGCTCGTCCTTGTAGACGGGCACGATCTCCGCGAGCTGGTTGAGCACCGCGTCGGCGGCGGCCCGGCGGCTCAGCACGAAGCCCGCCAACGACACGATGATGAAGAGAATGGGCACCAGGCAGGTGAGGAAGCTGAAGGCGAGACCCGCCGCCATGAAGAAGCCGCGGTGGCGCCGGAACTGGGCAATCGTGGTCTGCAGAACCCGCATGGAGTTCCGCTAGACGTTGCTCTTGATGAGGCCGCCGTCCACCTGGGCTACCGTGCCCGTGATGTAGGAGGCGCGCTCCGAGGCAAGAAAGACCACCATGCTCGCGAACTCCTCCGGCGTGCCGATCCGGCCCATGGGGATGTCGGCGGTCGAGCGCTCGGCGATCCACGCCTCCAGGGTCTTGCCCGCGCGCTCGGCCAGGTCCTTCTGATGGCCCATGAACCGGTCCGTCATGATCCGCCCGGGCAGCACCAGGTTCACGGTCACCCCGTCCTTGGCCACCTCACCGGCGAGGGTCTTGAACATTCCCGCGATGGCGGGCCGGATGCCATTGGAAAGGATGAGCCCTTCCACGGGCTGCTTGACGGAGCTCGACTGGATGGCGAGGATGCGCCCCCACCTCTTCCGCTTCATGTCCGGCAGCACGGCGCGGATGAAGCGCACGGTGGACAGATGCACCTGCTCGAAGGCCGCCTTCCACTGCTCGTCGGTCATCTGGTCGAACGGCCCCGGCGGCGGCCCGCCGACGTTGGCGACCAGGACGTCCACGCCCCCCCACTTCTCCTTCACCTGCCCCACGACCCGCGTGATGTCCGCGAGCTTGCTCGCGTCGGCGGGGACGGCGAGGACCTCGGCGCCCGTCTTCTGGCGCACCTCCTCGGCGGCCGCCTTGAGGTCGGCCTCTCCGCGCGCGCACATGGCCACGCGCGCGCCCTCGGAGGCCAGGCCCATGGCCGACGCCTTGCCCATGCCTTTGCTCGCCGCCACCACGAGCGCAGTCTTGCCCTTCAATCCGAGGTCCACGGTGTCCTCCGGTCAGGGGATCTGCTTGTAAAAGTCGGCGCGGTCGCCGCCTGTGACATCCAGACGCTTGAGCTCGTTGTCCCGCATCACCTCGAGCGCGATGCGCTCCCCGGGGCCGCGCTGCCAGAGCGAGAGATAGAGATCCTTGCGGGTGGGAACGTGGCGGGCATCGAGGGAGACGATGACATCGCCCTCCTGGATGCCCGAGCGCGCGCCCGGGCCATTCGGCACGAGGCCCGCCACCACCACGCCCTCGTCGAGCGGGTGGGCGAAGACCCCGAGCCAGGCCCGCTGGGGGCGACTGATCACGCGCCCGTAGCGCAGATACTCGGCCCGGTTCTGCTCGAAGCACTCGCCGGGAATGGCGAGCGAGCAGCGACCGATCTCGGAGAGGTTGAGGGAGACGACCCCGACCATGCGTCCCGCCATCGTGAAGAGCGGCCCCCCGCCGAAGCCGGGGTTCGAGGCGCTGGAGACGAGGCTCCGCTCGAGCAGGTATTCCCAGTAGGCCTCGAACTCGCCGAGATAGGTCAGGAGCCCGCCGGCCACTCGCCGCTCCCGCGGGCCCGTCGATCCCAGGGCGAACACGGACTGGCCGCGCTCGAGCCGATCCGAGGAGGCGACGGCGACCGAGGCCAGGCCCGTCCGCTTCACTTTCAGGAGCGCCAGCCCCAGCTCGAAGTCCTGGGCCACGATCTCCGCCCGCTGGGTCCGCCCTTTGGCGAAGCTGACCTGTATCGTTTCCCCTCCCATGACAACGTAGTTGACGGTGAGGATGAGTCCGGACGGATCGATGACGGTTCCCGTGCCCATACGCTCATCACCCAGGATGCGCGTGGACGGATGCGCGGCGGGCACCTCGGCGTGGATGTATACCACCGAGGAGAGGCACTGCTTGACGAGCTCGACCGAGGCATCCATGAATCAGTCGCTCACGCTAGCACGGTGCCCCACACGAGAGCAACGGCGCCCGCAGGCAACCTAGCGCGCGGGCGCGGCCTTGAGGGTGCGCGTGAGGAAGTCTTCGACGCGGCGTGAGGCATCGGCGGCGGCCGCAGGGTCGTGGGCGACGGTGACGCCGAAGGTGCCGGGCGTGAAGGGCTGCTCGATGTCCCTGAGCACGTCCTTCTTCTGACCGACGACGTCGAAGTAGTGATAGGCGCCCGGGTACTCGACGAGCGTCACCTCTGCGCCCCGCGCCTTCATGGCCGCGGCCATCTCCCGGCAATACTGAGGCGGCGTCCAGTTGTCGGCCCCCCCGATCAGCAGGAGCAGGGGACGGATGACCAGCTCCTTCGCGTAGTCCCGGCATCCCCCCGGGTACATCGCGATGGCGGCGGCGTAGCCCGCGCGCGGCAGGGCGACGCCGCGCGCGCGCGCCCGCTCGAGCGTCGGCCCGTTGATGACGGACATCGCGAACAGGCCGCCCTGGGACCATCCGAAGGAGGCCACGCGGTCGGGAAGGACGAAGGGCTGCGTCTGAAGGTAGCGGAGCGCGCCGATCGCGTCGTCGAAGCGCGCGGTGCTCGGACCGCTCTCTCCCCCGCCCTTGCAGTCGGCGGGCTCTTTGCGTGGGCCGAAGCTGTCCACGACCAGAGCGACGTAGCCTCGCTCGCGGAGCCAGCGCGCCCAGGTCTCGGTTTGCCGGACGACGCCCTGGCAGCCGTGGAGCAGCACGAGAGCAGGGAAGGGGCCGCCCCCGTCCGGCTTGAAGAGTTTCCCCTCGATGCGCTGGGGCGCGCCGGGGGTGGCATTGTCGAATGAGATTTTCCCGGCGCACCCGGCCGCGGCGGCCGCCGCCAGAATGACGACGAGGGCGAGTGGGCGGCCGCTCATGCGCGGGAGTATAGCGCAGTCCGGAAACCCCTCGCGCGCGCCCTGCGGTACAATCACCATCATCGTGGAGGGCGGCCGACGTCTGACCGACCTTGGATCTGCCCGCGTATAGAAAGACCATCGAGGAGATCTCGTCCATGACTTCCCAGGCTGCCGCCTGACCACATGGCTGAGCCGGAGTGGCAGACGGAGGCCCGCGAGCAGTTCGAGCAGGGCTATCAGGCACAGATGGCGGGCCGGCTCGAGGACGCCCTGGAGTGCTACCGTCGCTCCCTCGCCATCCAGGAGACGGCCGAGGCCCACACCTTTCTCGGCTGGGCCATGGCGCACCAGGGCAAGCACGAGGAGGCCATCGAGGAGTGCAAGCGCGCCATCGCGGTGGATCCGAGCTTCGGCAATCCCTACAACGACATCGGGTCGTATCTCATCGCTCTCGGCCGCGACGAGGAGGCCATTGCCTGGCTCGAGCGGGCCAAGCGGGCGCCGCGCTACGAGCCGCGCCATTTCCCCTATGTCAATCTCGCCACCGTGTACGCGCGGCGGCACAAGGTGCATGAGGCGATCCGCGAGCTCCAGCACGCCCTCGCCATCGAGCCCCGCCACGTGGGCGCGCGCCGCGAGCTGCATCGCCTGATCGGCCTTCTCAATTGAGCGGGCTTCCCCTGCCCTTCTACGACAACCGACTCCTCTTCGGCCACGCCGCCCGGCCCGGGCTCCTCGCCTTCGAGGCGGGCGAGGATACCGTCAAGATCTGGTCGCGCGAGGGCGACGAGACGCGTGTCCTGGAGGAGCCGTTCCGCCCCTTCCTGCTCCTCGCGGACGCGGATCTCCTGAAGGACTTCAAGGGCGACGCCGTGGTCACCCCGCTGGACGGCGCCGGCACGTATCGCTGGCTGGCCGAGCTCGGCTCGTGGAGCCAGGGCCTCAAGGCGCGCGACCACAGCCAGAAGGTCTCCCAGCGTGCCCCCGGCGCTCCCGACGCGCCGTATCGCTTCCTCCCGGATCCCGCGCAGCAGTTCCTGCTCAGGAGCGGCTGCACCTCCTTCCTGGGGATGGGGTTCGAGGGCCTGCGCCGCATGGCCGTGGACATCGAGGTGACCACCGCCCCCGGCTTCGAGTTCCCGAACGCCGCGCGGGAGTCCGATCGGATCATCGCCATCGCCATCGCCGAGTCGACGGGCTTCACCACGGTGCTTTCGGGCGCCCTCATGGACGAGGCGAACCTCCTGCGCGAATGCACCCGGATCATCCGGGAGCGCGATCCCGACGTGATCGAGGGGCACAACATCTTCCGCTTCGATCTCGAGTACATCGAGGCGCGGGCGCGGCGCCACAAGGTGGCCCTGGCCTGGGGACGCGACGGCTCCACCCTCGGCAGCTATCCCTCGCGCATGCAGATCGCCGAGCGGACCATCGGCTACCGGCGCTACCGGATCCGCGGCCGGCACATCGTCGACACCTGGATCCTCGCCCAGCTCTACGACGTGGGCGCGCGCGACCTCGAGTCCTATGGTCTCAAGGACGTGGCGCGCCACTTCGGCATCGCGGCCCCGGACCGCACCTATCTGCCCCCGGAGGACATCCCGCGTATCTTTCGCGAGGAGCCCGCGCGGCTCATGGCCTACGCGCGAGACGACGTGCTCGAGACCCTCGGGCTCTCCGCCATCCTTTCCCCGCCCTACTTCGTCCAGGCCCAGTCCCTGCCCCTCAGTTATGAGGCAGTGGTCCTGCGGGGCAACGCGACGAAGATCGATGCCCTGCTCATGCGGGAGTACCTGCACCGCGGCCGTGCCGTGCCGTCGCCGTCGGCGGGGCGGGCAGTGGCGGGCGGGCACACGGCCATGCTCCTGACCGGCGTGGCCAAGGGCGTGCTCCACGTGGACGTCACGTCGCTCTATCCGTCGCTCATGCTCACGCAGGAGATAGCCCCGGGCGGCGATGCCCTCGGCGTCTTCCCCACTCTCCTCCGCGATCTCCGCGAGTTCCGGGTGGCGGCCAAGCGCCTCGCCCGCGAGGCCGCCGCCCCCGCCGAGCGGATCCTGGCGGGGGCGCTCCAGCAGACCTTCAAGATCCTCATCAACTCCTTCTACGGCTACCTCGCGTTCTCCCAGGGACACTGGAACGACTACGACGCCGCCAACCGCGTGACGGGCGAAGGCCGCGCTCTCGTCCAGGGTCTCGTCGCCCGGCTGGGCGAGCTGGGGGCCGCCGTCATCGAGGTGGACACCGACGGCATCTACTTCGTGCCGCCCGCGGGAGGCGACGAAGCCGCGCTCGTGGCCGCCCTCGAGACCGTGCTGCCCCCGGGGATACAGCTCGAGCTCGACGGCCGGTACGACGCGATGTTCTCGTACAAGATGAAGAACTACGTGCTCCTGGATGCCCGCGGCAAGCTCCTCGTCAAGGGCTCGGGCCTGCGCTCGCGCGGCATCGAGCTCTTTCAGCGGCGGTGGATGGAGGAGATGTTCCGTCTGCTTCTCACGGGCCAGGCCGCGGACATCCCGGCTCTCCATCAGCGGTGGCGGGCGGATTTCCAGGCTCATCGCGTGCCCGTTCGTCACTTCATGAAGACGGAGACGCTCCAGGAATCGCCCGCGGGCTACCAGGACAAAGTTCGCGAGGGCAAGCGGAATCCCTCCGCGGCGTACGAGCTCGCCCTCCGCTCGCAGCGCCCCTATCAGCCCGGTGACCAGGTTTCGTACTACGTCACCGGCACCGGCGCGCGCGTCACGGTCAACGAGGCCGCCAAGCTGGCGGTATCGTGGGATGAGGCGGCCCCGGATGAGAACACGGCGTACTATCTCGCCAAGCTCGACGACCTCTACGACAAGTTCCGTGCCCTCATCGAGCAGGACGGCCTGCGCCCGGCCGGCGAGACCGAAGCGCCGCCCGAGACACCGCAAGCGGTGCTCGAGTTCTAGCCCCCGCCGGCTACCACCTCAGCTCGAGCTGCTGTTTCCGGGCCGGCCGCTCCGCCGCGATCCGGTCGTCGCGGCTTCGTCCGGGGAACTTTGCCTCCAGCGCGAGCCGCCCCGCCATCGCTCCGATGCGCACCCGATATGCCGACTCCGCGGAGGCCCCGCCCGCGTAGAGCTCGCGATACCGCGCGAGAAGACCCGGGAACTCCCGACCGATGAACTCCAGGAAGAAGCCGTGGGTCTCGCCCCGCAGGAAGAGCACGTTCCAGATCGCCTCGCGTGCTCCCGCCTTCCGCGCGGCCCGGAACAGCGCCTCCAGCTCCGCTTCGCCATCCGTGAGGTAGGGCAGCACGGGCATGGCGAAGAGCCGGGTGGGGACATCCGCCGCCGTCAGCTCGGTCATGGCCGCCAGGCGGAGATCGGGGCGCGGGGCCCGGGGCTCGATGCGCCGAAGCAGCGCCGCGTCCGTCGAGGCGATCGAGACATTGACCATGAGCTCGCCCGACGCGGCGATCTCGCGGAGCAGCTCGAGGTCTCCCGTCACGGCGGGCGACTTGGTCGTGATGCCCACACGGAGCCCCGGCACTCGTCGGATGGCCTCGAGCACGCTCCGCGTGACGCCGAACCGCCCTTCCGCCGGCTGATAGGGATCCGTGGCCGTGCCGATGGCTACTTCCTCGCCGCTCTCCCGTGCTTTGCGCAGGCGGGCCACGAGGCGCCCACCATCAGCCTGCTTGACGTAGATGCGCTGCTCGAACTCCTCCGGATCGGCATGACCCAGATAGCCGTGGGTGGGGCGGGCGTAGCAATACCGGCAGCCGAACTCGCAGCCCCGATAGGGATTGACCGTCCACCCGAATGGCATCTGCGCATCCGTCAAGCGGTTGACCAGCTCGGCGCTCTCAAGGGTTCGGAACTCCAGGCGCCTTCGCCGATCGACGATTGCGCCGATGCGTTTGACGAAGCCCGGGGCAGGCACACCTGGCTTGATCATCAGGCTCCTCACGTGTTGAGTATACTGCTCACCGAAAAAGCCCCGAGGATTTCTCCCCGGGGCCTCTCCGCTACGTATCTATGTATCTAGCGCCGCCAGCGTATCTAGCGCCGCCAGCCGCCACCGCCGCCTCCACCGCCGCCCCCACGCGGACCACCTGGACCGCCGCCGCGAGGCCCGCCGCCCCCGCCCGCACCGCGCTGCGGCTGGGGCCGCGCTTCGTCCACGACAAGGTTGCGATCGCGGAACAGGCGGCCATTGAGCATCTCGATGGCCTTCGCCGATTCCTCTTTGGTCGCCATTTCCACGAAGCCGAAGCCTCGCGGCCGACCCGTGAACTGGTCGGTGACGATCCGCACTGACTCGACCGTACCGGCTTGCTGGAAGAGCTCGCGGAGATCCTCTTCCGTTGCCTGGAAGGAGAGGTTGCCGACGAACAGCTTTGCAGGCATCGCTTGCCTCCTGCCGCGATCAGGACCGAAGGTACACTCTCCCCGGCTCACCGGCGGCGCATGGGGATCGCTCCCCGTAAAACGCGTCCGCAACCGCGGGCCGACGACTCAAGCCCGTTTTGCGTGCGCAAACCATACTGACGCGCCTATCGAGTGTCAAGGACAAGTTCGCATAGTCGAACAAGCGTATGTTCTTTATTTCACGAGGCCTTTGCTGGTTGGACCGAGTCAAATTTGCGGGATTGGCGGCCTCAAACTATAGGTAGACCCCTCGACTCATGCCGCCATCTATGGTGATGGCGATACCGGTAAAAAAGGAGTTCCGTTCGGAGGCGAGAAAACACACGACATCTGCGACCTCCTCAGGCGACGCGATGCGCCCGAGCGGGAAGTTTCTACTCTGCTCCTTCTCGAAAGTCTCGAGGTCCTTGCCGGCGGCTATCGCTTGCTGTCGCTGGAGACTGTCCCATCTATCGGTCTTCACGGGACCTGGCGATACCGCGGTCACGAGAATATTGGACGGCGCGCCGAGATCGGCGAGGGCCTTGGTGAAGTTGATGAGCGCCGCATTGGCGGCTCCACCCATCATGTATGTCGTCGCGGGATTGCGCGCCGCCATCCCCACCACGTTGACGATGCGTCCACCGCCCTGGGCCCGCATCTGCGGAAGGACCGTCCGCGCCATCCTCACGTAGCCCAGAAGCTTGAGGCTCCAGCCCGTCATCCATTCCTCGTCGGGCAGGGCGAGGAAATCGCCGCCCTTGATCGCGCCCGCATTGTTCACGAGTACGTCGAGCCGTCCGAGCCGCTGCACGGCCGCCGCGGCGGCGCTCTCGACGCCTTCAAGGCGGCTGAGGTCCGCGGCGACCGTCTCCACCGCCTGCCCCGTCTCGCGCCGGATCGCCCCCGCCGCCTCGTCGAGCGCGGGGGCGCTCCTCGAGCAGATCATGACGCGGGCGCCCTCGGCCGCCATGGCGCGCGCCGTTGCCCGACCTATGCCTTTGCTGCCACCGGTGATGAGAACGGTCTTGCCCTTGAGCCCGAGTTCCATGCCAGTCAATGACCTCCAGTGTCCTGTGTTCGATGAACCGCATGGCGTTCGATCATCTCCTCCCAGGTGGTGGCGGCGAGCTCTTCGGACCACCGCCGCGCTCCCGGATCG
>Ga0137409_10003510_pt1 | contig 16576 bp, 16 predicted proteins | sample CZODoug1_16funga_FD_122059 | JGI IMG/M metagenome (GOLD analysis project Ga0137409, IMG submission 122059) | Vadose zone soil fungal communities from Angelo Coast Range Reserve, California, USA - CZODoug1_16fungal (Hybrid Assembly) | ecosystem: Environmental > Terrestrial > Soil > Vadose zone... | reverse complement strand
TGAGCCGAACTTCTCTTGCTTTGGGAATCATCCCGATCTTGAATCATGACTCACCTGCGAAGAAAAGTGGGTACTAGGTCGGCTCAGGGTGTCTGTGAAGAGGTCTCGGCGAATCGCCACAGCACGCCGGAGGGATCGGTCACACCGGCGACCACCGCCCAGCCTTCCGGCTGCGGCGCTTGGGTCTTGACGCCATAGCGCGCGGGAAGGTCGAGGCCAACGATGTGATCCCACCAGAGGTCTATGTCCGAGACCGTCACGTGAACCACGAAATTGTCGGCCCACTCCCGCACGTAATACGCCTGCAGGACAAAGGAGAACACGCCCAGCTGCATCTCGATCAGCCGGTCGGTTAATGGGCGGGGTTGGAAGCCCAACTCGATGTAGAACTGCTTGCTGATCTCAAAATCCTTGGCTGGCACCATTGGCCGCATCGCATTGACGGTTTGCGCCAAACTTTTCGGTTCGCCCGACATGACATTTTCGCTCTGTTTTGCCTTCGGCGTGTCCAATCCACACTGCCTTTCTACCCATCCAATTTGGCCGTGTGGTGGCTGGGCGTACTTGACGACTTGGATCGGATTACAGAAGGCGATCGACACCAAGGCTTTGATGCGACCGCCTTCACAGCCAGCTTCAAGGCCGAAGCCGCGCGCTGGACGCCGCTCGCGCACTCTGTCGCCGACCAGGTGAAAGCGGGCGGTCGTTAGTCGCGCCCACTCCTTGCCACCGACCGATTTGATCACCAGCCGACGGCTTGACCATCCTTGCGGTGGTCGGAACCGGCACGGTAGTAGCCTGCGAGGCCAGTGCTTGCACCCGATGCCGCAGGTGTTGTCGTCGGCACGAACATGATCGATTGATAGCCGCCGACGCGCGAGCCGTTGACCTGCTCCACAGCGTGGCCCATCTCCTGCAACCGCGCGCCAACCAGCTTGTAGAGCTCGGACTCCATTTCGAGCTTGTTGGGCACCTGAGCATGACGGAAGCGTGCCATGTCGGTTGCGAGCTGCACGTTGGCGCCGAGGTCGAGGATGTTCACGAGAGCCTGCGCGTGGCCCTGCGCCTGCATGTCGCCACCCATCAGCGTGATCGTCATCAGCGGTGCTTTGTCTTTCATGACGAAGCCCGCCGCCAGCGTGTTGAACGGCCGCTTGTGTGGCGCGATGACGTTCGGGCTCTTGGGCTCGAGCGAGAACAGCGCGCCGCGGTTATGCAGCAGGATGCCGTAGCCCGGCACGGTGAGACCGGAGCCGAAGCCGGCAAAGTTGCTGTTGACCCATGACACCATGTTGCCTTCGCTGTCGCCAGTCGAGAGCACGATCGTGTCGCCCAGGGCGAGATCGGCGGTGCTGCGCGGCCCGGTCGGCGAGGCCTTGTCAGGATTGACCTTGTCGCAGAGGGATGCGGCGTAGGACTTCGACAAGAGCTTGTCGATTGGCACCTTCACGAAATTCGGATCGGCGTTGAACGCATAGAGATCGCGGTAGGCGAGCTTCTTGGCTTCAACCACGAGGTGCCAGTATTTCGGGTCGCGCGGCCCGAGGCTTGCGAGCGTCTGGCCAGGGGCCCATCTCGGCACGCACGCTTCCAGAACGTTGAGCATCTCGTTGGCCGCCCACGCTTGCGACGGCGGGGGCAGCTCGAACACGTCGTAGCCCCGATAGTTGCTCGTGGCGGCTTCGACGAACTCGCCCCGGTAGTTGGCAAGATCGTCCATGGTCATGCTGCCGCCGAGCGACTGCGACTTGGCAATGATGGCGCGCGCGATCTCGCCTTTGTAGAAGGCATCGCGGCCACCCTCCTGCAGCAGCCGCAGCGTCCGCGCGAGATCCGGATTGCGATAGATCTGTCCGGCGACCGGAAGCTTGCCGTCGATGTACCAGGTCTTCACCGAGTCGGGATCGGGCTCGGTGCAGCACCGCTGCAGCGGCAAGGCATTGGGCAAATGCCAATCGTTGCCGATCCGCTGCGAGATCGGGAAGCCGTTCTCGGCATAGTCGATGGCAGGCGCCAGCACCTCCTTGAAGGTCTTGCGTCCGAAGCGACGCAGCAGCTCGTCCCAGCCCCAGACGGTGCCCGGAACCGTCACGGTCAAGATGCCGTGGCGCGGCATGCCGGAGCCGGGCCCCCAATTCTCCGGGTCGGCGTGATAGCCGAGTGCGTTGAAGCGCTTGAGCGTGGCACCGCTCGGCGCCATGCCGCTGGCGTTGAGCGTGTAGAGCTTCTTTTCTTTCGCGACATAGACGATCGCAAACAGATCGCCACCGACGCCGGTATTCATCGGCTCAACCAGGCTGAGCACGGCGGCTGAGGCGACCGCCGCATCGATGGCGTTGCCGCCGTTCATCATGACCTGCAGGCCGGCCTGCGCGGCGAGTGGCTGGCTCGTGGTCACGATACCATGCGATGCCATCACCTCGGCGCGGCTTTGCGCCACCCAGCCGTCGGCGCGATCTCCGCGGACGGCCGTGCAGGCTGCGGCTTGCGGCTGCGTATTGCAGACCGACAGCGGCGGACCGGCTTGGGCAAGGGCGTGTGATGAAACGGTGAGCGCGACACCAATAAGTGCAGATATGCGGATGGCAAAATTCCCCATGGCGTTCTTCCCCAAATTGCAGCTTTTTGTTTGGATCGCTTGCAAGCGACGCAAGCTTCGCGCAGGCGTGCCGCAAACACAAGCTGCCTTGTTTGCGCTGCAAAACCGATTCCACCCTGCGTTTCGAACCGGGATGCATTGTTGGCGGCCGCAGTCCTTGCTGCTAAGAATCCCTAGTAGCTTGATCGAGTATGCGATGCCGGGAGGGAGCATGATCTCGCAGCGGGCAAAGTACGCGCTCAAGGCCTTGCTGGCGCTCGCGCGCGTCGAGACCTCCGCCATGATCGGCGACATCGCGAGGCAGCACCGTATCCCGCACAAGTTCCTGGAACAGATCCTCCTCGACCTCAAGCGCGAGGGGCTGGTGCAAAGCCGTCGCGGGCGGTCGGGCGGATATGCGTTGTTGCGGCCCGCCGATCAAATTACCTTTGGTGAGGTTCTGCGGATCGTTGACGGTCCGATCGCGCCGCTGCCTTGCCTCAGCCGCACCGCCTACCGTCGCTGCGCAGATTGTCACAGCGAAAAGTCGTGCGAGGTTCGGCGGGTCTTTTCCGACGTGGCGGTATCAGCAAGGCTCGTGCTCGACCAGATGACGATTGCGAATGCAGTTGCCGGCAACTCAGCGGATGGAACTCGTCGCCCACATGCGATCCGCGTCAGAACCGCGCGCCAAGCCGCGTCCATCGCGAGAAAATGATTTTGCCGGAAGCAGCAAAACTTCGATGATGGCGTTTCCTGTTGCGGTCACAAAAGGGTGAGGCTTCGCCTTGCAATACCCGACTGAGTCAGTAGGCTTTTCAGGTTCATTGTGGACGTGGTCCGGACTTGGACGTCTGACTTGGAGGTCTTTGATGCGCTATCGGACATTAAGGGTCGCTGCCGGGGCTCTGATCCTGTCATGCGTTGTGACTTCTGTTGTGACGCCCTCGGTTGCCCAGACGCGTCTGCTCAATGTCTCCTATGATCCGACGCGCGAGCTTTATCGCGAATATAACAGCGCCTTCGCGACCCAATGGAAGCAGCGCACCGGATCAGATGTAACGATCCAGCAATCGCATGGCGGCTCCGGTGCGCAGGCGCGCGCCGTGATCGACGGGCTCGAGGCCGACGTCGTGACGCTCGCGCTGGAGGCGGACGTCGACGCGATCGTGGAGCACTCGGGCAAGATTGCAAGCAACTGGCGCGGGCGCCTGTCCAACAACAGCGCCCCGTACACGTCCACGATCGTCTTTCTGGTGCGCAAGGGCAACCCCAAGAATATCAAGGATTGGGGCGACACCGTCAGGTCTGACGTAAAGGTGCTGACGCCCAATCCGAAGACGTCGGGCGGCGCGCGCTGGAATCTGCTCGCCGCCTGGGCCTGGGCCAAGGATCGTTTCAATGGCGACGAGGCCAAGGTCAAGGACTTCGTCGGCCAGCTCTATCGCAATGTCCCGGTGCTCGACACGGGGGCGCGGGCCTCGACCACGACGTTCGTGCGGCGCGGCATCGGCGACGTTCTGCTGGCGTGGGAGAACGAGGCCTTCCTGGCGCTGGACGAGCTCGGCCCAGGCAAGTTCGAAATCGTGGTGCCATCCATCTCCATCAAGGCCGAGCCGTCGGTCGCGCTTGTCGACAAGAACGCCGCGGCGCGCGGCACCACCCAGGCAGCCAGCGCCTATCTCGAATATCTCTACAGTGATGTCGGCCAGCGCATCGTGGCGAAGCACCACTATCGGCCGTCCAAGCCCGAGCTCGCGAGCGCCGAGGACCGCAAGCGTTTTCCCGAGCTCCGGCTCGCAACGATCGAGGACTTCGGCGGCTGGAAGACCGTGCAACCGCAGTTCTTCGGCGACGGCGGCATCTTCGACGCGATCTACAAGCCTGGGCCAAAATAGGCGTCCATGGCCACTGCTGGCACCTATCTGTTCCGGCGGCCGAGCGTCATCCCGGGATTCGGGTTGGCGCTCGGCTTTACGTTGACCTATCTCAGCCTGATCGTGCTGATTCCGCTTGGTGCGTTAATTGTGCGCAGCTCGTCGATTGGCGCCGCCGAGTTCTTGCGCCTCACACTTGACGAGCGAACCATCTCGGCGCTGCGTATCAGTTTCGGCAGCGCCGCGATCGCGGCGTCAATCAACGCGGTGTTCGGTTTGCTGCTTGCCTGGGTGCTGGTGCGCTACCGCTTCCCGGGGCGCCGGCTCGTCGATGCGATGATCGACCTGCCGTTTGCCTTGCCGACAGCGGTGGCGGGAATTGCCTTGAGCACGCTCTATGCGCCCGAGGAATGGTTGGGTCCCTATCTGGAGCTCATCGGGTTGAAGGTCGCATTTGCGCCGCTCGGAATCATTGTTGCTCTGGTGTTCATCGGGCTGCCGTTCGTGGTGCGGACGGTGCAGCCGGTGCTCGCCGATCTCGACCGCGAGCTGGAGGAGGCGGCTGCCACGCTGGGCGCCGGCCGCCTGCAGACCACGCTGCGGGTGATCCTGCCGCCGCTCCTGCCGGCGCTCTTGACCGGATTTGCGCTCGCGCTCGCGCGTGCCATCGGCGAATACGGATCGGTCATTTTCATTGCAGGCAACATCCCGTTCGTGTCCGAGATTGCGCCGCTCCTGATCGTGATCCGGCTGGAGGAGTTCAACTATGCGGGTGCGACCGTCATCGCCACGGTGATGCTGGCGATATCCTTCGCGATGCTGCTGCTCATCAATCTGATCCAGGCGTGGAGCCGCAGGAGATTCGGCTATGGCGGTTGACGCGCTGCAGCCTGCGACGGCCCACGCCCCTCCCGCTCATGGCCCTGCCGCCACTGGCGAGACGATCGGGGTGCGCGTTGCGCTCATCGCCGTGGCGCTGATGTTCTTCGCGTTGTTTGTCTTCCTGCCACTGGTCGTGGTCTTTCTCGAGGCTTTCCAGACCGGCTTGCAAGGCTTCTTCGCCGCCATCACGAATCCCGACGCACTTTCGGCCATTCGCCTGACCCTGATCGTTGCCGCGATCTCGGTGTCAGCCAACCTGGTGTTCGGTGTCGCGGCAGCGTGGGCGATTGCGAAATTCGAGTTCAGGGGCAAGAGCTTTCTGGTCACGCTCGTCGATCTGCCGTTCTCGGTGTCCCCGGTGATTGCCGGCCTCGTCTATGTGCTGCTGTTCGGTGCCCAGGGTTATTTCGGGCCCTGGTTGAAGGACCACGGCATCGCGATCATCTTTGCACTGCCCGGCATTGCGCTGGCGACGATTTTTGTCACGTTCCCGTTCGTGGCGCGCGAGCTCATTCCGTTGATGCAGGAGCAGGGAACCGGCGACGAGGAGGCCGCGCTCTCGCTCGGAGCGAGCGGCTTCAAGACGTTTCTGTTCGTCACCCTGCCGAACGTGAAATGGGCGCTGCTCTACGGCGTTCTGCTCTGCAACGCCCGCGCCATGGGCGAGTTCGGCGCGGTCGCCGTAGTCTCCGGCAAGATCCGGGGCGAGACCAACACCATGCCGCTGCAGGTGGAGATCCTCTACAATGAATACGCGTTCACGGCAGCGTTTGCGGTCGCATCGCTGCTGGCGCTGCTCGCGCTTGTCACGCTCGCCTTGAAGACCTTGCTGGAATGGCGCTTCGGCGACGACATCGCCACGACCAACGGACATTAAATCTCACATGGAAATTCGCATCGCCAATGTCCGCAAGGAATTCGAGCGCTATCCAGCGCTCCATGGTGTCTCGCTGGACATTCGGTCGGGCGAGTTGATCGCCTTGCTCGGTCCGTCCGGCTCGGGCAAAACGACGCTGTTGCGATTGATCGCCGGCCTCGAGCATCCGAGTGCAGGCACGATCTATTTTGGCAATGAGGACGCCTCGCACAAGAGCGTGCAGGAGCGCAACGTCGGCTTCGTGTTCCAGCACTATGCGCTGTTCAAGCATCTGCGGGTCGCGGACAACATCGGATTCGGGCTGAAGGTGCGGCCGCGCAAGGACCGTCCGAGCCGCGCCGAGATTCGCCGCCGGTCGAGTGAGCTGCTTGATCTGGTCCAGCTCTCCGGCCTCGAGCGCCGCTTCCCGGCGCAGCTTTCCGGCGGCCAGCGCCAGCGGGTCGCGCTCGCCCGCGCGCTTGCGATCGAGCCGCGAGTTCTTCTGCTCGACGAGCCGTTCGGTGCGCTCGACGCCCAGGTGCGCAGGGACTTGCGCCGCTGGCTGCGCGAGCTGCATGACAAGATCGGGCACACCACGGTGTTCGTCACCCATGATCAGGAGGAGGCCATGGAGCTGGCCGACCGCGTCGTGGTGATGAGCCAGGGCCGGATCGAGCAGGTCGGCACCCCCGATGAGGTCTACGATCAGCCGAGCTCGCCGTTCGTGTTTGCCTTCATCGGGGAATCAAGCGAGCTTCCGGTCACGATCTGCCGTGGCCAGGTCTGGCTCGATGATCGGCCGCTCTCCATTCCGGCCGACTGCGTGCCGGACGGCCCCGCGCGGTTGTTCCTGCGGCCACAGGATGTCGCGGTTGTCGACGAGTCCGCCGGCGCCATTGCGGGGGTCGTGACGGCGACGCATCGCCACGGCGGCCTGCGCCGGTTTGATCTCGCCATCGGGGGCGCTCATCACCGCATCGAGATTGCGCTGCCGGCTGCCGATTCAGGCGATGTGTCGGGCCGCATCGCTGTCCTTCCACGCCGCTGGCGCCTCTATCCCGCGGGCGAGCGGTACAGCAAAACCTGACGCGTGCCGCAGTGATGCCGGGCTCTGGCCGAAATCACGCCGGACAAGCACGTACCAGCCGGCGGCGAGCGCGGGCCCGTTCCCGGAGCGCCCCGATTCGACTCCCAAGCCTCCTGATCAGCGCGCCCCGGAAGGCGCCGAGTGTCTCATAGGGCTTGCCTCCCACCGCGATGCAATCTCGCCACAGCCGATCGGGGCGGAAGGCGCGCGAGCGAATCCCGATGAGATGCTTCATCGCGATGGTGCACCAGAAACCGAGTTGCGGCGCGCTGCGCTTGGGCACCGGCAGGTGCGGCATCGCGATCATGTCGCAGTCATCGAGATAGTCGTGCAGGAAGGCGGGGGTGTCGGGGTCGTCCTCGGGCGCCAGCAGGATCTTGGTGCCGTTGAATTTCACGTCATAGAACAACCAGGCGCGCAGGTCCGGCAGGTAGGCGATCGCCTTGACGTGATTGTAGCGTCCGCAGGCTAGCAGCCGCACCCACCAGCGGCCCGGTTTCTTGCAGAACACAAGCGTCCAGCTCGGCTCGATCAGGGCGGCGACAGCACGATCCATAGAGGGCAATGTCCCCCGATTGTCCTGACCACCGCGCTTATCTGCGTCGTGTAATACTCCCGTGTCAGAACCATGTCGTTCTGCTGACACATGCCCCACGAGCCGTGTTTTGCAAATGTCGTGCGTCGGGGCCGTGGCCGCCGATGACGCTATTGCAGCCCCCGCGCGAGGATCCAAAGTCCTGAGACTACGAGCAGGGCGCTCACCAACATCTTGAATTGGGCGTCGGTTATCTTGCCGAAGATGCTGAAGCCGATGTGTGCGCCCAGGATGGCCGGGATGACGAACAGTCCGTGCGTCATGTCGATCTGCTTGGTTCCCTCAAGCGAGACAAGCGCGACGAGCGTCACGACCTGCATGATGAGGATATAGGGCTGGTAGACACAGCGTTGGGTCAGCTTGTCCCATCCGCGTGTGCCGCACCACATGACGACGGCTGCGCCTGGAAAGGCCACGAGCGGACCCGTTATGCCTCCAATGGCTCCCATGAGTACATCGGCCAGGCGGCCACTCCAAGCTATGACGGGCATCCCCCTGGCGAACGTGACGACACCGTAGATCGCCAACAAGCCTCCGACGTAGATTGAGTAGGTCGCCATGCTCAGGGCAAACAGCAGATAGAATCCGATCGGCAGCGCGAGAATGCCACCCAGCAGATACCATTTGATGCGGGACAGCATGATGTGACGCCAGAGCAGCGAGACAGAGTAGATCTGAACTGCGATGGACGAGATCAGCATGATCTCCACAGCGGCTATTTTGTCGCTCATGATCTGAAAGAGAAGTCCGGCCGCAAAGGCCGAGAATGCAAAGCCGACGGTGCTCGAGACCGTCGCGGCCATGAAAACTGCAGCCAGCGCCATCGCAAGAGGTAGAAATCGTGACAGTTCAAATAATGTCTGCAGTGTCATGCGGTCACCTGTGACTGGGAAAAAGCTCTCTCGGCTGAGAGAGAGCTTCAACTCCGAACCGGTAGCGGCGGGCCATGGTGAGGCGCGTCGCCACTTCACGTGGCAACGTAGACAAAGCGCTGAGTAGGTTTTCTTGCACAAGGCAAGGACCGGTCCGGGCGTGTCATGTCCGGAAGCCGCTATCCTTCCTTTGATTGATCACCCTGTTGGGTGATGCGGTGCTGAATTCAGCAAAACGCAAGCCGGCGCGCGTCCTCCGTTTTGAGGATGGAGGTCACTTTTTCTGTTTGCGTCGCTGCTATGGGACAACAATCCTTGGACTGCCTGCCCGTGATGGAACAAATGATGGAAGGTGTCGAACGGCAGAGCCTCGCGCGGTTATGTCCAGAGCGCGCAGCTAGCCTTCCAGGAACGCCCGTACCATGGCGATGGTGGCGCGCGGGTTTTCCTCCATGATCCAATGGCCGGACTCCGGGATGACGCCTTCGCGTACATTGCTGGCGGCAAATTGCATGATCTTGGCCATCGTGGCGCCAAACGACTTCTCGCCGCCGATAGCGAGAACCGGCATCGACAGCTTGCCCTTGGTCATGAACGCCTTGTTGTCGATCGCATCCTGATCGAACGCGGCGAACTGCATGAAGCCGGAATGCATCGCGCCCGGCAGCGCGTAGAGCTTGGCGTAGTGCTCGCGCGCAGCTTCGCTGAAACGCGACGGCGTCGCCGAGAACTCGTTCCAGAACCGGTCGAGATAGATGCGCTCGCGACCTTCGACCAGTCTTTCCATGTCGGGCCCGCCAAAGCGGAAGTGCCAGAGCAGCGGGTTCTTGAGGATCTCCTCCCATGGCCCGACGCCGGGGACGGGTGCATCGATCAGGACGAAGCGGGTCACGCGGCTTGGATATTGCGCCGCCAAGGCATAGCCGACCATGTTGCCGATATCGTGCGTTACCAGGTCGACCTTATCGATGCTCAGCGCATCGAGCACGCCCGCCATGTCGACGCCTTGTGTCTTCTTGTCAAAGCCTCCCGCGGGTTTGGCGGACAGCCCCATGCCGCGCAGATCGGGCACCACGACGGTGTGGTCGCGCGCCAGATCGACCGCCATGGGCGCCCACATATCGCCCGTCTCGCCGTAGCCATGCAGCAACAGCACCGCGGGCCCGGCTCCTCCCGATCGCACGTGGATCGAGGTGCCGTTGGTCGCGATCTGCTGGGTGCGGAATTCGGGCGGGAAGTTGAAGTCGGCCATGCCTGTCTCCATTGACGTCGTCCGGCCGGGATAGATTACGCTTGCTTGGCGGCCAACCGAAAACAGCGCGCCGCCTTGCGGCTCTGCCATGCGTGAATGCTGGGCGCGTACGTAGAGTGCAGCGCCTTAGGGCTTCGCTGCGATCTCGGCGAGCTTCGCGATGGTGTTCATGTTGCGCGCAGTGCCGGTCTTGGCCGCTGGAATGCGAAGCTTGGAGCGGCCCATGCCGCTTGGATAGTGCACGAAGATCTCGCGAGCACCGAGCCGCATCTCCTCGTCGCTTTGCCCAACCGCATGCTCCAGCGCGTCACGCGGCGGACGCTGATCGAGGAAAATCGCATAGGTGAATTTGGGCTCGGTCTTCGGGAACGGGTTGGCCTTGAGCACGGCCGCCATCTCCGCCGCCGTCCGCAGCACGACTCCGACGGGCTTCTTGGCATAGGCCGCGAGGCGAGCCTCGAGCTCGGCTTTCACTTTCGATGCGGCGCCCTTGCTCTCAAAGATGACGTTGCCGCTCGCAATGTAGGTCTCGACGCGGGTGAAGCCCGCGTCAAGACACATGGCTCTCACATCGGCCATCGGGAGCTTGCCGGTGCCACCGACATTCACGGCCCGCAGCAGCGCAACGTATCGTGTCATGCTGCGGACTTAGCCATTCAATGCGCCAGCGCATCGGGGCGGAGCTGGAAGTGCACCACCAGCGGGCTCGATTGCGTCTTCTCGGTGGTGCCGGGCGCGCCCGGGTGCGGCGCGTCGATGCCTTCGATGTGCACCGGCGTGCGATTGCCTGACGTCACCCAGAGGCCGCGGCCCTTCCAGCCGACCTTGGGATCGTCGATGCGCCCGTCGAGGCCCTTGGCGAAGAAGCCCATCGGATAGGGCACGCGCAGCTGGATCATCGCGCCGCCGACGAGTGCGTGCAGCGAGTCCGACTGGTTGCCGGTTGCGATCGGCACGTCGGCGCCGAGGCCCAGAATGTTGTGCTGGTCGACCCAGGTGTAATAGGGGTTCTCGGCCGCACCTGCGTCGCCGGCGAAGCCGGGTCCCGCGATCGGATAGAATTTCCAGCCCTCTGGGCACTTGTTGCCAAGCTCGGCGCCGGGGCCGTTGAGCGGTCCCTTGCACAGCGTGCGGTCGAAGCTGCCGATGTGGCCTGAATCGAGCGGCACCCAGACGACGCCCTTGCGGTCGACATCCATGCCGCGGATGCCGAAGCCCGGCAGCGGGATCTTGTAGATTTCTGCAAGCGCGGTGTCGGGCGGGTTCTCGCCCGGCGCCATCCGTAGGATGTAGCCAGGATGCGCGAGGTTCGAGCCCCAGAGCGAGCCGTCACGCGGCGACCAGGCGATGCCGTAGAAGCCGAACGGGATGCGGGTGTCCTTGCTGTAGTCGGGCGCGCGGCCCGGCTCGTTGTAGCCTTCGTCGCGCTTGCCGTTGCCGTTGGTGTCGACGATCAGCGCGGTCCAGCCTTGCGACTTCACGGCGTCGCCGGTCTCGAAATACATTTTGGTATTGAGCCAGCCGACGACCGCCAGATTGCCTTGCGAGTTGTTGCTGAGCCAGAGCGTGTTGTTGGCGTCCTCCGCGAAATTGAGATGATGCGTACCGAAACAAGTGTCGACGTGATAGTATTTCTTGAGCTTCGGATCGTAGACGGTGATCTGGCGCGCGTTCTGCACAAAGCCGTCCGGCGTGCCCGCGAGCGGATAGAGCTGCGCCGAGCGCAGCGGCGACGCGCGCTTGCAGTACTCCGGCGGCATCTTGGGTGAGCGCGTCTGCGCGGTCCAATAGACGCGCCCGTCCTGGTCCATCATCGGGTTGTGAGCGTTGACCTGGCTGTCCCAGATCTGCTCGGTGCCGAAATAGGGCGAGGCCGCGATCACCGGGTTGGCGAGCGCCGACGATGGCGCGTATTTGGGATCGGCCACCGGCACGTCGAGCACGCTCTTGGTGTTCTTGACCGGATCGAGCACCGGCAGCTTGTCGGTGGAGAGCTCGGCCGCGCCATACATCAGCCCGTAGCCGTTCACGGTCGGGTCGCGCCGGTCGGTGGCGATCAGGTCGTGCAGGTAGTGCTTGGGATCCGACCAGTCGCGCACGGTGACGACCAGATTGCGCTCGACGCCCACCGGCCGCGCCGGCGTTGCGCTCGGCAATTCGCCGGCTTTGACGCGATCGGTCCAGTCGGCGAGCGCCGCGAGGTGGCCGCCGTCGGGCGTCATCACCTGCGCGATGTTGTTGATCATCACGGTGCCGGCCGGGCCCGACTGCAGGCGCCGCGCCCAGGCGGCCATCGATGAATCGAACTTGCCGAGCGCATCGGGAATCGTGCGGGTCGCGTAGTTGCCGATCTGGTGGCAATTGCCGCAGCCGTTGGTCTTCACGAAGTTGAGATATTGATCGTAGGTCTTGAACGTCGCCGGGATGCCGTTGCCATTCGGCCCGGTGCCCGGGAACTTGCTGCGGTCCGGCACCTTGATCATCGCGGCCCAGTAGATCGCCGGATAGTACTGCGCGGCGTCCTTGAGGCTCGGCGCGATCACGGCGGTGAGGTTGAGAAGCTTGCCGGGCTCGGCATCGACCTTGGCCGAGTCGACCAGGCCGTAACCGCGCACCCACACGCGGTACTTGGCCTTGGGCAGATCGGGGATGACATAGCGGCCGGCGTCGTCGGTCACGACCATCTTGGCAAAGCGCGTGCCGAGCTCGGTGGTCTCGGCAATCACCCACACGCCCGCTTCCGGTCCAACCCGGCTCGTCACCACGCCGCCGATATCATCGCCGTCGATCGCCACCGTCGCGGCCGGCTGCGCTTGCTGCGCCTCAATGGCCACCGGATAGCCGAGCAGGAGACCTAGGGTTGCTACGGTTGCATAAAGTGCGGCTTTGCTGCGCATAATGTCCTCCCTGGCGATTTGCGATCGAGCGGCGCGGTCCGTGGGCCTGCTTAACCCCTTTGACCTTTTGCCGCCGATCCTACTACAAATTCGGATGGGACAAGCGTCATAATAAGAGAAAGCCGGGGGAGAGACCGACATGGGCGCACGACAGCAGCTTGATGCCAGAACTTTGGATGCCAATATTTGCCGACCCGCTTTGGCTCTGGTCGCCTTCGCTCTGGTAGCGTTGGCGTTGAGCGCAAGCACGGGTCAGGCCGCCGACCTCGCCAAGGGCCAGGCCGCGTTCGTGCGCCAGTGCGCGATCTGCCACACCGTCGACAAAGGCGGCGAGAACCGCGTTGGCCCGAACCTCTTTGCTGTCGTCGGCCGGCGTGCCGGCGCTGTGCCGGATTTCAAATACACCAATGCGTTCCGCAATACTGCGACCTTTGAGTGGACCGAGGGGCTGCTCGGTCCCTGGATCGCGCTGCCCGCCGTCATGGTCCCCGGCACCGCTATGGGCGTGTTTCCGGGCGTCTCCGACCGGGACAAGGACGACATCGTCGCTTACGTCGCGGCGCAGAAGTAGCGCAGCCTGTACTGCGCTGCGTCAGAAACGTTACGTGTCCCGGGCGAGCGCAGCGAAGACCCGGGACCCAGGGCAAATTTCTCGAAGTTCATGATCTGCCGCTCTGGGTCCCGGCTCTTCGCTCGCTCCGCTCGCTCGGCCGGGACACGCGAGGCTTGTGACGCAATACAGATAGCTTGCGTGCTTAGGCGGTCTTGCGCTTCGCGCGATCCTTGGCGCCACCCTTTTTGCCGCCCTTTGCCTTCACGAGTTGGGCATGGTCGTCGTGCGTGCGCACTGCATACGCCATGGCAAATGACGCCAGCGCGCTGTCGAGCGTGTCGCTCTTGCCCATGTAGCCTGCCAGCACGGCCGGATCAGCCGAGCGCGCATGCGCGCGCGCGAGCGTGCGCCCGCATAGCTGCGCATAGCTCGCCAGCGCCTGCTCCTCGACCAGCTCGCCGACCGAGCCAAGCCGCCGGTTCTTCAGTTGGCGCACATAAAAGTAACGATGCGATGCGGTGTCCTCGGTCCAGCCCAGGAACACGTCGCTCGCCGCCTGCATGACGCGCTGGCCCTCGACCACGCGCTGGCCCTGATGGCCGTTGAATTTCGGAGCGAGCCGCTCGAGCACGGACTTGCCTGATTCCTTGATCTGCAGGAACAGCGGCGTGCCGTCACCGCACATATACAGCCCGATGGCGCAGAACGTGCCGACGCTGCCGACGCCGACCACCTTGAAGGCGATGTCCTTGAGTTCGTAGCGATCGAGCAGACAGCGGCGGTCGGGCGCCAGCCGGCTGGCGTAGGCGTCAAAGGCACGGCGGGCATCGACGTGGTGGCGCGCGTCGCCCTTGGCCGCGAAGTGATAGATCAGCGGCGGCCGGTCGGCGATGCGCAGCTGCTTGCCCTTGTCGTTGACCAGATGCGGGAAGTTGTCATCCTGCGCGAGATGATCGTGGGCCTTGGCGATAATGCCGCGCAGCTCGCGCCGGAGCGGGCGATGGTCGATCCGATCGATCTCGCGCGCGAGCTCGATTCGGCTGTACCAGATTTCAAGCGGCGTGCGCCCGGCAAGACCGTGCATCCGGCTGCGATACGCCTGGACCGTGGTGGCTGCGATCGCGCGCGCACGCTTGTTCGAGACGCCCGCCGCGAGTGCGGCGACGGCGACGCTCGCAGCGAGCCGCTTGAGGTCGACGGTGAAATCCACGCCCGGCAGGGTCTCGTCGAAATCGTTGATGTCGAACAGGATGTTCTGTTCCGGGGTGGCGAAGGCCCCGAAGTTCATCAGATGGCAGTCGCCGCAAGCCTGGACCGCAATCCCCGCGCTTGGCTGATGCCGAAGATCCTCCGCCATCACTGCGGCGGCGCCGCGCAGGAAGGTGAACGGGCTTACCAGCATGCGCTCGTAGCGCACGGGCACCAGCTCTGGCAGCCGCATGCGATCGGTCTGCGCCAGGATCGCAACCGCGTCGCGATCGGCGCCGCCGCGCAGCTCGGCGTGCGCTTCACGCGGTGACTTCTTGCGCAGGCGCGTGCCTTGCTTGTAACGCTCGATGAGCGTGCCGAGGGGAGATTGAACCATCGCTCTCTCCAATCGCGTTGGAGGCAGGGCTTACGGGCCCAAGTCTAACACTGACAAGTCTAGCACTGAGATGGCTGCTGGTCTCAACACATCCCAAGGTGCGTGGTCACCCGAGCTCTCGCGCCCGCCGCAGGCTGGCGATCATCGAGACCCGCAGCAGATAGTCGTAAGTCCGGTCACTGTCGGCTGCGATGTGCCGCAGTGCCCGTCCAAATTCCTCGCCATCGGATTCGAGGTTGCGCTTGTTCTTGATCGATTGCGTCTCGATGTATTCGAGCGTGACCGGCCTGCGCTGGCGATCAAAGCGTTCCAGCTCCGCCGCGCCACTTTTCCCATGCCACACCTCTGCCAACCGTTCGGTCAAATTGATTGCATCGTGAATTCCACCGTTCATCCCCATGCCCCCAAGCGGATTGTTGATGTGCGCCGCGTCGCCGACCAGGAACGTGCGCCCAAGGGCGAACGTCGCGGCGACCCGTTGGTGCACCCGGTAGAGCGTGACGTGCGCGATCTCATAGTTGGATAGGCTGGGCACGATGGTTGCCATCAGGGATTGCGCAAAAGCCGGGCTCAAGGCCAGCTCGTCGCTCTCGTGCGCTGCAACGGGAAACATCACGCGGCACAGCCCCGGAATCTGCAACAGGAAGTGCCAGCGCTGCGGATCGGCGACGTAGCAAACCTCGACCAGGCCCGGAATGACTTTGCCAAAGTCGAACGGCGTGCTGACGACGAGAAACCGCTCCGGCCAGGTGAACCCTTCAAACGCGATGCCGAGCGATCGCCGCACGTCGCTGCGGGCGCCGTCGGCGCCGATCAGCCAGCATGCTCGACGCCGTTCGTCGCGCCCGTTGCGCGCAATGGCAATCTCGACGCTATCGCCATCCTGCGTGATGCCCTGAACGGCACTGCCGAACTCGATTTGAAAATTCTGCTGGCCGCTGAGGTGGTCAAGCAGAATGCGGGTGAGCTTCGACTGCTCGCATTGCACCCGGTACGGATTGCCAGTGGCGTCCGCAATGGTGGTGAAATCAAACTCCGCCAGCAAGCCGTGTTTCTTCGAGCGAAACTGGAAGCGCGGCGCCTTCAAGCCCTGCGCAATCAGCGGCGCCGTGACACCGAAAGCATCCAGCATATCGAGCGTCGGCGGGTGAAACGTCGAGGCGCGAGATTCGTCGCTGAGTGTCGCTCCTGCCTCAAACACGGTCACCGGCACGCCGCGGTGAACGAGATTGGCCGCCGCAACCAGGCCGACCGGCCCGGCGCCGGCGATGAAGACGCGCTCTTCCATCAGGCAATGTTATTCGATCTTCTCGTCTATTCGATCTTCGCGATGCCGGCCTTGGAGATGATGTCGCGATATTTCGCTATTTCACCTTTATGCCATTGCTTGACCCGGTCGAGCGGCATCCACATCGTCTCGGCGCCCACCTTTTCAAAACCAGCCTTCACGGCGGGGTCCTTGATCGCGGCGGCGACCTCCTTGCTGAGCCGGTCCAGGATCGGCTTCGGCGTCTTCGCCGGCGCAAGCAGCGCGAACCAGCC
>Ga0137409_10003509_pt1 | contig 16585 bp, 15 predicted proteins | sample CZODoug1_16funga_FD_122059 | JGI IMG/M metagenome (GOLD analysis project Ga0137409, IMG submission 122059) | Vadose zone soil fungal communities from Angelo Coast Range Reserve, California, USA - CZODoug1_16fungal (Hybrid Assembly) | ecosystem: Environmental > Terrestrial > Soil > Vadose zone... | reverse complement strand
GAGGTCCCCTCGGCCGTTGTTATCGAAGTCGGCCTGATCCGGATTGGGGAACAGCGGGCAGTTGTCGCACACATCCCCGACGTGGTCGTGGTCCACGTCGGACTGGCTCGCGTTGGAGATCAGCGGACAGTTGTCGTTGAGGTCGACGACGCCATCCCCGTCGGCATCCGCGCTCGCGTTGTAGGCGCAGACGGGATTGCCGGCGGGAATGGGGACGCCGGGCATGCCGACGGGGACGGCCATTTCCCCAGGGGGCGCGCCATCGCCAGCGAGGAACTGTTTAGGCATGGGACTCGATTGCGGAGTGGGAACGCTGCCATCGAGCGCTTGGCCGGCGATGAGCAATTGCGTCATGACATGGGCGCGCGAGGTGTCGATCGAGTCCGAAAGCTCTTTGCGGCGGAGACGATGATTGAGAAGACGATCCTTCTGTATGGATCGATGTGAGGTTCTCTCGCCTCGCTTAGTGTGCTCGCGAGCCGGGAGTTAGGACGTGTTGGGATAAGGCGTCGGGGAATTCCAGCCCTACGCAATGGGACAGCTCAGGATGAACACATGAGGCAGTTGCTGCGGAGGATTGCGATTGGTGTTCTCAGCACCCTCTCACCCACTTTCCTGAGAAGAGTCTTCAGCCTGACTGCGTCAGTGCAGTCAAATGAGAACAAGCTTCTGCAGGGCCTCCTGACGATGTGGGGCAGCATTGCGAATCTAAAGAGAAATGGCTTCGCGCCACGGACAGTCATCGATGTGGGCGCGTACGTGGGCGAGTGGACGCAAGGGATTCGCGCCGTCTATCCGGAGTCTCGGTGCTTGATGGTCGAGGCCAATCCGGACAACAGAGATGCTCTCGAGGGAGTTGGGCGGCAACTGCAAGGGAGGGTGAGTGTCCACATCGCTCTTCTCGGGGCGGAGGCTCGGCAGTCGATGCCTTTCTACCTAGTTGGAACCGGTTCTTCGGTGCTCCGGGAGGATACGAGCGTTGCGAAAAGCCAAATTGTCCTCCCTATGTGTACTTTGGATCAAGTGGCAGCGGATGCTCAACTTGAGCCCCCAATTTTCCTCAAGCTGGACGTGCAAGGTTATGAGCTTGAGGTCCTTCGTGGCGGGCTGAGGGTGCTGGGTGAAACCGAGGTCGCTCTGCTTGAGGTGTCGTTAATCGAATATAACCAAGATGCACCCCTGTTTGCCGACGTCGTCGAGTTCATGAACGCAAAGGGGTTCGTCTTGTACGACATTTGCGGACAGCATCGCCGGCAGACAGATCACGCTCTCTTCCAGGTCGATGTGATATTCGTCCGAAAGGACAGCCATCTACGCACGAGGAAGAGGTTTTGGAACAGCGAACACGATGTCGCAGCATACTGAACGAATGCGGGGAGTTCCGCACCGCCGCTTCAGAGATCTCAGGCACGCCGATCTATGAGGTTCAAGAGCGAACGTGGCTTCGCGGTGCTCCTGGATAGCTCGCCTCAGACTTGGGGCAGCCGGGAAGAACTCCATTTACGACTGTCAATGGCGTTGACGTCCAAAGGCCTGCGCCCGGTGTTGGTGTTTTCGAAAGCGCTTCCGGCACGTAGCGCCGGTGAGTTCATTCAGAGAGCGCGCAAGGCTTGCGGGATTTCCTTTCGGGAAGCCTCCAAACGAACACGTGTCATCGCTCGCGAACTGGGCGACCGCCGTTACTATTGCTCGCCGAGCGCTCTTTCGGATTACGAGACTCGGAAGTTTGCTCCACGGCACGTTCATAAATTGATTTCGATATGCGTCGTCTATTTCGCGCGCGCGGCTGACCTGTTGGAGGCGTGTGGCGCTGCCTTGGATCGAGCCGGCGCCCATGCAATGCCCCGCGATCTCCTGAATAGTGTGCCCGAGACTCGAGTACCAGAAGGAGAGCCATCTCGCTTCCTTGGTGAGATGCAAAGGCGTTTCGGTCGGCTGCCACATTTCTTACGAACCGCGGGCTCCTCGATGTTCGGTTTGCAAAACCTATCCTTGCGCGACGTCTTCTGGGTTGGGGATTCGCAGGAATCGAAATATTCCTGCCTGGAAGGAATTCAATTCTTGATCGTTGATCGCCGGCAGAAAAGGCCGAGGCCTTCTCTGTCCTGTCCCATCTGGGCGCAACCGATGTACGTTTTGCAGAAGCGCGGCGGCGGCTATCTGTGGGGTTTCTGCCGCCTGGAGAACGGCGCGCTATCGCTCTGCAGCCCGGCGCAGCGCGCGAAGTCCGTTCGGCTGCGCACCGGCGTCGATGCCGAGGTAGTAGGCCGAATCGTCGGAGTGATTCGAAAACTCACGTGATCCAACCCGCTCGCTTCGCGAAGGCGAACAGATGACTCCCCCAGGCTTCGCGACGCCAACATGAATTCCCCGTGCGTTCAGCACCGACTCGTCGGCGTGCAGCACGTTTGCGAACAATCGAAGCCGTCAGTCGCTTTCCACAGTTGCGAGGTGCAGGCTGTGCTGGCAGCCAGAAACTCCAGCTCAAGATCGGCGTTCTATGAATCCTTTTCCCGACAGCATCCGCAGAGTGGCCAACGCCGATGGAGGCGTGGTGCTCGATTTACGGCGTGGAGCAATGTTTCGCGTGAACCCGCTTGGCGCGAGAGTGTTGGATTTACTCGACAAAGGAGACTTTCCGACGCTGATCGCCAAGAAGCTCAGCACGGAATTTGCGGTCCCTCTCGGAACGGTACAAGCCGATGTCGCTGAGTTCCTCGAATCCCTGAAAACCCATGGCGTCCTCGGTTCGCGCTGATCGGAACACGAGGAGAGCAGGGAAGGTGCCCGATGGTCACAGTGCAAGCAGAACAAAACACAGATTCATGGCGCATCCTTCTGTTCGCAGCGAACGGCTCGGAACTCCTCGTCCTGAGGCGGGCGTCGGGTCTTTGCCTACCCGTCTTGCACATTCCACCGCAGGAGAGAATCGCGGCAAACCTAAACGCGGAGGCGCAACGCCTTTGGAACGTCGAAACGGTTTGCGTCGCGCCCCTTGATATCCCCCATCCGGACCGGACTTCCGGTCATGCGCGGTATCACGTCATGGAGGTCTGCAAACCTGAAGAGTTACGCCGAATCGCGCCGAACGTAATGGACGTCGAGGCCCTCAACGAAAGTGCCTTCGCCGACACCTTGGACTATGTAGCCGTCCGTCGGACCATGAAGCTCGATGCCTCGCATTCTTCGCTTGACTCGCGAGGTCCGTTTTCCGACTGCGGTGCGTTCCAAACAATATCGGCCTGGGTCGAGCAGCAATTGGAGCCCCTGGGACGCCGGTGGGACGGCACGCTTCGTCAATTGCACGCGAGCGATTCCTTTGCCTTGATTCGCTTCGGGACGAAGGATTGTGCCGTTTGGTTTAAGGCAACCGGAGAACCCAACCGGCGAGAACTTGCGATCACGCAAATCCTGTCAGACCTGTTTCCGAGACACATGGCAAAGACGATCGCTGTTCGCAGCGATTGGAACGCTTGGCTAAGTGATGAAGTTCAGGGAACAAACCTCGATTCCACTAACAACCTCGAATTGTGGTGCTCCGCTGCGAAGTCTCTTGCGGAATTGCAGCTCGCATCCATCGAGCACGCGTCGCCGATTCTTGCCTGTGGCGGGCATGATTCGCGCATCGCGAGTCTGCTGCCCCTAGTCCCTCCGTTCTTCGCGGCAATCGAAAGTCTCATGCAGGCACAAGTCAAGACCGCGCCGCGTCGGTTGAACGCGCAGGAGATCCGCGCAACCGAGCTGCGGCTGATAGAGGCGTTGCGCGAGCTAGAAGCCGCGGCGATTCCAGACGCCTTGAATCACTTCGATCTGAACCCAGGCAACGCCATTGTCTATCGAGGGGAATGCAAGTTTCTCGATTGGGCGGAAGCGGCCATTGGCAATCCCTTCTTCAGCTTCGAATATCTCCGCCAGCACTTTGTGCGCGCGCTTGGTGAGGGGGTGGACGCCGCAGCGGAATTTCGCAAATCGTACGTAAACGTTTGGCGTACGGTTCTTTCACACTCGGCGATTGAGCGCACGTGCGAGCTCATGCAGCTGGTTGCGCCGTTCGCCCTCGCCGCAACACTGCCTTGGAACGATCCGCACGGCGATGCGAAATCCGAGTTTGGCGGATTTCTCCGGAGCCTCGCGAGACGAATGCATCGGGAAGCCGAGCAACTGATCCTGCGCGCGGCCTAGCTGTCCTGAAAGGAAAGGCGATGTCCATCACGTTTGAAGCCTATCGGGAACTTCTCAGTCTTGAGTATCCGCTGTTCAGGAAAGCCTTTCCTGCAATTTACGACCGCGTTCGAAGAACTCCGCTCGTCCTGCGGCCGAGGAACACGCGTGGCTGCACGGAAATCTGCCACGCGGTCGACTTGGCGGCCGTCCTCTACTTCCGCAGGGTTCTTTGCTTGCAAAGGTCCGCGGCTACGGCCTGCCTGTTGAAAAGGTACGGCTTCCCCGCTCAATTGGTGATCGGCGTCCAGCAGTTGCCGTTCGCGGCACACGCCTGGGTAGAAATGGGTGGCCTCGTCGTCAACGACAAGCCCTACATATCCGACATCTATTCTGTCCTCGCACGGTGCTGAAACGCGCAACGAAGACTGGAGCTTACAAATGAGCGTGCAGTTTGGAAATTGGAATTTTCAAGGGTGTTCCAGCAACTCTTTCGGACTCGGCCCGGTGCGGGAACACCTAGCCCCTTACGGACGGGACGGCGTGTGCCTCTTCCACGACGAAAACGTCGACATTCTCTTCTGCTGCATGCGCGAAACCGACGACGCAGAAGGCAAAGAACAACCTTTCCGGATTGGCTCACACCAAGTCCTGACCTGGGATGGCCGTCTGGACAATCGAGCGGATTTGGTTCGAGAGCTCGCGGGCATCGTTACAACTTCCGATACCGATGTTGCCATCGTGCCGCCGCTTACGTCCGCTGGAGCTTCGCGTGCTTTCCAAAACTCGTCGGCGATTGGGCATTGTCTATTTGGGATTCCGCAGCGCAACAGCTCGTGCTCGCGAAAGACTTTCTCGGAACGCGCTCGCTCTTCTATTTCACCGACCGGACACGCGCGCAGTGGTGCACCGTTCTCGATCCGCTGGTGCTGTTTGCCGGACGCCGATTCCCGTTGAACCGGGAATACCTCGCAGGCTGGTTCGGACTTTTTCCGGCTGCGCACTTGACTCCCTATGCCGGAGTTCATTCGGTCCCTCCCGCCTCTTGCGTCGTAGTTAGCAAAAATTCCGTGGAGATCAAAGAGTTCTGGCGCTTTACGTCCGGAAAGACGCTGTCGTATCGCAACGGCGCCGACTATGAAGAGCAGTTTTTGCAGCTCCTCGCGCAGGCGGTCGCACGCCGGCTGCGTTCGTCATTCCCCGTTTTCGCCGAACTGTGCGGAGGCATAGACTCATCATCCATTGTTTGCATGGCGGATCGTATCCTGTTTGAGCGAGGACCTCTTGCTCCACGCCTCGACACGGTCACCTACTACAGCTCCATTGAGCCAAACTGGAATGAACTGCCATATGTTGAGAGAGTCGAAAGAGAACGCGGGAGGACTGGTTATCGTATCGAGGTCCACACTGACGACGGTTTTCACTTTGATTCCGACGTACGCCATTTCATGGCGACACCGGGATCGCTGCGTTCGCCCGGCAGGAGCGGACAAGAGTTTTCACGAGCCGTGCTTGAAAGCGGGAGCCGCGTTCTGCTGTCCGGCATCGGCGGGGACGAAGTCCTTGGAGGTGCGCCGTCACCGGCTCCGTTGCTTGCCGATCTTCTGGCTGCAGGTCGGTTGCGAGCACTCGCGATGCAACTCGTCGCGTGGAGTCTAGTCCTCCGAAGGCCCCTTTTTTCCATCTTGGCCGAAACTCTGACGCTGTTCTGCCGGGAAGAAAGTCCTTCCCGGTCCGTTCCGCCACCCAAATGGCTGTGCTCCGCATTTCTTTGCCATTATTCCCGCGCTATACGAGGTTATCCGCACCGAACCCGCCTGTTTGGACCGCGACCCAGTTTTCAGGAAAGCATGGGAACAATCGATGCGTTACGCCGGCAGCTATCGCACTTCCCTCTGTCGGTTGAACCTGCCTACCACAAAACTTATCCGTATCTCGATCGCGACTTACTAGAGTTCTTGTTCTCCGTACCGCCGGATCAACTCATTCGCCCCGGTCAGCGCCGCTCGCTCATGCGCCGCGCCCTCTCGGGCATCGTGCCAGGAATTGCTTCACCGCAAACGAAAGGCGTTCGTAATTCGTGGGCCGCTCACAGCGATTGCCTCGCAGTATGCGGACCTTGCGCCGCTGATGCGGGAAATGGTCGGCGACTCGCTCGGCATTATTGATTCACGCGCCTTCGCCGCAACACTTGACGAAGTCCACTCGGGAGCCACGGCTTCCGTGCCCTCCCTTCTGCGCGTGTTTGGCATCGAGCGTTGGCTTCGGAATGTGGCGCACTGGAACGTGTTGGAGGACTTGGATACATACGCTCCGAAGCTCATGTTGTTTGGCAATGACACAGGCGCTCCGCCCGGTCGTGCACTCGAAACCTCTCTTAGCTAAGAGCAAACAAAAAAGGAAGGAGGTGAAAACTCATGAAATACGAAAAGCCCGAAATCACGCTTACGGCCGATGCGGTCGAAGTGATTCACGGATCGAAGACCACCGGCCCGGCCGACAGCGGCCAGCCGCAGAATCCGGTCCACACTCCGGCTGCGTACCAGTCCGATGAGTGAAGGATCTGCCGGGACGATCGAGTCTCCGCATCGTCCCGGCATTTTCAACCCTGCACGCCAGCCCTGCAGTGACGTTCATAACCAACCTGCTCCGCTCGCAAGCGGTCCTGAAAATTAAAATCAACAGGAGAGGGGGTGAAACTCATGAAATACGAAAAGCCTGGAATCACACTCTCGGCTTACGCCGTGGAAGTAATTCACGGCATGAAGCTGAGTGGTCCTGCGGACAGCGGCCAACCGCAGAACCCCATTCACACAGCCGCTGCGTACGAATCTGATGAGCAGTAGCTGATTTGCCCGAGCGGTGCGACGTTCTGCCGCTCGGGCAAACTGTCGTCAAACCCTTGCATCCTCCGACACACGATACATACAACAGCGATCGGGAAGAGCCACCATTCTGCTGATGCAAGTGTCGGAGCAATCGAGAAGGAGCGCTAGCTCACCGAAAAAGGTCACTTATATTCATCGAGAAGTAGAAAGTCCCCGCTCGCTCGTGAGGCTGTCGGTTGGCGTTCCAGCCGTAACCGATGTTTACGTTGAAATTCACCAGGCTTAGTCGGATCCCCCCTCCGGCCGAGTAGCGCACCTTTTGGAAGGCAGATGCATGAGTTTCTCCGAGGCGGGCCAAATCAAACATCACAAAAGGGCTCACCGTATAGAGATTCAGTTCGCGAAAAATTACGTCGAGCAATCGTCCAGTAAACCGCGTGTCTCGAACCGCACGAACTTCCACGTCAGGCCTGGCAAGGGTCTCCATTATCGTGCGGAGATCGGCCTCGGCTGTCCTCAACTGCTCGGTCTCCGAGTGCAGTTCATGCAGTGCGTTTGTCAGATCAGACCGGGTCGTAGAGACTTCAAGTCTAGTCGCGTCTCCAACGATCGTCTCGAGTAGTGGCGGTGTCAATTTCCCCATACCGATCGCAAACCAGTCTCCCACAGTGGTGATCGCTTCCGCGTTCGCAGCAGACTTGGCGCCGCTTCTCGCTTCCTCAATATCTTGAATCAGGACATCCGCCTGACTCGAGTTGTTTCCGGCGGTTGCTTGAATCGAAACTGTGGTCGCAGACATTTGTTCGAGCACGGAGTCTATCGTTGCGAGTTTCTTCGTGAGAGGCTCGGCCGCGGCGGGAGGAAGAAACGCCTGGGCCTTGAGCGCTCGATACTGATCGGCCAGTTTGATTCTCAGGGGATCAAGTTGCTTGCCGGTCTCTACGAGTTCGTTCGCTTGAACATCCACGGCGGTGCCGTGTAGTTCCGTCTGCAATTCCAAGCTTTTGCAGCGAACCTGCGTAAAGAGCGACCGTCGCTGATCGATTTGATCGCAGTCATCTGCGCCATCTTTGGTCGGAAAGCCGGCTGCCAGAAATCGAATCTGGGCGAGAGCTGTGGCGTTGGTGGTCTTCGCGGTCAGGATCGCTTCGTTCGAAGACTGGATAGCCGCGTCGAGATCATCGAGAATCGACTCTACATCTTCTCTGGAGGGCAGCGTGGAAGCGGCACTACGTATGCGCTCCGAGTGCTTGCGTACCTTGCCCAGCACCGGAGTTGCGGCGTCGACTTGTGACAGCATGGTTTGAAAGACGGGTTTTTCCGCCAGATAGGACAATTTCGCCGATTCCCGCGCGAGTGCGATTTGCCCTCCGAGTTTTCTCCGAAAGCTTGGGTCTGTGGAAAGACCCTCGGGAACTACAGGGCGGTCCCAGATAGCTTGAGCTACCGTTACGTTCGCCGCATAAAAATCCCTTCCGCCTATGCCTCCGCCGGCGCTCGTTCGACCGAACTGATACTCGGAAAAACCGCGTATGAGTGGATTGCGCGGAAAATGCCACGAATCACCGCTTATAAAATTGCGTTCGACATTGCCGCCGAAGAAGCGCTCGGGCAGAGGGATTTCCGTTTCGCTGCCTGAGATATAGCCGCCGCTCAATTGCAGATCGACAGCCGTTGGTTTGTGTTCGGCAAACAGAATGCGCGTGCTGTAGCTGAGGTTGACCAGGTGCTTTGTATAGTCCCAGGACGGTGTCCGTGAAGCTGAGCCGAACTGAATTCCGTACGATCCTGCGAACGCCTGACGCCCCAAATTGAAGGTTATTCCTGCGTAGGATTTCACCGATCCATAGGGGCTGCCGAGGATCGGAACCGCGGTAACCGGCGTGACGCTGTTTCCTAGCGTAGTCTGTTCATTCCCTCCCTCCAGCGCGGAGCCGAAACGAACGATGGTTCCAAACTGCCCCAGCGCTCGCGAAGCTCCAAGCAGCGCCAGTGCAGCTTGACTCGATTTGAGTCGGATGCTTTCACCCGGAATGTTCTCGTACTGGTAGCCTACTCGCCACCGGAGGTAACTCATCCAGTTCCCGCTAAATTGTCGTGCGCCGGAGAGCGAGACCGATGCGGTAGCGCTGTTTCCGGACCCTGAAACGTCCATATCCATCGAGTTAAGAAGTCCAGTACCAGTTGCGTAGGAGAGTTTGCTTCCGAAAACGAATTTGCGCGACCGATTGAAGCCGATGAATGGCAAAGGCCGCACTGTTCCGCTCTGTGGTAATGTCCCCGGTGGTGCGAGCGCTCGCGTCAAAGCGGTGTGGTCCGATTCGAACACGCGTGTCGCATAGTAGACTACGTCAGTTGTATAGATATGGTAGACCACCTCAACCGTTGGCGGCGTTTCACAGCTCGTGCAAGGGTTCAATTCGGGAACAACCACTGCCATGCGAAAGGATTCGCCTGGATGAACACTGCCGCTACCAAAGCGAGCGCTCAGCGTTTCGAGTGCCGCTTCGTAATCGCTGCAATGGAATGGTTTACCTTTCTGAATCCTAAGGGATTTGAGCTCTTGTTCCAGTCTTGATTGAACCTTGCCGACAAAGCTCAACGGCGTGTCAAATCTGATCTCTCCGACTTGAAAGCCCTGAGTTTCGAGAAATTGATACTCAGCAGGGCACGTCAAAGTTTGTCCCTGGGTGGCTACGCCCAGGGTGAAAAACAGCAAACATGACCGCACCAAGCAAATGATCTGCTTTTCCACTAAGCACGCTCCGACTAGCAGGCCGTTCTTCGCGAGGGAGAGTCCGCATCACCCGCCGAGGTGAGGCATGACGGTCAGCAGTTTTGCCGTTTTGTTGTCGGACGTGGTCCCTGCCGGGAGTGCCCTCGCACGTGAGGTGATTGGGCCTTGCAGGAACTCCAGCTGGGTCATGGTTAGTCCGCGATCCACCATGGCTTGGGCATCTGCATTGTCGGTATCGCCGAGTGTCACCTCCAGCTTCACTCGATCCTGGAATCCCCCGGTCTCGTTGGTCCGTAAAACAAAGACGATGAGGTACAAGGGGCCTGAGGGTGGGCAATGCTTGGAAATACCGAACGACACTTGTGTGCTGTTATCGGGGGAAAGAACGGCCAAACTAACAGAAAACGGAGAGCATGGTTTGCCATTAGCCATTTGATTTTTCCTTTCGGAACTTCACTAGGATGACTTCCAACTTTGTATTCGAACGGAGAGCGGCAGTCTTTCTTGCTTCAGGAGTTCCAGCGCTTTTTTATTAGGCCCGCCAACCCATCCGGCAGTTCGACCGTCAGCGGGTCTTCGCCCTTTCCCCTCGGCTACCGCAGGATTCCTCGTTCGAAATGCCGTCCGCCGCCGTTCGTGGATTTCACTACCGTGAGAGCAATTATCATAGAAGGATGCCGAGCGCCCTCGCCGTTTGCGGTCCAACCTCTCCGTCCGGAATCATGCCCCCGGACAGTTGAAACGCAACCACTGCGGCGTTCGTGTGCGGGCCGAATTCGCCGTCGGGCGTACCCGGATCGAATCCCTTTGCAATCAACGCCTGCTGAATCTCCTTTACCTTGTCGCCAGTCATGATTGGCTGGGCAAGCCGATAAATAATGACAGAAGGAAGAGCCAGGGGAACCGATGGTCCCATGTTGTATGTGACCCCCGGAACAAGAATCGCTGTGTCCCAACGGCGCTGGGCAAGCTTCGATTTGATCACGCCATCCGCGGGGGAGTGCGCTTCCACGGTCCCGCCAAGCCCGTCGGAAAGCACAATGTGACCGACGGCGCCAACTTTGGGAAATCTCAAAACCGCCGCGCCAGGTGTGCGTGTGGCTTCATCCAGCGAAATGATGCGACCTAGATTTCGCGAATCGCGATCCCAGTATCCGGTAAAGGCGTCAGCAGTGGCAGGATCGCGATTGTCTCTCTCACACCCATAGAGCGCGCCGGACGCTTGAAACACGGACCAGGAGACAAATTCAGCGCAATCCCAAGGACCTTTCCAATTGGGGTTGTCTTTGGGGACTAAGACACCAAGTACATACTTTTCACCAAGATGCCGGGCGGCGACTTGCAGAATCTTGTCGCCGGTTAAAAGAGGCACTGCAGGACCAGGGCTGGCCATTTGACACCTCGTCGGTCCTAAATGTTCGAGCACGGACAGGCCGATTGCTGAATAGTGCGCACTTGGAGCCAACCGTTGCAAGATTTCGTGTTCTAAACTACAAATTCAGGATCTTCTAGTTCTCGCCCCGAGACCTCAGCGCTCCCCCTTCCCGAGAAGGCTTGGGCTTGGCCGCTTTCGAACCCTTTTGGCAATCGCGAAATATCTTTTCACGTGAATCTTGAATTCATCATCGCCCGCTCCAGTGAATCAACTACTGCCGTCGGGTGTCTCCTTGAAAGTTTTGTCTTTGCATTTCCAGAGTGGCGGAGGCGTTTCCTCGCGCTCCGCTACGGTTCCGCCAAAGTCTCGATTATGACGCGGGTGATGTAGTCGAGTTCCGACGCGGTGTACGGGAGGGCGATTCGGTTTCCCTCTTTGAATAGAGTGCCGAGCGTTTGATCGCCAGATTGTAAGCCGTAGAATTCAGATCCTTTTGGAGTGATGAGAAAGGCATCGGCATTCGCTAGACCGACGACTTCCGGTCCTCCGGCGGCCAGAGGATGCCAGGTAATTGGGGCGTGTCCAGGAATGAGCAATTGGCTCCCATCCGTCAGCCGATCTTCTACCCAATCGAAAACCTGCGTGGTTGCATCGGCGCCGCCTCTTGAGCCGGATTTGACTTCAAACTTTCCGTGAACCGTCAGGTTTTCTCCCGAGAACGTGCCGACTAGATTGTCGGTGAAGAGTTTTGCTTCAGACAGCCCGCCGGTTCTCATGACGCGTATTTTTACACCGGTAATGATTTCCGCTTTCGGGTGAATCTTTTGAGTCTGCGCCAAGACCGATTCCTGCGTCGGTTCTGAAAGTACCTCTCCTACGTTGCCCTTCCCGATATTGAAATGACCAGAGTTCACGGTGCCATCGGCGATTCCCTGGTCTTTTAGATTTTTAAGGCGCTCAAAGACTTTGGACAAGCGTGAGCGGAGCTTTGTGATCGCCTCCTGCAGACGCGCTTCGGAGAGGCCTGCCGGTCGCGGAACATCGGCGAGTTTTATGCGATTCTCAGTTCCACCCTGACGAGCGAAGTCTGGCCCCAATTCACGCTCTAGTGCTTGCCGAGGTTCGCCGGTTGCTTGACGCCGCGCCCAGTCTTCCGCGCCGGCCGGTTCTTCGCCTGCGCGAATCTTTCGAGCGCGATAATTCTTGTACGCTGCTTCAAGCTTTGGATCGAGGAACCCGCTGCCATCGGGCTTCAAGATGTCGTCCATCGCCTTGAACTTCGGCGGTTCTGGAGTCGTCGTCTTAGTATCAGTTTCGGCCGGTTTTGTACCCTTGCCGTCCGGCGCGGCATTCTCTTCGGTTGGTTTAACGTCGTCGTGGACTTCGGGCTTGGGCGGCGCGGTAGGAGGTGGCGGGAGCTTTGGATGCGCCGGAGGGGCGGGCAGATTCTTTGGCGCGAACGAATCGGCGAAGGTGTTCAATTTAGCCGGGTCGGAAAGAGCTTTCAAAGATGCTTCGTCCAGGGACTCGAGGGCTTCGAACAATTGTCTGAGCTGAGCTGGATTTGATTGAAGACGATTAAGAAGCGCGAACAATTCGTTGTCCTCAATTTGGCCGCCGACGGCGTTGAGTAATTTTTCGAGTCCGCGCGTGGCACGAGGCGTTAAGTTGATGCGCCTGAGGCGAGCGACCCTGGAGAGGATGTCACTTTCCAGGCGCGTGAGCATGCCTTCGGAGATTTCGGCGATTCGCGCTGCAAACGCTGCAGGCACGTCCGCAACCTGCAAATTCTTGAGGGTATTGCGAAGCTGGCCGGATAGCTTGGACAGCGCTTCGTCCATCAATCCTTTCCAAGTCTTGAGGCCGATCCCTTCCACCTTCAATTTTTCAAGAATGCTTCCGACTGTTTCGGCGCCCTGGCGCCCCAAGCCGCGCAAGAGAGGCTGAAGAGGGGCGGAGCCAAATTCGAAGAGGACGCCCATCGCGGCCCCAATCTCCATGCTGCGCACATATTGGCCCAAGGAGCGAAAGCCATGCCTGCGCCCAGCCAGGATGTCCAAGATGTCAGTGGAAAACGTAATGAGAAAGGCGGAACTGGCACCACCGACGATGCCGGTAGTCATCTTTTCGAGGACCCATCCGAGGACGAGTTTCTCCAAGGACTGAGCGCCAATGCGTTCGGCAACCCAATTCCCGACGCCACCGCCGAATCGGAAGCCGAGAGCAAACAAATAGCCTTCCAGCGATGCGAAGAGAAAGCCTTCAAGTGTCCAGTGCTTCGCTGTACACAGATAAATGAGATCGGAGATGGCGACTGAGGTGATGACGACCGCCGCACCGCCTGCCAGATCAACCAGCGCGGCGATCGCACCGATCTCCCAAGCAATGATCAAAACGGCGCCGAGCGTGACGACTTTGCTGGCTGTGTCCCAGAATGCGGCAACTTTCTGGAAATCCCAGCTCCAGAGCATGAATTCGAGGTCCGAATCGGTGACAGTGATGCGGGAATTAGGAACTAAGACGAGTGGCTCATCCTCTATCTGATCGTAATATTCGTAGGTAATATAGAACCGTTCTATGCCTCCTTCGTTTTTCGCGTCCAGGTCGATAAACTTCAGCCTGCGAGTGACGGTGACCTTTTCCATGTCATCGTTGGAAAGATTGATTTCCTTGGCGGCCTGGGTAAGGACGGCCTGAGCGAATTCTTCTTTGGAATATGTATTCGAGTCCTCGCCACGAAGTAATTTTCCGAGGAATTCCTTGGAGATCCGATCCACGGCGACCTGAAGTTCGGCCAGCCGAGCGGGCTCGATTCGTTTTTCGGTGCGGGACAGCGCTTTCAAGAAATCGCCTCGTCCCATGCGATAAGACGGATTCTTATCGAGAACGATCTGTTTATTCACGATGTCGTATTCGTTAGCGAGATAGTCGCGGCGGCGTGCGTTGAAGAGTTGTTTGTTTCGTACGACGCGCGGGTGAGAGGCATAACTCGTCTGCAGGGTTATCTGCAACACGAAATAATACAAATCGCCGTTGTGTGCGGCCTCGATGGCGTCGAACAGCTCATTGAACCAACGCCCGCCGTCGCGTTGCTCGAGTTCCTTCAGGAAATACTGGAATGCTACGTAAGGGGTTCTGCTCCGCCTGTAAGTGTTTGTGCGGAACTCGGTAATCAGAAAGTCGAGAAATCTCCATGGCCAGTGGTAAGTGTTTTCGCGGTTTTTTAAGAATTCAATCGCTTTGTCGGCTGCATCGCGAGCATGGGGCCGATAGTGAGTCACTTCGCGTTCGTCGAGCGAGGGACCAACGATGGTATGGATGTACGCGCCGGTCCAGCCGTCCTCCCAAACACCGTCGGCCTGGCTACCGGGGACGCTGGTCCAGCTATTGGAAGGCCAGTCTTTCAGGAGCGCGGTGCGAGCAGGCGGAGGCAATTGGGCCACTGTTTCGGCGTTCAAGATCCGGAGATGGCCGAATACCGCTTGATCCTCCGCAAGAATGTTCACCACCGCTTCTCTAAGCAGATACCGGAGGGATGCGGCGGTAGCTTTCTGGTTGGTGATGAAAGGTTGGATCGTTAAGGTGGCCTGGTTGTCGCCGAACTCTTGGATGTATTGCTGCCAGCTGATTCCAAAGAATTCGAAAAATTGCGGCTCATTGATCCACGGAGTCAAATCGCGAAGCAGAACGCGGACGGTGATTGGGTTCTGAAGATCAACGAGAGTGGTCAGCTCTATGGATGGCAAGCTAAGAAAAACAAAGAGCAATTTTCCCCTGAAGTACAGGAACGTACGGCCGTCGGGCAATTGTCCGCCTGGGTTGTTGTACAGGCTGGGTAGATTCGAGAGTTCGCTGCCCTGTGCGGCGTTTGCGAGGTCGAGGCGAGCACCGTCCGTTACATTCCAAGACCATGAAATGAACTTTCCAGCGTTATCGGGAAGGGTTTGAACGAGGTCTGTCAGATCCTCGGTCAAGTCGTCGACGAGCATAGGCTTCTTGACGGTGACGACCCACGCCGTCGCTGTCAGCACATCAGCCATGCGGTCCGCATACAGGGCGTCGAGTTCTTCGTTCCGTGCCTTGCGGGCACGGGCATCTTTCCAGCCAGCACTCAGATCCGCATAATCGCGTAGCCGGATATGGAACTTCTTCTTGAAGGTGATTTCCCAGGGGCGAGCGGGTTTCTGATTGGGGCTGGGAACTTTGAAGTCTGCAAGGATGAACTGAGGTTGAGCGCTGGAATGGGCACGACCCGAAATGCCGTCGCCGATGCCGCGAAGAATAGTGTTGCGGAGGGCGAGCCTTGCTTCTGATGGAATATCTTTTGAAAATGCGATTTCCGGCGTATGGAATTGTGGCGGAGGGATCGCGTCGTATTTCTTCTGAAGTTGTTGCCAGGCAAAATGCAGGCGCGACTGCACTCCAGCTGCGATTGAGCTTCGAAGCTCGACATCATTCAGACCGTCCGGCAAGTCTTCCGGCGAACCGGAAATAGAGACCCGAATCGGAATGATGCAGTTAATTTGACGCATGGAGCGGCTCAGACGAGGCGCCGGTTAATCGCGTCGTACAAGTCTTGAAAAACGCTTGCCTGAATATCCTCGCGAACAGCGGGAGTGATGCCGCCGCTACTGCTGCTCACGATGACTTCGACGGGAAAGTAGTAGTTCACAACTTCGCACGAAACGGAGTTAGCCGGCATGAACCCATTGGTCCAATCGGAATTGTGATCGTCCGATGAGTCCGTGCTGCCAGTCGTCGATAGCTGATCGTCGTCCATAGCTGTTTCCCGTGTACACCGCAGCTAACTAAAAGACGTACCGGACTCCGGCGAGAACCGTCGAGTATTTCGCGGTGCTGCCTGAAACAAACACGCTGTGGAACGTGTAAGTGCCTTCGATCGCAACGTGAGGGTTGATCCAATACTGGACGCCGCCACCGGTGTTGATGCCGCCGTAGTTGCTGCCGCCACTGGCGAAGTAGCCGCCTCCGCCGAAGAAGGCAAAGGGACGCCAAGTTCCAAGACCGTAGGTGTATTTGATGCGCTCGGATAGATTGCCGAGGTGCGCGCCGGTGCCGCCGCTGAAATGGTCGTAGCCGCCGTAGGTTTCTAGCGATAAGCCGTACGGCAGGCGATATTCGAAGTCGCCACCAACGCTAATTGAGGACGAAAGGCCACTGAAGCCGATGTGCGGGATTGTGGCGCCTAGATGAAAGCTGACGGCGAATTTGCCGCCGGGACCCGGGCCGCCGCCGGAACCACCGCCGCCAGGGAGGCTATTCAATGGAGAACTGATCACTGTTTTACCAAGCAGGACGAGACTCACATTCGGGTTCACGCCGGGCGAAAGAAGTTGGTAGGTAACGTCGTATGAGCCATGGAGATCGTCAGCAATTGGAGAGGAGGGAGAACATGGTGAACAGGTGATATCCAGAATTGGGAGATAGTCTGGGCCGAGGAAACTGCCGAAGCGATCGCGAGGA
>Ga0137409_10003507_pt1 | contig 16596 bp, 12 predicted proteins | sample CZODoug1_16funga_FD_122059 | JGI IMG/M metagenome (GOLD analysis project Ga0137409, IMG submission 122059) | Vadose zone soil fungal communities from Angelo Coast Range Reserve, California, USA - CZODoug1_16fungal (Hybrid Assembly) | ecosystem: Environmental > Terrestrial > Soil > Vadose zone... | reverse complement strand
CCGACACCGGCGCACGTCGGCGGCCGGCTACGACCCGGCGCGCCTACTTCCAGGACGGTGGCTGGGCCGTGGTCCCGGTCCGCGGCTTTGATGTATTGCAGACAGGCGAGACCGTCGCGGGGCCCGCCATCATCGAGAGCGCATTCACGACGATCGTCGTCGATCCCGGCGCGACAGCGATCAAGCGGCCGTCCGGCAGTCTGTCAATAGAGGTGGGAACGTGAGCACCGACGCGCACCGAGATTTTGGCACTCGGACAGCGATGGGCAGGGGGCGCATCGACGGCGTTACGCTCGCCATCCTGAGCAAGCGCCTCGAGGGGATTGCGCGCAAGATGGCGAGCACGCTGCTGCGCACTGGGCGGTCCGGCGTGCTCAACATCGCTCGCGATTTCTCGTGTTGCATCGTTACGGCGAGCGGCGACTTGCTCATTACGAATGAGGCGCTGCCGATCCACGTGCTGTCGGGTCCCGACCTGATGGCCCGGGTCATGACCCAGTTCCATCCCGTGCTTCGGGCGGGCGACGCGTTCCTGAACAATTCGCCCTATCATGGGTGCTCGCACGCTGCTGACCACACGCTGCTCGTGCCCATCGTCGACGACGCCGGAGTACATCGGTTTACGGTAGTGGTGAAGGCCCACCAGGCTGATATCGGCAACTCGATTCCGACCACCTATCACGGCTCCGCTCGCGATGTGTACGAGGAGGGTGCACTTATCTTCCCGTGCGTCCGCGTCCAGAAGCGCTTCGAGACCAACGCCGACTTCCTGCGGATGTGCGCGATGCGCATCCGGGTCCCCGATCAGTGGCATGGTGATTTTCTTGCGATGCTCGGTGCCGCTCGTATGGGGGAAAAGGAACTGCTCGCGCTGGCCCGGGAGTACGACTGGGACGAGTTGAAGGACTTCGAGACGAAATGGCTCGACTACTCGGAGCGGAGCATGATCGAGGCGGTGAGGCGCCTTCCGGCGGGCACCCAAACCCGCATGAGCTGCCATGACCCATTTCCCGGCACGCCTGTCACCGGGATCCCGATCAAGGTGGTTGTGTCGGTTGATCCGGCCGCAGCCCGCATCCAAGTGGACCTGCGGGACAACCTGGATTGCCTGCCCTGCGGTCTGAATCTCTCGGAAGCGTGCTCGCGGACCGCCGCGATGGTGGGCGTGTTCAATTCGATCGAACATTCTGTGCCGAAAAATGCCGGCAGCTTTCGTCGCATCGACGTGCTGTTGCGCGAGAACTGCGTCGTCGGCATCCCGAAGCATCCGACGAGCACCTCGGTCGCGACCACGAACGTTGCCGATCGGGTCGCGAACTCCGTGCAGGCCGCGATCGCGGACCTCGCGGACGGCTTCGGGCTGGCCGAGTGCGGTGCCGTCATCCCGCCGGCGGTCGGCGTGATTTCGGGCATCCATCCGGCGACGGGCGCGCCGTTCGTCAACCAGGTCTTCCTGGGAATGACCGGGGGTGCCGGAGCGCCGGCGGCAGACGCCTGGGTAACGATCGGGCACGTGGGGAACGCAGGTCTTTGCTACATCGATAGCATCGAGCTCGACGAGTTGCGCCAGCCCATCCACGTCTACGGGCGCCGCCTGCTGCCCAACACGGAAGGTGCCGGTCGCCACCGCGGCGCGCCGTCTATCGAGGTCGATTTTGGGCCGTTGGCCGGGGACCTCAGCGTCGGCTACGTCAGCGACGGTGCCGCCAACCCGCCGCTCGGCGTTCGCGGCGGACTCGCCGGCGGGAACGCAGACCAATGGCGAATCGCGGCGAACGGCGCGCGCGAGCGGTTGCCGCCCTGCGCGCAGGTCACGCTCCGCCCCGGCGACCATCTCATCTCGATCTCGACCGGTGGCGGTGGCTACGGGCCGCCGACCGACCGCGATCCGCATGCGGTCGAGCGCGATGTCGCGGAGCGCCGGATAGACGCCGAGCGTGCACGATTAGTGTATGGCGTCGCGCTGAGCGACAGCGGCGTCCTCGACACGACTGAAACACAGCGCCTGCGCAAGTCCATGCGCGGCAATTCCTGACAGGAGAGCAATCCATGAAGCTACAGGAGCGGGTCGCGGTGGTAACCGGCGGGACGCAGGGGATCGGCAAGGCGATCGCACTCAAGTTGGCCGCCGAAGGCGCGACCGTCGTCGTCGTCGCGAGCAGTGACCTCGAGAAGGCGCAGGCCGTGGCGGACGAAATCTGTCGCGCGGGCGGACGCGCTGTAGCGAAGGTCGCAAACGTCACGAAGTCCTCTGAAATCAAGGTGCTTGTTCAAGGTGCCGCAGCGGAGCTCGGGCGCATCGACATCCTGGTCAACGCCGCCGGCGTGTTCCTGTCGACGCCGGCCGGCGCCGCGCGGGAGATCGACGTCGACCAGATGATCGCGATCAACCTCAAGGGCGCGTTCATGATGATCGACGCGGTGGTACCCACGATGAAAAGCCAACAGGCCGGTAAGATAGTCAACATCGCTTCCGTGGCCGGTTTCATGGGTATCGGAACCTTTGCAATCTACTGCGCAACCAAAGCGGGCATCATGTCAATGACTCGGGCACTCGCCTGCGAGCTGGCTGCGCACGGCATCAACGTGAATGCGGTGGCCCCCGGGAACACCGCGACGCCCATGAACGAAGGCGTGCGGACGCTCCCGGAATTCCAGCCGATGCTCGCCGCGATGAGTGCGCGTACGCCGAGCGGACGAACGTTCTCGACAGCCGACGAGATGGCGGCTATGGCCGTGTTTCTCGCGACGAGCGACGCCCGATCCATGCACGGCTCGACCGTCCTGATGGACGAGGGCTTTTCGGCAGGAATGTGAAGGCCAGGAGATTTGTGTGAACCCAGCTGATCGAAAGATAATCCTCACTTGCGCTGTGACCGGAAACGCTCCGTTCAACCGCAAACACCCATCCTTCCCGATTACCCCGGCGGAAATCGCTGCGGCGTGCGTCGAGGCGGCGAGGGCGGGGGCCGCCGTCGTGCACATTCACGTTCGCGACCCCAAGACGGGCGAAGGCAGTCGCAGCCCGCAGTTGTTCAAGGAAACCGTCGACCGTGTCCGGGATTCCGGTGTGGATGTCATCATCAACCTGACGGCGGGTCTGGGCGCCTTCTTCCTGCCCGATCCGGCGGATGAGTCACGCGGCCTGCCGGAAAGTGACGTCATCGGTGCGGATGAGCGCGTTGCACATCTCGAACTATGTCGACCCGACATCGCCTCGCTCGACATCACGACGGGAAACCAAGTGGAAGGGCCGATGGAGTTCGTGTACCTCAACACGACGCGAACCCTCCGTGCAATGGCCAGGCGATTTCAGGACTTGAACATCAAGCCGGAACTGGAAGTGTTTGGTGCCGGGGATATCGAATTCGGCAAGGCACTGGTACGCGAAGGACTGGTCTCGGGGCGGCCGCTATTCCAGTTCGTGCTCGGCGTGCAATGGGGCGCGCCCGCGGACACGCGGACTATCCTGTACATGAAGGATCTGCTCCCGGCGGACGCGCACTGGGGTGCGCTCGGGATCGGGCGGATGGAAATGCCGGTCATGGCCCAGGTGGCGCTGCTCGGCGGAAACGTTCGCGTCGGCCTGGAAGACAACCTCTATCTGCGGCGCGGCGTCTTTGCGACGAACGGTGAGTTGGTCGCGCGTGCGCAAACCATTCTGGACGGCCTGGGATACGAACTCGCAACGCCGACCGAGGCGCGCCAGATTCTGGGACTGGCGGCTTGAGCTCAACGCCGGGGCCAGCCCCGGTATCGCCCCGGGAGTGGGAAACGGCCCGTACGGTGGTCTACCCGTGGCAGTGTGATGTGATGGGCCACTTCGCGACTCAGAACTATATGCGTATCTTCGACGATGCGACTTATCACCTGTTGGCGCTAGTTGGATATGTGCTGCGGGACGCGACGGACTCGCACCGCGGGTGGGCCGATGTCAGCCACCAGGTTGAGTACAGAAGGGAATTGTTGGCGGGAGATCTGATTGTCGCCGCGAGCTCCATCGTCAGGCTCGGCAAGACATCGCTCACGTACCGCACGCGGCTGTTGCGAGGGCCAGGGGATGGTGTGGAATGCGCGACGCTGACGGGGGTGGCCGTGCATTTTGATCTTCGCAGACGCACCTCGATTGATCTCCCCACTGAATTTCGCGCGAGGGCAGAGGCGTTGTTCAAAAGCCGGTTATAATGCCGAGAAGATGACAGTCCGAAGCCGAAAACCAAGCCGCTCGCAAGCTAAACGACAGTCTGGTATTCGGCACAAGGATGAAGCGCGTCCGGCGGTGGTTCGGGCCGATTCAATGTCCGATCACCGGGATGCGTTTCATTTCGGCGATCGGCTACGGACCTTCCGCAAGCAGCGAAAGTGGTCCTTGGAACGCGCTGCGGAGATGGTAGGGGTACCCGCCTCCACATTATCGCGGATCGAGAATCGGAAGATGTCTCCGACGCTCGATCTGATTCAAAAGATTGTCCGCACCATGGGTTTACATCCTTACGACGTTCTGGGCCGCGATCCGGCACGCGGGAATAGCGGTACGATCAGTGTCAATCGGCGGGGAACGGGCGACTATACGGAGTTGCCAAATATTCTGTACGCGCCGCTTCATCCGGATTTCGCCCCGACGGGGATCCGGCCGATCCAGGTGACACTATTCGCGCGCTCCGTGGAAGAGTACGGCGGCGTGACTGCGCATGCTGGAGAGGAGTTCCTCTACGTTCTGCAAGGAGCAGTGGAAATCCATTTCGAGGGCCGGCCCATTGAGCGGCTCGAAGAGGGTGATAGCATCTTCTTTGATAGTCACGTTCCCCATGCCTATGTTGCGGCGGGTCGCGCCCAGGCGAAATTTCTCATTGTCGCTTCGACACTTGACCGTCCCTTCGATTCCGTGAATTGAATCATGCTGGCGCCATTCATTTGGAACGCCGGGCTTGCGCGCGGCGCGAGGGCAGCTTGCCGGATCGGACGCCAGCGCCTGTTGTGCGAAACGATGACCACGCCTTAGATCGCTCAGTCGCTAGATGAAGGCATTTTTCTTGCGAAGATTCTGGGCCAAAAAAACGTAATATTGCCGGCGATTATTGGCGTCCTGTCGATCGCGATTAGAGTCGGCGCCCCTGCATCGCCGGTATGCCGATGTCGTCTTTGCGCAGCCGCGGTGCTGCGCATCTTTAATGCGTGGGTCCAGATTGGTGAGCGGCGGATCGGGAACACCAGGATCCAGCGCCATGTGCGGGCGCCCGTATTGTAATCGCCCGTATTGTAATGAAGAATCCACGACTTCAAGATGCGCCGTAGATGATATTCAGACAGGCGCTAGCCAGTCATGTCGATGAGATCATCGCGAGCGCCAGTCGTATAGAGCGCCTCGACCAGCGCATGCCGTCTTTCCAGAACAACGCGCTGATTGATGTAGCCTTTGTCAGTAACCTCACCGGCATCTATAGATGCCGGCTCGGACGTTCCGCTGGTCAGCTTGAAGTCTTCCGAAATGCGTCCGTCGAACAGCAGACCGAGCTCGAAGTCCTGCGGGTCTACGGGCCGTACTGCATCTCCAATGACGTAGAAGCCCTCATCATCGAATGCCTGTGCGGTGAGTTCCGGGCGTTTCCAGTAACCGGGTGCGATATTGAGGCCCTTGCCAGCACTTGCAACCTCTTGCCACTTCGAGTCAGCAACATCAGGGGTGATCGGGTTGCCTGTTCCGGGAGTGGAACTCAAGTTGGTCCCACGCGGTCGGAAGCTCGAAGTCGGGAGCGGTTTCGGTCGACCCCCAAGCCGAGACTTTGGGCATGTTGCGCGCCCTGGCGGGCGGGACGGAGCTTGGGGGGGCGGCGCCTGCGCCTTGAGCTCGTCCTGAGGCGGGCAAGGTTCGTTCGGAGCACCTGCGCGACCTTTCGGCTTGTGGAATTCGCTGCCGCATCCGTCCATGATAACGTTGGCCAGGCTTGGGGGCCGCGAGGCGGCGGGATCTGGCTCAAATGGTGCAAGCGGTTATGAGTGAAAGTCTCGGGGCATCCGATCCACGGTCCGACCTGCGGGTTGTGGAGGAGCTGGCGCGTGAGCACCGGTTGGCGCTGCTGCGTTACTTCCATCGCAAGGGGATCAAGCCGCCCGATGACGAAGACGCGGTGCAGGAGGTGTTCGTACGCCTCACGCGCCGCCACGGCCTTTCGTCCCAAGTGGGCCGGCCTGACAACTACCTCTTCGCTGTCGCCGCCAATGTCGCCAGTGACGTGTACCGTATGCACAAGGCCCACGCCGTTAATAGGCAAGACGTGTATGACGAGGCGCTTCATGCGCCTCTGACCTGCGATGCGGGTGAAATTTTCGAGGGGCGTGAGACTCTTTGGACGGTGATTGTCGCGCTCAAGGAGCTGCCGGAGCGTACGCGCACGATCTTCGTGCTCGCGCGGCTCGAACACATGCGCCAGGCCGAGATCGCGAGGCGCCTTGGTGTCTCGCTCAATACGGTGGAGAAGCACCTGCAGAAGGCCGCGGGCTACCTCGGCAAGCGGGTAGGGAGAGGCCGATGAAGTTGTTTCGCGCCCAAGATCGGACCACAGGACCGACGGTGCATGAAATCGCGGCTGACTGGCTGCTGCGCGAGGAGGAAGGCCGCCTCGCTTCAGTTGATATTTCGCACCGCGAGGCCTGGCTCGCGGCCGACCCGTCACACCGCCAGGCGCTCGCGGATGTCAGGCTGGCGCTCGTCACCGCCAGCGAAGGCGCCGCTGATCCCGAACTGATGGCCATGCGCACCCACGCGCTCGCGACCCGACCCGAGCGGGCTTGGCCTCTGTCGCGGTCGGCAGCGGCCGTGGCGGCCGCCATCTTAGTCAGCGCCGGCGCCTGGTGGACCCTGTCGGCCGTAGCCCCAAGCCTTCAGGGGCCGCCTGCGGGCGCACAGATGCAGCCGGGCGATCCCAATGCCGCGCTCTATCGGACCGCTGTCGGTGAAAGAGCTGCAGTCACCTTTCCTGATGGCTCGGTCGCCACCCTCGACACCGACAGCGAGATCAAGGTCGCCTACACGGGAAACGAGCGCGGCGTGCATCTGCTCCGCGGTCAGGCCCTGTTCGAGGTGGCCAAGCACAAGCCCACGCCGTTCCAAGTCTACGCCGGCCGTGAGCGCGTGACCGCGGTGGGCACCACGTTCAACGTGCGCCTCGATGGCGGAGGCGAGAACTCCAAGGTCAGCGTGGCTCTTCTCGAAGGGGTGGTGACGGTAAGCCCGGCGGCGGCTGTGGACCGTACGGCGCCGCGTCAGTCGGTGACCATGGCCCCAGGAGAGCTGCTCGAAGCCAAAGCCGCGGCGCCCCTCGTCGTTGTCGCCGCCGACACCGAACGTGTGACGAGCTGGCGAAGCGGCGTGCTGATCTTCAACGACACTCCGCTCGCCGAGGCCGTCGCGGAGATGAATCGCTACACCACACGCCCGATCGTCCTCGCCGATCCCAAGCTCGCGAGCTTGCGCATTTCGGGCGTGTTCAAGACCGGAGACCCGGAGCACTTCGCCGAGACGGTTTCGGAAGCCTTCCCCGTGACGGTATCGCTCGAGGCTGATGGCTCGCTGGAACTAGAGCCGGGGCGCTAGAAAGCGCGGCCAACGCCGGCTAATGGCGCTGCATGAAGCCCGCAGATCCGTTCCGGGAGAGCTGGTTTCCCAAGGTATGGGGGATGACGTCGAAAGCGTGGTTCATATAAGGCACGCGGACGAGTTCCACGGCGACGCCCTCGGATTTCGCCTGTTGGGCGAACGCATACGTCGGCTCGGGTGGAACCAGAGTGTCGTTCTCGCCCACGATGAGCATCGTGGGCGGCGCTCCTGGGGTCAGGTAGCTGGCGGAGCTGATTGTCCGATACCTTTCGGGATACTGCTCGGGCGAGCCGCCCGTGTACTGGCTGGCCATCGAGCGGGCGCTCGGCCCCATAATCGGATCCGGATTTCTGTAGAAATCGGCCGGGTCGATCACCGGGTAGAGCGAAACGACGGCGCTTACGTGCGGCACCGAACCGCCGCATGAGCTCATGAGCCTGTCGGCGTTCGCCATGTAACTGACATTGATCACCAGATTGCCCCCAGCGGATTCCCCTAGCATGTACAAGTGCGAGAGGTTCCCCCCGAACTCGGCGGCGTGAGCTCCGACCCACGCCATGGCGCAGCCGACCTGTGCCTGGGTGACGTCCCACAGATGTCGTTCTTTCGTGGACAGCGAGTAGTCCACCGCGAAGACCAGCCAACCCTTGCCGGCGAACCAATCGAGGTCCGCGTGTCTTCCTTCGGCGCGCCCGGAGACCCATCCTCCCCCGTGCACATAGATCAGGATCGGGCTTGGTTGACCTCCTGTCACGACCTTAGGTCGACGGATGGTGAGATTCAGCGGGACACCGTCGAACGTCCTATAAGGTACGGTCGTTACCCCATTTGTCGTGGCGAAATCCGGAAGCTCGAAGCTTTGGAGAGCGCTTACCGCGACCCCGTTTTTTCGGGCGGTCCGGGATAGGTTGATTTCGATCACTGCCGCTTCGGAAAGGGCGAAGAGGGCGATGAGCGCCACGACCGTGGTCCAGGCGCGTTTGCGCAAGCCGGCCGCCCATAGATAGGCCGCGGCGGCGACAAGCGTCAGAACGACGAACCACGTTGCCAAAGCCGTCACGATCGCTCCTAGGAGAGTGAGCGGAGTCGTTCTCAAGAACGCCCCAAGGAAGGATATCGCGACCAATATAAGCACAAGTGTGCTGAGGAACATGCCTATCCTGCGCCCCCCGGACAGGCGATTTGGTTTCATAGCACCTTGCACCTAAAACCCCTTGTGCTCGAATGTGTGGATGAGTCCGTCGAAATCCCTTCCCAGGGGCTCAAGGCTGGATGAAGTCAGCCTGAAGGGTCGATTCGCCGGTGAGCAGAGGATCAGTCGAGGAGCCTCCTACCCATAGGGCGTAGCCGCCGGGCCTGACACGCCAGCCATCGGCGCCGGTGTCGAAGTCGGCCAGGAGCCGGCGATCGGCCGTGACGCTCACTCGCCGCGTCTCGCCCGGCTTCAACGCCACCTTGGTGAAACCGACCAGGCGACGATAGGCGCTGCCGGGCGGCTGGGCATACACTTCCGCGACCTCGGCACCGGAGCGCGGCCCGGTGTTGGTCACGGTGAAGCTCACAGTCAGGCTCCGGCCGGCCTGGGTCTTCAAGCCGCCGTACCCGAAGCGCGTGTAGGACAGGCCGTAGCCGAACGGATACTGCGGCGTCAGCCCGCGTTCCTGGTACCAACGGTAGCCCGTGGCGGCTCCTTCCGGATAGGTCGCGTCGAAGGGCGGATCGTTGCGGCCCATCAAAGTGTGGGTGAGACCCGAGCCCGGCTGCTTGGGGTTTGGCAACTGGTCCAGGCTGGCGGGGAAGGTGATCGGCAGCTTGCCCGAAGGGTTTACCCGGCCGAACAGCACCCGCGCGATCGAGCGACCGCCCTCTGCGCCCGGATACCAGGCCTCCACGATCGCACCGACACGAGACGCCCAGGGCGTGAACACGGCGCCGCCGGTCTCGAGCACAACGATCGTGCGCGGGTTGGCCGCCGCCACGGCGTCGATCAGTGCGTCCTGAGCGCCGTCGAGCGAGAGGCTCGCGTCCTGTCCTTCCGTGCGCCACTGGGTAGCGAAAACGATCGCCACGTCCGCATGCTTCGCTGCCTCGACGGCCGCGGCGACGTCGTCCCCACTGGAAAAGGCGACCGAGGCGCCTGGGGCTGCGGTTTTAATCGCGGCCAGCGGCGAATAGGGGTGGTAGACACGTTTCATCAAACCCGCGACCGGCCCTTCGGTCACGGGGAACACCAGCGGCTCGCCGCCGTAGCCCATCACCTGCGTCGAGCCGCCGCCGGACAGCACGCCCGCGTCCGCATGCCCCCCGATCACCGCGATCGACTTCGCCGAGGCCGCGAGCGGCAGGAGGCCGTCCGCGTTCTTGAGCAGCACGATCCCCTCCTCTTCCGCGCGCGCCGCAACCTCCGCGTCGGCCGCCACGTCAATCGCCCCGCCCGGCTTGGACGGGTCATCGATCAACCCGACCACGTACATGCTGCGCACGATGCGAAGAGCCATGTCGTCCAGTCGCGCCTCGGGGACGGCGCCCGAGGCCAACTCCGGCTTGAGCAGCTCGCCGAAGTAATCGCCTGGGTCCCAGGTGTGGGCTGACTCGTGGTCGAGGCCGGCCAACGCCGCCTTCACCGTGCTGTGCGCCCCGCCCCAGTCTGACATCACCCAGCCTGGATAGCCCCAGTCGTGCTTGAGCACCGTGTTCAGCAGGAACGCATTCTCACAGGCATAGTCGCCGTTCACCTTGTTGTACGCGCACATGATCGCGCCGGGCCGGCCGTGTTCCAGCGCAATCTCGAAGGCCAGAAGGTCGCTCTCGCGCAAGTCTTTCTCGCTCATGATCTCGTCGACCACGCCGCGACCGTTCTCCTGGTCGTTGACTGCGTAGTGCTTGGCCGTGGAAATCACGTGCCGGCTCTGGATGCCGCGGATGGAGTCTCCAACCATGATCCCCGACAGCAGCGGATCCTCGCTGGCGTATTCGAAATTGCGGCCGTTGCGCGGCTCACGCTCGAGGTCCACGCCGCCGGCCAGGAGCACGTTGATGCCCTTGGCGTGCGCCTCCGAGCCGATCATGGCGCCCCCGCAGAAAGCTAGCTTGGGGTTCCAGCTCGCGGCGGTGGCGAGCGATGAGGGCAAGGGCGTGGACCTGTGTTCGGGTCCCGTTTCCATGCCGCTCGAGACTCCCAGGCTCGAGTCGGCCTCCTGGAGGGCGGGTATTCCAAGCCGCGGCACGCCCGGCACATAGCCGGCCGACCCCAGGGCCCCTGGGGGCGGCGGCAAGTTCAGAGGAGGCGGGGCGCCCGTCAGCGAGAGGCCGAACCAACCGCTGATCAGCGACATCTTCTCCTCGCGCGTCATCCCGGCGACCGCGCGGGCCGCACGCGCGGCCGGCGCTTCGGTCTCTGCGAGGGCGACGCTGGCTGCCGCCAGGGCGGCGACCGAAAAAGCTGCGACCAGCGCCGCCTGCAAGGACCGCCGCAGTGTGAGCTTAATGGACATCCGTTCTCCGTGCGCCAGTTAGACCGGCAAGGCTTGTGATTGAAAGTGTCAGCGGAGCGCCACGCTTCTACGGCTGGGCGGGCGGGCTCGCGCTCGCCCGCGCGACGAGGGCGCGGATTGCCGCGGTGGTGGCGATCACCAGATCGGCCGGCGGCTGCGGGCTGGTCATGGCGCCCAGGATCGAGGCCGAGGCCCGCGCCCAGCCCTCGTCGCGGCGAAGAAGCTCATCTTGCTGCCCCTTCCAAGCGGCCGTCGGCGCGCGCCGGCCGATGATCGCGTCCATCGCCTCCAGCCCGGCGGCCGCCTGAGCGGAGATATCGGCCGAGATCGGGAGGGCGCTCTTCAGCACCGGGGCGCGTTCCGCCGCCGCCTCGAAGGCGCGATGGTCGTCGCGCCATGTGCGCAGCTCGGCCTTCAGGGGCTCCGTCGCCGGATTGTCCGCCGACGGCGCGGCGAGGAAAGCCCGTACCTGGGCTTCGAGGCGGCGCGCCGCGAGGCTGTCAGGCGGCGCGACGTCGGCCAGCGTGTTCAATTGCTGGGTCACGGGCGCCTGGAAACCGCTGCGCAGAAGTTTCCAGTGGGCGCCGTTCTTCACCGGCTCGACCAGGCTGATGAACCGAGCGACCGCCGGATCGGGTTCCGCCTCCAGCCGCTCGAGCATGCGGGCTTGGTTTGCGTGCTGGTGAAGGCCGAACAACGCGAGCTCGCCGTCCACCACGATGAGTCGGCGGTACATGTCGGCGACGTCCGTCGTCGCGGACGGCGACCACAGACGTTCGGCGATCGCGGCTGTCCGCGGCCAGACGCGGCCATCGATCATCTCGGACGTGACGAGCTCGGTCCACATCACCGCCTCGCCACCGAGCACTCTCTCCTGCCCGGCCGGCGTCAGCCGTAGGCCGTCGTCGACGACCCAGGCCTCCTTGGAGAAGAAGACCTTGAACGGGGTCTGCTCCATCTGGGCCCAGTCCGCCTGGGATAAGCCATAGCCCGCAGGGTCGATCGGGTCGGTCCGGTACATCGATCCGGCCGGTAGCAGGCGATCCAGGTAATAGCCGCCCGAACTCAACGCCGGATGGCCCTCCTGGGCCGCGAGCGCAGTCAACTTCGAGCTGCGCCAGGACTGGACGACGACGCTCGGGCCGAGATCGGGCCTGAGCAGCTCGTCCCAACCGACCATGACCTTGCCATCGCCCGCGAGGATCTTGCGAAGGCGGTCGGTGAAATAGGCCTGCAGCGCCTGGTTGTCGGCCAGGCCGTGCGTTGTCCTGAATTGCCGGACCGCAGGGCTGGCGTCCCAGTCCGCCCCGTTGACCTCGTCGCCCCCGACGTGGAAATAACGGTCTGCGAAGAGACGACTCATCTCGCCGTAAAGTTTGGAGACGAAGGCATAGACCTCTTCGCGGGACGGGTCGAGGGTGTCATTCATGGGCGCCGCGCCCGGCGTCGGCTCGACGCCCGGGCCCAATTGCGGATACGCCTTGAGCCAGCTGCGAGCATGGCCGGGGGTGTCGAACTCGGGAACGACGCGCACGCCGTGATCGGCGGCGTAGTCGATCATGTCGCGCATTTCGGCCTGGGTGTAGTAGCCATCGCTGGTCTTCTGGAACTCAGGGAACAGCTTGCTCTCGACCCGGAAGCCCTCGTTGTCGCTCAGATGAAGGTGCAGGACATTGAGCTTGACCAGCTCCATGGCGTCGATCTGGCGCTTCAGCGCGTCGAGCGGCATAAAATGACGCGCCGTATCGATCATCACCCCGCGCCAGGCGTAGCGCGGTCGATCCTCGATGCGTGCGCCTGCGAACTGGAGCCCCTCGGGCGCGGGCTCCACGAGTTGGATCAGGGTGGCGAGCCCGCGTAGCACCCCGGTGCTGGTTACGGCGGTCAGGCGAACGCGGCCGGGTTCGACGACCAGCTGGTACCGGTCGTCGCTGCTCACCTCGAGCCAGTGAGCGTCGCGGCCCGTGCAGTCGATCTCGAGGGTCTGCTGCGGGCGTGTCTCGTCGGAAATGATCGACAGGCCCGTGCGCATCCGCAACCGATCCAAGAACCGCGTGGCGGCGCGGTCCAGCAGCGGATCGCGATAGGCCCTCCAGACGATCTTCCAGTTATCACCAATCGGAACCGGCTGGCCGGTCTCCGAGAGGGCCTCCGGCTTGGGCATGAGCGCCGACGCCGCGGCGAACGCCGGCGCCAGGGCCAGGCCGACGCAGCCGACGGCGAGCATGGCGGTTGCTTTGAGCGCTTTGCTGAAGAGGCGGCGAGACGAATGCTGCATGGGTCCTTTCCGGGGGACTGACCAAGCCTGCGCCCAGTCAGCCGATGAGAGCGTTCTCGCCGTGCGCGAAGGACGATGGGAAGTCATGGCGGGCTCGGTTACTCGAAGTGGTAGCGCAGTGCGACGCCGAACCTTCGCTCCGCATACTTGTCGAGAATCTGGAGGTAGCCGCCCGGAGCGACCGGGGACCCGATCGGGAAGATCTCGTCGACGAAATGCTGGCCGAGCACGTTCTTGACGAAGAAGTCGATTGAATACTTCTTATTGATCTCCACCAGGGTGCCCGACAGGTCGAGAATCCCGTACCCTGTTTGGATCTCGCCCGGGTCCTGGCTGACATCGAAGAGCACTTTGGTCTGGTAGTGATAATTGGCGCCCAGGACCAGACTGTGCCGCTCCCAGCCCAGTGGGATGGTGTAGTCGGCGGCGATGTAGCCTTTGAACGTCGGTGTGAACGGCAACTGGCCGCCCGACAGGTTTTTGACGCCCGAAGGAGAACACTCGCCGAGCTCGATTTGAGGCGCGTCGCAAGGCCCGTTTGGATAGGAATCGAACTTCGCCTGCATGAGGGCCGCGCCGGCGCTGACGTCGAGGCGCGACGCCGGGCGAGCCATGATGTCCAGCTCGACGCCGGCGGTATGAGCCTTTGCGACATTTTGGAGCGCGTACGCCAAGGCGACGGGACCCGGGATCACGGTCTGCGCCTGGAAGTTCTGATACCGGGTGTAGAAGCCGTCCAGATTGAGGATCAGGCGCCGCTCGAACCAGGACGACTTGAGGCCCAGCTCGTAGGCGTTGCTGGTCTCAGGTTGAATCAGCCGATTGAGGATTTCCGGCTGGGTTTCGGCCTCCAGCGAGTAGGCTGGCCCCTTGTAGCCTTGAGCGAAGCTGAAATAGGCCATGGCCGTGGGCAGAACGTCCCATTCGAGAGCCGACTTGAACGACGCATGCCCTTTCGAGGCCGAATTGCTAAGGAACGGAACAATCGGCACCGGACTCACAGCGGGATAGATCTCGGCGCCGAACGGCGTCGCATAGATCGCGCGCTGAGTGTAATCGTAGGAAACCCGGTCGTGCGTGTAGCGGGCGCCACCGACGAGGCGCAGGTAGTTGGTGAAGTGCGCCGTCGCCTCGCCGAAAGCGGCGTAGTTCTGGTCCTCGAAGTGGATGGTCGAGGGATATTGCACCAGACCGAGCGGCAGGCCGACCACGCTCGAGAGGTCTTCGTTCGTGCTGCTCGCGAAGCGGTTCTTCTCGTCGTAGAAGAAACCACCGACGACGTAGGTGAGGAACTGGTCGGCGGGCGAGGTCAGGCGCAGCTCCTCACTCCACTGGTGCAAGTTCGTATCTTCTGGCTGGGAGATTTGATAGAAGTTCACGGCGCCCGGGAAGTCGTCGGCGCTCTCATACTCGTCCCACTCCCGGAAGGCCGTAATCGAGGTCACCAGATAGTCTGAATGCGACCAGTCGATCTGCAGGGAGTGGCCCCTTGCCCGGTCGCGCGTGAGGCTATTCTGACTGTTGTTGACCTCGTTGCCGTCGGGTGAGGGCACGACCGGCAGTTGGTTGGCCAACTGGGCAGCTCCGCCGGGCAGATTCGCGTCGACCGAGCGCAACGCCAGTACCGGCCCGGAGCTGTTGTTGGAACTGATATCGCTCCGCAACCTGATGGTCAGGTCCGACGTGGGTTCCCACTTCGCCACTCCGCGGAAGAGATAGCCCCTGCGGCCGTTCTCCCAGTCTCCGTTGAACACGTTGCGCGTGAAGCCCTCGTCATTGGTCACGCTACCGGTCAGGCGGAGCCCGAAGGTGTCGGTGACCGGCGCCGAGACGGTGAACCCGGCGTGATACTCGCCCATCTGGATGGCCGAGGCCATGAAGTCCATCGTCGGCGTGCTGCTCGGATCCCTGGTGATGATCTGGATCAGCCCGGCGCTGGCGTTCTTGCCGAACAGCGTACCCTGCGGACCGCGGAGGACTTCGACATGATCGATGTCCACGAGGTCCATGAAAGCCATGCCCGAGCGGGCCAGGACCACGCCGTCGACCATGGTCGAGACGCTGGGTTCTGCGCCGACGCTGAACGAGAAGGTACCGATGCCGCGGATCACGAACGACGAGTTCGCGGCTGACCCGCCGTTTTGGACTTCGACCGACGGCAGGATGCTGACGAGGTCGGCCGAGGTGACGGAATGGGTCCTTTCGATCTGATCGCTGTTGACCACACTGATCGCGACCGAGACCTTCTCAACATTTTCGCTGCGCTTGCGGGCGGTGACGACGATTTGCGCGAGTCCGTCGGACGACTCCGTGGGCTGAGGAGTCGCCGATCCTGGCGCGACCGGCTCGGTGCCGTTGGCTTTGCCCTTTGCCGCCTCGATCACGATCGGACCTGTGGCAGCGAACCGATAGGTCAGCCCGGTGTCCTTGAGAAGCGCGTCGAGCACTTGAGAGAGCGTCATGTCGCCCCGAACCGCGGGGGCGTGCTTCCCCCGCGCCAGGGCGGCGTCGAACACGATCTCCTGCTGGCCCTGCTGCGCTGCCTGATTGAGCGCGTCGCCGAGATCCTCGGCTGGGATTTCGAAATGCACGGGCCGGCCGTTCTGGGCGAACGCCGCGCCGCCCAGAGCCAGGCTGGCGCAGCCAGCGAGCATGAACGAGCGGATCGCGATGCGAGACTTACGAGTCATTGTCAGTTTCCCCCTCGGGGTCTCCAATCTAGCGGGACCCTCTATGGGAGCAAGACGGGAGCTGTCGTAAAACCCGTAAGCCGCCGACAAAATGATTTCGAACTCGGCTTTCGGAACGCCGGTCGACATCGCGGCCAACCGCGCCTGTTAGCGAAGTCCGGGGCGCGGAGGGGCAAGTTGGATGGCAGCTCTCTCACGGACAGCCGTGGTGCGAAGCGATATTGTCGACGGCGTCAAACGCAGGAGCTGCCACCGAATCAATGACCTATCTCATTGAACCCAAGTCGGATTGGCAATTTCTCTTCGCAGCTCAAGAGAGTGAACCAAACCGTGGGAGGTCGAATCATGCAGCCTGTCGCGCGTACGACGAGTTCGCGCCGGGCATCTTGGCCAATGCGGCAAGTCGCTGCACCGAGAGTTCCCTGTCGATTTCAGTATTCTCTGGCCTCTTGGCATTGGAAGGTCACTCCAATGAATTGGACGATCCGAATTGAGCTGACGCCAGACGGCAACCCGCCAATCACCTACGACATCGGC
>Ga0137409_10003506_pt1 | contig 16597 bp, 17 predicted proteins | sample CZODoug1_16funga_FD_122059 | JGI IMG/M metagenome (GOLD analysis project Ga0137409, IMG submission 122059) | Vadose zone soil fungal communities from Angelo Coast Range Reserve, California, USA - CZODoug1_16fungal (Hybrid Assembly) | ecosystem: Environmental > Terrestrial > Soil > Vadose zone... | reverse complement strand
ATGATCTTCGTATCGCATGACCGCATGTTCCTTCGCGGTCTCGGCTCACGTGTGCTGGAACTGGGCGGTGAGAGCGGCACGGACCGCCATCCCACTGTTTATCCTGGGTCGTATGTTGAGTACGTGCAGAAGCTTGGTCATGAGGCGCCTGGGATTTATTCGTAGGCCTCGGAGGACTTTTGTGCAACGACTCGCCGGGTGGATATCGAAGCCTTCGTCGCAGCTAGAAGCCACGTGGCAGAGAAGATGAACCACGGAAAGGGGCTTAGTGAGAGTCGCCCCCTTCAAACACTGGAAGCTGGGGACAGACGGGACTTTTCCCAGCTTACGGGCAACCAGGCAATCTATGACGGTCGAAAAACGGGTGAACGTCCCGTCTGTCCCGCATTTCCGTCTCGCCGTCTATTCCGATTGAGACAGGGCCACGCTCGGTTTTGCGCTAGACAATTGCTTCGAATCCGTGGACTCGTACACCGCTGTCATCGGGGGTGCAGAGATCTCAATGGTTCCGGGCAGGTCCAGGCTGATGCGCGACCGCTGTTTGCTCGCCTCGACGTACGGTGTTTCCTTGCCCTCGATCTTGAATACGTAGTTGACCGTGATCTCTGACGGGCTGCCGCCGGGCAGGGGCGCGAAGCGCCAGGTTTTCACATTTGCAGCAGCGGCCGCCTTGAGAAGCCCATGGCCGGATAACACCGTAGCTTTGGTGACCTGGCCTTGCGCATCGACCGCAACATTCAACCTGACCGTGCCCTGAATGCGCGCCTGGTAAGCCAAAGGGGGGTATTTTGGCAAATCCATGGATCGCACTTCGCGTTGCAAATCGGCTGCATGGGAAGCGATACCGCCCGCGAACACCAAAAAAGCCAACAAAGTTTTCATCGCCGAATCTCCTCGCTTTGAAGTGGCGTGCTCTTGCAGAGCGAATTCTATACCTCCAACCTGGGGATGGCTTTGCCTTAGGTTGTGGATTCTGTCGGAGAAAGGTGCGGTTCCCGGCAGTATTGTTCCCGCCCTTTGCTTCGCAAAGAACGGGGCATCCCTTGTGCGGGTGGGGATAGGGAGAGCATAGCCTGGGCCACCCCCGTCTTGTAGATTTTGGAACTATCCCACTCAAGCCAAAGAGGGCTTGGGTGGGCACCCGGCCTCTGTGGAAATAGGGGTCACATCCGTCTGTCCCCCTTTTCCGTCCCTCTATCCCTTTTTCCGTCCCCTTTATCCTTTAACGTCTATAGTCTTTCGCCTGGAGGCGCCATGAAGAGATGGATGAGCCCTATTGCTCTGCTGCTGTTGCTGGTGGCCAGCTTGGCCAGCGCTGCCGAAAAGAAGGCATCGGGCTCGCGATCACAAGATGCTGCACCTAAACCGGCGGGGGCTTGGGATTGGGAGCACGCGCAGGTCGGCCCGCTGGATGCCAGCCGCGGCATCTACATGCAAGCTACCGCCCAAGTCATCACGCCGGCGGGCAACAGCACAGTCTTCTTCGGCAGGCCGACGGACCTCGCGCTCGATCCCGCGCAGAAACTGGTGGCGGTGCAACACTCCCACGGTCTCATGCTCCTGGACGCGACGAGCGGCGCCATTCTCCAGAATTTGGCGATCCAGAGTTTGGCGCCCCCGCCCAATGACCATTTTTCCCGTAGCCTCGGTGGCAACGGATTCCATGGCATCACATGGGAAGCAGATGGCAACAAGGTTTGGCTAACAGATTCCTTCAACGGTTTGCACGGCGCCAGCCGTCAGCCGAGCGGCGGATTTGCGTGGAGCGACTCCATCACGCTCCCCGGCCTGGCTGGAATGGGAGACCCTCCTGTGCCGGGCGGTATTGCCATTGATACTGCAACCCAACGCCTCTACGTGACGCTGAGCAGCAACAACACGCTCGGGGTCGTGAACCTTGCCTCGAAGAAGCTCGAGGCGCAGATTCCAGTCGGAGTTGCACCCTATGGCGTGGTGCTCGCGGGTGGGTGCGCCTTCGTGAGCAACTGGGGTGGACGGCATCCGGCCACCGGCGACGACTTTACCGCCGAGAGCTCCGGCACTGATACAGTGATCGATCCCCGCACCGGAGTGGCTTCGACCGGCACTGTTTCAGTGGTGGACCTTGCCAAGGGTGTAGTGACCAAGGAGGTCGAGGTGGGGCTGCACCCGAGCGGCATGGCAGTCGCGGCGGATGGCAAGACCATCTATGTCGCCAACGCCAACAGCGACTCGGTCTCGGCGATTGACGTGGAGAAAGCCCAGGTCACAGCCACCATCAGCACCAAACCCATGGCTGACCTACCCGTGGGCAGTGCTCCCAACGCGCTCGCGGTCTCGACTGATGGCAAAAAGCTCTACGTGGCGAACGGCGGTAACAACGCGATCGCTGTGATAGATATCACGACACAGAAACTGGAAGGGTTCATACCGACAGGCTGGTATCCGAGCGCCGTCGCGCTAAGCGGGCAAGGACTCGTGGTCGCCAATCTAAAAGGCGTGGGTAGCCGCGGGACCGATTTCGGTTTTGCGACCACAATCAGGACAACACGCCACGGCGGGCACAACGTTTACGATTACGCGGGCAGCATCTCGATCATTCCGCCGCCGAGCTCGGAGGAGTTGAAGAACTACACGCTGCAAGTCGCGGCCAACATGCGGCTGCCGAACCTCACGGCAACGGGCGCTGCGAGCGGCGAGCCAAAGTATGTCCCGGTGCCGATGCGGCCGGGCGAGCGTTCGCTGTTCAAGCACGTCATCTACATCATCAAAGAGAACCGCGCCTACGACCAGGTGCTGGGCGATCTGAAGGGCGGTAACGGCGACGCTTCGCTCACCATGTTCGGCGCCGAGGTCACGCCGAATCATCACGCGCTGGCTGAGGAGTTCGTGCTACTCGATAATCTGTATTGCAACGGAATGCTCAGCGCTGAGGGCCACCAGTGGACGGATGAAGGCTACGCCACTGACTATATCGAAAAGAACATGGCCGGGTTCAATCGCAGCTATCCTTCGGATGGCACCGATCCCATAGCCTACTCGCCGGCAGGGTTCATCTGGGATGCGGCGCTGCGGCATGGACTGACGTTTCGAATTTACGGCGAGTTCTTGAAATCGCAGCTGGGCACGGAGCCGCACAAGAGTTGGCAGGAGCTGTACGAAGCATACAAGCGCAACGACCACTCCACGCGGTTCCTTCAGAAGACCGAGTTGCAATCGCTCATGCCGTACGTAGATTGGGGTTATCCCACCTTCGATCTCAATGTGCCTGATGTCTATCGTGGGCAGGAACTCATCAACGAGATCCGCCGCTTCGAGCAGAACGGTGATCTGCAGAACGGTGATCTGCCGAACCTGATGGTGGTGCAGCTGGGCGACGACCACACCTCAGGTACTCACGAAGGCGCGCCCACCCCGCGTGCCGCAGTCGCCGATAACGACCTGGCGCTGGGACAGATCGTAGAAGCGCTCAGCAAGAGCAAGTTTTGGAAAGACACGGCGATCTTTGTGGTTGAAGACGATCCGCAAGATGGCGTGGACCACGTAGATGGCCACCGTACGGTCGGGTTCGTCGTGAGCGCCTACACTCGGCGCCGCTATCACGATAAAACCTTCTACAATCAGAACAGCATTCTGCGAACCATCGAGCTTATCCTGGGGATCGATCCGCTGACGCAATTTGATCTCGCCGCGAATCCCATGCTTGCGCTCTTCCAGGCAAACCCAGATCTGACTCCTTACGCGGCGAAGCAGAACCAGATCCGGCTGGATGAGTTCAATCCTAAACGCTCAGCGCTACACGGTGCCGCGCTGCGCGATGCCGAGCTTTCGGCACGAATGGATTTTTCCGTCGCCGATAACGCCGACGACGGCGTGCTGAACCTGATCCTGTGGCATGCGACCAAGGGATACGAGACGCCGTATCCGGGAAGCAACGAACGCGAGTCGCTCGGCAAAGACTAGTGCCTAGACGCAGCGGCCTGTGCCTCACCGAAGGGCCGCGCCTGGATTTCAATAAACACGTGAATCAATGAGATTAATATGCTTGAACTTGCTTTTCTGAGTAAGCCCGCGCACACTTTGGAGCGGATTGCAGCATAGGAAATAAGCCGATGCCTACGGAGTTCATCGTCGCAGTCAGCACGAAGCCTCGAAAGTCCTGGTGGAGTCTGCGACGTTGAGCGATTTGTCATTCGTGGAAAAGTGGCGCGACACGTTGGGTAGGAATCCAGAACCCAAACAGAGAGAAGGCTGATGAGATAACCGTGTCGGCTCCTTTCCTCCGAGCCTTGGTCGCTTTGAGGAGCACCAAGTCTACTCGCTCGTTAGGAGCCGACACGGTTATCTCATCAGCCGTTTATCAGGACCAACCCGTACACGTCTCCGTTGACTTGCTGCGCCCGGCCCTATAATCGTGGCAAATGGATGCCCGTCTCAAAGTAGCCGGACGCTGGGTTCTTGTGTTGGTCACCTTGTCAGCAACGAGCCTGATGCTCTTCATCTTCCTCATGGGCCTCATGCTTTGGCCGGATCGGTCCGTAGTTGCAACTTTCACGGCTATCGGCATTAACCCGCGTGCGACAATCGAGACCGCGCACCTATTCGATTTCCTTCTTGCAACCCTGTTCTGGGTCGTGCCGTCGGCGTCCGCTATTGGTTTTGCAGCGCGTAAATCCCCGCGAAGGGCTCTTAGTCTTGGTCTCTCAATTTCCGTCCTTCTCTTCGCGACCATTATCTTCTTCTGGGGGAGACAAGACCATTCGGCACTCATGGAGGGGATCAGTATCATCGCTACCATCATTGTGCTGAGCGCGGTTGTCTTTTCCTTCTTCAAATTGAACTTCTTTCGCACCCTGACAATCGTCAACTCCATCGCCATCCTGCTCCTGTTAGGTCCCTCAATAGTCGCTTTATCTCGCAGCACTAGAACAGTACCGCAACCAAAAGAACTGTGGTCCACAACGTTGCAGCAGGAGCAATGGCAGTCCATAAACACCGGCTCAGAATACGCCGCAACAAGGCAGCTCGCCTGTGTAGGTGATCGTGTAATCGCGGTATTCGACGCCGGCTTCGGACCATATGAACCATCGAGAGACAAGTGGCCCGTCTCCGCCTATCGACTGATATCTTTGGATCTAAAGACGGGGGCGAAACTCAAGGAGATCACCTTTGCCGGCAGATGGGGCTCAATGCCATACATTTACCCCACGCAAGAAGGCTCTATCGATGTGCAGAGCAATCCTCCACGCACCCTCGATCAAGACTTAGTGCCAGTTACAGATGCATCCGTTACAACCCCAACGAACCGCATTACGACCCAGCAACGCCAGGAGTGTGGTGGTGCCAACTGTGACCCACCTACATACAATCTAGGAAAGAACGTCGTCCAACTGCGACAAAACCATTTCCAAGTCGTCGATAGTACCGGACACGTTCTCAACGGTGGCAACCTGGTCGAGTGGGGAGCCTTCGCTGGCGCAAGCGCCGACGGTACACGTTTTGCCATCCAGTCCAGCTACACGGAAGGCGATCCCGACTTCGTCGTCTACGAGTACTTCACGGTCTACGATGCAGCGACGGGAAAGGCACTTGCTACGGTTCACACGAAAAACCTTCCAGCTCGCCAGTCGTGGTCAGCCTTCTCTTCCAACGGTCGATATTTCGCCGCAGGAAACCCGAACAAATTGACGCTATATGAGTTGCCTTAGAAGCAGGTCGCACGCTCTTCCCCGATATCCTAACTTGCCATCGCTCCGGATTGGTGACTACAGGTCGGCTTGTCGGAAGTGATCGCGATCGCTCGCAGTTAACAAGTAAAGCCTCAATAACCCAACGTGCCAGCGTTGGCCAGCAATTTTCCGTCCGGGCTACACTGGAAAAGGCAGCGTGCCGCGAGTTGCTCCTTCAAAATGATCTCCTTCTCCAACATCAATAAGCAGTATAGGAAGCAGTTGCTCTTCGTAGATGCTTCGTTTCAGTTGAATCCCGGCGAAAAAGTCGGACTGGTCGGTCCTAATGGGTCGGGCAAGACAACGCTCTTCCGTATGGTGGTCGGCGAGGAACCTGCCGACGAGGGCGCGGTCTCTGTCCCCAAGAAGTTGACGATCGGCTACTTTCGCCAGGACGTCGAGGAAATGCAGGGCCCTTCGGTCCTGGATGAAGCGATTGCAGAGAAATAGTGCGGACAGACGGAAGTGGCCCATTTTCATCCTCAGCGGCTGAAGCCGAATGAATCTAGGCAGGTAATCGCAGGACTGAAGTCCTGCGCCGCTCAAAAGCTGTTTCCTTCAAACGTTCCAGGATCTGCATTCCTACTCCCACCCCTTCGACTACGCTCAGGGCTGGCTCTTTCGCAAAGAGCGCGAAAGGATGGGGCACCTCCCTTGCTCGGGTGGGAGTAGGAAGATCAAGAGCCAGGGCTACCGCCCAGTCCCCTATCGAGGGCTTTCAAGTCCCTTCTGCGCCGTTCTCTCATGCAGCTCTGCCAGGGCTGCTGATTTTTGCGCTTCCCTCTCATAGTATTGTGCGAAATACCGGAAGTGCGCGGGGCACAAGCACGAAATGCCCTGCTTCGATTCCATCAAGGCGGGATGATGCTCTTCCAGCGCCGCTTGCTCCGCGAACTCCTGAGCTTTCCCATGGTAGCCCTTCTCCTCTGCACGGTAATATGCCGCGATCTTCTTTTCATCGGCGGCGTTTTCATCTGCGGCGGTGTTCGATGTTTGGAGTAGAGCGCGCAGTTGCTGCTTGGTAAGCAACGGCTGCTCTTGAGCCGTGGAGTATGGATTGCACAGCAAGCTAAGAACGATCGATACGGAAAAAAGGAAATACCTTGTACTGCGGATCATCGTACTGCGGGTCATCGTCATGGATGTCTTCCGCAACCGCGTCGTGGCGGATGCGCCTCCTTTCTAGAACATAGCGCGAAGTTGATAAAAAAGGTGTAAGCACGTATTAGTTTTACGAAAGAACTACGGGTTCCTTATACCTTCTTTACGACTGCTCTTATGCAATGGAGAGAAGAGAGAGAAGAGAGGGGGCAGCCACGATGCTTGCCACACTACGATCCACTCGGCTTTCGAGGGCGAGATCCAGCTATGTGTTCCTGCGTGACGCGGTGTCACGCAAAACGCTAACCATCACATTGGTGCTACTTGCAATTGCCGCCAGTTCCGGGACGCCCCTTGATGCGCAACAGTCACCTGAGAACGTTCCAGGCTCGAACACGTCTTCTTCTGGCGCTACTTCTTCCGACAACGCCGCAATTGTGGCCGAACTCGAACAGATGAGGGCCCGGATTGCGGAACTGGAAAACGCCTTACGTGAGCACTCCGCACCAAACCAAGCTTCCGCTACAACTGCTATGCCAGCGAATACCGCCATGGCTCCGGCGTCTTTAGCTCCAAATGCAGCTTTGGAGACGCAGCTTGCGCCGCCCGCAACCACCACGCCGGCCAAAATCGACCCCTTTTCCGATGCCGACTGGACCTGGCTCAACGGGAATCCACGCAATAAGGATGCCGCTTTCGACTCCGCCTTTTTTACGCCAGAGATCCGCGCCGACATCAACTACGTCTATGACTTCAATCATCCCAAAGACGACACAATCTCGGGATCGAGCGAGTTGTTTCGGACCAATGAAGTGCAAGTGGAGCAACTTGGCGCGTTGGGGGAGACTTCCATCATCAGAACGTGCGCGCCCGGTTGATGACACAGTTTGGCATGTATTCCTCCACCACGCCCCGCAATGACGCCAGCACGGCCCGCGGGCAGTGGAATCTGGCCAACGCCTACCGCTACCTCTCGGAAGCGTACGGGGGATACCACATTAACGCCCTGCACGGTATCAACGTCGATGCAGGAATCTTTATGTCTTATGTCGGCCTCTTCAGCTACTACAACTTTGATAATTGGGCCTATCAGCCATCCTACGTCTCTTCCAATACGCCATGGTTCTTTCAGGGTGTGCGGGTGCAGATTTTCCCCACAGCTCATCTGAAGATTGAACCGTGGTTCGTGAATGGATGGCAATCGTATGGCAGGTTTAATTCGCGGCCCGGGGTGGGAGGGCAGATCAAGTGGACGCTGAACTCGAAGATCAACATCATCTCCAACAACTATGGCCTGGGCGCCGACGCGCTGGGTATTCCCACCCGTACCCGGCTGCATACGGACAACAGCATCGAGGTGAAGTACTATGACCGGCCGAACCGGTTCCTCGACAAGATGGCGTTCTCGCTGACCGGCGATCTGGGCTGCGAAACCGGAGGCGGAGCAAGCTGCACGGGAGACAGGAAAGACTCATCCGGCAATATTGTGGCACGCAAGCAAAGCTTCCTAGGATATATGGCCTACAACCGGTTCTGGTTCAAGAAAGACCTCTACGGTTTCACGCTGGGGGGCGGCCAGGTGAACAATCCAGGGCGGTACCTGGTGTTGCTGCCGCCGATTAACGGTGCCGATGCGGCTTCTGGCACGCCCTACTTCACGGAGAATCCAGGGGACCCATTCAAAGCCTGGGATGCGACGGCGACGTTCGACTATATGCCGCGGCAGTACATAACCTTCCGCTGGGAGTATGGATACCGTCACGCGAATGTTCCTTACTTTGCGGGCCGGGGGGGTAGCACGCCTCTGGGCGGCAACACGGGAACTCCATCGGTGCCTGTGCCCAACTTTTCTCCTGATCTTCGGCGCGACGAGGCCAAATTGGTATTCGCGATTATGACCAAATTCTAGAGAGTGGAGGCTGAGGGGCAAGGGCGGGTGGCAGGCCCTTTCAAGGTTTGGACTTCTCTTCCCCAAAGCGGAATCTCGGGTGCCCCGTCCTTGCGCTCTTTGCAAGGGCGGGAGCGATACTGCCGATGCGGAGGTTTTGCGGTGCCCCTCGCTGCGCTGTATCACGTGTTCCTGTTATCAGCGAATACCCTTGTTCCGCAGGAGGCCAGCTCGTCTCAGGGCGGAACGGCAAACGGCTGTTGTTCCTGTCAGTGACTACTCCCGCACTAGCAAAGAACGCAAGGACGGGGCACCCGAGATTCCGAATATGGCGTGAAGATCAAAGGCGCGGAAAGGCCGGTCACCCGCCGTGGTTTGATAAGTACTTAAAGAATTGATAGTTTTCAAGATGTGAAACCGCCCCACTCAAGCCAAAAGAGGGCTTGAGCGGGCCACCTGGCTCCGGCTTTTAGGTAGGCGGTGGATTGAACTGGGAACAGAGCGCGAAGGTCTTCTCCAGGTGTTCGATGAAAATGCGGACTTTGGTGGACAGCCGGCGGCTGGCAGGCCGTACGGCGAGGATTGGTACTGCTCGCTCAAAGGCGGTCAGAAGACGGATGACGGTACCCTCTCTGAGTTCTGCTGCGAAGAGCCATGCCGGCGCCTGGGCAATCCCAAGATGTTCCAGGACACCCATACGCATCTGTTCCATATCGCTGGTACGAAAGACTCCTGTGGGGATAACACGCTTCGCGTCTTGTCCGGAGCCGAAGCTCCACGGCTGTGCGGCGCCCCGCTCGACAAAAACGACGGATCGAAAGCGGTGGAGATTCTCCGGCGATTCCGGTGCGCCGTGGCGCGCGAGATATTGCGGCGTTGCAACGAGAATGGTCATGGTTTGCGCGAATCTTCGCGCGACCAGAGTGGAATCTGGAAGATCCCCTGAGTGGATCGCCAAATCGAAGCCGTCTTCGACGATGGTCGCCGGGCTCTCCGATGCTGCCATCTCAACTGCCATGTCAGGGTAGGAGGCAAAAAAAGCAGGCAGCTTGGACACCATATGAAGGCGGGCAAACGTGGGAGGAACGGTCATGCGGATGAGGCCTTGCGGTGCGGTTTGGCCGCGGCCGATTCGTGAAGTAGCGTTTTCAACGTCGTCGAGGATGTGCAACGCAGACTCATAGAAATCGCGGCCTGCCTCGGTCAGTGCAATGGAACGAGAGGTACGGTGAATCAGTGAGGCGCCGAGTTCATCTTCCAGAGCCGAGATCTGCTTGCTGACAGCAGGTTGACCAATTCCACGCTCCTTGGCGACCGAGGAGAAACTCCCTTTTTCAATGACTCGGACGAACATCTGCATTGCATCCAATTTGTCCACACGGGCCTCCGTATTCCTCTATGGAATGGATGCTGGGCGAGGAATAGCGATTCTTCCGCTCTTTGTGCGATGTGAATAGCACAGACCCCAACAAAAGTTTCCTCGCCGGCACCAGGCATTCCTATTGGGAATAGCTGGTATTCCCCAAAATGCCAAATCTGCGCGCAGTACTGGCACATCAGATAAAAAGTCCGAGAGCTTCGAGGAAGAGCTCAGCGGGGCAGGAAATTGTTCACAACAAATCATGAGGAGGTTTTATGTCTAAATTAGCCAATAAAGTAGCACTCGTTACCGGCGGTTCGCGTGGCATCGGCGCGGCCATCGCGCAGCGTCTGGCCACGGATGGAGCCAACGTGGCGGTTACGTATGCGAAGGACGCGAAGGCGGCTTCCGCCGTGGTCAAAGCAATTGAGCGCGCTGGCCAAAAGGCGATCGCAATTCAGGCGGACGCCGCTGATGCGGCTGCCGTCGCAGCGGCGGTCGACAAGACCGTGGCAACTTTCGGCAGGTTGGACATCCTTGTGAACAATGCTGGCACAGCCATTCCGAAGGCGTTTGCGGAGGCCACGCTGGAAGAGATGGATCGCGTGCTGGACATCAACGTCCGCGGCGTATTCGCAGCGACGCAGGCGGCGCTGAAGCACATGAACGAGGGCGGTCGCATCATCATGATCGGCTCGGCGGTGGGCGAGCGTGCCGTTGCGCCCGGGCTTGTGCCCTATGCGGCCACGAAGGGAGCCGTCAAGATGTTCACGCAGGCGTTATCCAGAGAGGTTGGGAACCGGGGCATCACGGTCAACAACGTTCAGCCGGGTCCGATCGACACGGATTTGAATCCCGCTTCGGGGGATTGGGCGGTACCGCAGAAGGCCGCTACGGCGCTCGACCGCTATGGGCACGTTGAGGAGATCGCCGCAATGGTGTCGTTTGTTGCCGGTCCGGAGTCCTCGTACATTACCGGGGCGAATCTGACCGTGGATGGCGGAATGAATGCGTGAGCATCCTCTAAGCGCAAAACAAATCAAGCGACATGAGGGTGGGCTCCGATGATCTATGAACGATGATCAATGAACATATTGAAGAGTGGCGCTCTGTGTTCGGAGAGACTTCCCAAAACATAGAAAGTAGTCGAAAGGAGATGCAGCCGTGGGAAATGAAGGCTCTTATGTAGCTCTTGGGCTGAAGGTGTGGAAGGCGCAAATCGAGAGGGCCGACAAGCTTTTTGGAGACCTCTCGTCCGAGGGGGTCCTGCGGGAAATAGCGCCGGGCAGGAATCGGCTGCTTTATTTGTGGGGACATCTCACAGCCATGCACGATGCAATGCTGCCGCTGTTAGGGATGGGAGAACGGCTTCATCCCGAGTTCGATGTCGCCTTCGTCTCCAATCCCGATAAGTCGCAATCCGCCATTCCTTCGCACGAACAGGTTCGCCAGGCATGGAACGCCGTTAATGGTGAATTGCGGAAGGGCTTTGAAGAAATGTCGGGGCCCGACTGGCTGCAGCGGCACACTGCCGTATCGGAAGAAGATTTCGCCAAAGACACTTCGCGCAATCGCTTCGCCATCCTGCTGAGCCGCACGAACCATCTGTCCTATCACCTTGGCCAAGCGGTGCTCGGACTCAAGTGATCTGTGTGAAGGGGTGGCATTGGCCGGAGCACGAGGACAACGCAAAGTGAATGTGATCGTTTCTGAATTGTGAGGGTAAGCAAAATGGCTTCACTGCAAAACAAAACTGCGCTGGTGACTGGAGCATCCCGGGGAATTGGCCGCGCTGCGGCATCAGCGCTCGCGGAGGCCGGTGCGCACGTTCTGGTCCACTATGGCCGTTCCGCGCAGGAGGCGGAGTCTCTCGTCGCCGGCATCCACGCAAATGGTGGTCGGGCGGATGCGATCAAGGCGGACTTGGGAACTCCAGATGGAGCGACACTGCTGGCGGGGGAAGTTCGCTCAATCGTTGGGAAGCGATTGGATGTGCTCGTTTCCAACGCTGGTATTTCCAAATCTGCAACACTTATGGATCATACGGTGGAGGATTTCGACAATCTTTTTGCAACCAATGTGCGCAGTCCGTTTTTCCTGGTGCAGCAACTTCTGCCCGTCCTGGGTGAAGGTTCGAGCATCATCGCGATCTCTTCGATTGGAGCCCGCGCCGTAGTTGGGAAGCCCGGTTTGGACAACCCTTCGCTCCTTGCCTACGCGTCGACCAAAGGAGCATTGGAGGTCCTAGTCAAGAACTGGGCCGCCATACTGGGGCCCCGGGGCATCCGGGTAAATGCAGTCGCGCCGGGGGTCATCGACACAGACATGTCGAATTTCACGAAGACCGAAGCGGGCCGGGAGGCGGCGCTTGCAATGCAAGCACTGAAGCGAATCGGCAAACCGGAAGATGTTGCCGATGTCGTCGCCTTCCTAGCGTCAGACGCAGCCCGTTGGATAACGGGAGCGAGTATCCCGGTCGACGGTGGCTCGAAGCTTTAGGGACACGATGTAGATCCCTAAGCCTACGCTTTCGCAAGGAACGCGAAAGGACGGGCACCCTTTGCCCGGATGGGAATGGAAAAATCAAAGCCCCTTCTCGAGCGTGACCTCATTTCCAGAGCGGTACTAGAATCATTGGGTCACTTCGGCGTGTCTCCGATTTCCCGGGAGTTCGCAGGCCAGCTAGACAGATTCCATGACGGCTTCCAGCTTCACCGCGATTATAAAAATGAGAGGGATCAACCCTTTCGTATTGGTCAGTGCCTCGCGCGCGAACACCATCAAGCCGGGGTGGCACAAGCCGCTTCCGGTTCTGGTACGCATTAACGGCGAGCCCGCTGAGGCATGGCGCATCAACATGATGCCGGTGGGCGACGGAAGTTTCTATCTCTACCTGCACGGCGATGTTCGAAAAGCATCGGGTACGGCCGTGGGGGATCGGGTGCGGGTGGAGATCGAGTGCGACGCGAGCTATCGAAACGGGCCTCAACATCCGATGCCCGCGTGGTTCCGGCGGGGGCTTGCCGGGAGTCCGCAGGCCAGGAAGAACTGGAACGCGCTTACGCCGAGCCGTAAAAAGGAGGTACTCCGGTACTTCTCGCGGCTGAGTTCGCCGGAAGCGCGGACGCGCAACCTGGCGAGAGCCATGGACATGCTTTCCGGCGAAAGCGGGCGGTTTATGGGGCGCGCGTGGAAGAAGGGATCGTAGGCGTATCGAGAAGACACCCGCTTCGCCAAACCGTACATTCCAGGATCTAGATTTCTGCTCCCACCCCTTCGGCTCCGCTCAGGGCAGGCTCTTTCGCAAAGAGCGCGAAAGGATTGGGCACCCGGCAGGTCGGGCAAGCCGACCGAGAAACAACCAGCACAAACAAAAAGCCCACGGCCGGAAACGTGGGCTTTTCGTATTTCATTGATCGCTTGCCGCTGAACTCGCAGGGCTTTTAGCGGCGTCCGCCGCCGTGTCCGCCGCCGCCGTGGAAGCTACCGCGGGATTCACCGTGAAATCCGCCGCGGGCGTCGCCACGGAAACCGCGTGCGGGACCGCGATCCCATCCGCGGCCGACGAAGCCTTCGTGTCCGGAGAAGCCGCGACGGTCGCCCCAGTCGTTTCGTCCGTAATAGCCGCGTCCGTAAAAACCGCGTCCGTAATAGCGTGGGCCCCGGCCGCCGCGTCCATAGTAGCCGTGATACCACGGCCCGGCGCCGATGAAGACTCCGCCGGAAAACCAGCTTGGCCCGTAGTAGCCGTAAGGAGCGCAAGCGTAGGGCGCGTAGTCAAAATATCCGTACGGGCATACCGGCGGTCCTACGACGTATCCCGGACCGAATCCCACACCCACGCCGACTCTGACCTGCGCCTGCGAGTAGGCCAGTGGCATCATCAAAACCGCCAGCAAAACCACATATTTCAGATAACGCATTGGTAGTCCTCCTGCCCCAGATTGACCGCTCCAGTCTGGAGCACCTATCTATTTGAACGCGGGAGGAGAAGAAAAGTTTCGATTTGTGGAGTGGCTGATTTCAGCCATCCTGGTTGAAATCAACCACTTGCAGAAGAGGCTTGCGAGAAACGTTGATTCGCCGGCGCGTGGTTTACCTCGGCACTTTGCGAAATTCATTTACCGCCAGCACCTCGCTGGTGTGACTGGGATGCTCTCGCTGGACTCGTTCTTGGAGAGTCGCTACAGAGTCCGCGAGATTCGCGGGTCCGTGGCCGTACATTTCATAGGTGCACGCGCAACCCGGTAACGGGCACGGTACGCGCTCAGGCTTGAGGGCATGCCTACTCTGCTGGATTTCCTCTTGAAACTTCTTTTTGCTGAGCACGTCAGTTCGGTAAGCCTTTGCCATTTCTCTAGCTTGCCACAATTCGTCCGGACTCGTATGTTTGTTGGCCTCGAACTGAGGAGCAGAGGCTATTACCAACCCATTTGCCGCATCCTCTCAAGGATAATTACGCTGTAATTGTTCATGCGCTCAGGTCGTCGCCTCAGGGGGGCGGGCAGAATTGCGGCGAGGCGTGCTGCCTGTTGCTGGCCGATATTGCGGGCTGATGTTTCGTTGTAGTAACGGCAGGCCGAGTCTGCACCATAAATACCAGGGCCCCATTCGACCACGTTGAGATAGATCTCCAGAATGCGCCGCTTGCCGAGGACGACTTCGGCGACGGGTACCAGCGTGGCCTCTGCGCCTTTGCGGAGGAAAGAGTGGCCGGTTCCGAAGAATAAGTTTTTGACGAGTTGCTGGGTAAGGGTGGAGGCTCCGCGGGTGCGATCGCCCTCTAAATCGTCTGCGGCAGCGATTTGCATTTCGTGCCAATCGAATCCGTGGTGCTGGTAGAAGTGCGCGTCCTCTGCGGCGATGACGGCGTGCTGGAGATCGGGTGAGATTTCGTTCAGCGGAATGAATTTGTAGCGTTCGCGATAGGGCTTGTTGTGGATCCAGGCCTGGAAGCGGCGCTGGATGTGGACCGCGGTTGTCGGTGGGTCAATCCACCGGGCGGCCACAAAGATCAGCGAGGCCAGCGACCAAAGAAGCAGCGCCGTGATGAGAAGCCATCGAATGAAGGACTTAATAAAGGATTGGGGGACGCGCGACCGAAGCGGGGGCTTAGTGGGCGGGTTCGGCGTTGCTGTCACATTTCAGAATAACCCGCGCAAAATCCAATGTGTGACAATTGCAAGTATGTCTACTCTGCCTCCAGGCTTCGCGATCCGCACCGCTACGCTTGACGATGTGAAGACGATTGTCGGACATCGGCGGGCGATGTTTCGTGATATGCGGAGTCCGGATGAGGCTACGCTGGACTCGATGGCGGCGCGGTTTGGGCCATGGCTGAGGCGGAAGATGCAGTCGCGGGAATACCTGGCGTGGCTGGCGGTTACGGGTGAGGGCGAGGTTGCGGCTGGGGCGGGACTGTGGCTGATGGATTGGCCTCCGCATGTTCTGGGCTCGGGACCTCGACGCGGCAACATCTTGAATGTTTATACGGAATGGGCGCTCCGCCGTCGTGGCCTGGCGCGCGCGCTGATGGAGGCGGCGCTGACCTGGTGCCGCGAGAATCAGGTTGACCTCGTGGTCTTGCATGCGAGCCCGGATGGACGCGCGCTGTATGAATCGCTGGGATTCGAGGCGAGCAATGAGATGCGGGTGAGAATATAGGTTCCTCGCACCAGGCGTATGCTGCGAACGTCCTCGAGGAGCGTTCATCGGGACCAATCCGGAGGCATCACTTTCGGTTCTCTGTCACTCGGAAACAATCGCCAAGGGTCCGGCGCGGGACCCGGAACGTCTCCCTCTTCCCCTCGTAAGGTATCTCGCCCGCCGCATGGTGGAGCTGTACGGCGGAGCTAGCCTTGCAGAAGAGACCGCGAGGCTACTAGAGTACGAAAGGAACGGGTGGAGGTATGACAGAGTCGGACCCAATCCTGGCCGCTCGCAAGTTGAAATGTAGAAATGAAATAGGAAAGTGCACGCGGCCATCCGCGACGACGGGCTCACGCAGCAGGCTGATCTGGCAATCAATCCGTCGGATCCTCAATGCGTCGGATCAGGGCGCTGGCCTGACCTCAGCCAATGGACAAGAACTTATTGCGTGTGGATTTAAAACGCAGTCAACCACAAGGAGAATTTTGCGATGAGGGTAGTTACCCGTCGAGTGTATCCGCTAATTGCCGCCTTGACCCTGTTCGCTGTCGCTCCTCTGTTTGCGCAGAGTTTCGCAGAGGCCGTTGCCGATGCGCCCTCGACAGGAACCGAGCCCGTTGCCGATCCGTCTGCGGTGGTCAGAGCCGGTCATGCCCGGTTCACGGTGCTCACGCAGGAGCTGATCCGCATGGAGTGGGCTGAGGATGACCGATTCGAGGATCACCCCTCGTTTATTTTTCTGAATCGCAAATTGCCTGTGCCGCAGTTCACGAAGAAGCTCTCTGGTAATACGGTCACGCTCGATACCGGTAAATTGAAACTGGTTTACCGACGCAGCCCTGACGCTAACGGCTTCACCGCCAGCAATCTGGCAATCACGCTGCAGCTGGA
>Ga0137409_10003504_pt1 | contig 16609 bp, 14 predicted proteins | sample CZODoug1_16funga_FD_122059 | JGI IMG/M metagenome (GOLD analysis project Ga0137409, IMG submission 122059) | Vadose zone soil fungal communities from Angelo Coast Range Reserve, California, USA - CZODoug1_16fungal (Hybrid Assembly) | ecosystem: Environmental > Terrestrial > Soil > Vadose zone... | reverse complement strand
ATCAAGATCCGCGTGAAGACCTATGCCCACACGCTGAAGCGCTTCGAAGAGGAGCTCGCGGACCAGGCCTCGAAGCGCAATGAGCTGCAGCGCCGGGTGGAGGAGAAGCGCCGCGAGCTCCTGGAGGGCCGACGGCGGCAACTGCAGCAGGCCGCCCTGCGCGATCCCGACCAGGTGGCCCTGGAGGCGGCCTATCAGGCTTATGCGGAGGAGGAGTCGACTCCCGCAGGCTTCACGGAGGAGGACCTGGTGCGGCGCGATATCGCCCCTCTCCCTCCGGTGGAATCCGAGATCGTCCTCCGGAAGGGCGGCTGAAGAAATGTCGAGTTCCTCTCTGTGGTCTTTGTATCCCGATGTTCCCTCTTTGAGGCAGGGTCGTTATGGACTTTGAAGAAATCGAGCGTGAGCTGAAAACCTTCGAAGCCGAGGAACGCCAGCGCCTCGGCATCGAGGAGGAGAAGGTCCAGCACTGGCACGACGCCAACCCGCAGACCTTCACCCGCGACCAGCGCGAGACGACGACCATCCTGATCGGCGGCCTCACGCTAGCCCACGACACCCTGCTCACCGGCGCCCTCGACGGCCTCGGCTATAAGGTCAAGGCGCTGGACTGCCCCGACCTCGAGGCGCTGCGTCTCGGCAAGGAGTTCGGCAACCGCGGACAGTGCAATCCGACCTACTTCACCGTCGGCAATCTCGTCAAGCAGCTCACGCAGTTCCGGGACAAGGACGGGATGTCGACCGCCGACATCCTCCGGAAGTACGTCTTCCTCACGGCCGGCGCCTGCGGACCCTGCCGCTTCGGCACCTATGTCACCGAGTACCGCAAGGCGCTCGTCGACTCGGGCTTCGAAGGCTTCCGCGTCATGCTCTTCCAGCAGCAGGGCGGCCTCAAGCAGGCCACGGGCGAGGCCTCGGCCCTCGACCTCAATGCGCGGTTCTTCAAGGGCGTCCTCACCGCCGTCATGGTCGGCGACTGCCTCAACCTCGCCGGCTACCGCATCCGCCCCTATGAGGTGCAGAAGGGCGAGACCGACCGCGTCCTCGAGGACTGCAAAGCCCTGCTCCGCGAGACGCTGCGGCGCCGCGGGAGCATGATCGCCGCCCTGCTCCGCTGCCGGAGCCGGCTCAACAGGATCGAGGTCAATCGTCTGCGTCCCAAGGCGAAGGTCTCCATCATCGGCGAATTCTGGGCGATGACGACGGAGGGCGACGGCAACCACCGCCTCCAGCGCTTCCTCGAGCAGGAGGGCGCGGAGGTCGAGATCCAGCCCGTCACGGCGTGGGTGCTCTACAGCATCTGGGAGCACCAGCATGACACGCGCAAGCGGATGACGCTGCGCGGCGAGGACGCGGGCATCGTCGGCCTGAAGGACAAGAATCCCACGACGAAGCTCGCCCTGCTCTGGGGCGCCGAGAAGGCCGTGCGCGCGATCTTCGGACTCTACGCGCGCGCGATCGGCCTGGGCGGATATCATCTGCCCGACATGGACCAGGTCGCGTCGATCTCGCACCAGTACTACGACAACCACCTCCGCGGCGGCGAGGGCCATATGGAGGTCGGCAAGCTGATCAACACGGTCACGCAGCGCAAGGCCCATATGGTGATCAGCGTGAAGCCGTTCGGGTGCATGCCGTCGTCGGGCGTGTCCGACGGGATCCAGTCGCTCATCACCGCGCGCTACCCGGAGGCGATCTTCACCGCGATCGAGACCACGGGCGACGGCGAGGTGAACGTGCAGAGCCGCATCCAGATGGACCTCTTCAAAGCGCGGAAGCGCGCGGAGGAGGAGTATCAGCAGGCGCTGGGCCGCTCGGGTCTGGCGGAGTCGGCGCTCGCCGAGAAGCTGCGCCGCTCGAAGGCGCTGCACCATCCCCGGCACGTCGTCGCGGGGACCGCGGCCAACCAGGTCCTCGAGCTCGCCGGGATCGGGGAGTGGAAGGCTTGATCGGCGCGATCCAGTTTTTCCGCTTCAACGTCTGGAGCTTCGCGGTCCCGGCGGCCATCATCGCCGGATACTGGCTCGCCCTGCGCCGCGCCCGGGAGGCCGGGCTGGACACGAAGCGCTTCGAGTCGTCGATGGAATGGGGCACCGGCGGCGGCCTCGTCCTCTCGCACATGGCGGAGATCCTCTTCTACCAGCCGCAGAAGCTGAAGAGCGAGGGACCGCTGGAGCTGCTGTACTTCTGGGACGGACTGAGCTCCTACGGCGGCTTCTTCGGCGGCGTCTTCGTCTTCGCCGCCTATTACGCGATCACGACGCGGCGCAGCTGGTGGCGCGAGGCGGACTGCCTGATCCAGGGCATGGTCCTCGCGTGGATCTTCGGCCGCTTCGGGTGTACGGTGTCGGGCGACCATCCGGGCCCGCGGACGACGGTCCCCTGGGCGTATCCCTATCCCCCTCCCGACGGCCCGCGGCACAACATGGGCCTCTACGAGCTGCTCTTCACGATCGGGGTGCTGCTGCCGCTGAATCTGTGGCTGCACCGGAAGAAGCCGGCCGTCGGGTCCTTCGTGGCGATGAACTGCATGGTCTACGGCGCGGGCCGCTTCGCGCTGGACTTCATGCGGGCGACCGACCGGGCGGACTCCGACCCGCGCTATCTCGGTTTGACGCTGGCCCACTATTGTTCGCTGTCGATCTTCCTGCTGGGCCTCGTCGTCCTGATCCTGTCGCGAAAGGGCGTGCTGGCGGCTAGGGGCGCTTCCCCGTCGCCCGCTTCGCCTTCTTCGTCGTCGACGTCGGCTTAGGCTTCTCCGCGGGGACGGCCTTCTCGACCTCGACGGTGCACTCGGTGGCGAGAGCCGCCAGGGCGCCGACGGCGGCCAGGAGGGGAGCGATGACGACGCCGACCACCCCGACGCTGAGGGGGAACTCCACGATCTTGTTGCCCTTCTGCTTGATGACGATGCGGCGCGCATTGCCCTCGTCGATGACGCGCTGGACGTGGCCGAGCAGATCCTTGCCTTCGACCTTGGCGCGTTCCCAGACCGTTTTCGCGTTGATCATGAGGGGTTCCTCCAATTGGGGTGAGACTCGGCGTTGCGGGTTCCGTTACCCGGTCCCGCGAAGTTCCGCCCGCCTGAAAGCATAACGCGGAAGGCCGGCCGGGTCAGGGCGAAACCCCGGCGGGAGACGCGGCGTGATTCCATATTGCACGCCCCCTTCTCAACCCATAGGTTATACTAAGTCGCTTCGCGCGGTTCGCGAAGACAGAGGGACGGTGGAACAGGGGAGACTCTCCATGGGCCACGTCCTTCGTCCCGCGAGCGAGGAGATGTTCACGATCTCGGACGCGCGCGACGGCATCCCGCGCTGCATCATCCTGCTGGAGGCCGCGGTGCTGAACGTCCTCTACGACCCCGCCAACGACGCCCGGCGCACCAAGGCTCGGGAGCTCGTCCAGTCGCTCTCGACGGGCTGCCGGGAGTGCGGCTTCCGGGAGTCATCGGGCGTGCTGCGCAAGATCGACGCCCTGCTCCGGGTGCCCCCGGACACGACGCCGGCGCTCAAGCGGTCCCTGACCGACAAGATGATCGAGCACCTCGGCCTCCTGAAGGGCGAGGCGCAGGCCAGTATGCGGAACAAATAGGCGGACCCGGACTCCCCCTACACCGGGGGTGCCGAGTGCCTGCCCGCGTTCAGCTGCCAGACCAGGGTTGCGGTCGACGCGACCACGAAGACGATCAGCGCGGCGCAGGTGACGGCCGCCAGGCCCCACGCCAGGGACTTGAATCCCAGCAGCGCCGACAGCAGCGCGGCGGCCAGTAGACTGAAGGCGAAGACCAGCATCGTTTCCTCCTTGCCGAAGACCGCCTATCTACGTCGTCGCAAGGGATGGCGTCGCCGGAAGATCGCGGATTTCGCCCCCTTTCGCCCTCCGGGTGGTTTACTCCTGAAGAGACTTCAAGGAGGGATACCACCATGCTCATGGGAACGAGACACGGAGCACTCTGTCTGCTGGCGGCGCTGGTGCTGCCGGCCTGCGGGTCCTCGAGCCATCCGGCGTTCATCCCGCCGATGGCGGCGGGCCTGGACACCCTGAACGGGCTCAGCGACACGGTCCAGACCCTGGCGATCGGCAGCAGCGGGACGACGCCCGCCTGGAGCAGCGCGGCGGGGACGCATACGCTCAATCTCCCGATTGCGTCCGCCGGCGCGGCCGGCATCCTGAGCCCGGCGGACTGGACGGCGTTCACCGGGAAGGCGGCGGCGACCGGCGAAGCGGGCTATATCCAGAACGGGAACGCGCCGCAGGGGGCGAACTTCAACATCAGCGGCAACGGAAGCATCGGCGGAGCCCTGACGCTGACGGGCAACGCCCAGCTGATCGCGCCGCGCGTGGAGAACGCAGCCGCGCCGCCCGCGGGGGCGGCGGCGGGCAACATCGGGCGTCTCTGGTACGACACGGCGGGCGGCGTCCTCCGGGCGTCGGACGGCGGCCAATGGACGCGGCTGCCGGTGATCCTGGCCTACCAGACCGCCGTGACGGGCGGCAGCCTGACGAGCACGTCGCTGACGGCGACGCCCTGCAGCGTGACGATCACGCTGCCGGCCGCGTCGGACGTGCTGATCGAGTTCGGCGCCTTCGCGCAGTCGAACAACGGCCCCACGTTCGCCAACCTGACGCTGCTGGGACCCCGGGTGGACGCGACGGATCCGGTGACCGCGGAGGAAGCGACCGTGTTTTCCAGCCAGGGCCAGGGCGGCTATCTGGGCGCGTCGATCACCAACCTGGTGAAGAAGACTCTGACGGCGGGCACGCACACGATCACGCTGGTCGCGTCGGCGACGGAGACGTCGGGGAACAGCTCGGTGGACCGTCTATGGGTGAAGGTGACGCGGCCGTAATCCGGGCCCGAGGTCCGCGGAACCCTGGACCGAGGAGGACCAAGATTCCTTTGGTTCAATCCTTCCTATTCTCTATAACTTGGGGGCGGACCGAGAAGTCCGGGCCGGGGAGGGAAAGGGCTGCCGCACCGTTGCCACGCTCTCTCCCTCTCTTTGGATTTGAAGGTTGAGGAGGTTTGAGATGCGGAACATTCCCCGCGTGCATGCAGCGCTGCTGATCGCCGGCGCCGCCCTTCTGGGCGCCTGGGCGGCGGCCTGTTCAAGCCCGGCCGCCGAGGCCAGGCCTGCAGCGCCTGAAAAAGCGCCGCTCGCCGCGCCCGCGCCCCAGGACGGCAAGAAGCCGAACATCCTGGTGATGTGGGGCGACGACGTCGGCGTCACCAACATCAGCGCCTACAGCGACGGCCTGATGGGCTATGAGACGCCGAACATCGACCGCATCGCCAAGGAAGGGCTCCGCTTCCTCCATTATTACGCCGAGCAGTCCTGCACGGCGGGGCGCGCGGCGTTCCTCACGGGGCAGCACGGGATCCGCACAGGCCTGACCAAGGTCGGCTTTCCCGGCGCGCCGATGGGGATGAGCCAGCTGGATCCGTCGATCGGCGGCCTGCTCCGGAGCCTGGGCTACGGCACGGGCCAGTTCGGGAAGAACCACGTGGGCGACCGCAATCCCTCGCTCCCCACCGTCAACGGCTTCGACGAATTCTTCGGTAACCTCTACCACCTCAACGCCGAAGAAGAACCCGAGCTGCCGGACTACCCGAAGGATCCGGAGTACAAGAAGAAGTTCGGCCCCCGGGGCGTGCTCAAGTGCAAGGCCTCGGACAAGGACGATCCCACGGAGGATCCCCGCTTCGGCAAGGTGGGCAAACAGACGATCGAGGACACCGGTCCCCTCACGAAAAAGCGGATGGAGACCATCGACGACGAGACGTCGGCCGCCGCCATCGACTACATGAAGCGCCAGCACGCCGCGGGCAAGCCGTTCTTCTGCTGGTTCAACGCGACGCGGATGCACCTCCGCACCCACGTCCGCGCGGAGCACCGCGGCCGGTTCAAGCTGGGCGACAGCGAGTACATCGACGGCATGATCGAGCACGACGAGACCATCGGCACGCTGCTCAAGGCGCTGGACGACATGGGTATCGCCAACAATACCATCGTCGTCTACAGCTCGGACAACGGCCCGCACATGAATACCTGGCCGGACGGCGCGATGACGCACTTCCGTTCGGAGAAGAACACCAACTGGGAGGGCGCATTCCGCGTGCCCTGCGTCGTCCGCTGGCCGGGCGTCATCAAGCCCGGCACGGTGACGAACGAGCTGATGAGCCACAACGACTGGCTGCCGACCCTCTGCTCGTTCGCCGGAGAGCCGGACATCATCGGGAAATGCCTGAAGGGCTACGAAGCCGACGGCCACACCTATAAGGTGCATCTCGACGGCTACGACCAGTCCAAGTTCCTCCGGACGGTCGAAGGCAGCGCCGGAAAGAACAACGGCGTCAAGAGCGCCCGCGACAAGTTCTTCTACGCGGACGACGACGGCATGCTCGTGGCCTTCCGGCATGGCCCCTGGAAGTACGTCTACGCGGAGCAGCGCTCTCCGGGGACCATGCAGGTCTGGGCCGAGCCCTTCACCAAGCTGCGGCTGCAGAAGACCTACAACCTCTTCATGGATCCCTTCGAGCGGGCCGACATCACCTCCAACACCTACTGGGATTGGAGCATCAACCAGGTCGGCGGCATCTACGGGGCGATGGAGGAGGTCTTCAAGTTCATGGAGACGTTCAAGGAATACCCGCCGCGGTCCTTTCCGCCGAGCTTCGTCCCGTCGACGCTCATGGAGCAGACGCTCGAGGGGCTCAAGGAGGCTCGGAAGCGGGAACAGGAGAAAAAGTAGTCGCCATCGATTTCACCGGGGCCGGGAAGCGCGCTTCCCGGCCCCGACGGCCCTATCGTCCAGCTGTGCCAGGATGAAGCCCTCTACGGCGACGCCATCAGCCATTTCGCCGCCGAGGGCCTCATCAAGGGCGAATCCATCATCCTCGTCGCCACGTCGATCCCCTGGGACAACATTTCGGCGCGTCTGACCCGGAAGGGATTCGACCTGTTCCAGCACCGGCGGCACCGCCAGGGGGTCGATCAGGCGTTTGCCGAGGCGTTCCGAGGGACGGACGACGCCCTGGTCCGCTCGCTGGCGGCTTCGAAACGGAGTCCCGCGACGGGTATGCCGTCGTCGCAAGCCCTGCTCCTCTGGCTCCGTCAGGCGGCCCCGGACAAATTCGGCGACGTGATCGATCGGGCGAAGCTGCTCGAAGGCGCCGCGCGTGCCGGAGACGGCCGGTGAATAAGGCGCCCGCTTCGCAGCTCACGCCCTGTGGAATCCCCGGGATCGGAGATATTCCCTACGGCAGCCATCTGTGCCACTTCTACGCCCAGCGCCGGGACCTCATCGACAGCCTGGTTCCGTTCTTCGAGGCGGGCCTGGAGAACAACGAGCATTGCCTCTGAATCACCGTAGCGCCATTCAGTTCCGCCGAGGCCGCCGCCGAACTGATCCGATTCAAGCCCGCCCTGGGCGGCATGATCCAGGAACGCCGGATCCGGATCCTGGACGCCGGGCAGTGGTACCGGGGGCGGCTTCCCCGGGAAGCGGTCGACCAGTGGCTGAAGGAAGAGGAGCAGGCGCTGGCGGCCGGGTATCGGGGGCTTCGGGTGAGCGGGAACACCAGCTTCGTGACGAGGCCGGAGTGGGACTCTTTCATGGCCTATGAGGAGGCCCTGAACGACGTCATCGGAACGCACCGGATCGTGGTGCTCTGCAGCTACGATCTCCGTCAGTCGAAGACGACTGACCAAACTGAACTGAAAGGGGCTCACCCCACCCTGTACGAAGTATGAATCGACGCGCGTCAACAAGATCGGTCGCGAGCCCACCGGCACTGCGCGATGGACACTGGAAAAGACTGAAAATGGGACATCTCCACCAACGCGTCGGCTCGACTACGTCTACCTCTGCGAAAAGTGCGGCTTTTCTTGGAGAGTAGCTCAGGCAAGACCTGACCAACACAGCTCTTCCTGACGGAGTAGCACTGGTCATCCGCCATTCAAATTGAGCCTTGCATGAAATCCGACAATGTCATAGAGTTCAGTCCTAAGTTAACCCCGCAGTAGTTGTTCTTATGAAGTGCAGTACCGTCCACGGCATCCCCCCCATTCCAGATTCCGCCTCCACCAAAGCTATTCTGCCGTTTGTACCTTCTCATCCAACTCAGTCTTAGGGAGTCTTCAATGTCCGGTCGGATCCAATCCAGAAAGCGAGTGAAGGTGGCGATTCCCGATAAATCACCGACCCGGCCGCCTGGCGCGGCTTATACCAAACCGGCGAGCGAAGCGGTGCCGAGAAAGAAGTCGCCCATGCTTCGGATCGCCATTGGAGGAAGCGTTGCCGTCCTTCTTCTCGTTGTTGTTCTGATCCTTACCTTCAAGAAGTCGGATTCTGCCCCGGTGGCCGCCGACCCTTCACCGAAGGCGACAAAGGGGAAGGAAAAGACCCGCTACGCTTCCGGCCCGGCAAGTGCTCCCGACGCATCGGCCACCCCTAAAGGGGACTTCGAGCAAGCAACACTCGAGAAAGCCATCTTGGAGATGATCGATTGGGGCAATTTAAGCGGCGCCGCCGCGGCAATGCGCGATTGCCCCAAGCCTATCCAGGACCGGGTTCGCCCGAAATTCGCAGCCGCCGCAGAACCCAAGTACGACGCTATGCTTCGTGACGCGCGGAGCCTGGCAGAGCGGGGTAAGCTCGCCGAGGGTCGCGCTCATCTCGCCCAGATCGCCCAGTGGAACCTGCCGACCTTGGCGGAGCGTGCCCGGAAAGACGAAGCAGCGCTCGAAAGTGGAGCGACCGCGCAGAGTGATTCCAGGCCCAAGGATGTGATGCCAGCCCCCAAAGGGGAGCCCGCATCCACTCTCGAAAAGAGGGCACCCGAACCGGCGGTCCAGAAGAAGGAACCGGTTCCCTCCCCCATTGTGAACGGTGAAACGAAGGTCGGGGGCGTCGGGGTCACGGTGTCTGCGCGTCCTGCGCGCAGGGGACCTTATCAGCCCGGAGGGATGGCCGACGACGAGAAGCAGAAGAAACAAACCGAGCTCGCTGCTGCTGCTAGGAAGGAGCAGAAGGGTGCCAAGAAGGCAGCGGCCGCCAAGCGGGCCGAATGGCTCTCCAAGCTCGAAAAGGACAAAGGCATCTACGACGTCACCACCTTGGTCGACAAAGGAGACTCCTCTAAACGCGTCGATGTCGTCATCGTCTCCGCGGGTTTCCCAAAGTCGGATGAGAAACGGGTCAACCAAATGGCCGATCAGCTCAAGACGGCCCTGCTCAAAGTCGACCCCTTCCAGAATTATCCCGACTACATCAACTTCCACCGGATCAATGTCGACGATGCGTCGGTCCAGACAGCAAAGATCAAATTGACCCTTCAGGGCAATATCCTCACCTGCGACCATCGTCTGGCGATGGAATATGCCTCGGAGGCGCCCAGCGTGGATCTTGTGGTCGTCCTGTGCAACGTGAAAAACGTACGATCTACGGCCTACCCGCCGGTGATCACGATCGATTCCGACCTCAATCTGGGCCGCACCTTCCTCCACGAGATGGGCCATGCGTTCGCCTGGCTGAACGACGAATACGTCGACGCGGGACTGGCGCCGGGAAGACCGTTCAAGGAGGATCCGGAGAACGACTTTTATACGAACGTCACGGCGACGAGCAACCCGAAGCTCGCCAAGTGGCACTACTGGACCCAGGATGTCTGGCCCGCCGCCCACGAGATGAACCGTCTTCCGGCCGGCCACAAGGTCGGGTGCTACGAAGGCGCGGCCTATCAGTCTAAAGGCGTCTACCGGCCTGAAGAGAAGTGCCTGATGCAGACCGGCGACAAGTACTGCGTCGTCTGTTTCGAGCAGGTGGAGAAGATGTTCTACCGGCTGATCGCGCCGATCGACGACGCGCGGCCCAGAAGACCGTTGGTCGGCGCGTGGCAGGACGACGCCGTCGTCCTCGAAGCCGACGCGATCCGGACGATGGCGACGGGCGGCGAGCGCATCGGAAAGTTCGACGGCTACTGGTACGTCGACTCCAAACCGAAGAACGCCACGTCGTCCAAGGAACTGACGACCGTGATGAGCCTCAGGGCGTCCGAGCTGGGCCCTGGGGTCCACGAGGCGGGACTGCGCGTGGACTTTTCCAATCACCGCATCCGCCGCGACGACGGATGGCTCTCCAGTTCCGCGGGATGGAAGATCGACGTGACGAAGTACAGGAAGCCCAAGTGGGAGGGCCCGGACAAAGTCCAGGCCAACGTGGGAGAGGCCGTCTCGTTCGATATCAGGATCGAGGTGCCCGATCCCGCGACGTTCAAACTCGAGGTTAAGGATTTTCCCGAGCGCGCGATATACGAAAATGGCAAGTTCTCGTGGACGCCGGCCAAAGCCCAGCAAGGAGCATGGCGGCCTCGTTTTGTGCTGACCGACGGGCTCCGGACCGTGGAGCGCACGGTCGAGATCGCGGTGCTCGACACCGGAGAAAAGAACTTCGAGCCCGTCTTCTCGCCGATGGAGGCGATCGTCGTCGGTCAGCGAGAAACGCTCGATCAGGCGCTCGAAGTGGTCGACGTCGACGGAGACAACCTGGTGTTCACGTCGACGAACCTCCCCGAAGGGGCCCAGCTCGACGTCTACGATGGCATCATCCGCTGGAAGCCGGGTTTGCACAGCCTGGGCCGCTATCCCAATATCCAGATTGACGTGTTCGACGGCCGACGCCATGTGAAGGGAAGCATCGAGATAGACGTGGAAGACCACATCCGCTCGGAACGACCGAAAGCGGATCCGGCAAACGACCTCCGCCATGCGTCGGCGGACGTCCGGGCCCGCGCGCTCGACGAGCTTGGGTCACGCGCCAAGACCTACCAATTCATGGAAGCGTCGCGCCTACTTCGGGACAAGAGCAAAGTCGTCAACGAGCGGGCGCTCGGGATCCTAAGGGAAAAGCTGAACGGTGCCGATGCTCCGTTCATCGCGATGATGATCCGCGATATCGAACCCTACGCTTGGCACTTTACGGATCAACCGCAAATCCTGGCCTGGCTCGGTCAGCTCGCGTCGAAGGGAGAAGCGAATACTCCCGAGGTGAAGGCGTTCAAGAACGCTCTAAAAGGCATCGAAAAGTACAACAAGGACCGTGGGTTCCAGAGTCCATAGCAGGTTGTTGAAAAGGTGAGTTGTCATGAACAAGATTCCCTGGTACCGCAACATTTGCTGGCCGATCGCAAGTTTCATCATCCCCGCACACTTCGCCGCCGCCATCGGAACGTACTTCTACGCCACGATGCATGGGTTCACGGTGTCGGCGATCGTGATCGCCGTCGTGTTCCTCTTTCTCACCACGTTCGGCATCAGCGGCGGCTATCACCGCCTCTTCGCGCACGGGACGTATGAGGCCCATCCGATCCTCAAGGTCTTCTACCTGCTCTTTGGCGCGGCCTCGTTTGAGTCCTCGGCGCTCAAGTGGGCATCGGGCCACCGCCGCCACCACGCATACATCGACAAGGACCAGGATCCTTACAACATCAAGCGCGGCTTCTGGTGGGCCCACATCGGCTGGATCCTGACCAAGGACCCCGCCTCGCAGGGCATCTCCAAGGTCGGCGACCTCGAGCGAGACAAATGGATCATGTTCCAGCACAAGTACTATGTCCCGATCGCGTTCGCGGTGGGTCTCGGCCTTCCGGCGGCGATCGGCGCGCTCTGCGGCGATGCCTGGGGCGGCTTCATCATCGGCGGCTTCCTCCGGATCGTTTTCTTCTACCACGCGACGTTCAGCATCAACTCCGTGGCCCACATGATCGGCAGCCAGCCTTACTCGGACGACGATTCGGCGCGCGACAGCTGGTTCACCGCGTTCCTGACGATGGGCGAAGGCTTCCACAACTTTCACCACACGTTCTCGGCAGACTACCGCAACGGCGTGAATCCCTGGGAATACGATCCCACGAAGTGGATTCTCAGCGGCTTCACGGTCGTGGGCCTGGCGAAGAACCTGATCCGGGTGCCCGAGCCGGTGATCCTAAAGGCGAAGTTGCGCATGCAGGCCAAGCGGGCCGAGGTGCAGCTGAAGGCGCACCCGCACACGGCAGAGGAACTAAGGATCGCGGGTGAGACGCTGGAACAAATGCTCGACACGTGGAACGCGCTTAAGACCGAGTGGGCCGAGGAGCGCGCGCGACTGGCGGATCGCTCCGAGGAATTGATCGTGAAGTTGCGCCATGACCTGGCGGAGACCAAGCGCAAGTACCTCAAGGCCTATTCGGCCTGGGTCCAGACCTTGCGCAACCCCCACCTGATCACGGCAACTGGCACCTAGTGAACTTTGGGAATCCCCAGCAGGGCCGCAACCTCTCCCACCGTGAGAGCTCGTCGGCACCTCTGTCTAGTCCGATCGGGCATGGGCTGCTTCACCCTCGGGTACGGCTTCGCTTCTCGCGGGGCCAGCGCGTCGATATAATCAGTCTCGAAGTTCGGGCCCCCGTAGCTCAGTTGGATAGAGCGAGTGTTTCCTAAACACTAGGTCGGCTGTTCGAGCCAGCCCGGGGGTACCAACTTTTCTCGAGACGCTTGGAGTGCATCTTCCTAAACCGCAGGTCGGCAGTTCGAACCTGCCCCGGGATACCACCCCCGAGCTACGGCCCCCAGGACCTCCGACAGCTCCACCCGGCGGCCCTGCTCCGCCAGCGACTTCGCGCCGGCATACAGGATCGCCGTCACCTCCAGGATCTCGCGGTGCGGCACCGGCTCCCGGCGCGTCCGCAGCAGCTCCCGGAACGTCGCCGCCATCCGGAACATCTCGTAGTGGTGCCCGTGCCAGAAGTCGTCCTCGATCGCCGGCATGAACTCGAAGCGCTTCTTCGCGAAATACACCGAGGTCGGACAGTACTGCCCCAGCAGGTCCGGCCGGCCGTACCAGACCTCTGCCGGCCCGCGGTCCTTGTACCGGATCATCGCGTGCGCCGACCCCTCCCGCGCCGTCAGGCTCACCGACTCCGCCCCCGGTCCTCGCAGGCCCCCGCCGGGCTCGCCAGCACGAACTCGATCGCGCCGAAATCGCCCGAGTCCCGCATCCGCAGCGCCTGCTCCATCCCGAACTCGTGGCGGAAGAGGCTCGACGACATCAGCGGCGCCCCGTTCGCCTTCGCGCACTCCAGGATCTTCCGCGTCCCCTCCACCGTCCGGCCGATCGGCTTGTCGCAGAACGTCGGCAGCCCCTTCTTCAGCGCCGGAGCCACCAGGTCGAAGTGGTCCTCCCCCTTCCCCGAAGCGTCTCCCAGCCAGACCGCATCGACGGACTCCGCCAGTTCCTCCGCCGACGCGGCGATCTTGACGCCCGGGAAGGCCTCGACGAAGCGGTCCAGTCCGTCCGCCGGCCGGGCATACCCGTGCGTGATCCGCGTGTCCGGGAACGGCAGCGGGTCGAACGAGTAGCGCGGGTTCCGGAGGTACTTCTCGAACATCCGCGCCGACCCCGGATCCAGCGTCTTGCGCACCACCTCGAGATCGATCTCCGGATGGAAGTACTGCGCGAAATGCCAGGTGTGGCCGTTCGTCTTCTGCGGCTTCCCGTCGATCGCCGCGGAGAGGACGCCGATCCGATGAACCTTCCGGGGTTCCTGCGCCTCCAGGCCGCCCGCGGCGGCGACGGCCAGCGTCCCGGCCGTGGCGAGCAGACGTCGACGCGTCAGACCCGGTTCCCTGCTCCTCTTATCGGAAGAGCTTTCCCTTCCCCGTGACCTCGACGACTTCGATCTTCTGGAAGGCCGTCACGGTCCTGTAGGTGCCGATCCCCAGGCGCTTCTCGTCCCGCAGCGCGTAGCTCGCGTTCATCGAGAAGTCCGAGTACACCTTCCACTGGCTGATCAGCTTGCCGTCGAGATAGGCCTTCACCCCGTCCTTCCGGACTTCGACGAGCGACGTCTGCGTCACGTCCGCCACGCCGGTGGTCGGGCCCCGCACGAACGTCGGATTCACCGGCTGCGGCGCCCACTTCCCCTGCACCATGCCGAACCCGAACACCCCGTTCTTGCCGCCGCTCAGCCACAGGAACTGCTTGCCGCCGCCCGCCAGGATCTGGAAGACGTCCAGGATCTCCCCGCCGCGGCGCGTGAACACGATGCGGAAGTCGTACTCCTCCGGCGGCTGATACGGGAACTCGATCCGCGGGGCGTCGCTCGCGTCCGAGACCACCGCCGTGCCGTCCAGCTTCCAGTCCCCCGCGATCGCGTCCTTCTTGAGATCGATCAGTCGCAGCAGGTTGATCGCGCCGCCCGGCGCCAGGCCGATCGCCGTCTGGATCTGGTCCAGCCGCTTCTCGATCCGCGCCCGCGCCAGGCCCACCGCGTCGTTCACCGCCACCTCATACAGCGTCCGGGCGTGCCCGAGCAGCTGGCTCTTCCTATAGGCCGCTTTCTCCTTCTCCCCCAGGTCGTACCAGCCGTCCGCCACCGCCGCCAGGTCGGCGGGATTCGACGCCAGGCCCAGCTCCTTCTCGGCCAGCGCCTTCATCCCGGCATCCGAGCCCTTGACCACGAAGCGCAGCCCCAGGTCCCAGTTCCCTTTCACGAAGCACAGGAACTGCCCCATCTCGGAGTTGGCGCCCGCATCCTCCGGCGTCTTCGCCAGCGTCTGCAGCACGTTCTTCATCGACTGGAACCGCGACTTGGCCTCCGTCACGTCCTTCGCCCGCGCGGTCGCCCGCGCCGCGAGCCGGACGTCGTTCGATTTGCGCGCGAACTGGAGGGCCGACGCCGCCGCCTTGTCCGCCGCGTCGTACTGGTCCGCCGCCAGCAGCTCGTCGATCAGTTTGTCCAGCGCCATCGCGAGCAGGGCCGCCTCCTCCGCGCTCTTCACCGCCTTGCCGGCCGCGGCCAGGCCCGCCGTCCGGGCCGGCAGCGGGTCGATGTCGAACACGCGCGCGGTTTCGTCGATCGCCGCCGTCAGCGTCCGAACGTCGCAGACCTGTGCCGCCAGGTCCTGGGCCTCACGGCAGCACACCCACACCGAGACCGGGTCGTCCTTCGACTTCCGCGCCTGGTCGAGCAGCGTGCGGGCCAGCGCCAGCCGGTCGGCGGGCGCCTTCTTCGCATACTGCTCCTTATAGAGATCCTTGAGCAGCTTCTCGGCTTCCTTCTGCCGGGCGGCGTCCGGGACGGAGGCGCGCTTGCTGACGTCGACCGCCGCGGGAGCCGGCGCGGGCGCCGCGGGCTTGACCGGATCCACGGGCGCCGGATCCTCCGGCTTCACCGGCGCGTCGCCGGGCTTTCCGGAGATGGCGGTCTTCCCGTCGTGGATGAGTTTGCTCAGCTGATTGACGGCGCGGAGGCGGTCGGCGGCGAGCTTCTGCTTCTCGGGCGACCCGATCTCCTGGACGACGAAGTACTTGATGCGGGCCTCTTCCAGCTTGAAGCCGGCGTCCACGAAGCCCACGACGGAGCTCGTCTCCCGCGCGCTCTCGTAGGCGGCCTTGGCTTCCTCGAGAATCTGATCGGCCCGTTCGAGAATCCTGTCGTCCTGCGCGGCCTGGGGCCCTGCGAGGAGGACCAGAAAGGAAAAGAGGCAGCGGGTCATACCGCTATATTGTTGTTGAATCGGCTTCATTTCAAGGATGGCGTGGCCGGGTCGAACCTTTCCGCCGCCGCCCCGTTCTTATCCCCCGTGAGGACGGCCCTCGCGCTCCTGATCCTCCTGCCTGCCCCGGCCCCTCGGGAGGAGGCCCCCTCGATACGCTCCCTCAAGTTCCTCGCCCGGCACCAGCGCGCGGACGGCTCCTGGGGCGCTCCGCCGCCGGACTGCCGCTGCCGCTTTCGCGACGTGGTCCGGACGCCCGTCGACCTGACCCCGTTGGATGAGGCCCGCGGGCTTTTCCAGGCGGTCCAGGAAGACCTGAGCGACGACGACCCCGGGATCCGCGAGCGGGCCCGGAAGCAACTGATCTCCCTCGGCGCCTCCGTCATCCCGCTGCTCCAGGAGGCTGCGGGAGCTGCGGAGCCGGAGCTGCGCTGGCGCTGTCGGGATATCCTCGCGACCCTCTGGCGGACCGATGCGGTGTCCCGCGACCTGTTCGAGCAGGGCCGGGAGAAGGAGCCGGACCTCGACCTCGCCCTCAACACCACCGGCCTGATCCTGATCTGCTTCATGAACTGCGGATACTCCCAGCTCAGCAGGGACGAGTACGGCGATGCGCCCGTCGACAACACCAGGGCGTTCAAGTTCGGCGAGGTCGTCAAGAAAGGGCTGAAGTGGCTGCTTCAGCAGCAGCGCGACGACGGCTCGTTCACGGCCGGGAGCTCCCAGTCCAACGCCCTCGCCACGTTGGCGCTCTCCGAGGCCTACGGCATGACCGCCGCCTCCTCCCTCAAGGAACCCGCCGGGCAGGCGGTCGCGTTCCTGAAAGCCTCGAAGCCTGCGGACGCGGCCACGGCCGTCTGGCGCGGACTGGCCCTGCGAAGCGCGGCTCTCGGCGACCTGATCCCCGAGAAGGAGCTTCGCCCGCGGGTCGAGCAGGTCGCGGACGCGTCCCTGCCCCTCAGCCCCGGCGCGCGACTGCTCTTCTCGAGCCTCGCCCGACGGAAGGCTCCGGAGCTGGTCGAGCGTTTCCTCGACTCCGATGCGGATCTCCTGTCGCCCGAGGAAAAGCT
>Ga0137409_10003503_pt1 | contig 16618 bp, 10 predicted proteins | sample CZODoug1_16funga_FD_122059 | JGI IMG/M metagenome (GOLD analysis project Ga0137409, IMG submission 122059) | Vadose zone soil fungal communities from Angelo Coast Range Reserve, California, USA - CZODoug1_16fungal (Hybrid Assembly) | ecosystem: Environmental > Terrestrial > Soil > Vadose zone... | reverse complement strand
AGCATCGTGACGACGAAGGGCGACCTGATTGCCGCGAGCGGGGCGTCGACGCCGGTGCGGGTGGGGGTCGGGACGGACGGCCAGGTGCTGACGGCCGACTCGGCGCAGACGGCGGGGGTGAAGTGGGCCGCCGCCGCGGCCGGGGGATCGAGCTCGTCGCCCGGGATCGCGATCTACGGGGACGGGGCGGACGGATCCCTCACGCTCGGGAGCAATACGACGCTCGGGACGACGGCGAACGTGAAGCGCTATACGACGCTCGACCTGGCGGGCTTCACGCTGGACGGCTCGGCGGACTGGCTCGTCATCTACGTCCAAGGCACGCTGACCCTGGGCGGCGGGACGATCAAGGGCTCGCTCAACACCTCGGGGACCTCGGGCGGGACGGGAGGCAGCGGCCGCGGGGCGGGCGGGAACGCCGCGATCACGCGGAGCTCGGTCTGGGTCTACGCCAATACGATCACGGGGACCGGGACCATTCACTCCAACGCCGACACGGCCTCGAACGGGGCCAACGGCAGCTCCCCGACGAGCAACATCAGCGGCGCCGCGGGCGGCACCGGGAGCACGTCGCTGTGGGCGTTCGGGGAGAACCTGGTGGCGACGGGAGCGGGAGCCGGCGGCGGGGCATCGCAGACCGCGGGCGGAACCGCGGGGACGGCCGGAGGCGGCCTGACGGCGAGGATCTTCCAGGACCTGGTCCGGTACCTGGGCGTGAGCGGCGGCTCGAACAGCAACGGGGCTTCGGCAGCAAACCAGCGAAGCTTCATCCCCCAGACGGCAAGCGCGGGCGGCTCCGGCAGCGCGCGGAACACGGCGGCAGTGGGGAGCAAGGCCTGCGGGGGCGGAGGCGGTGCAGGCGGGGCCTACCCCGGAGCCGGCGCAGGCGCCGGAGGGGCGGGAGGGACGGGGACGGACAACACGACCGGGGGCGGCGGAGGCGGCGGCGGGGGCGGCGGCTCAGGCTGCGTGGCATTCGTGATGACGGAGTCGGCGCCGTCGACGTTGACGGTGAGCGCGAACGGGGGAGGCGGCGGGAACGGCGGGAACGGCTTCAACGCCAACAGCGGCCGCGGGGGAGGCGGGGGAGGCGGCCAGGGAGGGGTCGCGATCCTGATCGCGCAGAACGGGGTCAGCTCGACGGTCCAGGCCAACGGCGGGGCTGCGGGAAGCGCCGGAAGCGGGACGGGCGTGGGAGGATCCAACGGCGCGGCCGGGACGGCGGGGATCGCGATGAAGCTGGCGAAGTCGTAAGTCTGAAACCACGAAGGAAAGGACGAGGCCATGAAGAAATACGCGGTGAAGTGCCAGGGGGGCTGCGGGAAGACGCTGGGGACGCTGGAGCTGCCGGACGACCGGCCGCTGACGACGCAGGCGTCGGAGTACTACTGCGAGGCCTGCGGGAAGAAGCTGCGGGCGAACATCGGATCGGGCCAGGCGGTGCCGGAGGGGGCGTCCCTGGACCAGCAGGCGAAGCTCGAAGCCTTCAAGGCCAAGATCGGGGGGAAGAAGACGGTCGCCCCAGCGGATCTCGATGAGCTGGTCGAGATCCTCTTCCGGAAGTAGAGGACGTATCCCGAGCCTGACTGACCGAAGGCGGCGAACGAGGCAAGGAGCGAGTCATGGTGACGATCCTGAATCCCGTGGGAACGCGGGTGCCGGTGGGGGTGGACTTCCCGCTGCTCTTGGAAAGCGACACGGCGGGAACCTGGACGGCGTCGGTGAACGGGGGAACCCCCACGACGTTTGCGACCGGGACGGCGCAGGCGGTGTATACGACGCCGTCCTCCGTCTCCAACAGCGGGACCGCCGGCTTCGGCGTCGACAAGATCACGATCATCGTAGCGCCAGACCTGTACTCGAATGCCTCGATTGAGATCGACGTCGTCGAGGGCATCCCCAAGATCAACTGCACGGACCTGGCGAGCACCGTCACCAATTACGTCTTGGACCGCAGCCCTGTGGCCCAATACCAGTTCCAGCCGGGAGGCGTCTCGGATATCTCCTATCCCGTGGGCGTCTCCGTCATGGACGAGGAGAATATGGAAGGGCCGCCCGAGGGCCCCGTCAGTTATCAGGAATGTCAGCACGGTCAGAAGGATTGCGGCTGTAGCGGCGGTCGAGGAAAGGCCGTCGTGGGTGCTGGCGCCGTAGGCGGAGGGGGGGTAGGGCTTCGCCAGCCCGAGCCGATGTGGGGGAATGTGACGGAGTTCGCTCAGGCAAGCGTGCTTGGAGCGACGCTCGACGGAAAACTGCAGGCGAGGAGCGGCTGTGGGACTCTCATGACCCGTGGTGAGACGATCGATTTCGGGGCGTACTTCGCCAACATTCCCGACGGCCTGGCGAGCGCCGAACGCGTGGCAGGGCTCCGGCGGACCTTCGGGTGGCAAGTCAGGCTCGTCCAGGACAGTGTTGGGAACGTCGCGATCTACTGGGGAGACCGCAGGGTGGAATCCTGGCCCACTCCGGATGCCGGCACCACCTTCCAGAGTTCCCGAGGGAGCTTCGGGACGCTTACGAAACAGGGCGGGGCCTATACGCGGACGACCAAGGCAGGGAGTTATTACGACTTCGACACCAACGGCCGGCTTAAGACGATCAAGGACCGGTCGGCCGACGGCAATATCATCTATTACAACTACAACGGCTCGAACCAGATGATCCGGATGACGGGTCCGGGCTTGGGGTACCGACCCTACTTCAGCTATGACGGCTCGGGCCGCGTGAGCCAGATGAGCCTGGAGGCGACCGACCCGACTCAGAATCGGTACTACTACTACCAGTACGACGCCTCCGGCCGGATGAATGCGCTGGTCGGTCCGTCGCTCTGCGTCACTTACTTCGATTACGACGCGAACAACAACCTCTCGAAGGAGACGAACGGGGATAACTACACGACATACTTCAACTACGGGACGGAAACGATCCCGAAGCTGAAGAACACCCTCCTGCCGGAAAAGGCGGAAGTCTACTTCGCTTACGATGCGAGCAGCTATCCCACGGTGAAGCGGGCCCAGGCCGGAGGAACGATCCGGTACTTCTACTATCCGTGGACGGGGACGCCGCACAAGTGCACGAACGCGGGGGAGAGTCAGAAGAACTACTTCCTCTACGACGCCGAAGGAAAGCCGACCTACGTCCAGGCGACGAATCCCACGCTCACCTATTACACCTGGGACTCCACCGGCCAGGTCCAGAGCGCCCAGGGTTGCGATGGCTTCACGGAATACTACACGTACGGCACGCTGGGACGGGTGACGAGCTCGAAGGACGCGCTCGGCCGCGTCACCTACTGGAATTACAACGCCCAGGGCTACCAGACGAGCTGGACGGACGTTCTGGGAAAGACGACGTACTTCGAGCGGGACACGTTCGGACAGATGGTGTCGAAGAAGGACCGCCTGGGAAACGTGACCTACTACACGTACGACACCCGAGGCAACCACACGTCCACCAAATGGGCGGACCTCTCCGTCCGCTACTATGACTACGACTTCTCAGGGGCAACCAACCTGCAGATCGACGAGGCCGGCTGCATCACCTATTACGACCGCGACAACCGGTGCAGACTCGTCAAGACGAAGGACGCGGTAGGGGGAGTCACCCAGATCGGCTATGACAACCGATCCAACCGGACGGTGGAGATCGACCCTCGCGGCAATGTCACCTACTGGCAATACGACGGGCTCTCGCGGCTCATCTTGATGAAGAGCCCGCTGGGAGAAATCACCTACTACAACTCTGACCAGGCCAATCAATTCACGAGTCAGATCGATCCCTTGGGGAACAAGGGGATCTTCAGCTATACCTCGGAGAAGCAGCTCCAGATCGCCCAAGATCCCCTCTCCCAGCCGACCTATTACACCTACACCGGCGCAGGCCTCATCCAGTCTTCCAAGGACACCAAGGGCTGCACCCAGTACTTTACCTACGACTGCCACTACCGGAAGAACTCCGTCAAGGACCAGGTGGGCAATGTCACCTACTACCAGTACGACTCGGTCGGGAATCTGATCAAGACCACCGATCCTCGGAAGAACGCCAGCCAGACGTTCTACGACGCCCTCAACCGGACGCAGGCCACCGCCAATGCGCTCAATCAGTTCAATTACTTCTACTACGACGCCGAGAGCAATCAGACCACGAGCGAGGATGCGCTCCAGAGGAGGACGTACTTCTACTTCGACTCCAGGAATCGGCGGTACTGTACGGAGGACGCGCAGAAGAACCGGACCTACCTGAGCTACGATGGCCGGAGCTTGACGACGAGCTCGAAGGACGCACGCGGGAACGTCACGTACACCTACCACGACTGCCTTCAGCGGACCACTGCCACCCGCGACGCCCGGCAGAACCTCACCTACATGCAGTACGACGGCAACAGCAACCGGATCCTGCAGAAGAGCGCCAGGGGCTTTACCACTTACTATGCATTTGACGCAGACAATCGGAAGACTAGCGACCAGACGCCGCTCAATGAATTCACCTACTACACCTACGACAGCAATGGCAATCCGACCTCGGTGAAGGACGCCCGCGGCAACCTCTCCTATACCTACTACGACACGCTCAATCGCAGCTTTTGCCAGGAAGATTCCAAAAAAGCCAGAACATACTATACCTTCGACTTGGTGGGGAGCTTGGATTCTATAAAGGACCCCCTGGGCCGAGTGACGTACAGCTATTATGACTGCGCTCGCAGGAAGTTCGCCCAACAGAACGCGATCGGCGGCTTCAAATATTTCACGTTCGATGCGGCTTCCAACCTGGACAGTCTGAAGGACGAGCGGAGCAACGTCACCTACAGCTATTATGACGTCCTCAATCGGAAGTTCGCGACGCTCAACGCCATCGGTGCGATCAACTATATCGAGTACGACCAAGTTGGCAATCGCTTCGCCACCAAGGACCCTCTCTCTCGCTTCAACTACTTCTACTACGACACGCTCAATCGGCAGATCGCGATGGAGGATGCCCTCCAGCGCAGGACCTATTTCACCTACGACCCGGTGGCCAACCGGATTTCGATCAAGAATCCCCGCCGGACGACGGTGAGTCCGGCGGAAGTGGGGATCCAGTACTTCACGTACGACGAGCTCAACCGGAAGAGCTCCCAGAAGGACGAGCTGGGCGTCCTCTGGTACTTCGACTACGATCCCTCCAGCAACCTGTTTGTCCAGACCAACCCGGTAGGCGCGATCACCTACTGGACCTATGATGCAGACGAGCGTAGGCAGAGCCAAAAGGACCCGCTCTCCCGGACTTGGTACTGGACCTACGACGCGGTGGGCAACATGGCCACCTACAAGGACCCGCGTCCCCAGACGACGTCCTACAATTACGATTCAGTCAATCTGAACGACCGGATCGACTATCCCGACGGCATGAGCCACTATTACGAGTACGACCTGGACCGTGAACGGACCGCGATGGCCGATCCGACCGGCCGGACGACCTTCGCCTACGACAATCTGGGACGGATGACGATTAGAGCCAACCCCGGCAGCCAGAATCTCTACTACGAATACGATGCGACCTCGAACCGCTTCAAACTCAAGGACCCGGACGGCTACGTGAACTACCTCCGGTACGACGCCGTCAATCGCCTGACGGAAGCGGGATCGCTTGGCTATGGGATCCAGCCTTACGGCCGCAGCCCCTATGGAGGATTCACTTCCTATTACCAGTACGACATGGCCAACGAATTGGTCTACGAGCGCCGGGCCAACAAGACGATCACCTATCACGGGTACGATGCCGATAGCCGCCTGACGCTCATCCAGCATCGGAAGAGCGACAACACGCTAATCGAGCGCTGGGACTATACGCGTGACGAGGCCGGGAACATCTTCCAGCAGGTCCGCGGATCGGACTCGATGAACGTGTACTGGAACTACGACCAAGCCAGCCGGGTGACCAAGGAGGCTTGGAGGACGTCCGGTGGAAGCGACGTCTACGGCTTCACCTACACCTACGACGCGGCATGGAACCGCACCCAGCGCCGACAGACGCTGGGAACGCCTTCAAGCACCTACTGGGACTACGACGCGGCCGATCAGCCGCTGCGCCAAAAGAACGACACGGCGGTCACAGTATACTTCACCTACGACAACGCGGGGAATCTCTCCGTCGAACACGACGTCGATGCCTCGGCGGGGAGGACATACTACGACTATGAACCCCGGAATCTGGTCACGCGGATCGACTTCCCCGGCTCGACGGTGACGAACTATTTCTATTACAACGCGATGATGGAGCGAATCCGCAAGGACGACTCGACCGCGCAGAAGAAGTACACCTGGGACGGAAACGACACGATCCTCGAGAAGGACCTATCAGGCACCACGCTCCAGCGCCTCGTGAAGGGGGCAACCCCGACGGCGGGGGTGGGCAACATCGCTCTTCAGCAGGTCTCGGCGACGGTGATCTTCCCGCACAAGAACCAGGTGGGGGCGACGCAGAGGCACACGGATAACATCCAGGCCGTCGTCAACACGTACGAATACGATGCGTTGGGACAGCCGCTCGTCACGAGCGAAGGTATTGTCCAGCAATACCGCTATACTGGCAAGGAACTGGACCCGGATTTCATGGCCTTCAACTCTGTCAATCGTAGATATCACTTCCCGGCACGGACCTATTTTCCCTTCCGCGGCCTGTTCGGACAGGTCGATCCACTGCCCCAAGTAAATACCAATGGGCGGCGGTTCCTTTACATGTACGCAATGGGTAACCCTCTCCTCTATGTCGATCCTGATGGAAAAGACATAATTGGCCTTGGGGGGTATACACTTTCAACGGGAAGTAATATTTCTCCTGGCTTTGGTCTAGGCATGAATGTGGTGATTTATGGCCAAGTCGGGGCTGGTATTGCAAACGTTGAAACTGTGATATTTAACTCATACATGTCTCATTCAAATCTAGGATTGCAGATGAGCCTCCCCCCCCTCACTCCTCCATGGGGGATACCTCCCATTTTTACTCCAATTCCAATAATTCCACCAGGCGGAATCATTCCAGCGCCCCCTGGTGGTGGTCAGGGCAACCTAAATCTGGAAGCATGCAAATGGGCTCGCAATTTGGCCAAGTCAGCTCTTGATGAAGTTCAAGGTCAAATACTGCCTGGATCGGAATTGTATGAGCGATTTACGTTATGGTTTGGAGATCCATCTGAAGACGACCGCTTGCGCAAGGTACGATATGTCTACTCATATATCTACAGTCTACTCGCATCACCACAGAACACTCTAAACCATCTCGAATTTGGCGGGGGTGGAGCTTGGTGGGGTGCTAACCGGATTCTTCCAACCTGGGCAATTATCCTAAGTAATGCAGCAAATGGCCGAGGACTAACACCTCCTTCATCGAAGCAGGGTATCATTGTTCATGAGGCGGCACATATCGTGGACTCTTACATCGGTGATCCGGGACCGATCAAGATATACAGTGAGCCGGAGAATCTGAATCAATACATTGCCTGGGCCAAGAACCCAAAGCTCAGCTCTCCGATCGGTGGGAATCCAGACTCATTCAATCTCAGCACGCTTGACAAGATCAATGATGGCGATAGTTATAAGTACTTTGCGGAAAAGCAGAAATAGGACGAACTCACGCGGCATGTACAATGACCTAATCCTACTGTCCGGGATTTGCCGTGCTACTCTCGTGAATCTTTGACACGTGTGCATTACTAGGAGAAACGTAATTCACATTAAGCCTTTTCCTGGTCCCGGAGCGGGACGCTTGTGCACTTGCCGAGGTCCTCATAGCTGTGACATTAAAGGTCATATGTTCCCGATTGCCCGTTTGGACCTCGATAAACGCATCCAGCGAGGGATTCCCAGGATTCACGACAGTTGCATCGGACTTCCACGACAGTAGGACTAAGAATGAAGTGTTTCGGTACGATCACTTCACCCCTGAACGCGCTAGAAGTGGGATTAGCGGTGAATCCGGAGTAAAATACAAGACTTCACGATCGAGGTGCTGTTCGATTTGAGTGACCTCATGGCAGATGCTTCTCGGCGCAAGCCATTCATACGGACCCTAGTGATTTGCACTTGCATCCTCTTTTCTGTTGCTTTGTTGTTTGTGCTTTGGAAGAAACGCGCACAAGAGGTGGACGAATATTTCGTATATGCGGCTTTGAAAAGGCTGACAGACGCTGAAGAGCGCTTCCGCGAAGGCGACTTGGATTCAAACGGGATCAAGGACTATTGGACTGGCGACTTGGCATCGCTATATGACTTTGGCCTTATCGATAGATCAATGGCCGAGGCTGATACAAAACCACTGAAGCCGTTAGTCTCATCTCCTGTCCCCTTCAGAGGCTACTTGTTTACAGCAATTGAGATTGATCACCGCTCCAATTCACCGGAACCCTTTAAGAGTGACACGGATAAACGGTCAGGGAGAGTTCACTCATTAAGCAAGTTCGGCTTTTGTGCTTACCCAGTTGATCCGAATGCGAAAGTGAGCGTGCTCATAGTTGGGGAGGATCATACTGTCTTTTTTAATGGGAAAGTACAAGGGGCGATTTCGTATTGGCCTAGCACCCAAGAGAGAGCCGAGGAGGGCTGGTCGTCGAGGTAGATCAAGATTCCAGGACTTCGCTCGACCCTAACCGACCGGAACGTCCACTATCTCATAAGGGACTTCCGTCGGATCAACAGTGAGTTCTGGGGTCGGTATCTGTGGGCGCGCGAGTATTTCGCTAGGGCGATCGGCAACGTCACGGATGGGAGAGAAAATACCGCTCAGACTGGAAGTATCCCTGATGGCGGAGGTTCGGTTGATATGTAATCGGATTCCAGCTGAACACGGATTCTTAGTACTCAGGTCCTTCACGCAAAGTCTCATGAAAGCAGTCAGAAAGAGGAAAGTCGCCCACGTGTCTCCATCGTGGAAATCCGAAAGGTTCATCGTTTTTAGAGGCCAGTCAGATCGTGGCTGCAATCTGAAATAGGTGATTGCCCAATCTTCCGATCTTTCCCAGAGTTGGAAAGGTAATCGCAAGACTTTCGACAGAGAGGGACTAGATCCAAGACCGGGAGGATAAGGCTCACGCCGACTTCCATTTCTTGGGGTAGCTGGACATCTTGATGACTACGACTCGTGGATTGTCTCTGCCTCGACAGGCCTCGAGTCGGCATCGACTCAGCGCTTCGATCAGCTCGGCATAGATCCTCGGTAGGTCCCGAGTGCGAGCAGCGGCCATCAGCAGGGATGCTTGGCGAATTCTTTCCAGAGCATCCACGAAGCTCAGATGCACCGAGGCCAGATTCCGCGTCGCCGCCGCCTCCGCCATGAGCGTGCGGACCAAGTTGTAGGCGATCAGGAAGCTCCACGCTTTCTGCAGGACACGCCGCGTCGTTTGAGACCGGAACATCATTGGACGATTGACGGTGGTGAGGGCGGCCTGGTGGGTTTTGATCTCGTCGAAGGTGAGTTCTTCCTCCCAACGCTGAGCGTAGAGCCGCACGAGATCGACCGCCGAAAACGCGTTCGTATCCAAGAGGGAGGTCCAGTAGCGCATTTCTTTGCCGCGGATCTTCACGTGGAGCTGGCGGACTTGGACCTTGCGAGGGTAACCCTTGATCCCGCGATGGATTGCCCAGGGAACCTTCGCTTCAAGGCGTCTCCCGCCCCCAAGGCCCACAGGCGACGGGCGTTGAAGTGTTTCGGGAGCCGAACCAGGAAATGATGCCCACGCTCCCTTAACGGAACCAGGAAGCGCCAAGCCGCGTAGGCCCGGTCCATCACCTGGAGGGATTCGACGGGGATCTCCGGCAACAGCGACAGCGCCATGTCCAGCTCCCCGCGACGATACGGGGCAAAGCGCGCTCCCAGAACGAATCGAAGCAGAGGGGAGACCAAAGCGACCGAACGCAGCAGCGGAAAACCGGCGCGTCCGCCACGGGAGCTTTCAGGCAACCCGAAGCGCTTTCGATTCTCTGGGCTATCGGGAGTCTTGAACGTTGTCCCGTCCAGAGCCAAGAGGGGCATGCCTCTCCACAGCATCCGCTGGCGATACTTGATCAGAAGATGATCCCGGAGTTTCTCAAAGAGCGATCGGACCGGACCGAAGCCAACTCGATCCCGGGCTTGGGTGATCGCCGTCGAGGCTGGCGCGGCTGCATGCTCCCATAGCGAGCCCACCCCCAGAATCGTACCCAAGCGAGCCAAGACATTAGGGATGGAGAGCGTCCGGTAGAGCCCAAGAGCCACGCACAACCACACCACAAGGCCCGACGGCAGCTTTCGGACTCTTACGCTCTGACGCTGGTGATCCAACAGAGCGTCCTCGATCCACACGGGTTTGAGGACGTCAGCTAACAGCTCGATCGAGAAAGACCGCAGCCAGGACTCAAGCTTTGGGAAAGAAGTGCCGATGAAATCCACGGACCCTCCTCCTGTCTGAAAGTTGGTAGCACTTCTTTCATCGACAGGAGCTTGTGAGGGTCCTTTGGTTTTATAGTCCCCTTATCCTCCCGGTCTTGGGACTAGATCGCATTCCGAGCGCTGACAAGGCGAGCAAGCACTTGCCTAACAGACATATCCCAGGTCAGGTTGGACCTGAAGTACCGGGAAGCAGCGGCTCCCTTACCTCGCGCTACGCTGTAGTTAGACTTGACCGTTTTTAGAAGAGTGGTGAGGTGTTCGATCGCGGCATTACCATACCGTGCAAACGTCTGGCCCTCAAACCAAGGGGATATCCTTTCGGAGCCCTTGACTGGTGAGTAACCGTCAGGGGGATAAAGGTAGGCGATATCATGCGATAGGAGTTCAGCGTGGGCGGAATGCTGCGGGGCGATGACTGGAAGTCCGCACGCGGCTGCTTCGCACAAAGGGAGGTTCCACCCCTCGCCCAATGAAGAGGAGACGTACGCATTGCTCGAACGGAATATGTCTGCGAGTCCGCTCTCCGAAAATCTTCCCTTCAGTGAATAGACACGCGCATTCATGCTGTTGTCACTAAGATCGTTCTCGAGCTGGCTCAAGGGGTGAAACGTTGTGGCGAGGACCAGAGCCGCCTCCGGGTCGTTCTCGAAAGCGGCCTCAAAGGCTTCGAGGAGGACAGGAATACCCTTTCGAAAGGTCGGCTGATAGGCTGTAATGTAGATGAATCCTTGGGGGGACTCCTTGACTCCGGCACGAGTGGTAGTAAGAAGTTCAGCTTCCGGTAAGGGCACGGACAGGCCGGGGTTGAAGACATCAGGGTCCACTCCCAGGGGAACCACGTGGACGGGAATCCGGATTCCAGAAGTTAGGAATGCTTCCCTATTCCAACGTGTGGGTGTCCAGCATTCATGGTAGAACGTATTCAGTCTTCGGATAAAATCTGCATGAATAGTCTGTGTTTCCATCATGGTGAAGCAAATGCGTTTACCCGGAAGGTGTTCCATTTGAGGAGGTAAGGCGCGGACTAGAGTGGCACTGTCCGAGACCTGTATGGTTCTGAGTTGATCGAGCTTGCACTGCTCATCCTCGCTTAGCCAGCAAGTGTCCCGACGGTGAGGCGACCACATTCCTAACCTGGTCAAGTGAGAGAGGCGGAGGACAATCTCGCGGCTCATCTTTCCATAACCGGAGGCGATGTAGGGGTTGCCACGCCAAGAGACTTCCTTGTCTGGGGATGAAAGGAATGAACGTGAATTGGAAGGCGAATGTCCCGGCAGACCAATCACGGGATCGACTTGTGTCCAACACTGCGTTATACCTTCGTACTCAAATTCCGCCTGATGTTGCGCGTTCTCGAGGCTGTCGTGGCGCGTCTCTGTGAGAGGTTGCCATTGGGCATTGCAGCCAAATAGGTAATAGAGTGTTGCGACTCTGCAGATTGCCAAGTACTGGGCCGGCCCCAATGGTCTTCCGTCCTCTTGATGGTGAAGGCATCGCTTGGTCCATTGGCAGCGACTATCGATGTATGCGAACGCCAGAGCTGGTGCCCCCGCGATTTCTGCACGCGTATCCGCCATCACGGACTCCTTTGGCGAAAGGATCACAATGCAGTCAGAGAATGAACCGAGGGCGCTCAGAAGTGATTGCCAGTGTGCAATTGAATGATAGCGTTAATTCTCAACGACAGCAAGATCTTGTATCGCTTGGTCTGGTCCAGCCTATTGTTCAATCCTATTGAGATCCTAATTCATCGCAGGTCTCTAAAGTCTACGAGGAGGGGGAACCGGCTGGCCAGCCAAGGTAAGAACTCCAAGGAACAATGTCGCAGTGAGGCCGGAGGTCAAGTGCGGAAAAGCACGTCGCTGGCCAGTGTGAGTGATTGAGCGATCGTCTGGTCCATGTCGAGGTATTGGTATCGAGCGGCCCGGCCTAGAAAGTAAGCAGTTGTACGGAGTCCAAGATACTGCTCGGCCAAAGCAGTATTGGCTGTATCATTGATCGGGTAGTGCGGATATGAATCCTTGGTTCCCTCTTCAGAGAATTCCCTGGAGATGATCGTGTTCTTGCTCTGTGTCAATCCGAGGTGCTTATGTTCCGTGATCCGTGTAAACGATACTTCGAGGTCCGGATAGGTGACTACAGGACAACCTTGAAAATCTCCAGTCAGCTCCTGAGTCTCAAATCGAACTGTCCGAAAAGGCAATTCACCGCATCTATAGTCATAGAACTGATCTATCCGACCCGTATAGACCAACTGTCCCATTCGATCAATCCGGGTCCGGTCCCCGAAGTAGTCGACGTCTAACTGTACTTCGATGCCGTCGAGAAGGGCGTGGAAGAAAGCCGCGTAGCCGTCCATCGGGACGCCTTGGAATGCATCTGCAAAGTGGTTGTCATTAAAAGTTAGGCGGATAGGAATGCGACGGAGAATACAAGCCGGCAAGGTCTTTGGGTCTCGGCCCCACTGCTTCAGGGTATAACCGTAGATGAATCGTTCGTAGAGTTCTTCACCGAGATTGGCCAGAGCCCACTCCTCCAAGTTCTTTGGGTGAGCGATGCGGGCACATTTCGAGTCCAATAACGTTTTGGCTTCAGCGGGAGTTTGTACCCCCCACAATTGTCGCAAGGTCATCAGGTTTATAGGGAAGGAGTAGATCTGCCCTTGGCTCATCGACTTCATTCGTAGGTTAAGTGGAAGGAACTCAGCGAACCGATGCACGTACTTCCAGAGCTTGAGGCTTTGCGTATGGAACACATGCGGTCCATGTAAGTGAACGTCGATCCCTGACATGCTGCGTGAGGAACATGCCCCGCCTGGGACCTCCGCCTTGTCGAGAACCAAGACCTTCTTGCCGTGGTCTGCAACCTCTCTGGCAAATACCGCGCCCGCCAATCCGGCCCCCACTACGACAAAGTCATATCCCATGGCGTCTCAACAGTAGGTGTGAACAAATGCATCCAAGATGTCCACCAATTGACGGGTACGAGAATCCAAGGATGCGTATTCGCAACGCGGCACCCAAGAAGTGGCGATCCGGTCCGATGCTTCAATGGCCCTCTGAATGGAGTCCGCAATCTGCGCGTCAGACTTGCTCATGTGTACTTGCCAGGTGTGGGCGGACAGAAGGGAGTAATCCGCGTCCAGGGGGTTGAGGTCGCTGAAGGAAAGTGCACCGCAGGCCGTGGCTTCCCAGAGCTTTTGGGGATGACAGCGATGCGAGTGTTCGAACAGCGTCCCGACGACGCACACTCTGCTTTGCTGAAAGAGTTCTCCGAGGGCGCTTTGACCTTTGCCCAAATATCCAACGTCATTGGTCCAATAGCCAGGATGGGGTTGAATGTGGACTCTGCACCTGTGCTCGAGGCTCAGTGCTATGTCGCGTAGGCGAATTCTGTTCGGGTAGAAAGCGGGGTACATCGCCCCTGAAACCAGGACGTCGTACTTCTTCAGATTCTTGGAAGTGCTCCAGAATGCTTTGGTATTGACGGCATGAGGCAAACACAAATGGACTACCGATAGTCCCCAATCCGGATACGTGCGTTGCACGCCGGCGGTCCATCTAGTCAGCACCGCTTTGAAGTTGAATTCTCTGATCACCTTTTGACGAAAGGGAGGATCATGCCAGTGGTCCTGGATATTCAGGATGGCGGGTGCCTTAAGGCGATCAGCTCCCAGGAAACGATCGGTCCCATACTTGGCTTCGACCAGATCGCCCCAGAAAAGCACTACATCCGGTTGGAAGCGCGCTTCGACTTCCAGAATCGTCTGGCCGTTGTTACCTGGCCACCCAGGGCCATGAAACTCCACATCAGCATACTTCTGGGACAGTTCGATCAACTGCAGATTGGTAGCATCCATCATAGTAGCCAGCTTGGTTCTGTCTGCGTTGACCAGTATTCTCATAAGGAGATCCAACTCTGTTCAGAGCCAACTTCCCGCCCAGTGATGAACCGCGTAAGCTGCCGGGAACTTCTCATGTCGTCGATGCTTTTCTGTCCAGAGGTATGGGTAGAAGAGGTTCCGGGGAAAGATTGTGACGTCCGTGCGCTTCCTCACTTCTTCCGTAAAGAACGAAGGTCCAAGGATATTGGCAGGGATGTGGGGAGTAAACTCTCGTTCAAAGCGATCGAGGAGAGTTCCCATGAGGGGATGTCCCGGTATGGAGCCGGCGAATGCGCTATTGACGGCACCAACCCCTAGGGGGTTGTCCAACTGGTATGCCGCAAAGCAAGTCTGACCGTCTATAAGCGGATCTAAGTTCTTGAGACATTCGAAATCTACGTCGAGATAGATCCCGCCATAGAGGTGGAGCAACTCAATCCGGAGCAGATTTGATTGATTTGCATAGTTGGTGCACCTGGGGAGAAATGGTTCGACTCGGAGTTTGGGAAGATTGTCCTCTGTCCAGACTCGAAAGTCCCAGTGGGGATGAAGCCGTTTCCAGCTGTCCTGAAAGTCGACATATTCCTGTGGCAGGGGCTTTCCGCCAAGCCAAGTCTGATGAAATATCTTTGGAATGGATTGCCCCATTCTGTGAGTCGGAAGCGTCTCCACGAAGCTGGCGCTCGTTCTCCCGGATCCGCCACATCCGGTCGAAATCTTGCCGGTGTGCTGGACGATGGAGGGAGCCACCGAACAGTATGCAATGCCTTTTTCAAAGGCCCATCGATCGAGGAGCAGGTCTGTAGGCAACTCAATTCTGTTGAGGCACCTGTCGGCTAAATACTGAGAGAACTCCGTCGCCATGTTCTTGGTAAATACAATGGCCAAGGAGCCGGCGCCGAAGCATCCGGGAGAGCCCGCTACAGACCAGGTCTTTCCGTTCTTGAAAGCGTTAAGCGACTTGTTGGTGAAATCGCAAAGGGTTAGAACCCAACGCTCTCCATAGGAGCTCCGAATCTCTGCAATTGCCTTCTTGAGCCACGGATACCACCCGGATGCAAAGGTAAGATCATCTTCCAGAACCAGAACTCCTTCCGAGCGCTCGTCCGTCAAACCGTTGCGAAGAGCTCGGAGATAGTTGAGGCCATGTTTGGCGTGAGCGGAGAGAGTAGAAAGAGCTGCGTTCTCGGCCTCCTCCGACGTAAGGGGCAGGATGCGATAGCGATCTGGTTGAGGACCGTATCGCGATAGGTAGCTTGCATCGACTGCGCTTACATAGAGGGTCATCGGGAGGGTGGAATGAGCTTCAAAGAAACCGGAATGTGACAAGCTCTCGAGAGTAGAATGTATATAGTCGCCCTCTCTCTTCACGGTGATCATGCTGCACGCGAAATTCATTGGCTGAATCTCCAGCCGCAGCAAATATGTAAGAGTGAACCCAATGCTGGGTGTGAAGAAGTGAGAGGCGGTGGTCGAGTTGTCGAGGTGAATGATGGCGAGGAATGCTTATCGATGGAGCCTAAGGGCGCAATCAGTGAGTCGGTAGGCTTCTCAAAGATTATGTCCATCGCAGGCGGCCCCCTTTTGTGCGCACCGGTACTTCTCTTGGGCAATGGGAACGAAGTGAGTGATCGGGGCTCTTGTGGTGCGCAGTGTGCTTTGAAATAGTATCAGATGCTTCATTTCCCGGCAAGATCTTCTCAAGATTCGGAGTGCCTGAAAGATGAGAAGTCTCTCGAGCGAAACGACCCTGAGGGCTAGATGCGCGTTAGGCAAGGAACGCGCGTTCCTGTTCATCAGTAACATGTTTCTTGGAGTGTTGCCTCAAGTCGGTGTGATCTCAGTGGACACGGGCAAAGTATATGAAGGTCTTTCTCTTGATGGCCAGTTGAGAAATCGTTCGATTTAGCCTGTATTTCTCTTGCACTGTTGCCCGTGTATGTTAGGATTTTGGTGCACACAGACACCTCGGTAGTATCCTAGGGCCCAATCGTCCACCTGTCGGGTTTCTCCGCGTCCAGCTCGGCGCGTTGGTTTAGTAACGCCGAGCGAGCGACTGAGGGAACAGGGAGAGGACATGGAGTTTCGGGCCCGCCAGGCTGATCTTCGGCGATCCTTCAAATCTTGCTCCCTTCCTCCTTTGATTTCCATTGCCCATCTCCCCGCTTGGGAAGCGATCTGCTTGAAAACCTCTGAATAGGAGAAAGCTCATATGGCGACGATGAACAAGCCGGCGGCAGGGGACACGAACTGGTACCAGCCGGTGACGGACAACTGGAATTCGATCGAGACGAACCTGATCGACAAGAGCATCGTGACGACGAAGGGCGACCT
>Ga0137409_10003501_pt1 | contig 16619 bp, 16 predicted proteins | sample CZODoug1_16funga_FD_122059 | JGI IMG/M metagenome (GOLD analysis project Ga0137409, IMG submission 122059) | Vadose zone soil fungal communities from Angelo Coast Range Reserve, California, USA - CZODoug1_16fungal (Hybrid Assembly) | ecosystem: Environmental > Terrestrial > Soil > Vadose zone... | reverse complement strand
AGTTTGGGAGGAGGAAATCTCACGCTGCCGGGGACGCTCGGACGAACACCGGTTCGAGGATCCGCATTCGCGCCGTGAAGAACTTCGGCCACAGTACGCACAAGCCCGCAGGGTACGCTCGCTATCTCGAGCAGATCGATCCAATGCTGCGCGTCCATCTCACGCACGCGCCTGCCCAGCGTTGACACGAGACGATCCCGATTTTTCACACGCCCCGCGTTCGTCCGCAGCGCATCGTCATCGGTCAGATCGTTAAGGCCAAGCGCATTGGCGCACGCGCGCCACTGTCCGTCGCTTCCAACCGCAATCACAAACGGCCTGTCAGCCGCATCGAACAACTGGTAGGGAACGAGATTCGGATGCGCGTTTCCCCACCTCTTCGCATCCGTCCCGGAAACGAGGACGTTTTGCGCAACGTTGACGAGCGCCGCTCTCGCGCTGTCGGCGAGCGAGATGTTGATCCGACGCCTTGGAGTCGGAACTGGACCGGTGGCACGCTCCAGAGCGACGCCGAGTATAGCAATCGCCGCATCTTTTCCGGCGATGACATCGGCGAGAGCGATGCCGACCTTCATCGGCGATCCATCCCTCTCACCGGTGATCGCCATCCAGCCACACTCGGCCTGCATCACGAAATCGTATCCGGGTCGCACGCTCTGCGGTCCGAACCCCGAGATGGTGCACCAGATAAGATCGCGATTCCGCTCGAGCAGCTCCTCGGGGTCGAGTCCGAGCCGTCCTAACGCGCCGGAAAGAAAGTTGTCGAGCACCACGTCGGCGCCGGTTATAAGATCCAGGACGATCGCGCGATCGCGGACATTAGAGAGGTCGGCGGCGATGCTTTTCTTGTTCCTGTTGACGGCCAGGAAGTACGCACTCTGACCATCGGCGTCGAACGGCGGTCCCCAGCCCCGCGTCTCATCCCCTTCGCCCGGTCGCTCGACTTTGATGACGTTGGCGCCCATGTCTCCGAGCATCATTGAACAAACCGGACCGGCCAGGACCCTGGTCAAATCGAGTACCTTTAGCTTCATTTTGGCAATTATGTTGGGTTACTGTCCCGTCAATGCTATATTACTGGCCTTATAGGAAGCCAAGAACTCTTATTCATGACCCGCGTAGAACGTGGATCATACCACCTTGTTTTAGTGACGAAAAATCATATACTTAGCGCCGTTCAGCCCCGTTGGGCTTAAAGCCCTGCTTCTGTGATTTCATACCCCGTCAGCCCCGCCTCTTTTGCTGACCGGAGCCCATAAATGCCCGATAGAGAAAAACCAACCGCAGTTGCTACTCTACCAGCACCTGCCTCCGCCGCCGGCACACCCGGATCACCCGCCGCGCCCGGAGCACCTGCTGCTCCCGGCACGCCCGGCGCACCTTTGGTCCCGCCCAAGCGGAGCCCGGGTCATCGCGGGGCCGATGTAAAAGATACCGTCGCCGAGATGGCGGCAAAGGCGCACGAGATCAGTCTGGAGGCGGGCAGCAAGATGGCCGCCGCAATGAAGGATGTCGTTGGCGCCGCCGCTGGTCTGACCGGACTCGTGCTCGAGAGCGCGCGCGATCTTCTCCAGTACATGGTTCGTCGCGGTCAGATGACCCAGGAGGAAGCCGACAAGCTGATGCGCGAAGTCGAAGCTTCTCACGTGAAGAGAAAACCATTCACACCGCTCGCGCACGTGGGGTCAAAGACGGCGGCTCAAAAAGCTGAGGCCTCGCATGCCGCGCACACGACGCACGCACATACGCATGCCACTCATCATGCCGCGCCGACTCGACATGTGACAGCTCCGGCGAAGCACACGGCCAAGCACGCCCCGGCTGCCAAGAAGCCGGCCGCCAAAAAGCCGACGATGAAGCCAGCGGCCAAGAAGCACACAGCCAAATCCGCGACCAAGTCCAAGCCCAAAGCTTCAGGCAAGACCGCGAAAAAAAGGTAGAAAGTGGTCATCCCGCGCGGCGATGCAGTCGCGCTCGCCCGCGCACTCATACAAATCGATTCCAGAAATCCCACCCTCGCTCCGGACTCATCGGGCGAGGGTGATTGCGCGCGTACCCTCGCATCGATTCTCGATGACTGGGGATTCTCGGTCCAATTGATGGAAAGTGTCGCCGGACGGCCCAATGTGGTCGCCCGAATCGGACATCAGGACACGCCCGCCCTCATGCTCAACGGACATCTCGACGTTGTCGGAGTCGAAGGAATGGTTCACGAGCCCTTCAGCGCGGAAGTCCGGAGAAATCGCATCTATGGTCGCGGCTCCGCCGACATGAAAGGCGGCGTCGCGGCGATGTGTGCCGCAGCCGTCAACGGAGCGCGCCCGGATTCCAGCCGCCAGATCCTCATCGCCGCTGTCGTCGACGAGGAGTACGAGAGCCTCGGCATGCGCTCGCTGCTCGCCGCGGGGATTCGCGCCGATGCCGCCATCATAACAGAGCCCACGAGGCTGGCGATTTGCCCCGCTCATCGTGGCTTCGTGTGGATCGAAGTCGTACTGACGGGAAGAGCGGCGCACGGAAGCCGGTACGACATTGGAATCGACGCTATCACCCACGCCGGTCTGCTTCTGGCGGAGCTGGAAACGTTGGAACGGACGCGCGAGTCGGGCCGCCATCACAAGCTGCTCGGTCGCGGCTCGCTCCATGCTTCGAAAATCCAGGGCGGAGTCGGAATGTCCACCTACCCTGAGACCTGCAATCTGGCAATCGAGAGGCGCACGCTTCCCGGCGAATCAACCGAGAAGGCGCTGAAGGAAATCACCGACGCGTGCGCCAGAGTCCGCTCCAAACATCCTCAGTTCGACGCGCGAGTTACATTGACTACGGCACAGCTCCCGAGCGATGTGTCCGTTGACTCGCCAGTCGTCAAGAGGCTGCGTGGCGCACTCGAGCGTGAGGAGTTGCCGGTAAGGATCGAAGGCCTTTCGGCATGGACGGACGCGGCGCTCCTGAACGCAGCCGGCATTCCTACGATTTGTTTTGGCCCGGGCGACATCGCGCTGGCCCACGCTGCCCAGGAGTTTGTGCCGGTCGAAGAAATAGAGCTCGCCACCCGGGTGCTGACGCGCGTTGTCCGCGAATGGTGTGACGAGACTGACTCGTTCGTATAGAGGAGGCTGTTCAGTGGCGCAGTGGACTCACAAGCAGTACGACATTCTCGAACGCGCAATCACCAATGGCAAGCGTATCGCCGCTTACCGGCGCGGAACGGAGTACGTCGTCCTACCCACCAGATTGCGCATGATCAGCGGCCGCGAAGCAGTCGAAGCGACACACCCAACCACCGGCGACGAGATCACACTCTATCTCGACGAGTTGGATAGCTTCGAAGTGGTGAAATGACCCGCGCGAAATCCGGCGACCTCGTAGCCATCTACGCCGACGAGTCGTGCATCGGAAACGGGCGTGAAGGCGATAATCCCGGAGGTGCTGGCGGCCTGATTGAATGGCTTCACCCCAAATCCAACAAGGTCACGCGCTGCGATTACTGGATTTCAGAGCGCGCGACCACCAACAACCGGATGGCCCTTCGGTCCGTAATCGAGGCGTTTCAGGAGATTTCCCGCCGCGGTAACTCTTATCGAGTCTTGTTCACCAGCGACTCGAAGTACATCGTCGAGGGGATGAACGAGTGGCTTCCTAACTGGAAGGCACGCGACTGGAAGAAAAAGGGCGGACCAATCATGAATCTGGAGCTTTGGCAGGAGGCAGATGAAGTCGTGTCGGATCACGAAGTTCAATGGAAATGGGTGCGCGGACACAACGGGCAGCCGCAGAATGAGTACGCGAATTTCCTGGCGACACGAGCCGCCGCGGAACAATCAAATTCCGGCGGGTTACGGGAATCTGAGTTCGACAGCTGGGTGGCGGCGCAGAAGGCGGGAACCGTCGACTTGAAGAACATGGCACCCTTCCCCGACCATCAGTCATTCCAGCCGAGCAAGCGAGCATGGACGACTTAGACCGACTCTTCCAGCGACTGGTTCACAACATCAGGAATGGACACGCCGAGTACCTGAGCGTTCCGTTCACGGTGCAGGAGCTTTACGACACGCTCGTCCCGTATCGCCATTACCGTCGCGACCTCGGCATCGAAACAAACCAGGACTACGAAGCCGCACTAACTCGGCTACTCTCTGGTGAAAAGGGTTACGTCCGCGCCGATCAGTCGATGCAGGACCGGCTGAAAAAGGAGATGGCGTCGCCGCACGCGGATGTTGGAGCCTTTCGCGACTACGCCGAGACGAGAATCTCCCTCGCACCCGACGCGCTTCAGAAACTCGGAGTCGCGATCCCGTCGCAAAACGCCGGCGGTTACTCGACCGGACAGGCGGGAAACGGCAACGGCGCTCCCGGGGACGCAAGTACGTCATTCGTCGCACCCGGAAGCTCGACGATGGACGCGGCTGTGGGATGCAAATTCTGCGGGGGTACTTTGCCTGAGGGCCGTACCGCGATTTACTGCCCCCACTGCGGACAGAACCTCGCCGCCAAGCACTGCGCGGGATGCGGAGCGGAGCTCGATCCCGTTTGGAAGTTCTGCGTCAACTGCGGTAAAAAGGCATAGAACGGCTTCTAATTGGCGCGACTGGGAAAAAGACAACTGAACAAGTCGTCAGCTTGAGCCTTGCAGGTGGCAGCTGTCAGGCTTACTGCGTCGGGACGCCACTCAAGGTAGAACCGGACCAACTGCTACCTTCGATAGGCTTTTTATCAGGCCGTATAACATTCTTCTCACCTCGATGACCTGATCCAGCAGCGACTTCGAGTCGCTGAGACTGATCGCGCGAATGTCGCGGCCCATAACGATGTGGTATTCCAGTTCTGAACTCGAGTGAACCGCGTAGCGCAGAAAGCGACAGAACTCGCGGTCGCTGGCTTGCCCTCTCCCTTCGACGATGTTTGCGGGTATCGACATCGCCGCACGAATCATCTGCGCCCGGAGAGAGCGGTGGTCAGACCTCCGGATACCTGTCGCGACGCGGTGAACGTTGAGGGCCAGCGCATGCGCCTTCCGCCAAACGTGTAGCTTGCTGAACTCGCCCATTCCTCACGATAAGATGGCGAGAGAGGGGTAACAGCATCATTTGCGCTGCTATATCATCGGGTCTTCGCCTGTGCTGTCGCACCAACGGAAGCGTCCCGACGTCGTGAGCCTGATGGCTGCCACCTGCAAGGCTCAGGCTGACGTCTTGTTCAGTTGCCTTTCCTCACTAGCAGCGGCCGAGTAGCGCGCGCCAAAGCTATATTGAGAATCACATGCAAAAGCCGTCAGAGTACCCGGGCGTCGTCTTCCTCTCAGCCGTCCGAACGCCATTCGGCACCTTCGGCGGAAAGCTCAAAGGGACCTCACCCGTCGACCTCGCCGTTCACGCCTCGAAGAGTGCGATCGAGCGCGCGGGAATTACCGCGACCGATGTCGATCAGACGATCTTCGGCAACGTCCTCTACACGACCAACGATTCCATCTACTTCGCGCGTCACGTCGCGCTCAAGTCGGGGTGTCGCCAGGAAACGTCGGCGCTCACGCTCAACCGCCTCTGCGGCTCTGGTTTTCAGGCTGTTGTAAGTGGAGCGCAGGAAATCATCCTCGGCGACGCCAAGGTTTGTCTCGTCGGGGGAGCCGAGTCGATGTCGCTGGCGCCGCACGTCATTCGCGGGATCAGATGGGGCACGCCCCTCGGCAAGGCGCCGCCGATGGAGGACGTTTTGTGGGAGGGACTCACCGATTCCTACGTCGGGCTTGGCATGGCAGAGACGGCGGAGAACCTGGCTGAGAGGTACAAGCTGGATCGGGGATGCGTGGACGAGTTCGCGCTGAGATCGCAGCAGCTCTCGAAGGCGGCCTGGGACGAAGGCGTCTTCAAGGACGAAGTCGTTCCGGTCCCGATCCCCAATCCAAAGACCGGAAAGATCGAGGAGCTGGCGATCGACGAGCACATGCGACCCGACACAACGTTGGAGAAGCTGAGCGCGCTCAAGCCCGTCTTCCGAAAGGGCGGCGTTGTGACCGCTGGAAATGCGTCCGGCATCGGTGATGGAGCCGGCGCGATGGTAATCGCCAGTGAGAAGTTTGCGCGTGAGCGCAAGCTCGAACCGCTCGGAAGACTCGTATCGTGGAGTGTTGCGGGCGTGGATCCGGCTGTGATGGGAATCGGACCGGTTCCGGCGTCGAGGGCCGCGCTGGCAAAGGCCGGATTGACGATGAACGACATGGATCTGATCGAGGTCAACGAGGCGTTCGCCGCCCAGACCTGCGCCGTCGAACGCGAATTATCGCTCCCTCGTGATCGCCTCAATGTGCACGGTGGCGCCATTGCGCTGAGTCATCCGCTCGCTGCGTCCGGGGCGAGGATCACGGCCCACCTACTGCATGCGTTGCGTGCCCAGGGAAAACGATACGGGCTCGGCACCGCGTGCATCGGTGGCGGCCAGGGAATCGCGATCGTGGTGGAATCCATTCAATAGACTGCGCTCCCCGCAGCGAACGAGGAAATCATGAAGTCACTGGTCAGAATATTGGGATTGGCGTCAGCCGCCGCATTCGCGGCTGCTTGTGCATCAGTTGGCGGCGGCACGGGTGGCACCGTCAACGGCGGTGCCGGTCCGACAACCGAACCCGCCACACCCTCGGTCATCTGGCCGGTTAAGACCCGGGAGCACGTCGACCTCTGGCTTCACGGTTTCGCGATGCTCCAGGAAGACACCACGTTCGTGCCTTTCTTCAAACGGGGATACAGCACCGACATGATCGTTCTCAAGAACAGGGCGAATGTCGTCTCGCAGCTGGATGCAAACCGCGACAAGCTTCGGGCGCGCCTAGCAGTCAACCCGCAGCTAATCAACGCCCAGTTCGTACCGCTCTCGTTCCAGACGTGGGCCGACCTTACCCAGACCGTCGACCTTTTCGTTCGCGCGGGTGGAAATCCACGTGCCGCATCATCACAACAGCAGGCCGGCGCGATCGCCTTTCTCGCTGCCTATTTCCCAACCGGACCCGATCGGGACTGGCTGCGCCTTTTTGTCCAGTCGCTCGACGACGAGAGCACCCGCTTCTACCACTCTTACTGGCTCCAGCAGGAGCGCGAGCGCAGCAACGTGCTCGATCTCGTCGACACGCTCTGGCAGCGGACTTATCGGCCGCGGATGCAGCGATTCCTCAACAACACCCAGCAGGCGCAGGGAAGCATTCTGCTTTCACTGCCGCTCGATGGCGAAGGGCGGTCGCTGACCAGCGGCAAGCAGTCGAACATGATCACAGTCACCTTCCCCGAACGACCGAATGACGCTGTCGAAGCGGTCTACGTGATCGCGCATGAGGCGGTCTCAGGGATCGCAAGCACGGCCGTGTCCGACAACATCACGCCCGAGCAGCGCCGCGCCGGACTCGGCGAGCGCTATCAGAGTGCGGCGGCGGTGCGCGCCGGAGCGCTTCTCATTCAGCGAACGTCGCCGGAGATTCTCGATGGCTACATGCGCTACTATTTGAAGTCCGTGAACCGGCCAGCGGGCACCAACGCGCAGGCAACCTTCACAGCGACTTTCGGGATCCCCGACACGATTCGTGACGCCCTGACCCGCCAGCTGGACGTCGTACTCGGGGGGATTTAAGCAGATATTAAATGGTTTATCGTCCGATCTGGCCCGCGTCTCTCTCGGTATCCCCGAAACTTCGCTCCCATCACCGAGGAGAATAGGCAGTGAGTGTAACGGGTGACGAAGGACCTGGTGACCTCGTGATCGCGGCGCGTCTGGCGCTATTTGTTCTACACTCCACTATCCGAGAGTCTGAAAAGTCGCCCCAACCCGAGACTCAGTACTTTACCGAGGAGGGGATCAATTCAGCCGACCAAATTGTGAGCCACCTTGCCAGGCTCCCGACTCCGGTGAGATGCCGGCTTGAGCTGCGTCGTGGCGAATTGCACTTAAGCGTGAAGCCCGGAGCGGCCTTTCCCGCCCATCCAAGTAGCTTACTCGGTTTTCTCGCCAGCCGCCGCCCGCCACTTCGCGGTGATTCTCAAATAGTGTGTCGCGCCAACGGCCGCTTATTCGTAGTCCCCTTGGCAGCTTTTCGCGAGTGGGAGCGCTCTTACCAAATTGAAGGCAACTTTAGTGCGGCCGCTGATTTCGCGGATTCTGACTACGCGAGAGGCCAGGGTTTTACACGACAGGAAATCGCCGGCGCTGAGGCGGTCGTAGTGTTTGGAGGTGGCGAGCCCATATTCTCCTTCTCGTTTCGCGTTCCAAGGATCAACAAGAAGGGTAATGCAGCGAAACCCAACTCGTAGTTCACGAGAACTGCGTGTGCCACAACAGGATGACTAACGGACACAACTCAGCCTAACAGGTCTAGGTTAAGCAGATATAATTCTGCATGCCCGATGAGAAGCCTCCACTGCCCGCGCCCGTTCCCGGCCGGCAGACACTGTTGGATCGACAGGCGCTCGAGCGCGTGCTCGCGCGGGCGGCGGAGCTTCAGGGCGCGAGCGCGCTTCCGGATTCCAGCGATCTGATCAGCGAGAGTCAGCTCCTCGACATCGGAAACGAAGTCGGGCTGAATCCGTCGACCATCAACCAGGCGCTCGCCGAGGAAAGAACGCGGATCAACGTCCCCGAAGAGCGCGGTCTTGTCGCGCAGATTTCGGGGGCTGGATTCGCGACCGCCACGAGGACGGTTCCCGGAACTCCGCGTGACGTTCTTGCGACGATCGACGCCTGGATGCTTCGCGATGAGTGTCTTCAGGTGCAACGCCGTTTCGCCGATCGAATCACCTGGGAGCCCCAGCGGGGACTTTTCGGCAAGCTCAGACGCACCGTCAACGTCAGTGGCCGCGGCTACTATTTGATGGATGCGGGCCAGGTGTCCGCGACGGTGATGCCGGTCGATTCCACCCGCGTCGTCGTCAGGCTCGACGCCGACATTCACGCCAGCAGAGCGCGTCGTGTTGGAATCGGCGGGCTTCTCGCGACGATGGGAGCCGCCGCGAGCGGAATCCTCGGACTCGGGCTCATCGTCGCCCACATTCCCCTCTTCATCGCCGCCGGCTCCGCCGTGCTCCCATTTGCCGGCGGCACCTTCGCCGCGTACAGGGTCGCGCGGACACATCGCGGTGTTCTCTCCAGCGTGCAGCTCGCGCTGGAGCAGATCCTCGATCGGCTCGAGCACGGCGAGTTCGAAAGGCCCGGCGGGCTGCTGGGTGTGATCTCTTCGCGAGGGCGGTTACCGAGAGGATAGATTAGAGCGTAATCGCTCCAGAGGTTGACCGCTCGATGAAGAAAATCACGAAGGTCGGCGTGCTTGGCGGAGGCTTGATGGGAAGCGGGATCGCCCAGGTCTCGGCTGCGGCAGGATTTCCCACGATTGTCCGCGAAGTCTCCGACGCCTTGTCCGCTAAATCGCGGCAGTCCATCGAGAAATCCCTCGCCAAGGGCATCGAGCGGGGTAAAGTCAGCGAAGCGGAGCGTGACAAGACGCTCGGCAATCTTAGGTTCGTCACCGACCTCAAGGAGCTGGCGGACTCTGATCTCTTCATCGAGGCCGTGGTCGAGGATCTCGAGGTCAAGAACAGCCTCTGGTCCCAGCTCGATAAGATCGCGCGACCCGATGCGATATTCGCCTCGAATACCTCGAGCCTGACGATCATCGCCATGGCCGCCGCGAGCGGGCGGCCCGATCGAATGCTCGGCATCCACTTCTTCAATCCGGTGCCGCTGATGAAGCTGGTGGAGGTCGTCCGCACGATCACGACCAGCGAGGAAACGGAACAACGCTCTCTGGATTTCGTGCGAGCCCTTGGAAAGGAGCCGATCCGGGCGAAAGACAGCTCCGGATTTGTCGTGAATCTGCTGCTGATTCCGTACATGATCGATGCGATCAAAGCCCTTGAATCGAACGTCGCGTCGGTCGAAGACATCGACAAGGGAATGCAGCTGGGCGCTGGCCACCCGATGGGACCGTTCACCCTCCTCGATTTTGTGGGCCTGGATACCGTTCATAAAATCGCCGAGATCATGTTCACGGAGTATCGGGAGAGCAGGTACGCTCCGCCGCCTTTGCTCAAGCGAATGGTGCTGGCCGGCATGCTCGGCAGGAAATCCGGGAAGGGATTCTACGATTACTCGTCGTCGCCTCCGCGACCGAGTAGCCTGGGATTGTGAGTTTACCGGGATTCCGCGGTTATTTTCGCGAGGACGAGCTTGCGCGCGCTGTTTATTCCGAGGCGGCGGGCATCGGACGCGCGATCCCATCCGCCGTTGCTGTTCCCGTTGACGCGGAAGATGTAGTCGTCCTCGTGAAGTGGGCGGCGGAGTCGGGGACAACCCTCATCCCGCGCGGATCAGGAAGCAGCATGTCGGGCGGAGCCATTGGAGGGGGAGTCGTCGTCGATCTTTCGCGCATCAATCACCTTGGTCGAATCGATGAGAGGGACCGGAACGTTTGGGCGGAGCCGGGTGTGATCTGGTCGACTCTCGATGTGGCCGCGAGGAGAAAGGGCTTGCGATTTCCCGTCGATCCATCGAGCGGGCAATTCTGCACCTTGGGCGGAATGGTGGCCACCAACGCATCGGGTGCTCACACCCTCCGCTACGGCGCGACCCGCGCCTGGGTGAACGCACTCGACTGCGTCTTCGCCGATGGAGATCGCGCCATGATCACCCGGGGCGAACCGGCACCGAAGAGAATCGAAGCAATCAATCGCTTCATGCGCGAAGTCCACGGCGAGATCGTGGCGAGCGACAAGCGGCGACCCATCATGCATTTGGGGGTCCGCAAGGAATCGTCGGGATACGCGATTCACGATTACTCGACGAAAGCCGACCTGGTGGATCTTCTCGTCGGGAGCGAAGGAACGCTGGCGATCATTGTCGGGATTCAGCTCGCACTTTCTCCGGTTCCCGCGGCCACGAGCAGCGTACTCGGATCCTTTCCGTCGCTCGAAACGGCGACGGCGGCGGCAACCAAAGCGGTTGAAGCGGGAGCGAGCGCCTGCGAGCTGCTCGACAGAACCTTTCTGGCGTATGCCGCTTCCGGGAGGAGCGGCGACGAGAAGTTCCGACAAAGGATGGAGGGATCGGCGGCGATCCTGCTGGCGGAAGTCGAAGCCGACAGTGCGGACGCAGCGGCAGCGGGAGCGCAGAAACTCGCGAAGGCCTTCAGCGATTCCGGAGCCAGGGATGTCGACGTTGCGCTGACACCAGAAGCGGAACACGATCTCTGGGAGCTGCGGCACGCGGCGAGCCCGATCCTCTCCGCACTCGAGAATTCGGCGTCAATGCAATTCATCGAGGACGGTGCGGTTCCGCTGCCGAAGCTTCCGGACTACGTCCAGGGAGTGAGGAAGGCGCTCGCCGAACGCGAAGTGAGCGGAGTGATCTTCGGTCATGCCGGCGACGCCCATGTGCACGTGAATCCATTGATCGATGTCAGGCAGCCGGACTGGCGCGACAAGGTCTCGGGCCTGCTCGACGATGTTGTCAAACTCACGGCGCGCCTCGGTGGCACGCTTACAGGAGAGCACGGTGACGGACGAATCAGGACTCCGCTGCTCGATCGCGTCTGGCACAAGGACGCGATTCGCGCCTTTGCGCTCGTCAAGAAAGCCTTCGATCCGGCGAACATCTTCAACGCGGGAGTGAAGGTCCCGCTCCCGAATCAGAAGGCGATCACAGACATCAAGTACGATCCGTTACTCGCTCCACTACCCGAACGGGCAAGAGCGGCGCTCGATGACATGGTAAGAGATCGAGCGTACGATCGGTTCCGGCTGTCGCTGATCGGCGGATCGTCTTAGCTTTCTGCCGCTTCTCCGCGCGAGGTTCCAGCCGCGAAACGTTGCAGCAATGAACGGTCTTGCGGTTGTCAGCGCGCAGCGGGTGGCCGCAAGCGGGCAGCGGGGAGCAGGCAGTGTGCAGTTGTAGTTTCCCATTCCAAACCCACCGAAAAGCCTTGTACTATACAGAGCCCATAGTAACCCTCCTCGCCCGGCCGGTCTTTCTCGAGCCCGACCACCTGAACGTCCGCTGGCTCGGAGAGAGCACCGATGGCGAGAGGCTGGCGGAGTTTGCCGGCCGTCTCTGCTATATGAGCCAAAAGAATCCGGCCAACCGGGCGACGCGCGAGTACCTCGAGAACATCAAGAAGCAGGGACACGGAAGCGTTCTCGAGCACGCGAACTATTCCCTCCTGCTCGAGGGCGTGAGTCGCTCACTTACCCACGAGCTCGTCAGGCATCGCGCCGGCTTTGCTTATAGCCAGCTCAGTCAGCGCTACGTCGACGAGTCGGAGGCCAATTTCGTCGTCCCTCCGGCGGTCGTCGGGGACGACGCGCTCGAAAATGAATGGCGGGCCCAGGTCGAGGCGGCGCAGAAAAGCTACGTTCGACTCGTCGAACACCTGATGGAGCGCTATGGGTGGGTCGCGGACAAGGTTCACCGCCGGAAAATGTCGAGAGAGGCGGCGAGAGGAGTTCTTCCCAACTCCACCGAGACGAAAATCGTGGTGACCGCGAACGCGCGAGCCTGGAGAACGATGCTGGAGCTTCGCGCGAGCGAAGGAGCCGAGCTGGAGATCCGCCGCTGCGCCATCGCCATGCTCAAACTTCTCTCGAAAGAGACTCCGGCCTTCTTCTCGGACTTCGAGCTCTATCAGGCGGAAGATCGGAGAGAGGCGGCGCGGATCATTTACCACAAAGTCTGAGCAAAAAGAAAAAGGGCAACTGAAGACTACCGGCCTGGGTTTGCCGGCGTGCCGGCTTTTGGCTGCGGGCTTGATACGATGCCCGAGAAAGTCTGCGACGCCCGGGGAATGAAATTCCTGGAACCGTGGAAAAAAGTCGGCCGGGTTAAAAAAATCCCGAAGCGTCCAAAAAAACTTTTTTTGCGAAAAGTTTTTCTTTTCCAAAACGCGGAATAATTATTGCGCCATGTGGTTCGCGTTTATATACTCGTGATCAATGATTCGATCGTGTGAGTTCTTGTAGGTGTCGATGACCCTTATCGGACTCGCCTACAATCAAAAACCCGAGCCAACAGAGCTCACCAGCCCGGCATCAGAGGGCGGCCGTCAGGAAGACGGGGAGCTTCCGCGCCCCGAAGAAGAGCCTCCCAGTAGAATCTCCGACCTCTCCATAGCGGAGCTAATCGCCCGCGACGAGTTCGCCGAGTGGGATAGCCCGGCCACGATCGCCGCGGTTGAATCTGCTCTCTCCCACCTCGGAAAAGTCGTTCGCCTCGAGGCGAACGAAGATTTTCCGGAGAGGCTCCGGCAGGCGAGACCAGACATCGTCTTCAACATCGCCGAAGGATTTCACGGGGTGAACCGCGAAGCCCACGTTCCCGCGATTTGCGAGTTTTACGGAATTCCGTACTCCGGAAGCGACCCCTTCACGCTCACGCTCTGCCTCGACAAAGCGAGAGCGAAGGAGACCCTCGCCTTTCACGGGATCCCGACGCCGAAGTTCCTTCTCGTCGAGAAGCTCGCCGACCTCTATCGGGTGGCCGAGAAGCTGACGCTGCCGCTTTTTGTGAAGCCGGTCCACGAAGGTTCCTCGAAGGGAATCACCGACAGCAACCTTTGCCGGGACCGCGACCAGCTTTTCCGGCAGACCGAGTTCCTGCTGGAGAACTATCGGCAGCCGGTTCTCGTCGAGGAATTTCTGCCGGGCAAGGAGTTCACCTGCGCGGTCCTCGGCAATGGCGCCGAAGCGACGGTACTGCCCCTGGTCGCGATGAATTTCGAGTCGCTGCCCGAGGGCGCGCTTCCGATTTACAGCTTCGATGCGAAGTTCGTCTGGGATCGTCCCGAGAATCCGCTCGACATTTTCCAGTGTCCGGCGCGTATCACGAGAGAGCTTCAGGCGTCTATTGAGCGCGTAACGCTCGACGCGTTCCGCGTGCTTGGTTGCAGAGACTGGGCAAGAATCGATGTCCGCCTCGATGCCGACGGAAAGCCGAACGTGCTGGAAGTGAATCCGCTGCCGGGAATTCTTCCCGATCCAGCGGATAATTCGTGTCTGCCGAAAGCCGCGCGAGCGGCGGGGATCGGCTATGAAGAGCTCATTCAGAATTGCCTGAAATACGCTGCCGCGCGTCAGGGAGTGGATCTCCACCGCTCTCTCTCGCGTGCCGGCGGAGCTCACGACGCGCCAGCGCTCGCCGCCAGCGGATCGGCGTGACCGATACCACGCGGAGGAACACGCGATGAAAATAGCCTTGTTGTTCGATGGCCTTTCTGCCCTCGGGAAAACTCCCGAGGTCCAGCTGCTCGACTCGATCGAAGCGGTGGAGAGTGCGCTGCTCGATTGGGCCACCGAGGTCGTGCGCGTGCCCGTGAGCAACGACGGCCGCTGGGTCGAGCGTGTTCGAAAGGGAAAATTCGATTTGATCTTCAATCTCGTCGAAGGCATCGACGGAGAGGCTGTGTACGAGCCGATGGTCATTTCGGCCCTCGAGCTCCTTGGAATTCCTTTCACTGGCAGCTCCAGCTGGACGACCGGACTGACTCTGAGGAAGAACGTCGTCAACGGAGTGCTCGATCGTGCCGGACTCCCGGTCCCGCGCTGGGCTCACGTGCGCCGCGGTGAAGAAATCGCGAGCGTCGGTTTCCCGGCGATCTGCAAGCCGGTCGCCGAGGATGCCTCGGTCGGTATCGAGCAGCGCTCCGTTGTCAGAAGCATGCGCGCCCTCTCGGCCAGGGTCGAGGCGATGTTCGAGGGTTGGGACGAAGTGTTGGTCCAACGCTTTATCCCCGGTCGCGAGGTGAACGTCGGCATCCTCGGCGACGAGGTCATGCCGATCGCGGAAATCGATTTCGCCCAGATGCCGAGGGGGATGTGGCATATCGTCTCTTATCGATCCAAGTGGGAAACCGGGAGCGATGAGGATCTCGGCGCGAAGCCGAATTGTCCCGCCGATCTTTCCGACGACCTTGCCAGCGAGCTCATCGCCATCGCCCGCACCGCCTGGAGCGTGGTTGGTGGAGAGGGATACGGGCGCTGCGATTTCCGCATCGATCAATCGGGCCGCCCCTGGCTGCTCGAGGTGAACGCGAATCCAGACATCTCGCCGAGCGCCGGACTCGCGCGCATGGCTGGCGTCGCGACTATCGGCTACTCCGACCTGATCCGAAGGATCTGCGACCACGCGCTCGCAAAGCGTGGAGAGAACTACACGGAGCGGTGGGTGAAGACACTCAGGCTGTCCGGCCTGGGTGGCAATGAAGTTCCGGTCATCTACAACGCCCCTCACGGGGCCGGAGTGGTGCACGCATGAGCGATTGGCAACAGATCATCAAGGATCAGAGCATCGCGAGTCTCGAGAAGCTGGCGGACAAGTTCGGCCACGACGTCATCGACGTCGAAGCGCTGAAGCCGGCTTTCGACAACTTCCAGATGCGAATCACTCCCGCCGCTCTCGAGCAGATCAAGGAAGTGGGCGATCCGATGTGGAATCAATACGTGCCGACGGTCGAGGAGCTCGACGTGGTCGACGGCGTCATTGATTCACTCGATGAGGACGGCGACTCACCGGTGCCGAACATCACGCACCGGTATCCGGACCGCGCGTTGTTCCTCGTCAGTCCGATATGCGCTACCTATTGCCGATTCTGCACCCGGCGTCGCAAGGTCGGCGATCCGGAGAAGATCCCGCTCAATCAGTACGATTCGGCGTTCCAGTATCTCCGCGAGCACACCGAAATCCGCGACGTCATCATGAGCGGTGGCGATCCGATGATGCTGAGCGATCGGAGACTGGAGTACCTCTTCCAGCAGCTTCGGGCGATCCCGCACATCGAGATCATCCGGATCGGTAGTCGCATTACTTCGCATCTGCCCGAACGGATCACACCGGAGTTCTGCGAGATGGTGCAGAAGTACCATCCCATCTTCATGAACACACACTTCAATCACCCGAGCGAGCTGACGCCGGCTGCGGTCGCCTCGTTGGATCGGCTGTCGAGAGCCGGAGTCTCGCTCGGCTGCCAGACGGTACTGCTCAAGGGCGTCAACGACGACCCCAAGGTGATGATGAAGCTGATGCACGAGCTGCTGAAGGCGCGGGTGCGCCCCTACTACCTATATATGGCGGACCAGGTGGCGGGTGGAGAGCATTTCCGCACGACAGTGCAAAAGGGTCTCGAGATCATGCAGGCGCTGCGCGGGTGGACTTCGGGTCTGGCGGTGCCGCAATTCGTGATCGACTCCCCCGGTGGCGGCGGAAAAGTGCCGCTCCTGCCGGAGTACCTTGAATCCATGAACGACGACGAAGTGGTTTTCCGGAACTACGAGGGCAAGCGCTTCGTTTACAAGCAACCACGCGCGGTGCCTGCCGCACCGGCCGAGCTCGAGCCGGCAGCCGAAGTCGGCGTGGTGCCGATCAGCAGGAAGAAAACCGCGACGCCGCGGCGAACCAAGCGTCGGCGCGCGGCGGGCGAATAGGCCCACCCGGTGAAAAGGCCGCCTCGCTCCTTCGAGGCGGCCTTTTTGTTTGTCTCGCATTTCTGAGACTCTTGCCGGTCAGTCGGGCGAGGGCATCCTCTCCGCCGCTACGCTCGCTTGGTCGGAGCCCCTAACAGCGCTCCTTCGCTCCGCTCAGTCGCGGGTCTCCTCCTCGCGCTCGCT
>Ga0137409_10003498_pt1 | contig 16628 bp, 11 predicted proteins | sample CZODoug1_16funga_FD_122059 | JGI IMG/M metagenome (GOLD analysis project Ga0137409, IMG submission 122059) | Vadose zone soil fungal communities from Angelo Coast Range Reserve, California, USA - CZODoug1_16fungal (Hybrid Assembly) | ecosystem: Environmental > Terrestrial > Soil > Vadose zone... | reverse complement strand
CCATACGGCGTCCTGTTGTCCGGCGGCCTCGATTCGTCGCTGGTCGCCGCCTGCGTGGCCCGGTTCGCCAAGCGTCGCGTGGAGTCGAACGATCGTGAGGAAGCGTGGTGGCCGCGTCTGCATTCCTTCGCGATCGGCCTGGAAGGCTCGCCCGACCTGGCGGCGGCGCGTGTGGTCGCCGGCGCGTTGGGCACCAGTCATCACGAGTTCAAGTTCACCGTGCAGGAAGGCCTGGACGCGCTGCCCGACGTGATCCGTCACATCGAGACCTACGACGTCACGTCGATCCGCGCCTCGACGCCGATGTACCTGATGGCCCGGCGAATCAAGGCGATGGGCGTGAAGATGGTGCTCTCGGGAGAGGGGTCCGACGAGATCTTCGGCGGGTATCTGTACTTTCACAAGGCGCCATCCGCGCGGGCCTTTCACGACGAAACCGTGCGGAAGATCGACGCGCTGCATCTCTATGATTGCAACCGTGCCAACAAGGCGATGGCGGCGTGGGGAGTGGAAGCACGCGTGCCGTTCCTCGACCTGGAATTCCTGGACGTCGCGATGTCGATGGACGCCGAGCACAAGCGGACCCGCCCGGGCAGGATCGAGAAGGCGGTCTTGCGCGAAGCCTTCGTCGGCGCGCTCCCCGACAGCATCCTGTGGCGGCAGAAGGAACAGTTCAGCGACGGCGTGGGCTACGGCTGGATCGATTCGCTGAAGCGGCATGCGGACAGCACGATCAGCGATGCCGAGCTGGCGCGGGCCACGACGCGGTATGTGACCAATCCGCCGCAGACGAAAGAAGCACTGCTGTATCGTCGGATTTTCGCGCGAGCGTTTCCGGACGCCTGCTGCGCCCTGACCGTGCCGGGTGGACCGTCGATCGCCTGTTCGTCGCCGGCGGCGATCGCCTGGGATCCCGCGTTCGCCAAGGCCGCCGATCCATCCGGGCGCGCGGTGGCGGGCGTCCATCGCGCGACCCAACCACGGGTCCGGCTGTCATGATTTCTCTCGCCGAGGCTCCCCGAACGACTGACGCGCTCCGGGCATTCCGCTCGACGATCCGCGCCTTCGTCCAGACCGAATTCGTCCCTCACCAGGACCGCTGGCGCGAGCAGCGATTCCCGGACCCGGACGCCTGGACGAAAGCCGGCGCCGTGGGGATGCTGCTCAGCGATGTTCCAGCGGAATACGGTGGCGGCGGAGGCACCTTCGTCCACGAAACCGTCGTCGTGGAGGAGCTCACGCGCGCGGGGGTGTCCCTCCATTCCTTCATTCACGACAGTGTTGCGCACTACATCCTCGCGTACGGCAGCGAAGCGCAAAAGCGCAATTGGCTGCCCCGCATGGCGCGCGGCGAGTTGCTGGGCGCGATCGCGATGAGCGAGCCTGCCGCCGGCTCGGACCTGCAGGGCATAAAAACGATCGCGCGCCGCGACGGCGACCACTACGTCATCAATGGCTCCAAGACGTTCATCACGAACGGCTGGCACGCCACACTCGTCTGCCTCGCTGTGAAAACTGATCCGAAAGCGACGGGACCGAAGGCTATTTCGCTCATCATGGTTGAAACACGAGATCTTCCCGGCTACCGCGTCGGCCGCCCGCTCGAGAAAGTCGGCATGCACGCGCAGGACGTCTGCGAACTGTTCTTTGAGGATGTGCGAGTGCCTGCGGCAAACCTCCTGGGTTCCGCCGAGGGCCGGGGCGGTTTCCAGATCATGGAGACGATGAGTTATGAGCGGCTGGCGATTGGCGTGGCTGCCGTCGCAACCGCCGAGCGAGCCGTCGCCGTCACCACCAAGTACGTGAAGGAGCGCAAGGCGTTCGGCAACTCGTTGATCGACTTTCAGAATACGCGCTTCACGCTGGCCGAGTGCAAAACCGAGGCGCACATCGCCCGGGTCTTCCTCGAGCGTTGCATCGAACGCTTCATCGCCGGCCAGCTCGACGCCTTCACGACCGCCATGGCCAAGTATTGGCTCACCGACTGCGAGTGCCGCATCGTCGATCAATGCCTGCAGTTCCACGGCGGGTACGGGTACCTGGCGGATTGCCCGATCGCCCAGATGTGGACCGACAGCCGCGTGCACCGGATCTACGCCGGCAGCAACGAAATCTTGAAGGAGATGATCGCCTCATCGCTATGAATAGAGACCAGCATCGCGCGCTCGTGGTCGAGTACAATGACTCGGCCTCGCCATACCCGGCCGACAAGACGATCGTCGCGCTGTTTGAGGAACAGGTCGCGCGCACGCCGAATGACGAAGCCATCCGGTTCGGCGCGGAGTCATTGACCTATCGCGAGCTCAACGACCGCGCCAACCAGTTGGCGGCGCATCTCGGCACCTTGGGCGTCGGCCCTGATCACCTCGTCGGACTTTGTATGGATCACTCGATCGAGGTGGTGTACGCCATACTCGGCGTCCTCAAGGCCGGCGCGGCCTACGTGCCCGTCGATCCTGCGTCCCCGAGCGAGCGCGTCGCCTTCATGGTGCGGGACATGGCGTCTGGACGTGTGGGGACCTTGCCGCCGGTATTGCTGACGCAGTCACACTTGGCCGACAGCCTGCCAGGCGGCGCGGCACGCGTGGTGACGCTCGATGCCGAGGGCACCACGATTGCGGCCTACCGGGACCGGGTCGCGAATTCGCTGCCCCCGGTCTCGCCCAACAGCCTCGCCTACGTCATCTACACCTCCGGCTCCACCGGCACGCCGAAGGGCGTGATGATCGAGCACCGCAGCCTCGTCAATTACATCTGGTGGGCAAGGGACCAGTATAGTCGGGGCGAACGCCTGGTCTGGCCGCTGTTCTCTTCGCTGGCGTTTGATCTCACGGTGACGTCGATATTCACACCGCTCATTTCCGGTGGCCGCATCGTCGTCGTTCGCGAAGATCCCGGGATGCCGGGCATGGCGATCTTCAAGGTCATCGAGGACGGCGGGGTAGACATCGTCAAGCTTACGCCCGCGCACCTCGCGATGGTCAAGGACATGAACTTGCGCGCCACCAGGATTCGCAAGCTCATCGTGGGCGGCGAGGATTTCAAAACTGAGCTGGCGCGCCAGATCACCCAGAACTTCGGCCGCCCGGTAGACATCTACAACGAGTATGGCCCGACCGAGGCCACGGTCGGTTGCATGATTCACCGCTACGACCTGGAGCAGGATCGTGCGCTTTCCGTGCCGATCGGAATTCCCGCGGCGAATGCCGGTGTGTACATCCTCGACGAACAGCTCCGTCCCGTGCCCACCGGGGTCATCGGTGAGATGTACCTCGCGGGGGACGGACTGGCTCGGGGCTACCTCAACCGCACAGACCTCACCGAGCAGAAATTCCTGACCACGAAAGATCCGAGACACAATGGCTCGGGTGCACCGCTGCGCTTGTACCGGAGCGGAGACATCGCGCGCTGGAGCACCGATGGCCGCATGGAGTTCCTGGGGCGCGCCGATCATCAGGTGAAAGTCGCCGGGGCGCGCATCGAGCTGGGCGAGATCGAGGCCCGCCTCCTACAACACGACGGCGTGCGCGAGTGCGTGGTGGATCTCGTCGATCCCGTCGCCCTGCGCGCGGCGAAACGGCTGACACACTGCACGCGGTGTGGTCTCGCGTCGAACGTACCGGGGACGAGCTACGACGCGGCGGGCGTGTGCAACGTCTGCCGCGGTTTTGACGAGTATGGCGACAAGGCGCAGGCGTATTTCAAAGCCCCGGACGCGCTCACGGCGCTCGTCGCGGAGATGAAGGCCAGGCGAACAGGGGACTACGACTGTTTGGTGTTATTGAGCGGCGGCAAGGACAGCACGTACATGCTGTACCAGCTCTGCGACCTTGGGCTGACGCCGCTGGTCTTCACCCTGGACAACGGCTTCATCTCGGACGAGGCCAAGACCAACATCCGTCGGGTCGTGGACGCGCTGGGCCTCGAGCTCGTCATGGGTGGTACGCCACACATGAACGAGATCTTTGTCGACAGTCTCAAGCGCTTCGCCAACGTCTGCAATGGCTGCTTCAAGACGATCTACACGTTGGCCACGAACCTCGCCTCCGAGAAAGGCATCCGCTACATCGTGACGGGACTGTCGCGTGGACAATTCTTCGAGACGCGCCTCACCGAAGAGGTTTTCCAGCGCGAGGATTTCGACGTCGCCAAGCTGGACGACCTCGTGCTCGAGGCGCGCAAAGCCTACCACCGGCGGGAGGATGCGGTCTCGTGTCATCTCGAGGTCGACATCTTCCGCGACGATGGTGTGTTCCGCGACATTCAGTTCGTCGACTTCTACCGGTATTGGAGCGTGCCGCTCGCGGAGATGCACGCGTATTTGAAGCAGCGCACACCGTGGATCCGCCCCTCGGATACCGGCCGTTCGACGAACTGCCTCATCAACGATGTCGGCATCTACGTTCACAAGAAGCAGCGTGGATATCACAATTACGCGCTGCCGTATAGCTGGGACGTGCGCCTCGGGCAGAAGACCCGCGATGAAGCCATGGAGGAGCTCGAGGACGAGCTCGATGAAGCGCGGGTTCAGGAGATCATGCGTCAGATCGGGTATTCCGAGCCGACGCAAACGACCGAGACCAGCATCAGACGCGTGGCGGCCTACTATGTGAGCGAAAAGACGCTGACCGTCGCGGAGCTCCGCGCGCATCTCGCCACGTGGCTACCGGAGTACATGCTTCCCACCTATTTCGTCCGGCTCGACAGGTTGCCGCTGACGCCGAACGGCAAGGTCGATCGCCAGGCCCTGCCGACGTTCTGTTACGAGAACGTCCAGGCAGGCCACGAGGTCGCCGGACCGCGCACGGAGACCGAGAAGGCACTCGCCGCCATTTGGCGCGAATTGCTGGTCGTGGAGGAGATCGGCATCAACGACGATTTCTTCGACCTGGGCGGTCAGTCCCTGGTGGCGATCAAGGCCTTGTCGCGTATCCGGGATACGTTCGAGCTGGATCTGCCGCTCCGCAATCTGTTCGAGCACCCGACGATCGCCGGGCTGGCCGAGGTCATCGATAAGCTCGCCTGGGTGGGGCAGTCGCAAGCGTCGACCCCCGACGCTGCCGGGCGGGAGGAGTTTGCCTTGTGATCGTGCCGGCCTTGCTTCAGGAGCTGCGGAGCCGCGACATCCGAGTCTGGGCGGACGGCGACCAGCTGCGCTGCACGGCGCCCACCGGGGTACTGACGCCCGAGCTGCGCGAGCAACTGCGCGAGCGGAAAACCGATATCGTGGAGTTTCTTCGCTCCGCCGAGTCGCTCGCCCAGCAACAGCGAGGGATCGTGCCGCTGCAGCCTCGCGGCACGCGTGCGCCCGTTTTTGGCGTGCCTGGACACAATGGCGACGTCTTCTGCTACCGGTTCCTGGCACAGCAGCTGGGTGACGATCAGCCGTTCTTCGGGCTGCAGCCTCCGGGTGCCGACGGTCGAGGCGAGCTGCTCACGCGCGTGGAGGATCTGGCCGCCTACTTCGCCGCGCAGATTCGTGCCTTCCGGCCCAACGATGCATATGTCATTACCGGCTACTGCGCCGGTGGCACGATCGCATTCGAGCTGGCACGACAACTCCTGCAGCGAGGCGCGACCATTCGTTTCGTCGGGCTGTTCACGAGCCCGTATTCAACTGCGTTCCTTAGGCTGCCGCAGCTCAGCCAGCGCCTCGCGATTTACGCGGACCGAGTGCGTACGCACGCGCGTACCATCGCGTCACTCTCAAATAGGGAGCGCCGGCTCTACATCCGGGAAAGACTGCGCGATCACAAGGCGCGCCGCGACGCCCAATCGCAAACGCCACCCGATCCGGTGCAGGTTCAGCGGGCGAAGGTTGAGGCCGCCACGGTCGCCGCGATCCGTCGCTACACACCTCGCTATTTCGACGGCCGCCTAAGTCTATTTCTGCCCAACAAAGAATGGCTACGCGCGCGCAGCCCGATGCTGCGTTGGCAAGACGTGGCGCGCGAGACGGAGCGATATGTCGGGCCGGACGGCTGTGACGGTGACGAGATGCTCCTCGAAGCTCACGTCGCTCGCATCGCCGACCTTTTCCGGGCCTGTCGCGATTCCTAGGTAGGCACCCCAGCTGGCGATCTTGTCGTTCCCCGAATCCCGACGGCCTCCCTGGGCGGTGGCGAGCGCGGCCGGCTCGTGAAGGCGGACGCAACGGCCTGGGCCACGATGGCCGCGCCGGCGGGCGTGTAATGGTCGTGATCGTAAAAATGGCGAAAGCGCTGATTCAGCAGCGGTAGCACGTCGAGGTGCGGGACGCCGAGCGCGTCAGCGACCGTGGCAGCTCGCGCTTGCACGAGCGCCAGCAATCGATTGACGGTCTCCAGATCGTAATACACGGTGACCGCTTCCTTCCAGGGCCTGCCAACCCCGCCGTGCCAGAACTTCGCCGCCTCTTCGGCCGTGTAGGGACCCTCGAGCCATGGCTGAAGCACAACAAGCACATGATCGGCATGCGCCTTCGCGCGGCTGATGACGCGACGGAAATGCGATTCGAAATGGTTCAACACGACGGTGGGGTCGGGCATCGCCGTAAGGACCTCTGTTGCTTGCGCGCGCATGCGCCGCGCGGCCACGTACCACGCTCCGGCACGGTCTTTCACCTCGGTATGGCGAAACCACGTCCGGCGTAGCCGGCGCGCGAGCTCCACGAGAGCCCAGACGCCCGGTCTCCAGCCGAAGCGCTGCTGCGGGTGATGGGAGAACAGGCGCTCTTCCGGCACCGCTGCGGACGGACGCGACGGCGGAGCGCCCTCCTCGAGCCAGTGATACACATCGCTGGCCCCGACCATCACGATGATCCCATCGAGATGGCGATACTGGGGGAGCACGCGCTCGAGAATGAGATCCAGATCCGCCGACCCGACACCCGAGTGGCCGATGTTGCCCACATGCACTCGCCGAGCGCCAAGCGTATGCAAGCGCTCGGGTGCATTGAGCAATTGTTCGAGAACGCCGGGCCAGCTCCGGGGTTGGTCCAGAGCGAAGCACTCGACCGCGCTCCCGCCAACCGCTAGCACGCGATAGAGTCCCTGCTCCCCACTGGCTACCTCACCGCCGCGCTCCCCGTCTCCATTCATGTGGAATCGTACGCGCCGCTCGAGTGTGGGAAAGGCCTCGGGGTCCGGGCGAATCTCGATCCGCGCCCGCGGTGGCCAGACGTGATAGCGGGATCGTCTGCGAATCCACCAGCGGCATGATACTTCAGCGACGAGGAGGAGAGCCGGTGCCGCGAGCGCCACGGCGAGGATCCAGAATGTCACGCGCGGCTCTGCGCTCGCAACAGAGGAAGCCGGGCCCGCAGGTCGATATAGCGATCGTTCCGGTACACGAAGAACACCCACATCAGCCCAAACAACACCACGACGGCGACTCCAGCTGCTGCCAGGCCAGCCAGGTTTCGGACCTCAAGGCCAAGCTTGAACCACAGGAGCAACCCGAGCGTCGGGAGCGCGCCGAGCAGCGCCCGTGGAAAGACGTATCGCAGGTACTCTCCCACCGGCGCCTCGAGCTCACGACACGCCTGGACCAATACGAGCGCGGCAAACAGCACGTTGGGAATGGCGGTTCCGAGGGCGACACCGGCAATCCCGAACGGACGCACCAACAACATGCTCAGGACGAGGTTCACGGCACCGGCGACGAGAAATCCGATTGTCGGAAGCCGCGGCTTGCCGAGTCCCATCAGAATCGGAAGCGCCACTCCGCGTATGGGCAGGAAGACCAGGTACGACACCATCAGGATCTGCAGGACCTGGCCCGCCGATCGCTCGAACTGCGGACCGACCCACCAGGCGATAAAGCGCGGTCCCAAAACCAGGAGGAACAGCCCAACGATCATCGTGATGGAGAACGCGATCTTGGACCACTTGAGGAAGATTTCTCGCAATTCCGGGATCTTCCCTTGCGTTTGCAGTCGGGTGGCGGTCGGCATCACGACGGCCGCGATGGCGACCACGAATTCCATCAGATAGATGATGACGCTGTTGGCCACGGTGAAGTGGGGAATCCACCGCACGCCCAGGAACCCTCCGATCACCATCGAGTCCGTTTCGAAAGAGAGGCGAGCGCCGGCGTTCAGTACCAGCACGTACATGCTGAAGGAAAAGATCTTGCGCACCAGAGCCCAGTCGAACCCCGCCAGGCGCATGCGGATCTCGGGATACCGGCGTCGAATGACCAGCCAGCAGAGCGTGAAGTCGAACCCAAGACACGCCAGCTGCACCAGCGCGAGCACGGTCAGAGACGTCTTGAGCGTAAGCAAGGCAAGGGTGAGTCCAAGCCGGACCAGCAGCGTGGCAAGGCGGACGACGTTGCGAGGGACAAAATCACAGTGCGCAGACAGGATGCCTTCTGGGAGCAGCGCGACGAATCCGACCGCCACGAACAGCACCATCACCGCGAACGCGGAGCGGGCGTCGGCGTGCAGTGGCGTCGGGATGCCGTAAAGCGTAAAGAATGCGTACAGGCCAACGCCGACGACGAGCGCGATGAGTCCGAGCAGCAGGTAGAGGCCCGTGCAGCTGCTGATCGCCTCGTTGAGACTGCGCGTGTCCCCGGTGGCTACGTGCTGCGCGAAGTAGCGGACCGACGCCATCGGGACTCCCAATACGAGCAGCCCCAAGTACCCATTTATCGACGTGATGAGCAGCCAGGTGCCGTATCCGTCGTCGCCCAGCTTGTGGAGCGTGAACGGGGTGAGCAGATAGACCGCAAACACTGTCACCACCGTGACGACCCAGCTGCTTCCGATGTTCTTCAGCACGCCGCGGCCTCCGACAAACTCTCCGCCAAGACGGCGGCGGCCTCGCTCACCGTGACAAAGGTCAGAGGTGTGAGTTGCGAGAGCCGCTCGATGTATGCTTCGACCGACGCGTACAGGCGCGCCACGTCCGCCGCCGTGGCGGTATAGGGACTCAGTCCGGGCTTGAGACTCGGACTGTGCAAGAACAGCTGCAGGTGGCGCGCGCCCTCCTCGAGCATCCGCCGCGACAGCGTCAGCATGTCATTCACCGACGCCTGTTCCGGAGACAGGGCAATGCGCTTGAGCAGTCCTGTGCGGGCCGCGAGCCCGGCAAGGTGAAACCAGCGGCACGGCGCCGCCTCGAATAGACGACGGGTGGGATCCCAGAAACTGAAGGGCGCACGGCTGAAACCATAGGACATGGGAATTTCCAGCAGCTCGCCCTTCGGGGCAGGCCGTCGGATGTCGCTGTCCGGCGCCAAACGATACGGGACGATCGGGGCACCGACGAAGGTGGGGCCCTCGTCAACCGTCTCCAAATTGATGGACGGCGCGACGCTGCAGTCGATCCGGTAGCCGCAGCGCAGGAGCGCGGTCACCGTATCGCGGCCGAAGCCATAGCGTCCGGCGCGAAACGCCGTGGGCGTGAACTCGAATGCTTCCTCGAGCGCCGCCGTGAGATGTTGGAGCTTCGCCAGCTGCAGCTCGGCCGGCAGGTTCTTGAGCATCGAGTTGCGCGGAACGAATGCCTCCGTGAGGGGAGGCGTGTTCCAGGGGTGCAGGTGGGCAGCGAGCTCGCCACGCCCCCCACGAGAGACCTCGCGCATCACATCTGCCGCGCGTGCATCCGTTGCGACTCGATAGGCCGTAAAGTACGTCGGCCGCACTCCCAGCCGGTCGAAGAATCCCGCCAGTCGCCGCAGCTCGCCGATGTTCTCCACCGTCACGTCGTGGCGACTGCGGTACCAATTGTCCTCTTCGGTGTCGATGGACACGATGACCAGGACGCTATGCGATTCCATCGTCCGGCTCCCGTGTCGCAGCTCGCCCGAGACGTGCGCGTACACTCGCACGCAGTTCCGCCATCGTATCCAGCGCGCGCAACCACCGGCCCCCCCCGGTTCCCCACCCCGACCGGAAAATCACCGCCTCGCTCGTCGTTTGACGGGCAGATGTCCACTGCTGTTTGTAGCGGTCGTCTCCGCGCAGGAAGTTGAACGCGCCGTAGCCTTGTTGAATCGCGCGCTGAATCATCATTCCCATCAACACGAGCCCAACACTTTCCCGCTCCCAGCGAGGGTCGCGCCCGCCCTGGTAGAAGTACACGGTGTCGCCGGACGTAAAGCCGTACCAGGCTGCCGCTGGGTGCCCATCCACATCGAGGGTGGTGAGCCACAGCCGCTTCCGTTTCGCCATGTCGCGAGCGAATTGCAATTGCAAACGCTCGGTGCGTGCGTCGCGGAACGCACCTCCGCCGGCACCCTCCCACCGCCGCTCGTGCAGCCTCATCAGGTGGCCCCACCCCTCGTCGAGCCTGTCCTCCGCGTAATCCGTGAGCGCCACGGCATGATCGCGGCTCAGGCTGCGCTCCTTGCGACGCAGGATCTGGCGGCGGTTGGGGCTGAGTGCGGCGAGGTAGCCATCCCACGTAGGGGGGAGTTCGAGCCGCGGGCAGGTCCACAGCGCACGGTGGCGCGCGGCGTGCCGGCGTGCCACAAGTGCCGCGCATAGCTGCTCCGCGTTCGCGGCTTCCTCCGCGAGGTTACTCAGCATGAGGACCTGCCACGGTAGAGCGTCGACCGCCGCTGCGACGGCCGCCCAGTCGGCATCCGGCGAAGCGGGCACGTCGAGCTCATCGGGACAGCCGATGTCCCCGACGGCCCAGGTGAGCGCCCGCACCCACACTCGGTGGAACCGAATGCGGTCGAGACGGAATGGCAGCAGGGCGTGCACCGACCCATCCGAGCCGCGCACGACGAGGACTTCGCTCGCATCCAGTTCGGACTGAGGCGCGGAGTCTGCCCAGGCACGATGCCATGCCCAGCTCATGAACGGAGACGGCGATTTGGCTTGCGCGGACAACGCATCCCAAGTTTCGGGGCCGAGCGCCAAGGCCTCCGAAAGCGACATTCGCGTCACGCCTGTGACGCGCGACAACTGTGGCGCGAACGCAGCGCTATACGCGTTCATGTGCGACCCAGCCCGCGTCAAGCTGCGCCCGACGCGGCGTTTGCCTGGAGAGCAGCCGCAGCCACTGGAGCGTCTCGACGAGGAAGGGTGCTGGATCACGCCAGCGCCAGACCTCGGCCCGGTCCCGGCCCGGACGAACCCGGACGAAGTCCCAAAGAGCGGCGAGGCGCGAGCCGCCGCTGCGCCAGCGCAGATATAAGTGATCCACGTCCCCCCAAAACCAGCGACTCCGCACCCCGAGCCTGTATTGCTGGCAATCGGCCACCGCTTCCCCGGACGCGCAGCGGACCAGCAGCGATGGGAAGTCGACGCCGGCGTCGATGGCAAGCTGGAGAGAACCCCAGAATCGTCCGTTGACCTCCATCACCACGTGGCGGCCGGTCCGCTCTTCACGCTTGCACTCCACCATGGCCACACCCTGCCATCCCAGCGCGTCGAGGAGGCGAAGTCCGGGACCAGCCAACCCTTCGTCCAGCGCGATGCTTTCGCGGTACACGCTGACGCCGCCGCCGGGGGGCTTCTCCCGCAGGCGGCGGTGGGCAAACATCGCGACTGTTCGGCCGCCCCAACGCAGTGCGAAAAAACCCTCACCTACCCCGTCGACCCGCTTCTGTAACAGCACGGGGAACGCCGCTCTGGGGAGGGCCGCGAGCTCCCGGCGACAGGCTGCGGCGTCGGCTACGGATGTCACGGCCGTTGGGCTGCGGCTCCGGCCGATGGTCACAACTGAGCGATGCGGCTTGATGACGGCGGGAAAGAAGTCTTCGTCCGGCAGATTGGCGTCGCGACCGTCAGCAGTCTGGATAACGCGGGTCTCGGGTACACCGAAACCGCTCGCCCGCGCCAGGTCCAGCACATGCGCCTTATCGGAGGCGGCCCGATAGGTCGCCAGGTCGGCGAACGGCACCACGACGTCACCAAATGCCCTGCGGTTCTCCAGCACAGACTCGACCGACGGGTCGGTAATCGGCAACAGGAGATCGATCCTCTCGGTCCGCACGACGTCCGCGAGCTCCATCGCGTAGGCCGCCGGCTCGCGGAGGGGATCAAAGGCGAGGGCGTGCGACCGGACGCCACGTGACACGCCGGCGAGGGACACACGGGTGGGGGCGGTTACCTGCACCACATGACCCGCGCCGACTAAGGAACGGGCCACGGCCAAGGCGGCGCGCTCGTTACCGTCGGTGATCAGGACGCGGCTCATTGAGCCCCCCGGTTGCAACATGCGGGCCGGTGGGGCAGGCGCCGATTGGCAGCACAGACCGGCAGTTAGCGCGTTGCGTGCGCGCAACAGCAGGTGGGCGGCTGCCACTGTACCACGGTCGTCGCCCCTGGCGTCGGTCTTGCGCTGCAGGGAGGTATGCAGAGAACGGCGCGCTGGCAGGGGACTCTGCCGCAGCAAGGTGTCCAACGGCCCCGTGTGGTTCCGAGCCCCAGACCAGTCGGCTGGGACCTGCTCATCGTGTGCCTGGGCGTGTATCTCGCCACCGCGGTGGGCCGCATCCACGAGGTGTTCCCGGTCCTGCTCCCGCTCAAACTCACGATGCTGGCGGCCGTCGTGTCGATCGGCCTGTGTCTGCTGCAGCAGTCCGGTCGACGACGCTTCGCGTTGCTCCGCTCGCCAACAACCACGTGCCTTATCGCGCTCGCAGTCTGGGGCGCCCTGTCTGTCCCCGCTGCCCTGAACCAGGGGCTCGCATTCCAGACGTGGACGGATTTCGTGCGAACGGTCATCATGTCCCTGGTGGTTGCTGCCAGCGTGCGATCCACGCGCGACGTCGGGCGGCTGCTCCTCGTGTACTTCGTCGTGACCGTCGTCTATGTCGCGGTGGTCCTGTCGCGATTTGAACTAGGCAGCGGCGACGACTGGCGCCTGGGACACCTCTACACGTACGACGCGAACGATCTGGCGACATTGATCACCACCGCGATGCCGCTGGGGCTGTACTTCGTACTCGCCCAACGACGCCTGGTGCTGCGCCTCCTTGCTCTGGCCGGGCTGGCCATCCTGGCTGTCGGGCTGATCCGGTCCGGTTCGCGCGGTGGCTTTCTCGCGTTTCTTGCGGTCACAGCGTTCGTGCTCGTGCGTGTCACCACGATTCCGGTGCGCTCGCGCGTGGCGGGTTTGCTCGTGATCGTCGCCATTGTCTGCGGCACGGCCAGCGACAAGTACTGGAGCCAGATGCAGACGATCGTCCACTACAAGCAAGACTACAACATGACGTCGGACGAGGGTCGCATCCGAATTTGGATGCGTGGCCTCGGCTACATGGTGGATCACCCGGCGTTCGGCGTCGGCATGCGCAACTTCCAGGTTGCGGAGGGCACGATATCGTCCAGGGCCAGGCTCCAGGAGCGCGGTATCGGCGTCTGGTGGGGCGCAGCCCACAACACCTTCGTGCAGGCGGGCGCGGAGCTCGGCATTCCGGGCTTGCTGCTCCTTCTCGGGCTGCTCGGGACCGCGTTCCAATCATTGCGCAAAGTGGCGCGGGACGCGTTGCGCGTGAACCCCGCGGGCAGCGAGCTGTCGCGTTTGGCGCAATGCCTCATGACAGCGCTCATCGGGTTCGCGGTCGGGGCCTTCTTTCTCTCGCTGGCCTACGCGGACATGCTGTACGCGCTCGTGGCGTTCACGGTCGCGTTGGCGAAGTGCGCGCGCCTCGAAATTCCAAGGGAGCGTGCGTTGTTAGGGTGAGGGCAGGGCCGCGGTCGTCGGGTTGATCCGGCGCCACAATACCGCGTGCGCCGCGCTGAGTACGTGCACGTATCCCGCCACGTCGCCACGCGCGTTGATGGCGGTGGCGGCGGTGGCGGTCGTGCTGCCCCCTTCGAGGGTGGGCAACTTCCAGGTCACGCCGTTTTCCAACACCACGGCTCCGCTCCCACGGAGAATGCCTGCCGCCGTTCCACGCTGGTTCACGCCAACCAACTGGAACAGGAGCGAGTCCGTCAGATACGTGGGACTCATCGGCAAGAGGACGCCGCTCCGCCACAGGAACGGATGGCCCCCAGCGAAGCGGTCGTTGTAGCTCATACCCGCCACGTCGCCCGACTCGGTGATGAAACCCGCGCCGGAAAGCGAGTCGCCGGGCAGCACGCCGAGGTCGGTGATCTGACCATGCTCCCATAACACGGCGTGCGCGATCGTTGCAGACGGCGTGATTGCGGTCCCGACCACCTGGCCCCGGTTGTTGATCGCGCTCGGGCTAGCCGCGCCGCCGAGCGACGGGAGGAATTGCAGCGTGCCGTTCCTCCAGGCGAATGCTTGGCCGCTGTCCAATGTGTTGCCCGCTATCTCACCCCGCTCGTTGATCCCCGCTACAGCGGACGGGCGGCCAGCCACAAGATCCGTGACCACCCCGTTGCTCCACAGGACCGCGTGAGGGATGCTCAGGTGGGGGTTTATGAATGATTCACGGGTCCACACTACCTGACCCGCATCGTTCATGCGGGGGACGACAGACGGATTGTTCATGCGACGGTCTGGGTCCAGATTGGTCATCACCCCGTCCGACCATAGAAACGGGTACCACCATCCGAGGATGCTGCTCCGGCCCACCACCTGCCCACGCTCATTGATGTCGGTCGGAAACGTCAAACCGCCAAGAGTGCCCAAGTCCTGCATCACACCGTCCTGCCAGAGGAACGGGTGCGTAACACCCCGCTGGTTTGAAATAAAGCCCACGATCTGTCCCCTGTCGTTCATAGCCACGGCCCAGGCGCCCGTCATTCCGCTGACGTTGCCCAGGTCGATGACCTCGTAAGGGACGGGCGGACTACCGACGTCGAGCGCGGATAGGCGCGGACTGGTGGGCGGTGTGGCCTCATGACACCCCGCTATTGCCACGACGAGAATTGCGGTGCCGACGATCCGAGACATGGCGAGCCTCCTCGATGTAGGGGCGCGGCTTGCCGCGCACGCCGGCGATACGCAAGCGACATGCCTGACTGTCGCTGCGTGCCGAGGCTCCTTACGCGTGCGGCAAGGCAGCCGCATGGCGTTCGCGCAACGGCGGCCGCTAGCGCCGCCTCGCTATGATCGTCGTGACAAAGCGGGGGCGTTGCGGCGCACGAGATTCACAACTGCTGGAAATTTTCCGGCGGCGGTGCGCGGAATGTGACCCACCTGCACGACATCGATCTGCATCGACGGCCCGAGCCGCTGACGTAACGCGTGCACGAGCGCATCCCGCTCGCCGTCGGTGAAGGCCGCGACCGGTACCACGTCGACGCGCACGTGATCCGTCCGATCTTGCACGATCTGTGTTTCGTGCAATGACGACACGCCTTTGAAGATGGGATCCAGCCTGCCGATCCAACGGCCCTCGGGCGTCACCAGCACGTCGTCAGTGCGGCCCTCGAGCCGCGCGAGCGATGGGAACGCGCGGCCGCAGGCACAGCGGCCGGCCCCCGGTTCGGCGAGATCGCCCGTGGCATAGCGGATCAGCGGCATGACGGGGTTCACGAAGCCGGTCGCGACGATCTCTCCTACCTCACCGGGGCGCGCCGGCCGCCCGTCCCGCAGCACTTCAACAATTCCGAATTCCGGATTCACATGGTACGTGCCCGCCTCACATTGCGTCACCAGTGCCGCCATCTCGGCGGCGCCGTAGTGATCGAACACGCGGCACCCTAACGCCGTCTCGACGGTGCGACGCGCGTCGCTGTCGAGGGTCTCCGACGACGTGATGATTGCGCGAGGGCGCAGATCGCTGATGCCCTGATTCAGGACGTAGCGAGCAATGGGGGCGAGGCTGGAAGGATAGCTGTCGATCAGGTCGGGGTCGAAGGCCCGCAACCGATCCAGGTAATAAGGAAGCGTGTCCGGTGCGATGTGATAAGAGGAAAACAGCAGGGTGTTCGCGGCCGCGTTGAACCGCCAAAACGGAGGTCTGGTCTGACCGGGGCTCACGATCGTCCGCCCGGCAAACGTTGCTACGCGCGCGCCCCGAGGCACACCCGCCCATTCTCGCAAGCGCGAGAAGAACGCGTAATTGCGCTGCAGCGCCGGCCGGTCGCAGTAGATCGTCAACGGCTTCCCGGTCGTGCCCCCTGTGTGTACTTCCTGCAGCCGACGGCTTCCCCACAGCGCTGAGGTCACGACGCTGCGCGGAGCGCGGAGGTCGTCCTTCGTGAGGACGGGCAGCTCCTGGAGCTGCTCGAGCTCCGTGAACGGGTGCGCTGGGTCGGTGCGGCTCCGATACAAGGGGACGGTGTCGTAGGCGTGGCGCACCAGTGTGTTGAGGCGTTCGAGTTGCAGCGCGCGGAGCTTCTCCCCCGAAAGCCACTGGGTGCGTCGCAGGTCCCCGAGATAGGCGCGCTGTAGCCGCCCATAGCGGAGAAACCGTAGCCGCAGCCCATAGGCGGACAGGAGAACGTGCTGGAGCCACACCGGTGACGCCGCGTACATCGCCCCGAACGCGTTATTCATTTTCGCGCTCCGAGCCAGCTGCGGATCGCTCCGGCCTTGTTCTGGATCGTGACGGCGGCGAGCTGCCCGAGCATCCGTGGCGAATACCGCCACAGGTTGAACGCCGCGTGGCGATAGGCGGCTGCGCGCTGCGACCTGACGGTGCGGCTCACCGCGCGGCGATACGCCTGCTCGTCAAGCGGACGCAGTCCGTTCCCTTCCGACCGCGCGAGCGGCGCCGGGCGATACGCGGCGTCAATGTAGATCGGTGTCAGATCGGCCGAT
>Ga0137409_10003496_pt1 | contig 16630 bp, 13 predicted proteins | sample CZODoug1_16funga_FD_122059 | JGI IMG/M metagenome (GOLD analysis project Ga0137409, IMG submission 122059) | Vadose zone soil fungal communities from Angelo Coast Range Reserve, California, USA - CZODoug1_16fungal (Hybrid Assembly) | ecosystem: Environmental > Terrestrial > Soil > Vadose zone... | reverse complement strand
GGCGAGGAGAAGGCGGCGCTCCACCCGATCGGCACCGGCCCCTACCGCCACGTCGAGGGCCGGCAAGGGGACTACCACCGGTTCGAAGCGGTGGCGGGCCATTGGCGGAAGACTCCCGCCTTCAAGGAGCTGATGATCCGTCGGGTCCCCGACCCGGCCACCCGCTTGTCAGGGCTCCGGGCGGGCGAGATCGACATCGGCGTGGTCTTCGGCGATTACCTGGACCAGGCGGCGAAGTCGGGGCTCCGTCTTCACGACGTGTCGAATGCCGCCTGCTACTGGGTCATCCTCAGTGGCCAGACGACGTCGGATCGCGAGGACTACTGCCCCACGTGCCCGTGGGCGGGCGATTGGAGCGATCCGAAGAGCCGCGAGAACGCGCGGAAGGTCCGGCTGGCGATGAACCTCGCGGTCAACAAGAAGGCGATCATCAGCGCGCTCTGGAAAGGAAAGGGTTCCGAAACACCCTTCTCGTACTACTACTACCCCTTCCACAAGGGCTACAGCGCGGACTGGAAGATCCCGGCCTACGATCCCGAGCGCGCGAAGAAGCTCCTCGCCGAGGCCGGGCATGCCGGGGGCTTCGAGGTACGAGTCAACCCCATGGTCATGGTCTACGCCCTCGACGGGCCGGACGTCATGGAAGCGGTGGCGCTCGACTGGGAGAAGGTCGGGATCAAGTCGAAGCGCTTCCCGGAGATGACCAGCACCTTCGGGCCCAAGAGCCGGAACCGAAAGACGAACAAGACGCACTGGGTGTACGGCTCGCCGCCGTTCGACGAACCGATCCTGGCCTGGAGCCGTGTCCTGCATTCCAAGGGCGCCTTCAACCTGCTGTGCGACGGCCCCTACGACGAAGACATCGAGGCGGCCATGCGGGAGCTGGACACCGAGAAGCGCGCTCGAATGACCCAGGCACTTGGACAGAAGCTCTACGACGCCCACCATGGCGTCATGCTCGGGATGAAGTCCATCACGTGGGCGATGACCAAGAAGGTCGGCGGCTGGCAAACGCTCGCGTACGTCCCCATGGAGACCAACTACGAGTACGTGAGCCCCGCGAGCTAGCGACGCCATGAAGCGCAGCAGCGAGCGCATCCTCACCACGCACGCGGGCAGCCTGCCGCGTCCCCCCGACCTGCTCGAGCTGATCCGGGCGAAGTCGAGCGCGGAGCCCTACGATCAGGGCGGCTACGCGAGCCGGGTTCGGGCCGCGGTGCGCGAGATCGTCGGCAAGCAAGCCCAGCTCGGTCTGGACGTCGTCGACGATGGCGAGATGGGCAAGCCGGGCTTCATTCCCTACGTCAACGAGCGGCTCTCGGGCTTCGAGCCCGATCGCGAAGGGCGGGGCAGCCCGTGGAGCGGCTCGCGCGAGGTGAAGGCCTTCCCCGAGTTCTACGAGTGGTTCGGCCGCGCGATGCCGAGCCCTCCCGCGAGGTCGATGCACATGGTCTGCACCGGGCCCATCGCCTACACGGGCGCCAAGCACGTGCAGGCGGACATCGACAATCTGAAGACCGCCCTCCAGGGCGCGGCGGTCGAAGAAGCCTTCCTCCCGGCCATCTCCCCGACGAGCGTCGAGGACTGGCAGCGGAACGCCTACTACAAGACCGACGAGGAGTATCTGTTCGCGATCGCGGACGCCATGCACCAGGAGTACCGCGCGATCGTCGACGCCGGCTTCCTCGTGCAGATCGACGACCCTCACCTGGCGACCCACTACATCACGCACCCCGAGCTCGGCGTGGACCAGGTTCGCCGCTGGGCCGAGATCCGGGTGGAGGCGCTCAACCACGCGCTCCGCGGGCTCCCGCGAGACCGGATCCGCTGGCACACCTGCTACGGGATCAACATCGGCCCGCGCGTTCACGATCTGGAGCTGAAGCACTTCGTCGACGTGATGCTGAAGATCCGCGCCGGCGCCTACTCCTTCGAGGCCGCGAATCCGCGGCACGAGCACGAGTGGCGGGTGTGGGAAGCGGTCACGCTGCCGGAGGGCGCGGTGCTGATTCCCGGCACCATCACGCAGTCCACCGTGCTCGTCGAGCACCCCGAGCTCGTGGCCCAGCGGATCGTACGCTTCGCCGGGGTGGTCGGGCGCGAGAACGTCATCGCCGGCGCCGACTGTGGCTTTGCCACCTTCGCCGGGTCGACCGAGATCCATCCAAGCGTCGTCTGGGCGAAGTTCGACGCGCTGGTGGAGGGAGCCCGGATTGCGACGCGGGAGCTCTGGGGCCGCGCATGAGGCGACCGGCCTGGGCGCTCCTGGCGGCGACCATCGTGCTCGCCCTCGCCGGCTCGAGCCCGCTCGAGGCCCAGTCGTTCTTCGCCGGCAAGACCGTGCGCATCGTCGTGGGCCTGGCGCCCGGAGGCGGCTTCGACACCTATGCGCGTCTTCTCGCGCGACATCTCGGCCGGCACATCCCGGGGAACCCCGCGATCATCGTCGAGAACATGACCGGCGCCGGCGGTCTCATCTCCGCCAATCATCTTTACCGGGTAGCCAGGCCGGATGGTCTCTCGCTGGCGCACGTCCCCGGCACGCTGCTGCTCGGCCAGGTGCTCGGCCAGCCCGGGATCGAGTTCGACGCCAGGAAGTTCGAGTACATCGGGGCGACTGTCAAGGAAGAGGTCGTCTGCTCGATGACTCGGGCGAGCGGCATCACCTCGGTCGAGCAGTGGATGGCCGCGAAGACTCCGGTCAAGATCGGCGCGGTGGCGCCCGGCGCGCCGACCGACAACTCGCCGCGAATCCTGAAGGCCGCGCTCGGGCTCCCGATCCAGGTCGTCACGGGCTACAAGGGGACCGCCGAGATCCGCCTGGCCGCCGAGAGCGGCGAGGTGGCCGGTGCGTGCTGGGCCTGGGAGTCGATGAGAGCCACCTGGCGCAGGGCTCTCGAGGCAGGAGATGCGATCCCGATCGTTCAAGTGACCTCGAAGCCGCTGGCGGATCTGGCAAAGGTGCCGCTGGCGATCAGCCTTGCGAAGACCGATGAGGCCCGGCGGTTGATCCAGGTGGGCATTCAGGACGGCAGCGCGTACTCGCGTCCGTTCATGGCACCGCCCGGGACACCGAAGGAACGGGTTCAGGCGCTTCGAAAGGCCTTCCTGGCGGCGCTCGCCGATCCGGCGCTCCGGGCGGAGGCCGACAGGGCGCAGCTCACGATCGACCCGGTGCCCGGTGAAGAGTTGGAACGGCTGATCGCCGGCCTCTTCTCCCTCGACCCGCCGTTCGTCGACAAGCTCAAGAGTATCCTTCACCGGTAATGCGCCGCTTTATCCTCGGCCGCGTGGTCCAGTCGATCGTCTCGATGTTCGTGGTCTCGGTCGTCGTCTTCGCGCTCGTGCGCATGTCCGGCGACCCGATCCAGATCATGATGCCCGCCGAGGCGACCAAGGCCGACATCGACCTGATGCGCGCGCACCTCGGCCTGGACCGCCCGTGGACCGTGCAGTACTGGCGCTTCGCGACCCAGGCCCTGCAGGGCGACTTCGGGCGCTCCGTTCGCTTCCGCCGGCCGGCCCTCGACCTCGTCGTCGAGCGCTACGGCGCGACGCTCGAGCTCGGCGGCATCGCCGTGGTGATCGTGCTCGTCGTGGCGCTACCGGTCGGGGTGTACTCCGCGGTGCGTCGCGGCAGCCCGCTCGACTACGCGGCGCGCGCCTTCGCCGCGCTCGGCCAGGCGGTGCCGCCGTTCTGGCTGGGGCTCGTCCTCGTCCTCATCTTCGGCGTGCTGCTCCATCTCTTACCCACATCGGGGCGCGGCACGCCGCTGCACGTGCTCCTGCCGGGGATCACGCTCGGCTGGTTCGCGGTGGCCGGGCTCATGCGGCTGACGCGCTCGTCGATGCTCGACGTGCTCGGCAGCGAGTACGTCAAGCTGGCCCGCATCAAGGGCCTGCCGGAGCGCCGCGTGATCTGGCTGCACGCCTTCAAGAACGCGGCGCTGCCGGTCGTGACCTTCGCCGCGCTGCTCTTCGTCGCGCTCCTGAACGGCTCGATCATCGTCGAGACCGTCTTCGGGTGGCCCGGGCTCGGCCTGCTCGTGATCGAAGCGGTCGACTCGCGGGACTATCCCATCGTGCAGACGGTCGTGCTGTTCCTGTCGGCCATGTACATCGGCGTCAATCTTCTGGTGGACGTCCTCTACGCGTACCTGAACCCGAAGATCAGGTATTCGCAGTGACCGCCGCCGTCGCCACCGACTCGGACGTCCTCGCCCGGCGCGCGCGCGATCGGCGCTGGCCGCCGGCCGTGCCGCTGGCCGTCGTGGTCGCGCTCGTGCTCTGCGCCCTGCTGGCGCCGGTGCTCGCGCCGCACTCTCCCGTCGAAGGCTCGCTGGGCGAGCGGCTGGCGCCGCCGATCGGGCTCGAGGGCTCCAAGCCCGGGCACGTGCTCGGCACCGACCGCCACGGCCGCGACACCCTGAGCCGCCTGCTGTACGGCGCCCGGATCTCGCTGGCCGTGTCGGTCGTCGGCATCACGCTCACCGGCGCCGCCGGAAGCCTCATCGGCCTGCTGGCCGGATTCTTCGGCGGCTGGGTCGACACCCTGCTGATGCGGCTGGCCGACATCTCGCTGTCGCTCCCCGGCATCCTGATCGCCGTGCTGCTCTCGGTCGTCTTCGAGCCGTCGTTCACCAACGTCATCATCGTCGTCGTGTTTCTCCTGTGGCCGAGCTACGCCCGCCTCACCCGCGGCGAGACGCTCGGCCTCAAGCAGCAAGAGTTCGTGGCCCTCGCGCGCATCGCCGGCTGCTCGAGCGCCCGGATCATGTTCCGCCACATCGTGCCGAACCTGGCGCCGTCGATCCTGGTGCTGGCCACCTTGCACGTCGGCTACGTCATCGTGCTCGAGGCGGCGCTCTCGTTCCTGGGCGTCGGCATCCCGCCCCCGACGCCGTCGTGGGGCGTCATGGTGGCCGACGGCCGGGGACTGATCGAGCAGGCGTGGTGGGTCTCGATCCTTCCGGGCATCGCGATCCTGGTCACCGTGCTATCGCTCAACATCCTCGGGGACTGGGTGCGCGACCGGCTCGACCCGAAGCTGCGTCAGGTGTAAGCGGGTAGATGAACGATCGGGCGCGTCGACAACGAGGAGGCCGGACATGACGGACTACAAGCTCATCTCGGCAGATTCTCACGTGAGCGAGCCGACCGATCTCTGGGTGGAGCGCGTGGACAAGCGCTACCGCGACCGGGCGCCGCGCCTGGCGGTGAACCCCGGCGGCAAGGAGGGAGCCTACTTCCTCTACGAGGACCACGCGCCGCATCCGATCGGGATCGGGCTCGCCGCGGGCAAGAGCCCGCAGGAGCTCGCCGAGTTCCTGACCAAGGGCACGTACGGCGACGCGCGGCCCGGCGGCTGGGATCCGGCGGAGCGCCTGAAGGACAACGAGCTCGACGGCGTCGAGGCCGACGTGCTGTACACGACCCTGGGCTTCCGCATCTTCTGGCTGAAGGACGCGGGGCTCCAGCAGGACTGCTTCCGGGTCTACAACGACTGGCTCGCGGCGTACTGCAGCTATGCGCCCAAGCGCATGGCGGGGCTGGCCCTGATCTCGCTGTACGACCCGAAGGCCGGCGCGCAGGAGCTGGTCCGGTGCACCAGGGCGGGGCTCAAGGGCGCCATGATCTGGTGCTCGCCGCCGGCCGATCAGCCCTACAGCTCGCCCGTCTACGATCCGTTCTGGGCGGCCGCGCAGGAGCTGCGCGCGCCCATCAGCCTGCACGCCATCACCGGCATGGGGCAGGAGAGCCAGTGGGAGTTCAGCGAGCGCTACATGCGGGCGACGATCCTCGCGCACGAGGTCGAGCGTTCATTCAGCGTGCTCATCTTCTCGGGCGTCCTCGACCGCTTCCCCGATCTGCAGATCGTCTCGGCCGAGAACAACTGCGGCTGGATTCCGTACTATCTGCAGCGCATGGACCGGGCCTTCGAGCGCGGGCGCTACGCCGCCGGCTTCAACTTGAAGCTGAAGCCGAGCGAGTACTTCCAGCGCCAGATGCACGCCACCTACATCGACGACTTCGTCGGCGTCGCCAACCGCCATTTCGTCGGCGTCGACCGGCTCATGTGGTCGTCCGATTACCCGCACCAGGCGTCGTCCTGGCCGCATTCGCAAGATGTGGTCGCGCGCGACTTCAAGGACGCCACCCCGGACGAGCGGTTCAAGATCACCCGGGGTAACGTCGCCAAGCTGTACGGGTTCGAGCGCTAGGACCCCCGCTTGGCCGACCCACTGCTCGAGGTGCGGGACCTCCGCACTTACATCTACACGCGCCGCGGGATCGTCAAGGCCGTCGACGGCGCGTCCTTCTCGGTTCACGCCGGCGAGACGCTCGGGATCGTCGGCGAGTCGGGCTCCGGCAAGTCGATGACGTGTCTCTCGATCCTGCGACTGGTGCCCGAGCCGGGCGGGCGCATCGTCGGCGGCGAGATCGTCTTTGGCGGCGAGAGCCTCCTGACCAGGAGCCCGGAGGAGATGCGACAGCTCCGCGGATCGCGGATCGCGATGATCCTCCAGGACCCGATGGCCTCGCTGAACCCGGCGATGACGGTCGGCGAGCAGATCGCCGAGACGCTGTCGCTGCATCGCGGCCTGCGCGGGCGGGCCCTGGACGAGCGCGTGCTGGAGCTGCTCCGTCAGGTGAAGATCAGCGACCCGGAGCGCCGCGTTCACGCCTATCCGCACCAGATGAGCGGCGGCATTCGCCAGCGCGTGGCGGGGGCCATCGCCATCTCCTGCCAGCCCAGCCTCTTGATCGCCGACGAGCCGACGACGTCGCTCGACGTGACGATCCAGGCGCAGTACCTGCGCCTGCTGAAAGACATCCAGCGCGAGACGAACCTGGCCCTCGTCTTCGTCACGCACGACCTCGGCATCGTCGCCAAGCTCTGCGACCGGGTCGCGGTGATGTACGCCGGGCGAATCGTCGAGACCGGACGCACCCGCGACATCTTCAACCAGCCTCGCCATCCCTACACGATCGGCCTCCTGAACTGCCTGCCGACACTGCGTCGCGGGCGCACGCCTCTGACCGCGATCGAGGGCCAGCCGCCGGATCTCGCCAATGTGCCGCCGGGCTGCAGCTTCACCCCGCGCTGCCCGATGGCCGAGTCGCGCTGTCACCTGGCTCGACCGGAGCTCGCCCCGATCGAGCCCTATCACCACGTCGCATGCGTGCGGGCGGCCGAAACCGCGTCCGCGCGAGTCCGGGTTTCCGCGAGCGTCGCCGCGCCGGTCGCCGCACGCGCCGGCGACGACGGCGACGTCGTCCTGGAGGCACGCGGGCTCACGAAGCACTTTCCGCTGTCGCGGGGCATGCTCTTCGCCCGGAAGTTTGGCTCGGTGAAGGCGGTCGACGGGATCGACTTCGTCCTGCGGCGCGGCGAGACGCTCGGCCTGGTCGGCGAAAGCGGGTGCGGGAAGACCACCGCCGCGCGGCTCGTCCTGTCCCTGGAACGCCCGACGGCAGGCGGCGTGTTCTTCCGAGGCCGCGACATCCACACGCTGGCTCGCGGGGAGCTCGGCGGCTACCGGCGCGCGGTGCAGGCGGTCTTCCAGGACCCGTACAGCTCTCTGAATCCGCGGCTGACGATCCGCACGACCGTCAGCGAGCCGTTGGCCCAGACCGAGCCCGATCTATCGCGGGCGGAGGTGGCGGAGCGCGTCGCCGAATCCCTCGCGCGGGTCGGGCTCCGACCGCGCATTGCCGAGGACTACCCCCACGAGCTCTCAGGCGGACAGCGCCAGCGCGTCGCGATCGCGCGTGCGCTGACCACGAACCCGGAGTGCATCCTGCTCGACGAGGCGGTGTCGGCGCTCGACGTCTCGATCCGCGCCCAGGTGATGAACCTCCTGCGCGAGATCCAGGATCGGCTGGGCGTGAGCTATCTGTTCATCGCCCACGATCTGGCGGTGGTGAAGTACGTCAGCACCCGCATCGGGGTGATGTACCTGGGCAAGCTCGTAGAGACGGCGACCGCCGACGAGCTCTACGAGCGGCCGCTCCATCCCTACACCCAGGTGCTGTTGAACAACGCGCTGCCCTCGCACCCCGACGACGTCCGCGAGGAGGTTATTTTGAGAGGCGAGGTCCCGAGCGCCTTCAATCCGCCACCGGGCTGCCGCTTCCATCCGCGCTGCCCGCAAGCACTGCCGGTCTGCGGCGAGATGGAGCCGGTGCTACGCGAGCACGGCGCCGGCCACCAGGTGGCCTGCCACCTGTACGGGTAGAATCCGGGAGCCGGCGCGATGAGAGCGACATGGAGGCCACGATGCACCGACTGACGCTCCTTCTGGTCTCGATCGCCCTCGCGGCCACGCCGCTCACGGCCGCGGCCCAGCCGCGCGTCGGCGTGCTGCTCTTCGGCAACCCCGCGACCGACCCGAATTTTGCGTCCTTTCGCGCAGGCCTGACCGACCTCGGCTACGTCGAAGGCCGCAACATCTACCTCGAGGTTCGCGGCGCGGAGGGCAAGCCCGAGCGGCTTCCCGACCTCGCCCGCGAGCTGGTCGGCCTGAAGCCCAACGTCATCTACGCTCTGGGCGGGGACGTGGCGCCGTTGATCAAGGCGGCGACCGCCACCATCCCGGTGGTCGTGATCGTGAGCCTCGATCCCGTTCAGGCCGGGCTGGTCGGTGGTCTGGCGCGGCCGGGCGGCAACATCACCGGCGTCACGCTCGTCTCCTCCGACCTTGCGGCCAAGCGACTGCAGTTCCTCAAGGAAGCCGCGCCGGGGATTTCGCGCGTCGCGGTCCTCTGGAATCCCGCCCACCCGGACTTCGAGTACAAGGAGACACTGGTCGCCGGGCAGCGCCTGGGCGTCTCGGTTCAATCCCTGGAGGTCGGCAATCTCGGGGACTTCGACGGCGCCTTCCGGGCCGCCTCGACGGGGCGAGCGGAAGCCGTCATCGTCGCGTCGTCTCGCCAGATGGCGCTCAACCGGAAGCAGATCATCGACCTGGCAGCCAGACATCGCATCCTTCTCGTGTCGGGCTGGGGACCGTGGGCCGAGGCCGGAGCGTTGTTGAGCTACGGACCCGACCTCAACACGATCATCCGCAGCTCGGCGGGCCACATCGACAAGATCCTGAAGGGCGCCAAGCCTGGCGAGCTGCCCTTCGAGCAGCCAACCAAGTTCGAGCTGGTCATCAACCTCAGGACGGCCCGGGCATTCGGGCTGACGATTCCGCAGTCCCTCGCGGTCCGCGCGGACAAGGTCATCGAATGAGCGCAGTCGCGGCCTGGTCGGTGGCCCAGCTCGTCGCGGTCCTCATCCAACCGGCCGCGTCAGATAACGCCCCAGAAACTCGAGCACGTCCCCCGACCACACGCTCGTGCCGCGTTCGGCGAACACCATGTGGCCGGGCGCGCCGGTCCCGAACGATTGCGACGCCGCGGCCGTGAACGGCGGATAGATCACCATCCGGTGCGGGACGCCGCGCTTCTCGAGAATCCTCGCGACAGTCGTGATGGAGTCGGTCGTGCGGTCGTTCTCGGCCACCTGCAGCAGCGTGGGCGTCGTGCACTTCTGCGCGGCGGCGGTGAGCGCGGTGCGCACGTCCGGGTTGCCGTCCCAGGTGAGGGCACCTCCCGCCTGATCGACGGCGACTGCGAAGGCGTTGCTGCGGCTCACCGCGAACATCGTCACGATGCCACCGAACGACCAGCCCATCACGCCCAGGCGCTTCGTGTCCACGAACGCCTGCGTCCGCAGAAAGTCGACGGCGGCCAGGACGTCGTCGGTCTCCTCGTCGAGCCGGCCGACCACCCGGCCGCGGGTCTTGCCGACGTCCTCGGGCCACGTGACCCCATCGGATCGGCCGTAGCCCCGGCGCTCGGAGACGAGCACCACGTATCCCGCGCTCGTCAGGAGGCGGCCGATGTGTTCGAACGGCACGGACTGACGCTCCCGTCCGCTCCGCGAGCCGTGGTTGTAGATGACGGCAGGAAACGGCCCATCGCCCTCCGGCCTGTACAGGTAGGCCTGGATCCGCAGGCCGCCGCTCGGATAGAAGACCTCCGTGTAGTTCGGCCCCGGCTGAACGCCGACCGACATCGCAACGCCGACGAGCATGACGGTCGCCGCGACGCCCGCACACCAGCGCTTACGGCCGACGCGAGGGCGCGATTGTCTGCGCGTCGGCCCGGGAGCGGAGCCGACGGTCCGCGTAAAGGGCTCAGCCCCGACCGCTCGAGCCGACCTCAACGCGTGCCTCATAGGCCGCCTGCCCGCCGGGGAAAGCCTTGGCCGCGGCGTCCGGCACGGCACGCCCACCGTTCGTGAGGGTGTTGATGCCGGCCCAGCCGTCGCGCATCCAGACGACGCCCGCCGGCACCCGATCGGTCACCTGAGCCCGGGCATCCATCGCCCCACGGTCGTTGAAGATCCGGATCGCGTCGCCGTCGGCGAGGCTTCGGGCTGCCGCGTCGGTCGGGTTGATCCACAGGCGCGGCTCCGGATCGGCCTTGGCGAGGGTCGGCAGGGCTCGGCCTTGATCGTAGAACGCGTGGAAATGCGTCAGCGCGCGGCCCTGGCGGAAGAGGAGGGGATAGCGCGCCGCGCGCTCCGGCTGGCGCGTGGCGTCCTCGGCGATCGGCTCGTACACCGGGAGCGTCGGCAGGCCGAGCTGGGCAGCGCGCTCCGAGAAGAACTCTACCTTGTGCGACGGCGTCGGGAATTTCAGGTCGGGGTGGGCCACGTGGGACACGGCAAGCGACTGGCGCCCGTCCTGAGCGCGGAGCATGTCAGGCGTGACGTGGCCGATCGCGGGATGGTCGAAGATCGCGGTGAGGAAGTCGTCCGTGCTCTTCCACGGAAAGACGTCCTCGACACCCAGGCGCTGCGCTAGCGCGTCCATCACCCAGATGGCCGACCGGGTCTCGCCGCGCGCGGAGATCATCTGGTCCATGAGATAGAGATGCGTGTTGGTGACCTTGAAGCCGGTCTCCTCGAGCCACGAGGTGGCCGGCAGGACCACGTTGGCATGGTTGCGCGAAGTGTCCTGCATGAACAGGTCGTGGCTGACCACGAGGTCCATCCGATCGAGGGCGCGGCCGACGCGCGAGGCGTCGGCGAAGGACGAGATCATGTTGGTGCCGAAGAGGAGCAGCACCTTGATGCGCCCGGCGTCGAGGTCGTCCAGGATGCTGCTCATCTCGCTGATCATGTACGGGCGACCGGAGCGCGTGGCCGGCCGGCGCTCGCCGCCGTCGAGACTGCCCATACCCATGCCGCTGCTCTGAGCGGCGTGACGGGGACCGAGGCCGGCGCCCGGCTGGCCGAGCGCACCGGTGAGCGCCGGCAGGCACGTGATCGCGCGCCCGGCCTGCCAGCCGTTGGCGCTCTTGTGCATCGAAGAGCCGCCGATCAGGATCATGCTCTTCTTCGTCGCGGCATAGCGCCGGGCCAGCGCGCGGATCGCCGCCGCCGGCACTCCGGTCTCCCGCTCGGCCCATTCCGGCGAGTGCTGCGCGACATGAGCCCCCAGCTCTGAAAAGCCGGTCGTGTGATTCACCACGAACGCCCGATCTTGCAATCCCTCGCCGATGATCACGTGCATCAGCGCCAGGGCCAGCGCGGCGTCGGTGCCGGGTCGGATCAGATGGCTCTCGTGCGCCTGATCGAACGCTTCGGATCGGCGCACGTCGATGGCGACGATGTGGGCGCCCCGCCGCTTCGCGGCGACCAGGTGCGGCGCCGTGTTCGGCTGGCTGGCGAGGTTCGCGCCCCAGAGGATGATGAGGTCGGAGTGCGCCCCCATGTCCTCCTTCGTGTTCACGTGCACCGGCCCGGTGAGCGACATGCCGAAGCCGCCGAGGCCCCAGCACACGATGGCCGGCTCCCAGGTCTGGAAGCCGCACAGGTTGGCGAAGCGCGGGACCAGGCGCCGGGCGGCCGTGTTCACGATGATGCCGTGGCCCAGCCAGACCGCCACTGACTCGGGTCCGGCCGTGCGGATCGCGTCCGCGATGCGGTCGAGCGCCGCGTCCCACGAGGCGTCGCGCCAGGCGTCGTCCCGGCGCGCGTCGCGCATGCGCGGACGCAGCACGCGCAGCGGGTTCTCGACGATCTCGCGCGAGGCCTGACCGCGGATGCACAGGAAGCCATGACTGTCGGGGTTGTCGGCATCGCCCCGGATACTCAGCACCCGATCGTCCTGGACCTCGACTTCCATCCCGCAGAACGTCGGGTGGCAGTTCATCGGGCACATCGTCTTGATGCGGCGGCTCTCGCTCATCGATTCTCCCTCAGCGATGACTACGATCGGTCGCCCGGTCCTAGCGTGGCGCCGGAATCCTTCCCACGATGCTCGCACCGTTGCCGCTGCCCGGCGTCGGCCTGAGAACGATCACCTCAGCCTGGTCGGGGACGATGCCGATCAGCGGCTCGATTGTAAATCCATGGGACACGAGCACGAGCGTTCCCGGCCCGCGCCAGGTGGAGACGATCTCCTTCAGCTCGCGAAGTCGAGCGCGGTTGGTCGGGTCGCGGTCGGGCACGAGCGCCCACGAGCTCTCGACGGTGCCGACGGCCATCAACGAGGCCGTGTCCATACAGCGGCACACAGGCGAGGAGAGCATCCGGTCCACGCGCACGCCGTGCTTCCGGAAAGCCTCGCCCAGCGCCTTGCCCTGCGCGCGCCCCTTGTCGTCGAGGTTCCGCTGCGTCTTGCAGTCGTCGAACCTGAAGCCCGGTGGGTCGCCGCCGTACCCGGGCGGCGCGTTGCCGTGGCGAATCAGCGCGATGTGACCGCCGCCGGTCAGCGCGGCCCACGCCTGCTGCTCGTCCACGCCGAGTGCCGGTCCGACGGCCAGCAGCACGGCGAGAACGGCTAGCGTGAGCCGATCGAGCCAGCGCCTCATCAGCGCCACCAGGCCATCGACTACGAGCTCGTCCGCGGGCGCAGCGCGCGAGAAGCCATAAAGACTCGCGCCGGTGTCAGCGGCAGCGCCGTGATCGAGAGATCGGCGGGCGAGAGGGCGTCACACACCGCGTTCGCGATGGCGCCGCCGAGGCCGGGGTTACCGCACTCGCCGAGACCGCGAAGGCCGAGCGGGTTGGTGGTCGCCCGAACCTCCTGGTAGAAGCCGTCGACGGGCGGAACGTCGGTGGCGAGCGGCAGCGCGTAGTCCATCAACGTCGACGACAGGAGCTGGCCGCCCGCGTCGTACGCGAGGCTCTCGTAGAGCGTGTTGCCGATGCCGAAGGCCACACCGCCGACGAGCTGGCCGTCGACGAGCGCCGGGTTCACGGCGCGACCGACGTCCGCGCCTACGACGACTCGCTGGAGAGCGATCGAGCCCGTGTCGGGATCGACGTCGGCGATGACGGCCGCGGCGCAGCCCGCGTACGTCACCTTCGGCACCTCGAACGAGGCGCCGGCGGCGAGCCGCCGCTCGCGGGCCAGCTCCGCCAGGGTCGTGCGACGCCCGCGAGCCTCCAGCGCGCCGTGGGCGTAGGTCACCTCGCTCTCGGCCACACCCCAGCGCTCGGCGGCGCGCTGCCGGGCCTCGGCGATCAGCTTCGCCGCCGCGAGATGGGCCGCGTTGCCGGCGGTGACGGTGCCACGCGAGCCGTAGGTACCGACGCCGCTCTCGACGGCGGCGGTGTCGGCGTGGCGCACGTCGAACAGCCGCGCCGGAAGCCCGAGGGCCTCGCCGAGGATCTGAGCGAGCACGGTCTCGAGCCCCGGGCCCATCGATGACGCGCCCGTGTCGACCACCAGCGTGCCGTCGGGCCGCGCCTCCACCTGCGTGGTCTCGAACGGGCCCAGACCGGTCTTCTCGACGTAAACCGCCATCCCGATCCCGCGCCGCGGCCCCGACGGCCGCGCGTTCATCGCCGCCTGCTCGGCGCGCGCGCGCGGATAGTCGAGCCGGCGCAGCAGCTCGTCGAAGAGCGCCGGGAAGTCGCCGGAGTCGTAGACCGTGCTCACGCCGAACGACTTGGTGCCGCAGTCGTAGGGCATCTGGTCCGGACGGATCAGGTTGCGCCGGCGAAGCTCCGCGGGATCGAGGCCGAGACGCGCTGCGGCCTGGTCGAGAAGTCGCTCGCGCACGAAGTTGCACTCCGGACGCCCCGGCGAGCGCAGCGTGCCGGCCGGCGTCTTGTTGGTCACGACCGACCAGAGGTCGCACGCGTAGCTCGGCACGCGGTAGGGGCCGGGGAGCAGGGCGGCGCCGAACTCGGCGGGGACCAGCGCGGCCGTCCGCACATAGGCGCCGATGTCGGCGTGGATCACCGTGCGGATGCCGAGGATCCGGCCGTCGCGGTCGAAGCCGATCTCGATCTCGTAGGCGACCTCGCGCGCGTGGTTGGCGGCCATCAGGTTTTCGCGGCGGCTCTCGATCCACTTCACGGGCCGCCCGAGCTTCATGGCGGCGAGCGGCACCAGGATGTCCTCGGGATAGAGCTCGCCGCGCACGCCGAAGCCGCCGCCCACGTCCACCTCGGTGAGGCGCAGGGCGCCCAGCGGAATCCCGAAAATGGGCGCCAGGATCGTCCGGTTGATGTGGATGCACTTGGTCGAGCCGATCAGGTGCAGCTCGCCGCCGCGAGGATCGGGTGGCACCGCGACGAGGCCGCGGGTCTCCAGCGCGGCGGCGGTCTGCCGCGGGTAGGAGAACCGCTCGCGCAGCACGAGCGCGGCCCCCGCGAGCGCCTTGTCGGTGTCGCCCACGCGCATGGTGATCGTCGCCACGTTGTTGGAATCGGTGCCGGAGAAGAGCCGGGCCGCCCCGGGTCCGAGGGCCTCGGCGGTGGAGGGGCACGCCGGGAGCGGCTGATAGACGACGTCGATCCGCTCCAGGGCGTCGCGCGCGATGTACGGGTCGCCGGCGACGACGAGGGCCACCGGCTCTCCGACGAACCGGACGACGTCGCGGGCGATGGCCGGCTGCAGATACTTCTCGGTCCCTGTGGGGGCGGGGACGCGGTTGGGGATGATCGCGGTCGGCGGCACGTCGGCGGCGGTGAAGACCGCCTGGACCCCCGGAAGATCGCGGGCGCGCTTCGCGTCGATCGAGATCAGGCGAGCGTGCGCGTGCGGCGAGCGGAGCACCGCGCCGTGCAGCATGCCCGGCACGCGCACGTCCTCCACGAACCGCCCGCTGCCCTTCACGAACCGCTCGCCGCCGAGCCGGGGATGCGCCTCGCCGATCATGGGGGAGATCCTAGCATTAGACGCCGAAGAGATAGCGCGACCACCCGGAGAGCAGGTAGTAGATGAGGACCAGGAAGAGAAGCAGGGCCAGCAGAACGGCCAGGAGGCCCCCGCCGACCCGCACCAGGCGCCGGTAGAGACGGCCGAGCTGCTCCTGCTGCGTCACCGCGCGCTCTTGCAGCTCGACCAGGCGCTCCGTCACGCGCCGATACTCGGCGCCGTGCTCGCGCTGAGCATCGCGGATGTCGCGCAGGAGCTGCCTGATCTCGTCGTCGTCGTTCCCAGGTCTAGGCACTGCCTACCGGCGCTTCACGCGAGGCTCGATCACTCCCGCGACGTATTCACCGTAGAACCTGATGCCGTCGAGGCTGGGGTGCGCGTTGTTGGGCTGCAGGTCGATGTTCGCGGGCGCCGCCGGACGATTCTCCAGCGCCGCGAGCGTCGCGATCCGCGTGCCGAGATCCTGCTCGAGCTGGATCCAGATCGCCTCCGCTTCCCGTCCTCGGAACGGGCGGCCGACGACGATCTCCGCCTTGTTCGGCAGATGCACCAGGATCAGCGGCACACCGGGCCGCGTCAGCTTTTGCACCGCGTCATGGTAGCCCGGATCGGCCAGGAATTCCTTCGCCGTCACCCGGGGAATCAGACTCAGGGCCGTCTGCGCGTAGAAGGGCCGATCGAAGAGGGTGCTCCACGCGGCGTCGATCAGGTACGACTTCGTCGGCGAAAAGGGCTCGAAGCCGATTCCCTTCGAGCGGAGATAGGCGCGGTGGTAGGCGACCGCGTCCTTCGCGACGCCATCTGGCTGCTGGGCGCCGAGCACACGCAGGTTGCGTCGCACTTGCCGGTGATTTCCGTTTGCGCCGTGCGCACCGGATGCGGCAAGAGTCCCGTGTCGCGCCTGGTCGCCGACAGGCTGCATCAGCTGGGACGCAAGCCGGTGGCGATCCGCCATCCCATGCCCTACGGCGATCTGGCCGCGCAGGCGGTACAGCGCTTTGCCGTGATGGAAGACCTCGACCGGCACCAGTGCACGATCGAAGAGCGCGAAGAGTACGAGCCGCATATCCGCCAGGGCACGATTGTGTATGCGGGTGTGGACTACGAACGCATCCTGCGCGAAGCCGAGCGCGAGCCCGACGTCATCCTGTGGGATGGCGGCAATAACGACACGCCCTTCTATAAATCGGATCTCGAGATCGTGGTGGTCGATCCGCACCGGCCGGGCCACGAGCTTGCGTACTATCCCGGCGAAGTCAACCTGCGTCGCGCCGATGTTGTGATCATCAACAAGGTCGATACCGCGCAGGCGCACGATATCGAGACCGTGCGGCGGAACATCCAGCTCAGCAATCCGGATGCGATCGTATGCGACACCGCGTGCCGCGTCTCGATCGACGACCCGGAGTCGGTTCGCGGGAAGCGCGTGCTGGTGGTGGAAGACGGCCCGACGCTCA
>Ga0137409_10003492_pt1 | contig 16643 bp, 11 predicted proteins | sample CZODoug1_16funga_FD_122059 | JGI IMG/M metagenome (GOLD analysis project Ga0137409, IMG submission 122059) | Vadose zone soil fungal communities from Angelo Coast Range Reserve, California, USA - CZODoug1_16fungal (Hybrid Assembly) | ecosystem: Environmental > Terrestrial > Soil > Vadose zone... | reverse complement strand
TCGCCCTGCGCCACCGCGCCGATCACGCGCGCCACTTCCGAGGTCGGGTGGACCAGGTCGTCGATGAGCGCGTTGATGCAGTTGACTTGCTCGCCCCAGAAGCCGCGGGCGTCGGGCAGCGAGGCGCGCTGCTTGAGCTTGCCTTCCTTGCCGACCACCTGGCGCAGCCGGGCCAGTTCGGCCGCCATGTTGGCATTGAGCTCGACCACATCGTTGAACACGTCGGCCACCTTGCCCGGCAGCCCCGTCCAGTGACCCGGCAGGCGCACGCTCGCGTCACCTTTGCGCAGAGCGGTCAGTGCCGCAAGCAACGCCGAAAGCTCCTCGGCGGGGGCCAGGAGCGTAGATTCGTCGTAGGCAATCATCGAATGTTCCCGTTGTTTCGCCGGCCTTGTCTCAGGCCTGCAAGGTCATCCAAGGGGATGCATCCAACTCCCCCGCAGTGCATGACGCCGGCGCCCACCCCTCGGCGAACGCGCCGGTCTGAAATTCACGCACGGTTTGCCTAAATGCACGGCCTGTGCCATGCCCTGCGGAGCCTCGTCGGCTGCGAGTTACCAGTGAATCACAGGGGGCGCGGACCGTCCAGCGCTGTGTGCCGTCTACACGCGTCGCAGATACATTCGGAAAACTTTACTGCTGGCTTTGCAGCGATCTCGCAATTGCGGGATGTGAAATCAGTCGAGTCCGACGGGTTCTTTCGCCATCGCGCCGTGCAGTCGCGCCTCGGTCGCCAGCCGGGCAACCTCGTGCGGCGGCGCGTTCTTGAGCCGATGATCCGACCACACTTGCCGCCACCGGCGCGCGCCGGCCGTGCCGTTCCACAGCCCCAGCATGTGTCGCGAAACACGCGACCAAGGCTCGCCTGCTGCAGTGCAGCGAGACATGTAGTCAATCATGTGCCGCTCGACATCCGATCGGTCGCGGATGACGGGAGCGGCGCCGAAGAAGGTCTCGTCCCAACCCGCCATGATCCACGGATTGTGGTAGGCCTCGCGCCCCACCATCACGCCGTCGATGTGGTCGAGCTGCAGCGCAATCTGCGCTGGCGTCGTGACCCCGCCGTTGATGCAGATGGTGAGGGACGGAAAGTCCGTCTTGAGACGGTGAACCATCTCATGGCGAAGCGGTGGAATCTCGCGGTTTTCCTTGGGGCTCAAGCCCTTGAGCCAGGCATTGCGCGCGTGCACCGTGAACACCTCGCAGCCGGCTTGCGCCACCGTGCCGACGAAGTCGCGAACGAAGCCGTAGCTCTCGTCCTGGTCCACGCCGATGCGGTGCTTCACCGTCACCGGAATGCTCACCGCGTCGCGCATCGCCTTCACGCCGTCGGCCACCAGCTGCGCACCCGTGAAAATCGCAAGCACGTCAGGGGCTGCCTGCGCGGCCGCGGTGTCGATCGAGAGAATCCGCGCATGAGCGTGTGGCGAGCGCAGCAGCACAAGGTGCGATTCGTTAGTGAACCTCAGGTCGTCGGCGTATTTGCCGGCCCCGGTAAGGAGCCGATCGTCTTCGCGGCGCGTCACGGCTTGGCCAATTCCAAATTTCATCAATTCACCTTGTTAGGAGTCGCTGCAGAGGCGTTACAGATGTCTGCCGCGCAAGTGTTGGCATGAGAATCGGTCACCGAGTTGATCCCATCCGACGATTTTCCAGCTAGGAGACTGCAGCCGTCGGACAAGCGAAAATCAGGGCCAGGGTTGGTCAGGGTGGAGTTCCGCGATCACGGCGCGGAGTGCGTCCCCGCAGCGCCAAAGTCCGAAGCGCGGCGCGTTTCTCTCAGGTCTTCGGTGGCACGTAACCCACCGGCTGATCCACGCCTTCGCCAAAAAAGTATTGCTCCATCTGCGTCAGCAGGTACTTGCGGGCGCGCGTATCGGCGAGGTTCAGGCGGTTTTCATTGACCAGCATGGTTTGGTGTTTCTGCCAGGCGGCCCAGGCTTCTTTCGACACGCTGTCCCAGATTCTCTTGCCCAGTGGTCCCGGAACCGGCGGAAATTCGAGACCCTCGGCATCCTTGCCGAGCTTGATGCAATGAATCGTGCGCGACATCGTTGGACCTTTTGGGCGAGCTCTTAGGCGAGTGGTTGAGCGAAAAGATAAGTGCCGGCAGCGGCCGGTGCGGTCGGCCGCGCCGTCAAATCGTCTTGATCAGAATCTGCGAGCGCCGCTGCCAGTTGTAGAGACTCTGGCGCTCGATCGGCAAATCATCGACGCCGGCGGCGGCAAAGCCGCGCTTCAGGAACCAGTGCGCGGTGCGGGTCGTCAGCACGAACAGTCGCGCCAGTCCGGCGGCCTTGGCGCGCTGCTCGATGCGCTTCAACAACCGCTCGCCGTCGCCGGTGCCCTGGTAGTCGGTGTGCACGGTGAGTGCGGCCAGTTCTCCCATGCCGCCGCCGGCGCGCGGGAACGGGTAGAGCGCGGCGCAGCCATAGATCACGCCATCGTGCTCGAGCACGGTGAAGTGATCGATCTCGCGCTCGATCAGCTCGCGCCGCCGTTTGACCAGCGTGCCGTCTTCTTCCAGCGGCGCCAGCAGCTTCAGGATGCCGCCGACATCGTCGCTGGTGGCCTCGCGCAAGGCGTCGAGGTTCTCCGCCGCGAGCATGCTGCCGACGCCGTCGTGGGTGAACAGTTCCAGCAACACCGAGCCGTCGAGCGCGAACGGAACAAGGTGCGCGCGCCCGACACCGCCGCGCAATGCGTGCAACAGAAAGCGGAGATTGAGCGCGCTGTCGGGATCGGCAGCGCCGCTGGCGAGCAGGTGGTCGGCCTGCAGCATTGACAATTCCGAATAGCGATGGCCGCTGCGATCGCGGATGCCGTCGCTGTCGGTGACCAGGATTAGTTTCTCCGCTTGCAACGCGACGGCGGCGCCGGCAGCGACATCTTCCATCGTCAGATTGAATGCTTCGCCGGTGGGCGAGAAGCCGAGCGGCGACAGCAGCAGCAGCGCGCCGGCGGCGATCGTATTGCGCATCGCTTCGGCGTCGATCTTGCGCACCAGACCGGTGTGCTGGAAGTCGACGCCATCGACGACGCCGACTGGACGTGCGGTGACGAAGTTGCCGCTCAAGACGCGGATCTGCGCGTGCGCCATCGGCGTATTCGGCAAGCCTTGTGAAAACGCCGCTTCGATGTCCAGCCGCAGTTCGCCCGAAGCTTCTTTCGCGCACTCGAGCGCCGGCGCATCGGTGATCCGCATGCCGTGCGAAAAATGCCCTTCGATTCCCTTGAGCGCGAGTTGCGCCTGCACCTGCGGCCGCGAACCGTGCACCAGCACGAGCTTGATGCCGAGCGCGTGCAGCAGCGACAGATCGTGCACCAGCGCATTCAGGCGGCCCGCTTCGATCAATTCACCGGCGATGCCGATGACAAAGGTCCGGCCGCGATGCGCGTGCACGTACGGCGCGACATCGCGCAGCCAGGCGACAAATTGCGCTTGCGTCGATTCGATCAGCGCGCCGGGCAGCGGCGAGTCGGCAGCATCGTTCATTCGAAAAGTATACTGGCGCGCTTTGTCCTCTTGTGTCTGCCGCCCGCTATTTCCTGGTCCGTTGTTTGTCCGCCATTTGCCCACCCGGGCGGCCGCCGAGTGCTCATGCGTCGCATGGGCTTCGTCAGCCGCCTGCGGTTCAATCCACGGCGGGCGCGCCGGGCCGAGCGTGATGCGTCATCGTTCGTTGTGACGCCGGTCATGGTTGTGCGGGCTGAGCGGCCGGCCGGTGCAATATCATGACCAAGCCTCCGCTCGAAGCGTCTGCACCACCGGTGCCACGGCGCGCTCGATTCCGCGCGCCGGCGCGGGCGCCGCGCGTCACTCTGCCGCCGATCACCTTTGCCGAAGACTTGCCGGTCAGCGTGCGGCGCGCAGAAATCGGCAGTGCAATCGCCGCGCATCAGGTCGTGATCGTGTGCGGCGAAACGGGCTCGGGCAAGACGACGCAGTTGCCCAAGATCTGTCTCACGTTGGGACGCGCCGAGCACGGAATGATCGGCCACACGCAACCGCGGCGGATCGCCGCCTCGTCGATCGCGCGACGCATCGCCCATGAGCTGAATACGCCGCTGGGCGAGGTCGTCGGTTTCAAAATCCGCTTCACCGATCACACGCATCCCGGCGCGGCGATCAAGTTGATGACCGACGGTATCCTGCTCGCGGAGTCGCAGACCGATCCGCGGCTGTCGTCCTACGGCACGATCATCATCGACGAGGCGCACGAGCGCAGTCTCAACATTGATTTTCTGCTCGGCTATCTCAAGCAACTGCTGCCGCAGCGGCCCGATCTGAAGCTCCTGATCACCTCGGCCACGATCGATGCCGCGCGCTTTGCGGAACACTTCGCTAGCCGAGAGCAACCGGCGCCGGTCATCAACGTGTCGGGGCGCCTGTATCCGGTGGAGATTCGCTGGCGGCCGGTCGATGAAGATGACAGCGGCGCGCGCGCCGCGGCGACATCGGCGCCCACATCGTCGCCGCCAGCGGCGAGCGGCGGCGAGCGCGACCCCGGTGCGCGCATGCGCGCGCAGGTGCGCGAGCGCAAGACATTGATCGACGGCGTGATCGCGGCAGTGGACGAATGCGCCGGCCTCGGCCGTGGCGACGTGCTCGTCTTCCTGCCCGGCGAACGGGAGATCCGCGAAGCGGCCGAAGCCTTGCGCAAGCATCATCCGCCGGCGACCGAAATCCTGCCGCTTTATGCCCGCTTGTCGGTCGAGGAGCAGGAACGTGTCTTCAAGTCCGGCGCCGGGCGGCGCATCGTGTTGGCGACCAACGTTGCCGAAACCTCGCTTACCGTGCCGGGCATTCGCTACGTGGTCGACTCGGGCCTGGCGCGCGTCAAGCGCTACTCCTATCGCAACAAGGTCGAGCAATTACAAATCGAACCGGTCTCGCAGGCGGCGGCGCAGCAGCGTGCCGGCCGCTGCGGCCGCGTGGCCGACGGCGTCTGCATTCGCCTGTACGACGAGGAGGACTTTGCGCAGCGATCGCGTTTCACCGATCCGGAAATACTTCGCTCCTCGCTCGCCGCGGTGATCTTGCGCATGAAGTCGCTCGGACTGGGCGACGTGCGCGCGTTTCCGTTTGTCGAGCCGCCGCCGGCGCGGGCGGTTGCCGATGGCTACGACCTGCTCGCTGAATTGAATGCGGTCGACGAGGGCAACGATCTGACCGCGGTCGGACGTGAACTCGCGCATCTACCACTCGATCCGCGCGTCGGCCGCATGTTGCTTGCGGCGCGCGACCAGCACGCGCTGTCTGAGGTGCTGGTCATCGCCGCCGCGTTGAGTGTCCAGGATCCGCGCGAGCGGCCGCTCGAGGCACAGCAGGCAGCCGATCAGGCGCATCGCCGTCACGCCGATGAGCGTTCCGACTTCATGACCCTGGTGACGCTCTGGGGCTTTGTGCACGATCGCATCGAGCACAAGAAGTCCAACCGCAAACTGAACGAGGATCTGCGCGCAAACTTTCTCAGTCCGCGCCGCGTGCGCGAGTGGCAGGATGTCCATTCGCAATTGGTGACCATCGTCGCCGAGTTGGGGTGGCGCGTGAACCCATCGCCGGCGACTTACGAACAGGTCCACTTTGCCTTGCTCACGGGTCTGCTCGGCAATGTCGGCTGCAAGACGTTGGACGGCGACTATCGCGAGCCGCCCTACATTGGCGCGCGCGGAATCAAGTTCTTTGTCTGGCCCGGTTCGCCGCTGGTCAAGAAGGCCGGGCGCTGGGTGATCGCTGCGGAACTCGTGGAGACCACGCGCCTTTTCGCGCGTTGTGTTGCGACCATCGAGCCGCAGTGGCTCGAACGCGCCGGCCAGCATCTTCTGAAAAAGTCCTGGTCCGATCCGCATTGGGAGAAAAGGCCGGCGCAGGTGATGGCGTTCGAGCGGGCGACGCTCTATGGGATGGTCGTCTACCAGCAGCGGCGCGTGCAGTTCGGTCCGCAGGATCCGGTTGCCGCGCGCATCCTGTTCATTCGCGAGGCGTTGCTCGCGGGCGATTTTGATACGCAGGCACCGTTTTTTTCGCACAATCAGAAGCTCGTGCGCGAGATCCGCGAGCTGGAACACAAGACGCGCCGGCCCGACGTGCTGGTCGACGATGAGCTGATCTTCGCTTTCTACGATCGCCTGTTGCCGCCGGATGTGATCTCGGGCGCGAGCTTTGAAAAATGGCGGCGCACGGCGGAGCAGGGCGAACCGAAAACTCTATTTCTCTCGCGCGACGAGTTGATGCGGCACGAAGCCGCGGGTGTCACGACCGATGTCTTCCCGAAATCATGGCAGCTGCACGGCGTGGCAGTAGCGCTTGCTTATCACTTCGAGCCCGGCAGTCCGCGCGATGGCGTGACGCTGGCGCTGCCGATCGTGGCGTTGAACCAGATCGATCCGCTGCGCGGCGATTGGCTTGTGCCGGGCATGCTCAAGGAGAAAGTGCAGGTGCTGGCCAAGTCGCTACCGCAAAGACTGCGCCGGCACCTGGTGCCGTTGCCCGAGTACGCGGCGGGCTTCGTTGCGCGCCATGCGGCGCAGCTCAGTGCGCGGGAGCGGCCGCTGCTCGACGCGCTGATCGCCGACATTCGCGAGCAGACAACGGTCGTGTGCCAACCCAGCGATTTCAAGCTCGAGCAACTGCCCGCACATCTGACGATGAACTACAAGATCATCGACGAGCACGGGCGCCAGCTCGGCATGGGACGCAGCCTCGCGGCGCTGCGCGCCGAGTTCGGCCAGCAGGCGCAACAGCAGTTCCAGGACCTTGCCGCGCAGGATGCGCAGATCGCGCACAGCCTGCATGAGCGCATCACGGATTGGGACTTTGGTGAACTGCCCGAGGTGTTGGAGATCCAGCGCAGCGGCGCCACGTTGGTCGGCTATCCGGCGCTTGTGGATCACGGTGACCATTGCGAGATCGAAGTGTTCGATCTGCCGGGCGACGCACGCGCGCGGCATCGCGATGGCTTGCGGCGATTGTTCCGCTTGCAATTGAGAGAGCAGATCAGGTTTCTCGAGAAGAGTTTGAATGGCTTGCAGGCGACGCAGATGCAGGCCGGCACGGTGGCCGCGCTGGCGGCCGCGCTGCCCGGTTTTGAGCAGACGCGCGATCAGGTCGTGACCGCGGCGCTTGATCGCATCGCGCTCGCCGAACCGTGGCCGTCCGATCGCGCTGCGTTCAGCACGCGGCGAGATGAGACCAAGGGCAAATTGAATCTCGTTGCGCAGGAGATCGCGCGCCTGGTCACGACCATCGTGCAAGAGGCGTCGGCGGCCGCGAAGAAGCTGAATGGCGCGCGCACCTTCGCGGCGGCGGCCGCCGACATTGAGCAGCAGATGCGGCGTCTATTCGCGCCGCGTTTCATCAGCGACACGGCGCCGGCACAGCTTGCGCACTATCCTCGTTACCTGCAGGCGATCGTGTTGCGCCTGGACAAACTCAAGTCCGAGCCGCTGCGCGATGCGCAGCGCCAGCAGGAGATTGCGCCGCTGCAAGTGCAACTGGACCGGGCGCTCGCCGCGCGCAGGGGAGTCGCCGATCCGCAGCTCGAGGAGTATCGCTGGCTGCTCGAGGAGTTGCGCGTGAGCCTGTTCGCGCAGGAGTTGCGAACGCCGATGCCGGTCAGCGTCAAGAGGTTGCACAAGGTGTGGGCGAGCACGCAGCGGTGAAAATCGGGATCAGATCACTTTTTGCGCCAAACATGCCTCATCTGAGCGCGCTACGGTAAGCATCGCAAAGACAGCCGCCGGCACACGGACCCACGTTCGGGATGTCCAAGTTTGCGTGGACGTCGGGGCGAATAGTATTTGCGGACACTATGGGGGATTTGCGGTCGGAACCTCGAATTCCATTGTTGGGGCCGAAATGAGCGGGGAATCGCGCAGCGTCGAGCTTCCAACAAACCAGCCGGCCGCCGCATATTGTTCGGTGACTTCCTGTCCTACGGGGTACTCGGTTCGAATATGCCCAACTGCAGTCGCCACGCGCAATTGAGGCACGTGGAAGAGTTCATCGGAACTCACTCGGGAGGCTCAAATCGATTGCTACAAACGGCGAGCTTGGATGACTCAGCGCGGCCCGCTTGCGTAACCGTAACATCAGCCTTTCGTTCGGACCGGGTGCGGTCCCACGCCCGGAGGGGAAGGCTGACATGAGCGTCACGGTGCAAAGTTTCCTGCTCTGCGATTCTGTTGTGATCGACGCGCATTCCGGGAAAACCACGATTCAAGGCGTGTTCGACAGGTTGTTCGCGCTGCAGTATCCGGCGACGCATCCGAGTTGCACGCTCTACGTTCGCTTGGCTGCCGACCGCAAAGAGGGCGCGCCGGCTGTGTCGATGGTCGTACAGCGGCCTTCTGGGGCGCAAGAACAACCGGTGCCCACGCAGACCTTGGTTGTCGGCGAGGACGGCATCGCGCAGGCGATCATCAATGTGCAGGGACTCCCGCTGCCTGAAGCCGGGATCTACACGTTCGTTCTCGTCGTCGACGGAAGCATGGTCGCCGAATTCAAGTTGGCGGCAATGACGATGAGCGCGCCCAATGTCTCATCGGTGCCCGAGAGCCGGCTTCACTAGGGGCTCGCGCGGTGCTCGCCGGCGGCGCGCGCCGCCTGCGGCGGTGACGGTATCGGAGACTTGGTACAGGTCTCCTCACAGCTCTTGCCTTGTTATCCGTTCCCAGACAGCCTTTGGCGCCGATCGCGCAGCTATCGAAATTCGAAGTGCCACCTGCACCGCACGCGTTCAGCGCCCTCCAGCTACGTCCAGGATCGCTCCCGATGTATAGGAGGCTGCATCGCTAAGCAGCCACACGATGGCCTCGGCAGCCTCCTCCGCGTGGCCGGGGCGGCCCATCGGGGTTGTAGCACCAAGACGCTGTGCGCGATCGGGTTGGCCACCGCTCGCGTGGATGTCGGTCTCGATGAGTCCGGGCCGAACCGCATTGACCCGGACGCCTTGCGGGCCAAGCTCCTTTGCGAGTCCGATCGCCAAGGTATCCAACGCTGCCTTCGAGCCAGCATAGTCGACATACTCAAAAGGCGAACCTATTCGAGCCGCAGCAGAGGAGACTAGGACGATCGAACCGCCCGCACCGCCACGGTCGCGCGCGAGGCGCCGAGCGCTCTCACGAGCACACAGGTAAGAACCGTAGACGTTGACTTCGAACATCCGCCGCAGCCGGTCGGATGGCATGTCCGCCAGCGCAAGCGCCGGGGCGACGATTCCGGCGTTGATCACTACTCCATCAAGCCGGCCGAGCTTGGCTTCGGACACATCGAACATCTCGATAACGTCTGCCTCTACTGAGACATCGCCTTGCAGCGTCACCGCGCGTCCGCCCGCGGCGCCGACCGACTGGGCGGCTTCTATGGCCGCGGTCTCGTCGCGTACGTAATTGATCGCCACCGACCATCCTCTGGCGCCACACAGGATGGCCGCCGCGCGGCCGATTCCACGACTGGCGCCGCTGATGAGAATCGTCTTCAATTGGAGACTCATGAGCGGGTCAAATTCGGCCACGACTCCAGACAGGAGGGCGATCGGAGATGATGCGGCTCCGCACGGCCTGCTCTCGGCAAGAGGCTATTGACTCGGTCCCGAATCAGAGCCCACTGCTGACCCTGCTCGAACTTGGCGCACGGCGGTGCGGACACGCAAACGCGCGCCGCGTTTCCATCGGAATCAGCGAATCCGCACCAGCCGATCATTCCCCGATTCTGCGCCCCACACCTCGCCGGCGCGGCCCAACAATTGCCGCACGTGAGCGCCGCCTCGGTTGCTGGGAAACGAGATGAAGCGCTCGCTCGCGGGGTCGAACTTGACGATCGCATTGGCATCGAAATCGGTGAGCCACACCTGGTCACGCTCATCAACGTAGACCGCGTAAGTGCTGGCGCTCTTCCCGGGTAACTTCCATTGCCGCCAGCCGCCGCTCACCGGATCGAATACGCTGACCTGACCCGAGTTCCATTCGCTGATCCACAACCGACTCTTGGAATCGGACCAGACGCGCCGCGCGCCTTGACGCGGTGTAGGAGGTTCGATCACGGTCGCGTTGCCGTTATCGCGATCGATCCGCGCGAGATAGCTGTTCGCAAGCGATACGAAGTAGATGTCGCCGCCCGGTGTTGCCGTGATGCCGTACGGCCCGCGCCCACGTGGTGCCTTCCACACGCGCACTGCGCCGCTGCCTGGATCGAGACGGCCGTAGACGCCGGATTGCCCCGTGAACCAGACCACACCGCTGCGATCGAATGCGGCTGTGTTCAAGTTGGCATCCGGTGCATCGGCCGGCAACGCAAAGACCTTGACGGCGCGGGTCGCGGCATCAACGCGCACGATCGCGTTCAAGCCGCCATCGGTGACCCAGGCCGCGCCGTCGGGCCCAACGATCACTCCGTGCGGCGCCGCGCCCTTGCCGAGCGGAATCTGTTCGGTTTTCCCGGAAACAGGATCGAGCCGCCCGAGCGCACCCTGGCGCTGCGCCGTGTACCAGACCGATCCGTCCGGCGCCGGTGCGACGTCGTGCGGTTGCGCGCCGTCCGGGACATCGAAGTAACGAACTTCCTCTGCGTGGGCGACAATGAGTGCACCACCGAGCGCGAGTGCCGTGAGAAATCGAGTTGTCATCAACGGAGAAAAATTCAACATGGGATTCTCCACGATCAACGAGATCGAACGAAGAGGAACACGCTCAGCGCGCAAGGTCCGCCGCGCGGATCAACAGGCCCGTGTTCGACACGCGAACCTCGATTGTGCGCGCGACGTCGGCTGGAACGAACGACGCGGAACCATATTCGGCATCGAAGGCGGGCGCCAGTTGTGCGAACTTGCGACGCAAGGCAAACAGATCGACAGGACTCGCATCATTCAGCGCGAACACGGTACGTGGCGCCGATTGCTCCTGTGCCAGATCGCGATAACGACCGGCGATTCGGTCGATCTGATAGCTCGTGTACAGCCCCAGCACGTTAGCCCACGGCTTCCACTTCAGGACCTTGGCATCGACGTAGATCTCATCGCCGGCGAGCGTGTAGTTCGCGACGCTGCCATCCGGCCAATACACCGCCGCCGTGAAGTGTTGCGATGCGGCCGGCGCGATGTCGATGCGCAGGGCCAACGCCTCGTTCGTCAACGCGTGGTAGCCGACCATTCCTATCGTGAGCAGGGCGGCGATGACACCGAGCGCCAGCAACAGGGACCCTGCGAGCACACGCACCAAGGCGCGCAGCGGACGCAGGCGCAAGAGTGCGACGATGCCGGCGACGGTCAAGGCCAAACCGAGCAACGAGAGAATGACGGCGGCCGCGATCAACACAGGCGGTCCCAGGTATGCGCAAATTCTTGCGCGCAGCGCGTGAATTGGATTGGGACAGTTGCCGTACGGGGGCAGAAATCGAAGATCGCCGTCGGCACATTGCGTGCTGTAGCGATCCGTGCCGCTACCATTGCGCTTTTCGTTGCCTCCGGCCTTGCATCCCTCGCCGCACTCATTGGGGCATCTCTCACCATACCTCTCACCGGATCTCCTCTTTACTGCGCATGGGGCTTGATTTGGGACTTTTCGTTGAGGCGTGCAAGGCGCTGCGGCTCGTCGCGCGCTAACGAAGAATCAGTTGCTAGCTCCTGTAAGGCTTTGGCGAAATACGGCCGGGCCGCGGCCGACTTGCCTTGCGCCTCGAGGTTCTCGGCAATCTCCTCGAACACGTAGCCGTCGGTGAGTTTCGCGGTGGCCAACTCGGTCTCGAGTTGATAAAGAGCCGTCAGCGCTTCGTCGTGACGACCCAGATCGCGCAACGTGCGCGCGACCTGCCAGCGGGCAATGCGTATTGTCCCGAGCTCGCCGCGCGCTTCATACGCGACGACCGATTCGCGAAAGTATTGCAGCGCTTGTTCGTGCCGGCCCAGTTTGCGCGATTCCCAGCCGAGGTTGTTCAGCAACGACGCGGCCCACCGCCGCGCCCGCGGGTCTCTTGCCGCGCGCGCAAGCGGCAGCGCCTTGAGATTCCACTCGATGCCGCGCTCGCCGCCGTCGACGATCGCAATCATGTGTAGCGCGTCGATCGCGAGATCTTCATTGCCGATCTTTTCGCCAAGCTCCCATGCACTGACGAACAACGGCCGCGCCGTTGCCGGCTCGCCCGCGGAGCGATAAGTGCGTCCGCGTTCGAGCAGATAGCGCAGGCGCGGCGCCGGCCCGGCCGATCTCAGTTGTGGCTCGATCTCGTCGAGCAGTTGGTGCGCTTCGGCGTACCGCTGCCGCAGTCCCAACGTGCGCGCGATCTGCGTCAGCAGTTCCAGGCGAAAGTCGCCGGCGGCGGTGGTCAGTGCCGCTCGAAATCGCTGTTCTGACTCGGCCGGTTGGTCGTAGTCCCAAAGCGAATAGATATCGGGATGGACGTCGGGCACATTGTTTGAGACCGTGGGCATATCGCCGCTCGCTTCGCCGATCATCGTGCCGCTCGCCTGACCGATCGCGGACAAGAGCGCCCCGGCAACTACGTACTGACAGGAGATTTGCAACAGCAGGGTGGAGAGCATTGGGGAGCAATGCCGCGCCCGATCGTATCTACGGAATTCGGGATGCACCGTCAGCGGCGTGAGGGTGGGCGAGGGGCGTATGTCTCTCGTGGCAGCATCGCAAGCGCGAGCTCACCGCGCCCGGCAACCTTGCTTTGACAGCTACACCCGCGACGGCCTGCTGGTCCCCGAGTCCGGCACATCGGAGTCCGGATCCTGGTTCTGGGACCCCGGTCCATCCTCAATTTCGAATTTGAATTCGCGTACGAGTTGGCCGTCGATGTACAGGCGCATCGCGTGATTGCCGATTGGATCGCCCGGTGCGTAACGCCATTCGTTAGCGATGAAACCGAGGCGTGTCGGCACGATGCGCTCGGTGACCGCGGTCCGACGGTCGGGCGATACGGTGAAGATGCCCATCATCTCGCCGGGACCCCAACTGGGCGGCGCCTCGGGGAGCTCGAACTCTTCGCGCCAGACGACCGTTGGCTTGTCAGTCTTGTAGATGATGTACCAGCCGTACGGAGCCGCGACGATTGCCGGGAAATGATTGGTCTCGAACAGAATGCGATGACCGGCGGTATCGGCGCCGAAGACACCGAACTGCGCAGAAACAATTTCGAGTGGCGTCTTGGCGATCGGGCCGGCCGCCGCGATCGGACCCGGCCGGATGCCGGGCTGGCTCGCGTCGCGCCCCGCGAGCAAGGCGCAGTTCGCAAGAATGCCGGCGGCGCTGATGATGATCAAAGCGCGAATTGCGGTTTGCATCGAGGACTCCTCCGGGCCGGCGGCTGGCTGCAGTTCCCAGACTCTAGCGCAGCAGCACAGCCGCGCGTTCAAAGTCTCACGCGGAAATTGAACGATTCGATTTGCTTGATGGGCGAGTTAGACGTGTGTCAGCTGGCGGCTGACGGACGCCGCGTGCATGAAATTGATCGCAAAGGTGCTGTGAACAACCGCGTGTCCCGATTTCGGTTGCTCTGGTCGCTGTTCAAATCGTTCCGGTCTGCCTTCGAGCTGGCGGCGACGCGCGATAGGACAATTTCCCTTCTGCGCTATTTGTCTCGCGGCGCGCCCTTGCCGCCGCGACGCGCATCATCGCCTTCGCTTTCATGCGGGCGCGCGCGCGGTGGCGCGGCCTCGGCGGGCGCGCGTTCGTGCGGCGCAGGGGCGGCGCGGGTTGGTGGCACGGGCGCTGCTTCCATTCTGTGCACAGACTCCGGCGCCCGTTCGATGCGCGGCGGTGTCGCGCCCGCAGGCGCGGGCGGCATCCGCGGGCCATCGCCTTCGACTGCGCGCGCACGCGGTGCGAGGCGCGCCGGCGGCTCATCGCGTCGCACGGCCGGCGCATTGACGTTCGGTGACGGTAGCGCGCGGGGCGCGTTATCCGCACGCGGTGCAATCGGCTCGCCGCGTGTGAATCCCGGCGCAACCGGCGCCTTGGGCGGCGGCAGCGACGGCACGCGTCGGAAATTGTCCGCGCTCGATGGCACCGTCCCTGGTGTAACAGCGACCGCGCGCGGCGCGACTTGCAAGCGATCCGGATGCTTGTCGGTCGACACCGGCGGGCCGAATCGTTGTCGCGGCAAGTTGTTCAACGCAACCGGTGCTGACGTGGTCGCCGGCAGACGCACGACATCCGCGGGCGGCGCCTGGATCACGCGATGAATTGGCTCGGCGCGCGCGATCACATCGCCGCGTACCCAGGTTGATGTGCGCGGCGTCTGATACACGTAATGCGCCGGTGGACTGATCACCGTGATCTGCGTGATGTTGGTCACGTGCTGCACGTTGACTGCATTGACGTAGCCGCGCGAGCAGTGATAACCGGGCACATAAACCTCTTGCCAGCCAAGCGGAAACCAGCCGACGCTGACACCGATGCCGGGCGTGCCGTACCACGCGACCAATGCCGGGGCAAACACCGGACGCGACGAACGCGCACCCGGGGACCAGGCCCACATACCGCCCACCTGCACCCAGCGGCCGTAGTGAAATGGCGCGAAGCCCCAAGGCTGTTCGTCGATCCAGGTCCAGCCCCACGGCGCGACGTGGCCCCAGCGTCCGTAGCGGTAGGGCATCCAGCCGGCCGGGACGTAATTCGGATACCACACCTCGCCGTAGTCGGGCACGCTGCGCCAGGCGCCGTAATCGTCAAGTGCTTCGACGCCGGTGGTCTCGCGCGATACATAGGTGCGGCTCGCGAGCGCATCGCCGCGCTGGTCGCGCGCGGCGACCCAGTCATCGAATTCGTCGGGCGCAGCGCCGACCAGCTGAAAGCCCGTCATCGGCGTCGATGAAATCTCACCACGCTGTCCGCTTTGAATCGCGAACGTGTTGCCGCCGCTCGCGACGCGCGCGTAGCCAACCTGTGCCGTGACCGCGGTGATACCAGGCACGCGATCGACGTCGATCCGATAGCGCCCGACATCGTCGATCGTGACCCGTTCGCGCGGTGTCAGGAGATCGAGCTGGCCCAGATAGTCGCGACTGCGCACGCGCACGGCGGCGCTGCCCTGCTCGATCACGAGCTGGATCCACTGGTCATCGACACGCGAAAAATCAACCGTTGTCTCATCGTCCAGACGGATAGCAAACGAGCCGATGCTGACCTCGGCGCGCCCGAAGCGGCCGGTGCTTATGCGATGGCCGGTGGTCACCGGCCAGTTCAGGACGGCGGCGTCTTCGTCGCCGCTGCGCGTATCGACCAGACTCACCGGTCCAGAGACGTAGGCAATGCGGCCGACCCGCGCCGGCGGATCAACGTCGCTCGAATCATCGGCCGGATAAGACTGCGCCTGCACGCAAAGAGCCGAGAACATCAGACTGGCGCCGAGCGCAAGCAATGCGCGCCATGCGGGCGCATTACGGCCGCCGCCTTCGTAGCTTGCGTTCGGATCTGCGCCCACGCGTGAATCGAGGTACGGGTCCGGGCAAACGACCGCATGCCTTCCCATTGCTGTCATCGATCGAATTTTCATTGCGCTTGACATATTTTCCCTCGATGCGCGCAGCTTGCGCGCGTGTCTGTTGTCAGTCAACGTCGCGCAAACGGTCGATGCCGACCGGCGAAACAACTTGTTGCAGCTCATTAATTCGGCGGTGGTTGTGGCCTGCGACCATTTTCTCCCGCGCGGCGACACCGCGGCAGATTACGAAAGCGTGCGACCCCGTCCTACGCCATTCGTTCTGCGGTTTCGACACGCGACGCAACTAGAATTCTGGAATGTTAAAAATTCCCTATCGGTAGTGGAGGTAACGGAAGTAAACGCTGCAGCAAGACCGCGTCGACATAGCCCGGCCGAATGGGCCCGGCAATGACTCGGACTCACGCGCGTAAGGGGGAGAAATGGGCGCGCCGCATTTTGGACTGTTGATCATTGGCGACGAGATCTTGTCCGGCAAGCGTGCGGATCAGCACCTCGCGAAAGTGATCGCGCTGCTCGGCACGCGCGGCCTCTCCCTGTCGTGGGCACACTATCTGCCGGACGATCGGGCGCAGATCACGACGACGTTGCAACGGACTTTCGCGAGCGGTGATGTGGTGTTCAGCTGCGGCGGCATCGGATCCACGCCCGACGATCACACGCGCCAGGCGGCCGCCGCGGCCATCGGCGTGCCGGTGCAACTGCATCCGCAGGCGCGCGAGTTGATCGCGCGACGCTGCGCCGAGATGGCGGCCGAAGGGCGCGGCAGTGCCGACATGAGCACGCCGGAGAATCGGCAGCGCTTGAAGATGGGCGAGTTTCCGCAGGGCGCGCGGATCATCGAAAATCCCTTCAATCGCATCCCGGGCTTCGCGCTGCAGCGACACTACTTTCTGCCGGGCTTCCCGGTGATGGCGTGGCCGATGCTCGAGTCAGTACTTGACTCCGAATACGGAGCGCATTTCAACGCGGTACCGATCGCGGAGCGGGCGTGTCTTGTATTCGACACGCCCGAGTCTGCGGTCGCGCCGTTGATGGAGGCGGTGGAGGCGCGATTCCCGCGCGTGAAATCGTTCAGCCTGCCTTCGATCGGTGACGGCCGCGACGGTAAACCGGCGCGCCGGCATATCGAACTCGGCGTCAAAGGTGATCCCGATCAGGTCGACGCAGCGTTCGATTCGCTGCGCGGTGCGGTGGT
>Ga0137409_10003491_pt1 | contig 16645 bp, 13 predicted proteins | sample CZODoug1_16funga_FD_122059 | JGI IMG/M metagenome (GOLD analysis project Ga0137409, IMG submission 122059) | Vadose zone soil fungal communities from Angelo Coast Range Reserve, California, USA - CZODoug1_16fungal (Hybrid Assembly) | ecosystem: Environmental > Terrestrial > Soil > Vadose zone... | reverse complement strand
AGATGACCTTTTTGGAGGTCAATCAGGCGATTGCGGCGCAGGCGGCGCAAGTCAAGGCCAAGGCGCGCCCGTAGGCTGCCGCCTGGTGGCCTGCTAAGTTGGGCCACGCACCTCGCCGTTCCGGCACTTTGAAGATGGCCTCCGCTCCACTCAAAATCACGGTTCTCGGTTCCGGCACCTCCATGGGGGTTCCCACGCTGGCCTGCCCCTGCCGCGTGTGCGCTTCGAACGATCCACACGACAAAAGGCTGCGGCCTTCCGTCTTGATTTCACGCGGCGGCCAGCACGTAGTGATTGACACCACCCCGGATTTCCGCCAGCAGGCGTTGCGTGTCGGCCTCGATCGCCTCGATGCGATTTTACTGACGCACGGACACGCCGACCACATCCTTGGCTTTGACGACATCCGCCCGTTCAATCTCCGTCAGCGTTCCGCGCTTCCGGTTTACGCCAACGAAGAAACCTTTCGTGTCATCCGCCGCGTTTTCTCCTATGTCTTCGATGAGAAGCCCACGCTCAGCACCGTACCCAGCGTGACCCTGAACCTCGCCAACAGTCGATTCGAACTGCTGAGCATCCCATTCATTCCTATACCCATGCTCCACGGCGACATGGAAGTTCTGGGCTTCCGCTTCGGCCGCGCCGCCTACCTTACGGACTTCAGCAAGATTCCGGATTCTTCCATGGCCCTGCTGGAGGGCCTCGACGAGTTGGTTCTCGATGCGTTGCGCGACGCTCCTCATCCCATGCACCAGACCGTGGACCAGGCGCTGGCCCTCATTCAGCAGCTCAAGCCGCGGCGCGCGTGGTTCACCCACATCGCGCATGACCTGCCGCATGCGGAAACCAATGAGCGGCTTCGCCAGCAAGGCTTTCCACACGTGCAGTTGGCATACGATGGGCTTCAATTTGACGTGTACGTAGATGCGCGAGATGAAGCGGCCCGCGAGCAACAGAAGGCGCCGGCTCGGATGTCGCTTGCCGGAGGCCCCTCATCGCGGCGGCTGACGACGTTTACATCCTCGGAAGCTTGGGCCTCGCGCTATGCGTCCCATGGACACGCGAGCGTTTTGGCCATCGGCAACTTCGATGGAATTCATCTGGGCCATCAGGCGATTCTTCGCGCCACGGTCGAGCGCGCGCAAGCCCTCCGTGCAGTCTCCACAGTACTTACATTCGATCCATCGCCCCGAAAAGTGCTGCGGCCAGAGTCCGCACCGCTCCGGCTCTCGACCATCGCGCAACGCATGGAATGGTTCAACGCGCTGGGCATCGAAGCCGCGGTTATCATGCCTTTCACCCTCGAACTCTCGCGCCTCTCCCCCGAGGAATTTGTTGAGCAAATCCTTGTTCGCGATCTTCATGTAAAATCCGTTCTGGTCGGCGAAAATTTCCATTTCGGCCACAAGCAGGCTGGAAATGTGAAATTGCTGAAGGAGTTGGGTTCGAAAAGCGGCTTCGCGGTCGTAGTCATTCCCCCGGTGCAGTATCACGGCGAAATCGTCTCCAGCACCATTATTCGCCGGGAAGTCGCGGAAGGAGACGTGTCGAATGCCGGGCGCCTTCTGGGCCGGCCGTTCGCGCTGACCGGTCAAGTGGTCCCCGGCACCGGCACCGGCCGCAAATTTACATTCCCCACGTTGAATCTTGCCGCCGAGCAGGAGCTGCTCCCCGCGAGAGGTGTGTACATCACGCGCACGGTATTCGAGGGCGAAACCTGCAGCCGCCGTTCCGTCACGAATATTGGTGTGCGGCCGACGTTTAATGGCTCTTCGCTCAGCGTGGAAACGCACCTGCTCGATTTTCAGCCGGAGACCACGCCGAAACGAATCGAAGTGCGATTTTGGGAGCGTCTTCGTGAAGAAAAAAAATTCAACGGCCCGGATGAACTACGGGCGCAAATCGCGCACGACATCGGCGCGGCCAACCGATTCTTCAACCGCTTGCGCCGGTATCGCTCGGTCCGCCAGCTAGTCTGAACCTATTCTTTTGTTTTTTGCAGGCAGTCGGAGCAATAGCCGCCAACTTCCGTGCGCGACACGGTGACCTTCATGTGGAAATCGCGCGCGATTTGCTCCTTCAATTGCTCGTACAAGCGGCTTTCGAATTCCCTAACCTTGCCGCAGCGCAAGCAAGCCACATGTATGTGATCGCGCGGACCGTGCGTCTCGTAGTAATGGCGATCCCCGCGAAGATGCAGTAGATCCAATTCGTCAATGAGCCCTTGCTTCTTCAGCAGGTCAATCGTGCGGTACACCGTAACGAGGTGGATGTCCGAATCTATCTTTTGCGCCCTGGCAAGAATTTGATCCACGTCCAGGTGCTGCTCGGCATCATCCATCACCTGAAGAATCACGCGGCGCTGGCGGGTCATGCGAATTCCGCGCCCGGCCACCGCCTGTTGAAGCTTGCCCGTTGTCTCCGCGGTATTGAGGCGCTCTCCGGTGGAAGCCCGGTGCGTTGGTGATGTCGCCATTTCTAATTCCCCACTCGTGCGCGATTGCGTCCTAAGAGTGGATCGGCAGCAGCCGCACAACGTCATTGTACATAACGTAAGCGAACAGCACCAAGAGGAAGACAAATCCTACCTGCACGAAGCGCTCTTTGAACGCCAGGCTGAAATCACGGCGGCGGATACCCTCCATCGTGAGCAGCAGGATGTTCCCACCATCAAGAATGGGAATAGGCAAGAGATTCAAGATACCGAGGTTGAGGCTTATGATGGCCATCAAGTTGATCACCGCGAACGTTCCTTCCTGCACCGCCTGCCCCGCCTGGTCGATGATCCCAACAGGTCCCAGCAACAGCTTCACGGACTGCTTGCCTGCGAAGAGCCTGCCTACCACTCCCAACAACTGTTTCAAGCCATACCATGTCGTCGCAGAGGCGTTCTGCACGGCCGTACTAAGCGTCATTTTCTTGTAAGACCATGGCTCATCTGCCCCCACGCCAAGCCTGAAATTGGCTTTGCCATCTTCACCAACTATGGATTGGGGTTCCATTTTGAGCGTGACAAGTTGGCCATTCCGCTTTACTACCGTAACCAGTGGGTTGCCATTGGAGCTCAGGATCATGTCCTTGAACTCTATCCAGTTTGTAATCTTTGCCCCGTTCACGGAAACGATCAGGTCGCCGCGCTTCATGCCTGCGCGCTGGGCCCCGAGGCCACGAATCGGTTGGGTAACGACGGGAACCACTAGAGGATAGTGCCCGAGTGAGTCTGCTTGAAGAAGCTCTTTTCCGTTTGCTTCGACCACGCGAGTTATTCCCTGATGCTCAACCGTCACCCGATAAACGCTGTCGGGCCGCAAATCATTGAGCGCCTCGAAAACCTTGTCCCAAGTCGGCGTAGCGATTCCGTTGACTTCCGTAATTCGGTCGCCGACGGTCACACCTGCGTTCGCCAGTGGGTCGTTTGCTTTCATGGTTGTAATTACTGGAGGATTGTCCAGGTAGGAGGGATACGGCAGCCCCTTGACCCAGAAAAATCCGCCCAGAAGCAAGATGGGCATCAGCAGATTCACTGTCGGCCCTGCAAACGAGATCAGCGCCCGCTGCCAGCGCGGCTTGCTCATCAGCTCGTCCGGGGCGCCCGTAGGCGCAACCTTGCTGGAGTCAACCTCGGACAAATCCTGTCCAGCCATGCGCACGTAGCCGCCCAATGGGAGAGCACTCAGGCGGTAGTCTGTTGCGCCGCGCTTCCAGCCGAATAGGCGCGGGCCGAAGCCGATGGAGAAAACGTCGACGCGAACCCCAAATAAACGCGCAACTATGAAGTGTCCCCATTCGTGGACGAGAATCATCAAGCCCAGGACAAGAACAATGCCAATCAATGTATTCATAAACTCTTGTTACCTCTCCCCTAACTCTTACGTTGTCGCTGCCGCGGCGCTGACCGCCAGTCGTTCTACTTCTTCCCTTGCCATTCGACGGGCCTCGACATCGGCCGTAAGCACATCGTCCATCTTCTCAAATCGAACCCGCGGTGTGCGGCCTAGCACGCGTTCAATGACTTCCGGAATTCCCAGGAACGGAAGGCGCCGTTCTAGGAACGCCGCCACCGCAATCTCATCAGCAGCATTCAACGCGCAGGGAAACGCGCCGCCCTTTTTCATCGCCTCCCGCGCGAGCCTCACGCACGGAAAACGCCGCGTCGAAACTTTTCCGAAATCGAGCCGCCTAAGTTTGCTCCAGTCGAGGGCCACGTCATTAGATGCCACTCGTTCTGGATAGGTTAACGCATATTGAATGGGCATGCGCATGTCCGTGGGGCCGAGTTGCGCTAAAACAGACCCGTCTACGTACTCCACCATGGAGTGAATCGTGGATTGCGGATGAATGACCACATCGATCTGGTCCGGGCGCATTCCGAAGAGCCAGCGCGCCTCAATCACTTCGAATCCCTTGTTCATCATCGTCGCGGAATCAATGGTGATGCGGTTGCCCATGTGCCAGTTCGGATGTGCCAGCGCTTGTTCCGGTGTAACGCTCGCCAGCGCCGCCAGCGGAGTCTTCCGGAATGGTCCACCCGAAGCCGTCAGCACCAGCCGTCGCACTTCACCATGCGTTCCGCCGCGCAAACATTGATGAACGGCGTTGTGCTCACTGTCTACCGGCAGCAGCTCCCGCCCGGCTTTGTTCGCCGCGGCCATCACCAGCTCGCCAGCCGCTACGAGCACTTCTTTATTGGAGAGCGCCACCGTCCTCCCAAGTTTCACGGCCTCATACGTCGCTTCCAGCCCAACCACGCCCACCGCCGCTGAAACGACGATCTCGGCTTTCGAATGCGTTCCAACGGCCAGCATGCCTTCGCGCCCGTGGTGGATCGCGGGCAGCGGCGAGATGCCCTTCCCTCGCAGCAGCGCCGCAAGTTCATCCGCCTTCTTGGCGTCAGCCACGGATACCAGTTCAGGCTTGTGCCGCTCGATTTGTCCCGCCAGCTCTTCCAGGTTTCCACCGGCAGCGAGCGCAACGACGCCGAACCTCCCCGGCAGAGACTCCACCACAGTCAGGCATTGCCTTCCAATCGAACCGGTGGATCCCAAAATGGCTAGCTGTTTCAAGGAGTCCTTCGTGAAGTGCGGCGGTTAGCCGCCCCGTTTCCGTCCTCTCCGCCCGCCGCGAGGAGGCCCGCCGACCTACGACGTGGGAGCGTAGATCACTATCCAATAATACCAGACAACCGGAATCGCAAGGATGAGCGCGTCGATTCGGTCAAGGACTCCGCCATGACCGGGTAGGAGACTCCCGGAATCCTTAATCCCCGCGCTGCGCTTGTATGCCGACTCCAGCAGATCCCCCAACTGCCCAGCCACATTCCCTACCGCCGCCATTGCTAGCAAGTGCTTCAACGGCACCGTGACAAACCTCGCAAAAACGACAGCCACAATAAGCGACCCAAGAAAACTCGCCACTGTTCCCTCCCAAGTCTTCTTAGGACTCAATTGTGGCGCCAGTTTGTACTTGCCGAAGGATCGCCCCACGAAATACGCCGCCGTATCCCCCACCCAGATAATAACCATCGCAAAGAGCAGCATCGCTGGCCCTTGGGTGCCAGCACCGTGAAGCCGAACTGCATACGACAACGGAAACGCGACCAAAATCAGGCCACTGGAACTGATCCCGGCAGACGGCAAGGCCTCAACTAACGTCCGTCTTGTGAATAACGTGATGACGGCAATTCCAAGCACAAAGAGAAAGATTCCGTCTTCCGCTCGTGGAAACAGCCGCGTCAGATACACTCCCAAACGCAACTCCCACTGCGCGTAGGCGAATCCGCCCATCTTGGTCCAGTTAATGACAGTGGTCAGCCACTGAAGGTAAATAATCAAAAGTGCGCAAGTCGCCGTCCAAAAGCGATATGCCCGATGCCCGATGGCTTCGCCTAGCGCGAAATACTCGAACATCGCCAGCATCACCACCAGCGCCACTCCCAGCGCGAGAATGGCGGTCGAACCCCACAACACGAGGCCAACAACAAATGGAATCAGCACCGCGGCCGTCACAACTCGCTTCCACGTCATAAACCGGGAGTCTCCTGCGAATTCACAGGCCTCATCTCATCATATTGAGGGAAATAAATCACGCGGCACCAACATACTCCAGGTCTTGGTTGTGGGTTAGTCTGCGATTATGCGAATTATCGGCCAGTTACATCGACAGCGCGCAGTTAGTTGGGAGGATTGGGCCCTGCCAAGAGTCCTCCATCGAGAACTAAGGATTGGCCTGTCATGAAGGATGCATGGTCCGAACACATCCACACAACGGCTTCGGCGACTTCTCTTGACGTTCCAAAGCGGCCGATGGGATGGAGGCCGAGCGCGAACTTTTTCGCCTCCGGCGCGCCCCAAAGACGTTCGCCCATGGGCGTTTCGATCACCGCAGGACACACGACGTTTACCCGAATGCCGCTTCGCGCGTTTTCGAGCGCGGCGGACTTCGTCAGCCCCATCACGCCATGCTTGCTAGCGCAATACGTGGCTGCCCCAGCGGAGCCAATCCAACCTGCGACGGAGGCCATGTTGACGATGGCTCCACCACCGCCCTGCTTGAGCATCTGCTGAATTTCGTACTTCAGGCAAAGCCAGACGCCTTTGAGATTGATGTCGATGGTGCGATTCCAGTCTTCTTCGGATTGCTCGGCGATGGGGCTCCAGCTCCCCTCGATCCCGGCGTTATTGAACGCAACATCCAAGCGGCCAAACTTCTCCACTGTTTTCAGGACAAGAGCGCGAACATCGGCGGCCCGCGATACGTCGGTCTTCACAAACAGGCCATCTCCGCCGGCGGCACGGACCAGATCAAGCGTTTCTTTTCCTTCAGATTCGCGGCGGCCGGCGACTACCACTTTGGCGCCTGCCTTCGCAAAAAGCACAGCGGTATCACGCCCAATACCGGACGTCCCGCCGGTCACAATTCCAATTCTGCCGTGCAATTCCGCCGTCATGATTTCTCCTTGCGAATCAGGTTTTTAGATGGAGAGGCAGATTGTAGGCTTTACACGAAGGTGGCGTCAAATAGGCGGGGTACTGGACGTATAACGCGCAAACCGTCCATTTGAACTGACTTCTCCGGTAATCCGACTTCCAGGATAGGTCTTTGTCAAGAGGCAAAAGCTCTCCCGGCGCGCTTCGGAGGAGCGCGGGTGTAAATTCTTTTCTGGTTCTTCGCCGCGTGTGTTGGCCTCTCGGCCGTGGTTCCTATTTCATACAGAACCAGACTTCCATTTGCTGTCTCAGACCAGCAAGTGGTCTTGAACAGAAGATTGAGTTTGTGTTTTCCTGCCAGTCTCGAAACTAATCAAGGGGAGCATCCAGAGCTTGCGCTCCTTCGCCCAGTCGGCTTAACGGCAAGACCTGGCAGGCCACGCGCCGAAGAAATCCTCCTTGTTCACCGTCACGCTCTACGCAGCGACGCAGTTATTCGTCTCCACCACCTGAAAATTCCGCTGCCCACGGTCGACCGCCATGAGGTAGGCCACCAGCTTTCTTGCCACCGCCAGCGTTGCGCGATTGGCATTGCCCTTCTGCTTTTCCCTGTCATAGAGCATGGCCAGCTCCGGGCTGTAGCGCGGCGCCATCTTCGCCGCCTGAATCAGCGTTGTCTGTAAATGCTTGTTGCGTTGTTTTGACAGCGGGGTGGGTTGGACCGTGTTGCCGGAACTCTTCTCCGCATGTAGTTATTCTATTACTACAACCGTTCAGTACAAAATTCTTCACACAGGCGCTGGGAAAGTGTGCTTACAGGGCGGAGGAAACCGACGTGCCGGCGGCGGCGAAGACTGGGGACATTTCTGATTCCGCGAAGGAGAGGAAGGACTGGACAACCACAGGGTCAAACTGAGTGCCACTGGCCTCGTTGAGCCGGCGTACGGCTTCCTGGTACGGCAGGCCTTTGCGATAGGGACGGGAAGAAACCATGGCATCAAAAGCATCGATGACGCAGACGATCCGCGAAACTACGGGAATTTCAGCGCCTTGAAGTCCCGCTGGATATCCCTTTCCATCGAAAGATTCGTGATGGTGGAGAATATCGAGGGCCGCGCGTTCGAAACCCGGGAGCATGCGCAGCACAGCCCAGCCGTACTCGGCGTGTTTTTTCATGAGTGCGTATTCTTGCGGGTCGAGACTCTCCGGCTTGCGGAGAATTGCATCCGGGATGCCCACTTTACCGATGTCGTGCAGGAGCGCGGCAACTTCGAGATTCTGAAGTTCGGCTTCTTCCAAGCCCAGTTCCCGTCCCACGCGCATACCCCATTCCGCCAGCCGGGTGCTGTGGACGCCGGTGTTGAGATCTTTCAAGTCGAGGAGCTGGTTGAACGCGCAGATGACTGAAGTGCGAAGCGCGGAAGCCTGTTCTTCGAGTTGTTTGACGCGCAGAGACTCCAGCGCCGCGAAGGAAGAAGCTTCCATGGGCGCCGGAATGTGGTCGTTCGACATTGCAGTTACAAGCACAACAGCAAGCAGGAGCCAGAGCCGGAACCCGGTGTTGAGCCAGAGTTGTTCACCCACGCGGAGACCGCCTGGTACACATCGAGTCGACCATAATGAAGATCAGGCGTGAGCCGTATGGCATGGGACAAAGCGCTGGCTGCCTGCTTTTGGTTTAGCGACGACTTTGCATTGATGAGCAGAGAAGCTGTGCCCGCCACCAGGGGAGCGCTAAACGACGTGCCGGAAGCGCTAGCATAGGTTCCGCCGGGAAAGGTACTAATGACGTATTCGCCGGGAGCCGCGATCCAGGCGTCCGAAGTGCCGTAGTTGGAGAAGGAAGAACGGGTGTCCCAATCCGTTGTCGAGGCGATACCCACGACAGAGCCGCTGAAGGCAGCTGGGTAGACGGGAGAGCTGGTGCTTTCGTTTCCGGCCGCGGCCACAAGGACAACACCCGCCTTGTTGGCGTAGGAGACTGCCTGAGACAGCCCCGCCGAGGGGGACGACAAGTCGAAGCTCATGTTCACGACATTGGCGTTATGCTGAACGGCGTAATACAAGGCGGCAATGATGTTAGAGAGGTAGCCCGTGCCGTTCGACGAGAACGCCTTGAGGGGAAGGATCTTGGCCTTCGGAGCTACCAGGTGAACAAGTCCGGTCGTCATCGTACCGTGGCCAAATGCCGAATACGGGCCGCCGTCGAGAACCGCGGCGGTGGACTGGTCAAGTACTGCGGCGGTGGACTGCTGGACGAATGCGGGCTCTTGTTCCCGGCCTTCGGACTCGTTAGTGTGGTTCCGCAGCTCCGACACATCGAGCCATTCGGAGGCGCCAGGCTGGTTGCGCGTGAAGTCGTATCCGGGCAGGAGCACTGGGACGAGAACAGGGTGGTTGGTGTCCACACCGGTATCAATGACGGCCACGATGCCGGTGCCGCTGACGTTGAAGCCTTGCTGAGCGTCGATGAGGCGGATGATATGCGCCGCGGGCTGGCTCGCATAGCCGTGCCAGACGACCGTGCCGTAATAGTTGACTGGCGTGCGGTCGTGCAGCCCCGGAGGGATATTATTGATGTGCGGATGCGGGACTGGCAGGAGTTGATCTGGCTCGACACTTTGAATACCCAGGAGCGCTTCGAGGAGATTCACCACACCGTTCAATAAATTTGCAATCAGGTTGCCAGAAGACGTGACGAGATAGGTCTGGCCGACCGAACCATCCAACGAGCCTTGAACCTGGCATCCCGCAGATAAGCAAAGATTGAGGACGGAGGACAGGCCGCCCGAGGTGCGGACGATATAACGGTTTTGCGCTGCTGCCGGCCTCGAAAAAGCAAGCATCAGGGCAATCATCGCGACGAGTGTGGTGAACCTGCGTGTCATAGTTTAAACCCTTCGAAGGGCTCTCCTGAAAGTGATTTAACCGGTATGGGCGCAGTTGATTGCCCCTCAAGTCTTGCTGGGCACATCTTCCGGGCCAATAGTACGAGTGTGTCTTCCTGTCTAAACAAAATTGCCAGCGGTCTTGGTACTTTCGTACCGGGGCGGCGATGTGCGGCAAGTGCATGAATGGATGGCCATTCATCGCCCATCTCCAGGCAGACTACCGAGCGCATCCCGGAGCGAAATCACAATTGGCGAGCTACCGGGGCTTGCGAAGGTCATCTGCAGGTCTCCGCTGTTTTCAATCTCTCCGCTGAACTCGCCAAATTGATTTGTGACGGCATTTACGACTTGTCCCCGCATGTTGGAAAGAGCGATGTGGGCATCCTGTCCAATGATTCCAGGACTGCTCAAGTTCAGGAGCTGGCCAGTAACCACGATGCGGTTTCCGCCGTTCTTGGACTCCACCTGAACATCGATCTGAAAGGGGTCCGCGCGATAAAGCATCTGCCTCGAGCTAGCGCCTGCCGATCGAGCTCCTTCGAAAAGTGGCTGCAGAAAACTGTCGAAGAGAACTTTGATGCGGCTGCCCGTTCCCTTCTTTTGACCCGCCAACGCGGCTCCTGCAAACGCTGCCTTGGCGAGTCTGACGGCGTCCTCGGGAGGCTGGTAATTCGCTTCCGCTGCCGCCGATTGGCGAACCTTCTGCCACAACGAAACTGTTTTCATACAACGTTTGCAGCCTTGCTTCAGGTGTTGCTCCATCAAATGTTTCTCGCTGGCGCCCACGGCCTGATTCACGAAATCGATCCACTTCCCGGTCGTAAAGTGTTCCATCTCTTCCCCCCAAATTCCTTTCTGCGTCCCGAGCGCTCCCCCGTGGATGGGACGATCCATCACCTTCATGGTATAAGGGAAGGCCGGAGTCCAAGAAATATAAGAGTCTGTAGAATTAGGTAAGTCTTGCGGAATCAGAGAGTTTGCCGACCAGGACGAAGGGTGCCCAAAAGTAAGGATGGGGGTTTTGCTGCCGGAGTTCTTGCATCGCGTGCTGCAGCGCGCCTGCCATGTTGCCGCTTCCGAGGAATTCTCGATAGAAGAGCTGCATCAACTGCGAAGTGCTTTGATCGTGTACGTCCCACAAAGAAAGCAACAGCGTCGTCGCTCCGGCGCAGAAAAGGCCTCGCTGAAGCCCGAGCAATTCGTCGCCAGCGGCGACGAAGTTCATGCCTGTGGCGCAGCCGCTCAGGGTCACAAGCTTGGCGTCCAACCGCATCTGGTAGAGGTCATATAGATTCAAGTATCCATCGCCCAGCCGGATGCCCGAAAACATCGGGTTGTCCTGCCGGTAGACGCCGTGGGTAGCGAGATGAACGAGGCCGCTCTGCGGACCTCTTTTGCGAAGCACGGAGGAAGTCGCTTGGTCTCCAACATGGAGTGAAGACTGTGGCAAGAGCGCGGCTACGCATTGGGCTTCCTGAAGGATTTGGGGCGCTCGTTCGTCGGCGATTCCAAAAACGAGAGAGCCTGCGCTCGCGCTGGCTGGTTTCTCCTGGCACCAGCAGAAAACCGTGGCACTGGGCGCGTAGGAAACCGTGAAGGAATCGCAGAGATACTCTTCGCCATTTCGCAGAGCGTGGAACGGTAAGAAATGGAGAGGGCCGTGCGGAACGACAATGAGGTGCTTCCCCTGGAAAAATGGGCGCAGCGGTGCGATGAGCTCGCCATAGAGAGCTTCCAGATGGCTATGCGTGGCGCGCAAAAGGGGTTCTTCAAATCGCCGGACATATTCGTTGCCCATGCGAAACTTGGAGAGTTGAAATCGCAGCAATTGCAAAAAATGAGCGACCCGGGACAGCAAGGTCACGGGCAGAATCCGGATTTCCTTGCGGGTGATGACGGCCGCTACGAGGCGGTCCCCGGCCGAAAAGTATTCGACAAGGGAGGTGTCCGGCGGTAGATGGGCTTGCAGCTTTGCTAGGGAAAATTCCGCGGGAGCTTCCAGCGTGGCGTTTTCCCGCTCGTGCGCCGGAAGTTCGCGGAGAGTTCGCATTAGCTCTTTCTCCTGCAATTGAGCCTTTTCCTGCAAACTCCCGAGTCTTTGGTGGGATTTTTCTTCGGGACGAAGCTGCTCGAGCTCGATGCGGTGGTAATACCAGTTGAGCTCCTCGCGCAGGTCTCTGATTCTGCGGACAAGATCGCTCTGTCCCGCTTCTCCCAGGGGAAGACTTTGTCCGCTTTGAAATATCATTTCGATCATGCTGCGCGATTTCGAGGCTTCCATGCAGGCAAGGGCTTCTTCGACGGAGTTCTCTGTTCCGTCTCCCGCAATATACAAATCCACCAGCGCTTCGTAGACCTGCATTCTATTTTTGACAAAAGAGATTTTTAGTTCTTCGCCTTGCAATCGGCTGCGCAAGGCTTCCAGAGCTTTCCTGGCCTCCAAGTAGGCCTGGTGCGCGGCAGGGCGGTCGTTGCGAGCCTGCGCGATCTGTCCTTCGAGCAAGTGAGCTTGATAGGCAAGCACCGGTGTCTGCAGGCCTCTGAGCCGCGCGAGAGATTCGTCCGTTTCCTTTTGTGCTTCCGCCGGGTCCCCCACTTGCAGAGCGATGCGCGCGAGCAGCAGGTGCGCGAGTACGGCTTTTCCAGGGAGCACCGATTGATCGAAAAAAGCGGCGGCTGCCACGCAGAGCCGGCGTGCTTCGAAGTACCGTCCTTCATGGAAAAGCAACAAGCCCTGGTACAAATCGATCAACCAGGGCCAAACGAGATTTTTTTCATGCCCAAACATTTCACGCGCTCTTGCAAAACGCTCCAGCGCCTGAACCGTTTTCCCTTGTTGGCCGTAAGCCGTGGCTTCGTTCGCGAGGGTCTTAGCGGCCTCGTAGCCCATCCCGAGCTTTTCGAACCGCAGGAATCCTTCGTGCGCTATTTCCCGAGCTTCTTCGCTCAGATTCAGTTCCAGATAAATATCGGAAAGGTCCAAATGGCATAGCGCGAAGTGATAGGCGTCGCCAGTGGCTTCGCAGGCGCGCCTCGCCGCATAGAGCGCCTCGATGGCACGGCTGTACTCGCCGCGGAGGTAATAGAGATAAGCAATGTTGTAATCCGCCTGCGCCACGAGGAGCGGCATGTTGTTCTGTTGGCAGAACGAGCGGGCTCCCCGGTAGGTGGCCAAGGCCCGCGGAAAATCATTCAGGCTGATCAGGCAGACCGCCATATTGCTGAGGACGACGGCGATTCCCTCCGTGTCTTTGTATGGCATCAGTTCGGTGTAAGCCCGCTCGTAGTGCGCTATCGACTCTTCGAAACGGTCTTGGCGGTGATAAATGTTCCCGACGTTTATTTCCAGGCGAGCCAAGCGCCATGGATCGTTCAGACGCGCAAAAATCTCTCGCGCACGTTCCGCAGCCCGAAACGCCTGGTCGTACTCACCCGCGAGGATCATCGGCTGGATAGAACTGCTCAAAGTCCGCGCGGCTTCGCTCCAATTGCCCAGCGTCTCGTAAAGCCGGACAGCCTGTTGATGGTGCTCGATGGCGGCGCGGTTATCGCCGGAGGAATAGAGAGCGTTGGCCTTCGCGCGCAAGCCCAGCGCCAGAGCCTCTTTCCGGCGCAGGCGTTTCGCGATAAGCACCGCGGCCTCAGCCAAGTGGAGAGCTTCTTGCGTGCTTACGCGGACTTTCTGAACCACCATTTGCGCGAGTTGCTCGACAATCTCCTGGCGGAACAACTTCTTGTGTTGCGCGAGAAACTTGCGGCGCGCCGGTTCGCTGGATAGTTGCCCCAGCTCGGCCATCAGCGTGTCGTTTGAATTTTTCCTGAGGGTTGCGGGCATCAGTTAAAACCCAGTTCCTCGAGTTGCCCCCGTAGCCGCTCCAGGCATTTCTGGCGGGTAAATCCGATGGAGCCCACAGCGAGGCCCAGTTCTGCTGCGACCTCCGTGTAAGGCCGCGCAGGCGTTTCGAAGAACAGAAGCTCCACCAGCCGCCGGCATTGCGGCTTCAGCATCGCCATGGCTTCTCGCAACATCTGCTCTTCCTGCGTCTGCTGAACGAGACTTTCCGCTATCGCGGGCGTGGCCGGCTCCGGTAAATCCGTTTCCGAATCATCGCGGCTCAACGTCCGCTGGCTTTGCCGCTTCCAGCGGTAACTTTCGTGGTGCGCCACCTGCATCAGCCACTTGGGCAGCGCACGCGGTTCGCGCAGGTCGGGCAGGCGCACGAGAAGTTCCACGCAGGTGGCCTGAAATACGTCGGCGGCTTCCTCCCGTGACAAACCGTATTTCACGGGAATCGAATAGATCAGTGCCTTGTACTTATCGATGAGCAACGACCATGCTTCTTCATCGCCGGAGAGACAAGCTTTGACGAGCTTCGTGTCGTTCCACGCGGCGGGCGGCTTCTTTCTGGCCTTGGTCAAAACGGGGTTCATCGCGTGGCATTCTCCGTCCCCATTTTGAGATAGAGCTGCTCCACATTCCAGAGTACGTACGGTTCCAGAACAGCGGGATGAACCTTACCGATGGAATTCTTCGCGCCGACCAGGATGTCTGGACTCGCCAAAAATATCATGGGCTGTTCCTCGGCGAGAATTTCCTGCAAACGGTCGTAAAGCTTTTTACGTTGTTCGTAACTGGGCGCGGCAAGTTGCTGCTCCATCAGCCGGTCGATTTCCGTCTCCCATGCTGTAGCGGGGTGCGCCTGCGACGGATTCCAGACATGCGATCCTCCACTCGACAGCCACACATTCGTTTCAGCCGTGGGGTCCGCATCGCCGCTGACTAGACCCAGCAGACATGCGTCGTACTGCTTCGTTTGAAATATGCGGTCGAGCAAGGAGCGGAATTCGAGCGGCACCACCTGCACGCGCATGCCCAACTGTCCCAAATCGTCCTGAACGAGCGCCGCCATCTTGGGATAATTTGCATTGGAAGAACTGGTGAGGATGGAGAATTCCACGGGTTTCCCGCCGGAATCCAAGAGCGTGGATTCCCCGTTAGGACCAGTGCTCCAGGAAAACCCCGCATCCTTGAGGAGTGCGCGTGCGCGTTCGAGCGACCGCGCCGGATGAGCGAGTTTTTCATTCCCCCATCGCCGATTGCCCGGTGCTACCAATCCCCAAAGCGGAGCGCCGCGTCCTTGATAGACGAGCCGCACAATTGCGTCACGATCCACGGCCGCCGAAACCGCCTGACGGAATTTGGCCTCGCGGAACCACGTTTGCTTCCGTTGCATTTCAGCCGGCGTTTTTTCACCGGTTTCATTCAGATTGAAAAAGAGAAAATAGTATTCGAGCCCTGGTCCGGCATCCGTCATGGTGTAGCCGCGCTGCTGACGCGATAGCACCGTGAAGTTTTCCGCTCCAACCTGGCTGATAACGTCCGTTTCGCCCGATTGGAACTTCAGCACCTGCGCGTCCGCATTCTGCACGAAGAGATATACGAGCTCGTCCAAATAGGGCAGGCGATGGCCTTTCAGATCCGTTTTCCAATAATAGGGATTGCGCTCTAAGACCAGCCGCTGCCCTGCAACGTATTCCTTCAATCGAAATGGGCCGAGTCCCGCCCACGCGCTCGCGGCTGTTGCCAGCGTGCCCGCCTGGTCAAACTTTCCTTCCTCGTAGAGTTTTTCGAGGAGGTGCCGCGGCAGGATATAGAACCCGTCAAAGAGCCTCTCTCCTGCTCCGTAGGGCTTCGCAAGCTGAAAGACAAGTGTGTACGCGTCCAGCTTTCGAACGGAGATGGGCTTGCCGCCAACAATCAGGAAATCGTGCTGCGTGGCGTGGACCTTTTCGTCGAGATACACGCGGAAGGTAAAGAGAACATCATCTGCATCCAGCGGCTGGCCGTCCGAGAATTTTATTCCCTGCCGCAGCACGAGGGTATACTCAAGCCCGTTTGGAGAAACCTTCCAGGATTTGGCGAGCGCAGGTTCCGTCAGTTGCGTCGCACGGTTGATATGGACGAGGTCGGCCTGCATGACGGCGATGACTTCGCGTGATCGCGCGTCAGCAGCAATCAATGGATTCAAGGTCTTCGGTTCGCCACGGAGCGACATGACGAGGCGCCCTCCCGGCCGGCCCACTTCTCCCGGGAGGACGAGTAATTCTTCTTCTGCGCTTTTCTGTTGGGGAGAAGCCGCAGCTTGGCGGCCGGCAAGAGCGAGAAGGGACAGGAGCAGGCTCAATAGGATCCAGCAGCAATGGGTATTGGCTCTCGGTCTTTTCACGTCAGGCTCCCGAGACTGCTCATTTCTATCTTGTACGTCTCCCCGCGCTCCTGCAATGAGCTGGCAAGCCCCAGGTACCCTAGAAAGAACGGCACCATGATCAGGGCGGGCAAATACATCCACCAATAAGAGACCAGCACGCTGTATTGCTGCAGGCTGGACAGAAGGTTTCCCCAGCTTGGCACCGGCTCGGGGACCCCCAGCCCGAGAAACGAAAGGGTCATCTCCGCCAGCACGTATTGGGGGATGAGAATCGCTGCCTGGGTCAAAAGCACACTAGAAGTTTCCGGCAGGATGTGGCGCCGGAGCAAGTATCCATTTGATGCTCCGAATCCTCGCGCGGCGCGAACGAAGTCGCGTTCCTTGGCGCTAAGGACGACGCCACGAACGAGCCGCGCCGGACGGGCCCAGCCTACCGCCCCGATGACCGCGATGATCAGGAAAAAAGCCTCAAGCGGGCCGACCCCTAGTGGCAGGAAAGCGCGGAGAGCGAAAAGAAGATACAGCCAGGGCAACGCCAGAAAGAGTTCAGCGAAGCGCATGAGCACGCTGTCTCTCCAACCGCCATAGTAGCCTGCCACCGCACCAAGGCACAAGCCGA
>Ga0137409_10003490_pt1 | contig 16646 bp, 15 predicted proteins | sample CZODoug1_16funga_FD_122059 | JGI IMG/M metagenome (GOLD analysis project Ga0137409, IMG submission 122059) | Vadose zone soil fungal communities from Angelo Coast Range Reserve, California, USA - CZODoug1_16fungal (Hybrid Assembly) | ecosystem: Environmental > Terrestrial > Soil > Vadose zone... | reverse complement strand
AAGAACGAACCATTGGGGCGGCGTCCATAGAAACGGACGCCGGAGTGCGTGCCGAAATGGCCGCCTGGCACGCGGTAGGGAAGCGCATGTTCGAGCGCCTTGATGACAGCGTCGATGACGGTCGGAAATGGCGTCGGATACATGAACATCGGCGCGGTCGGATCCGCGCTGATCAGCTTGCCGGGCGGCAGCACGAGCTTGATCGGCCGGAACGTACCTTCGTTCGCCATCTCGGCCGCGCCCATGAGATATTTGAACGCCACGCGCGCGATCGTCTGCCCGCCGCCGAAGTAGCCGGAATTGATCGGCCCCTTGGCTTGCGGCGCGATGTCACTGAAATCGACCGTGAGTTCGTCGCCCGCGATGATCACTTTTACCTTGATCGGCACCAGCTCTTCGCCACCGGAGCGATCGTTGTCGAGATAAGTCTCGGTCGTATAGGCGCCGTCCGGCATGGCGCGGATGAATGCGCGCGCGGCTTGCTCGGATTGGTCGAGGATGAGTTCGACCGCGCGATTGAAGGTCGCGATGCCATATTTGTTGGCGAGGTCCGCCGTGAGGTCGCGCCCCAAGAGGCAGCCGGCGAGTTGCGCCGCGATGTCGCCCATCAGTTCGAGCGGCATACGCGTATTGTTCTCGATGATGCGATAGACTTCCTCGATCGGCTCGCCCTTCGACCATAGTTTGATCGATCGCAGTTGCAGTCCCTCCATGAATATGTCGGTGGAGTTGGTCTGGATGCCGCCGATCTCGATCCAATGCACATTGATGGCAAAGAATCCGATCAGCGTGGCGCGTTCGGGCCCCGCACAGATCGGCGTATACATCACTGTGTTGTTAAGGTGCTGCCCCTGCACGGCGGCATGATTACAGAGCACGATGTCACCGTGGTGAAGCCGGGCCTTGCCGTAGATCGACAACCCATCGCGAACCGCCATGCCGACCGAATCCGCCACGAAGGGCGGCATGCCGCCGGTGCATTGGGCCACGAGCTGCCCCTGCGCGCCGGTGAGGCCGACGGCGAAATCGTTGTACTCGTAGATGTAGGGGCTAAAGGCCGTGCGCTTGATATTGGCGTCGATCTGGTTGGTGATCGAAACCAGCCCATGCCGGATCACTTCGAGCGTGATCGGGTCGATGGCATCGGTCGCGCGCTGATGGGAGGAGCCTGCTTGCATGTTATTGGCCGTGTTCGCGTGGGAAAGTCTCTATGACCTTGAAAAATCGTGGAAATCCCTCGTTGGCTTCGTTCCGTAAAAAATCGATCTTATTTATTTGGTTACTGCCCAGGCTGGGTGATCTGGGTTGAATTTGCAAAAGATTTTTGTGGACTGCTGAATCGGTTTCCGATTCAAGAATCGGATGAATCGCGAATCGCCCAGCGAGCCATCCCGGGAAGAGCTGTTTGCGCTCATTGCGGCGCTGCACGCTGAAAATGCGGCTTTGAAAGCACGGATGGCCGAGCTTGAGCGCCGGTTGGGATTGAATAGTTCCAACAGCGGCAAGCCGCCGTCGAGCGACGGGCTGAAAAAGCCTGTGCGGGTGAAGAATCTGCGCGAACCTTCCGGTAACAAACCAGGCGGACAGAAGGGGCACAAGGGCGAGACGCTGCGACAGGTCGCAATTCCCGACGAAGTGGTCGATCATTTTCCACCGGCCTGCGCGACGTGCGGCGTGGGCCTCGATCCGGACACGAGCGTCGGCCATAGTGCGCGCCAGGTGTTTGATCTGCCCAAGCCGCAACCGCTCACCGTTACCGAGCATCGAGCGCACGATTGCGAATGTGGCGCCTGCGGTGCGACGACGCGCGCATCGTTTCCTGATGGCGTCAACGCGCCGGTGCAATACGGTGCCAGAATTACAGCCTTCGCGATTTATCTGTTGCACTATCAGTTGCTGCCCGAGAAGCGCCTGGCCGAACTGATGGCCGATCTCTTTGGCGTTAAAGTGGCCGCCGCGACGATCGCCAGAATGAGCCGGACTTGCGCCGAGCGTGTGGGGAATTTTATCGAAACGGTGCGTGATCTCGTGGCCGGCGCGCCGGTCAAGCACATGGACGAGACGGGATTCCGCATCGGCGGGAAAACGCAATGGTTGCATGTGGCATCTACGGCCTTTTTGACCTTCTATCGCGTCTGCGCCAAGCGCGGCAGTCTCCTGGCGAATGTCATCGGCATTGTAGTTCACGATCATTGGAAGCCCTATTACACGATGCAAGGCGTGCTACACGCCCTGTGCAATGCCCATCACTTGCGCGAACTCAAGGCTCTCGTCGAAATCGAGAAAGAAGACTGGGCCTGCAAGATGCAGCGACTGTTGCGGCGTGCCTGTCACGCGACCAATCTCGCGCGCGAACGGGGCATTGTTTTGAAGCCGCCGCTCATCGAATGTTTTGAGCGTCGTTACGACGCCATTCTTGCCGAAGGACTGGTATTCCATGAAGCCCAACCACAGTTGTCGCGCGCCGCGATCAAGGGCGGCGGTAAACGCCGCGGCCGGACGCCACGCCGAACCGGGCACAATCTCCTCCTACGCCTTGCGACCCGCAAACAGGACACATTGCGCTTCCTGAACGATCCGACGGTTCCCTTCACCAATAATCAGGCCGAACGCGACGGCCGCATGGTGAAGCTTCGGCAAAAAATCTCCGGAGGCTTTCGTTCGTTACAAGGCGCGACCGACTTCGCACTCATCCGCTCCTTTGTCTCGACCGCCAAAAAGCAGGGCTGGAACATCATCGAAGCTCTGTCCCGCGACCCTTCGAAAATCGCCAATTCCCTGCGTATCTCGTGACCTACCCAACCTGGGCAGTAACCATCAATCAAAGAATTGGCCAGGATGAACCAGGTGCCTGCCCACCACTTCAGCCGCCGGCGGTTCATGGCAGCAGGCGCCGCCGCACTATCGAGCATTTCGCCAATCGCAAAAGCGCAAACCTATCCGGCGCGGCCGGTGCGCATTATTGTGGGTTTTGCCGCCGGCGGCGGCAACGACATCCTGGCACGCCTCATGGGGCAATGGCTGTCCCAGCGGCTTGGGCAGCAGTTCATCATCGAAAACCGCCCTGGAGCTGCCGCCAACATCGCGACCGAGGCCGTAGTGCGCGCAGCAGCGGACGGCTACACGCTGCTGCTGGTCGGCCCGCCGAATGCGATCAACGCGACGCTCTATGACAAACTCAACTTCGATTTCCTCCGCGACATCGCACCGGTCGCCGGCATCAGCCGCGAGGCGAATATCGTGGAGATCCATCCATCAACACCGGCCAAGACAATTCCTGAATTCATCGCCTATGCCAATGCCAATCCCGGCAGAATCAACATGGCGTCTGCCGGTATCGGCAGTGCCGGACATGTGGCCGGCGAACTGTTCAAGATGACGACCGGCATCAACATGACGCACGTGCCCTATCGTGGCCTCGCGCCCGCGCTCACCGATCTCATCGCCGGACAGGTGCAGATCTGCTTTGCCAACCTGCCCGGTTCGATCGAATTCGTCAGGGCCGGCACTTTGCGCGCGCTTGCAGTGACCACCGCAGCGCGCCCGCACGCGCTACCGGATATCCCGACCGTTGACGAATTCATCCCGGGCTACGAGGCAAGTTCGACTTTCGGTCTCGGTGCGCCAAGGGGCACCCCCGCCGACATCATCGACAGGCTGAACCGGGAGATCAATGCCGGGCTGGCCGATCCCAAGATCAAGGCGCAACTCGCCAACCTGGGCGGCACGGTGATCGCCGGCTCGTCCGCCGATTTCGGCAAGTTCATCACGGCTGAAGTCGAGAAGTGGGGCAAGGTGGTGAAAGCCGCGGGCATCAAGCCGGAATGAGCGGTCACAGTGGTGAGGGAGGATGCGTTAGGTGAGCACGGCGGTTGGGTTCCCCTCCCCCCGCGAAGTAGTGGGAAGGGGTTAGGGGTGAGGTGCCACTTCTAACTGACCAACCGTTGCAGCAGTCGTCTCAAGAACGCCAACGATGTTTGCTATGCATCGCCGTGATTCCAAAATCACAGCACCGAATAGCGGCGCTCCCCCCACCCCCGACCCCCCCCCCCCCCCCGCAAGAGCTCGCGGGTGGGGGGGAGCGGAGAGGCCATGCTCACCTTACATAGCACTCGCCCTACAAAACACTCGCGGCTCGAAGCGAGCCTCACTCAATTCTGATATTGCCCGCCTTCGCCACCTCGGCCCATTGCTTGAGCTCCCGTGTAATGAGCGCGGCATAGTCCTCGGTCGTGCTGCCGACCGGGAACAGCTCGTGCACAACCATCTTCTCGCGCACGTCGGGAAGCTTCACGATCTCGATCAGCTCGCTCTCGAGCTTCCGGATGATCGGCTTCGGCGTCGCGGCCGGCGCCACCATGCCTTGCCAGAACTCGACCACCATGTCGCTGATGCCGGCTTCCGCCATGGTCGGCACGTCGGGGTAGGACGGCAGGCGCTTCGCCGAGGTGACCGCGAGCGGACGGACGCGGCCATCCTGGATCGGGCCGGTGGCGGGCCCCGAATCCGAAAGCGACATCAGGATGTCGCCGCGCATCAGCGCGATCATGGCTTCCGAGTTGGCCCGATAGGCGATGTATTGGAATTTCGTTCCGGTGCGCAGCTCAAACAGCTTCTGCACGACCTGGAAGATCGGCCCGGAGGCGCCCGCGTTGGCCTTGTCAGGGTTCGCCTTGGCGTAGGCGACGAGCTCGGCCGCGCTCTTGATCGGCGCTGCGGCATTGACGGTCAGGATCAGCGGAAACTGCGCGATGTTCGAGATTGGCGCAAAGTCGCGCTGGGTGTCGTAGCTGAGATTGGCCACCACCGCCGGATTGACGGTGAGCATGCCGATCGAGCCCATGAGCAATGTGTGGCCGTCGGGCGCTGAGCGGATCACACTCTGCGCCGCAATCATCGAGTTCGCACCTGGCTTGTTCTCGATGATCACCGACTGCCCCAGGCGATCCTGCAGCTTCTGGCCGACGAGGCGCGCGAGATAGTCGGTGCCGCCGCCGGCCGCATTGGCGACCACGATCGAGATCGTGCGGGTCGGGAACCGCAGGTCCTGCGCCAGCACGGCTGCAATGCCTGCGCTCAGGAGCGCAGCCACCAAAGCAAAGCCCACAAAAGCAAAGCCCACACCTGCAACGCGATAATAGGCCATGATCCCTGTCCCTTCTGCGAGCCGCTTTCTCCTGAGTGATGACGGAATAGCGTCCGGCGTCAAGATCGGCGGCCAAGGCATCACAGCACATTGACGCAGAGTCTAGTGTCGAGCACGGACTTTGACCACGGCACGGCGGGACTCCCTCTCCCCAATGGGGAGAGGGTGGGGGTGAGGGGGTCGGACTGATCGATAGTTTGTAACCCCTCACCCCACCCCTCTCCCTTCGGGAGAGGGAGCAGGCCGTGCTCGCGGCTCGCCCGTGCCATGAATCATCCGACTGTGATTTGCCCTTAGCGCCGCATGCACGGCCCGCATCGCGCCGATGCTTGGCGCGGCTGGCCCAACGCCCGCGGGTGATCTACAACGCAAGGCCGGCCGAGAGAACCGGAGGAGAGTACGGAACACACCTGACCAATGGACGCCCGCATCGAACCCGGTCAGGTGACATCGCTGTCGCACAAGCAGGCGCGCCCGATTGTCTTTGGCATGCTGCTGCCGGTGTTCATGGGCTCGCTCGACAACACCATCCTGGCGAGCGCGCTGCCAACGATCGGGCGTGAGTATGGCGACGTCCACAATCTGCCCTGGCTGATCACGATCTATCTGCTGGCCTCGACCGCCATCGTGCCGCTCTATGGCAAGGTGTCGGACATCTACGGGCGGCAGTTCGCGCTGCGCATCGCGATCGCGCTCTACATGCTGGGCTCGCTCGCCTGCGCGCTCGCGCCCTCGATGCTGGCGCTCATCCTCGGGCGGGCGCTGCATGGGCTTGGCGGCGGCGGGCTCGCGTCAACCGGAGCAATCGTGCTCGGCGATGTCAGCGCGCCCAAGGAGCGCGGGCGCTACTACGCTTATTTCGCAGTGGTCTACACCACCGCGGGCGCTTCCGGACCGGCGCTCGGCGGCTTTCTCTCCGACCATCTGCACTGGTCGGCAATCTTCTGGCTCAATATCGGGCTCGGCATCGCGGCCGCAGTGGTGACCACCATCTTGTTGCGCCGCCTGCCACGGCACGAGCGGCCGCATCGGCTCGACGTGATCGGCGCGCTCTTGATTGTCTGCGCCAGCGTCTCGTTCATGCTCGCCCTCAATCTCGGAGGCCGCAGCTATGCTTAGGCTTCGCCCGAGATCATCGCGCTGCTTGCGGCCGCGCTCGTGCTTGGCGCGGGCTTCTACTGGCGGCTGCGCACCGCGCCCGAGCCGCTGATCCCGATCGCGGTGCTGCGCAATCCCAGCGTGCTCTGCTGCGTGGTGGCGCATTCATTCGGCTGGGGCTCGATCATCGGGCTCAATATCTTCCTGCCGACCTATCTGCAGAGCGTCGTCGGGTTGTCGCCGACCAACGCCGGCCTGAGCCTGATGGTGCTGATGATCGCGCTCAACACGAGCGCGGGCGTGAGCGGCGTCATTCTCGGGAAAATGCACCACTACAAGGCGCTGCCGATCGCCGGCCTGCTGCTCTCGATCGCATCGACCGCGGCGCTCGCCACCTGGGTCGAGAGCCTCGATCTGTTCTCATTCGAAGTGCTGCTGATTCTGATCGGCACCGGCTTCGGCCCGGCGCCCGGCCTCGCCCAGGTCGCGCTGCAGAACAATGTCGCGCGCCATCAGCTCGGCATTTCGGTCGGCACCATGAATTTCACCCGCAACCTGCTCGCCACCATGCTGGTGGCAACGTTCGGTGCGATCGTGGCGGCCAGCATCGCGGTTGGTGGGAGCAACGCGGGCGGTGCGCTGGGCGGGCCACTCGACCACGCCGCGGTCGAGGCGTTCCGCCGCGTGTTCTTCGGCGTCACCGGCACGCTTGCGGTCGCGCTGATCGCGGTCCTGCTGCTGGAAGAAAAGCCGCTGCAGACCGGCGTCGAGCCCGCGGATGAGTGAGCCGGCCGCGATGGACGCGACCACCACAGCAACCTACCTCAATCATCGGGAGACGCGCGTCGTCGTCTTGGGCGTGCTGCTGCCGCTGTTCATGGGCTCGATCGACAACACCATCCTGGCCAGCGCGCTGCCGACCATCGGTCACGCATTCGGCGACGTGCGCGGCCTGCCCTGGCTGATCACGATCTATCTCCTCGCCGCCACCGCCGCGATGCCGCTCTATGGCAAGATCGCCGACATTCATGGCCGCCGCTTCGCCCTCTACGTGGCGATTGCGCTGCACATGGCGGGCTCGATCGTGTGCGCGCTGGCGCCTTCGATCTTCATCCTCATTCTCGGCCGCGCGCTGCAGGGCATTGGCGGCTCCGGCCTCTCCGCGGTATCGGTGATCGTGCTCGGCGATGCGGCCGCCCCCAAGGATCGCGGTCGCTACTACGCATATTTTTCGATCGTCTACACCACCGCGGGCGCCTGCGGGCCCGCGCTCGGCGGCTTCATCGCCGATAAGCTGCACTGGTCGCTGATCTTCTGGCTCAATATTCCGCTCGGCCTTATCGCGCTCCTGATCACATCGACCATCCTTCGCCGGCTGCCACGCAACGAGCGGCCGCATCGCCTCGATGTGATCGGCGCAATCCTGATCGTGACCGCCAGCGTCTCGTTCATGCTCGGGCTCAATCTCGGTGGCAACACCTATCCATGGCTGTCGGCGCCGGTGCTGACGTTATTCGTGGCCGCGCTGATCATCGGCGCCGGCTTCATATGGCGGCTCCTGACCGCGCCCGAGCCGCTCATTCCGATCGCGATCCTCGTCGATCCGATCGTGCGCTGGTCCGTCATCGCCAACTCGTTCGGCTGGTCCGCAATCATCGGGCTCAACATCTTTCTGCCGATCTATCTCCAAAGCGTGATCGGGTTTTCTGCCACCAGCGCCGGGCTGAGCCTGATGGTGCTGATGATGAGCCTCAACTCCAGCGCCGGGCTGTGCGGCCAGGTGCTCGGCCGCGTCACCCGCTACAAGATCCTGCCGATGATCATGCTGGTGATCGCGTTCGGTGCGGTGGTGATGCTGGCGCTGTGGGCCGACCGCATGACGCTTTTGTCATTCGAGGTGTTGCTGTTCCTGATCGGGGCAGGCTTCGGGCCGGTTCCCTCGCTCTGCATGGTCGCGCTCCAGAACGCGGTCGCACGCCATCAGCTCGGCATCGCGGTCGGGACCCTGTCGTTCGCGCGCAACCTGTTCGCCACCATGCTGGTCGCGCTGCTGGGCGTCATCGTGCTGGCAGTGACCGCCTCGCTGGCGCCCGGCGGAGCCGGCGAGTTTGGCGGCGCACTGCCGCCGGCCGCCGCCGAGGCCGCACATGCCTTCCGCCGGGTGTTCATCGTAGTGGCGGTCTGTTTTGCGTTCGCGTTCGCGGCACTGATTCTCATCGAGGAGAAGCCGCTGCGGTCGGGAGAGGTAAGGGAGGAATCATAGTTGCCGGCAGGCCGCAGGGCAGCAGATACCGCCAGATACCCCCTGGATTCACCAGTTAATGGTATAATATTACACCGCTAAGGGCTTTTCAGCCGCGAAGTCGTCACATTATGCGCGCCTTTTTTGACGCATGTGAAGTAGTGGGTTGTGAAGCAGTGTGTTGGGCGACAGTTCTGGGGCGACAATCGGGGACGACCGGACATGGGTATCTTTGGGCGTAAGATGAACGGCCTCGACCGGATCGGTGCAGAGGTCGAGGGCGGGATTCGTGAGCTGGTGAGTCGCGACGTCGCGGAGCCGCGACGGCAGATCGCCAACCACGGCAACGACAGCGAAAGCGTGATCAACAATCTTGGTCTGCTGCTGCAGCGCGTCTCGCTCAATTCTGTCAACGAAATCGACGAGCTGATCGCCGAGCTCAAGATGTTGCGCGAGCAGCTCCAGCATGACGGCGAGCGTATGGCGCGCGAGATCGTGGGCTACGCGAGCCTCAGCCAGGCGGCGATGCAGTCAACCAAGATTCTCACCGACAGCCTGACCAGCCGCAAGAACGAGCCCTAAGCAATCTCGCACGAGTGTTGGACCATGATCCGATCAGATGGTCGGATCATGGTCTTAGTTTTTTGCCTGCGCGGGACAAAACGTCCGTGCCAGCATCTATTTCTCGCCTTCGCACACGTAGGCCCAGAGAGCTTCCACCTCCGCCGGCTTGAGCACGCCGCCCCAAGCGGGCATGGCGTTCACGCCCCGGCTGACCGACGCGACAAACCGATCATGCTGGTCGTGCGGGAAATGCCGCAGGTCAAAGGCGCCGATCTCTTCGTCCGGGTTTTGCATGTGCTGTCCATGGCAGATGGCGCAGTTGCGCAAGTAGAGCGATGACCCTGCCTGGACTTGTTCCGATGCGAAGTCCTCCGCCATGAGCGGCTGCGCGGACAATGCGAGCATCGATAGGACGACCAACGCCGCGGCGGCACGATGCATGCTTCCCCCCCTTGCCCCAGGATTCCCCAGGTGCCTCCTAAACTGAGGTGATTGGTAACAATTTTCGCAGCGCGCTGGAAGGCCTGCCTCAGCTTCTGGCAATTGGCGAAGCCGCGCGCCCTGAGCGGCCTTGCTACCGACGAACAGCGAATTGCAGGATCGAGATGCCAGGGGCTAAGCGGACTCAGTCCGCGCGTTGCACTGCACGTTTTGTGCGCATCCGCCCTTAATGAGCCTTCGCAAAGATCGCGTCGTAATACGACTGCGTGACGTTGGTGATCTCCCACCAGTGCTTGTTGAGGTCCTGCAGCTTGAACGAGCGGACGCCGACGTTCTCCTCCACCGGCTCGACCTTCCTGATGCCGTAGGTTGACTGCTGCGCGACCGCGGCCGCGTGCGCGGCGTCGACGTCCACGGCGCGCGGGACCGACAGCTTGAACCGGTTCTGCGGCCCCTGCTCCTTGGCTTCCGAGTCGGGCACGCAGACGCAGACCACCGACCACGGTCCGCCCTTCCAGAGATATTGCGCTTCCGGCAGCGGACGCACGACGTCGATGCCGAGAAACTCGGTCAGGAAGCGGCGGGTCGCCGCCAGGTCGCTGCATTCGATGGTGCCGTGCGAGAGCAGCTCGGGCTTGACCAGCGGGCTATTCATGACAATCGACCTTCTGCTTGCTGCTTGTGCGACAGTGTCACACTCAAACTTCGAGCATGATCTTTTCCGAAAACCGGTTCCCACTTTTCGAGATCATGCTCTAATGCTGATCGCCCTTCTCGCGCAGCGCGGTGTAGAGCAGCTCCGGCGTGCGGTACTCGATCTCCCACCAGTTGCTGTCGCCATCGACAAAATAGAACGCGTAGGAGCCGTGGCGGAAGCGCGGCTTCTGCACGCGGCCGAGACCGAAGTCCTTCTGCCGCGCGCTGATCTTCTCGAACGCATCATCGACCGCGGCCTGGCTGGTCACGAACACGCCCCAGTGGTTGAGCATCTCCTGCGGCGTCTCGATCGAGGGCACCTCGCGCGCCTCCAGCACCCAATAGGGCTTGCCGGCGAGCGGCCCGCCCGGCTGATGCCCCAGCTCGCGAATGAGCAGCGTCCCGGGCTCCGCCTCCGCGCATTCGAGCCCCAGCAGCTCCTCGCACATCCGGCGCGCGCGCTTGAGGTCGGTGGTGACGAAGGTGCCGCTCACAAGCTGCGTCGGCTTGACGTGCGAGGCGGTGGCGGCCGTGGGCTTGGTGGCAACGGTCATTGGTCAATTACTCCGGTCTTTGGAACCGATTACAGATCCAGGATCAGCGTCTCGCCCGGCATGGCGCGCGACACGCAGACCTGAATTTCACGCTCGCGCTGCTCGTCGGTCAACACCTCGTCGCGATGGTCGGCCTTGCCGCCGAGCAGCCTGACCCGGCAGGTGCCGCACACCCCCTCGGTGCACAGCGTCTTGACCTTGATGCCGTTGGCCCTGAGCACGGCCAGGATCGAGCGGTCGGCCGGCACCGTCAATGTCTTGCCGGTCCGCGCCAGCGTAATCTCGAACGGCTGATCGGTGCTGCGCGGCGCTATATCGGCCTCCGAGCCGCGGAACAGCTCATAGTGCACTGTGCCCTTCGGCCAGTCGCGCGCAACTTCGCGCACCGTCCGGATGAGGCCCGCCGGTCCGCAGACGTAGACATGAGCCGCCGACGGCCGGGTGGCCAGGAGCTTTCCGACATCAAGGCCGCGCGCGATATCGCCGCCGTCGAGGTAGACGCGCAGCCGGTCGCCCGCGAGCGCTCGCAGGTCATTGCGATAGGCGGCACGCCCCTCGTCGCGGGCGCAATAGTGCAGCGCAAAGTTGGCGCCACAGGCGACAAGCCGATGCGCCATCGCCTTGAGCGGCGTGATCCCGATGCCACCCGCGATCAAAATGTGGGTCTCGCCCGCTTCGTTGAGCGGGAAATTGTTGATCGGTGCCGACGAGGTCAGCCGGTCGCCCGGGCGCAAATGGTCGTGCACCCAGACCGAGCCGCCACGGCTGTCGGTCTCGCGCAGCACCGCGATGACGTAGCGATGGGTCTCAGCCGGATCGTTGAGCATCGAGAACGAGCGCTCCAGGCCGTTGCCGAGCCCGAGATCGATGTGGGCACCGGCCGTGAACGGCGGCAGCGCCTGCGCGCTCGTCAGCTCGATCTGCCTGATCGACGGGGTGATCGCCGTAACGCTGGCGACTTCCAGATTCAGCGACACACTTAACTCTCCGACGAACTCTCCAACGAAAAAGCCGGCCGCAGTCCTGCCCGAAGCAGGCTACGGCCGGCCCGAACCAGCCTTACTCTAACGACGCGACCGCCCCGGCGCTACGGGATCGGCTGTGAGCGGTCGACCGCCACGCCCCGCAGATAGACCGCGGAGATCTTGCGTGTGTTCTTGATGTCGTCGAGCGGGTTGGCGTCGAGGACGAGGATGTCGGCGTTCTTGCCCACTTCGAGCGTGCCGGTGTCGGTCATCTTCAGGAACTCGGCCGCGTTCTTGGTTGCCGCGATGATGACCTGCATGGGCGTCATGCCGGCGACCACCATGTCCTCTGCCTCCTCGTGCGGACCCCATGCCCGGTTGCCGTCGGTCCCGAGCACGAGCTTGACGCCGGCCGCGCTGATCTTCGCCGTGTTGCGCGCCTGGATTCCGTAAGCGCGCTGCGCCTGCTGCCGGTCGGTGTTGGCCTCTTCGAGCTTGGCATAATCGGCGGCGGGAAGGCTTGCCTTCAGCCAGCTGATATCCTTCTTCACGCCGCGATCCGGCAGGTTGGGGTTCACAACGAGGTTCGGATTCGACTTGTACAGCGTCAGCATCTCGTCGTCGATGTCCTTGTCGCGCACGCTGTGTGCGAACGCATCGAGTTTGGCGCGAATGAGCCGCTTGCCGTCACTCTCGTTGAAGATGTGCGCGGTGACGCGGATGCCGGCCTTGTGCGCCTCGTCGATGACGGCCTCGTACTGGGACGGCAGCACCTTGTCGAACTTGCCGTCGCGGTCGTCGACCCAGACCTTGATGAAGTCGACCTTGTGCTGCACGTTGGTCTGCACCGCCTTGCGCGCTTCCTCGACGCTGTTGATCTGGAGTACCGCCGGGCGGTCCTCGAACCGGGCGATGCCCTTTCCGGCGCTGAAGAAACGCGCCATGCCGGGGGTGTCCTTGTTGCGCAGGTCAAGCAGTTCGTAATTGTCGGTGCCGAGGCTCAAGGCGGCGCCGACGCCGAAATAGGCGCGCTGGCGCAGGTCACGCACCAGCGCGTCGCGGTTCGTGCTCAGATGCGTGTGGGTATCGATGATCAACGGCATCACGGTCTTGCCGGAAAGACTCACGCGCGTGGCGCCGGCGGGCGCAGCGCCGCCGACTTGCGTGATCTTGCCGCCGCTCACGACGATCGTGGTGTTGTCGAGGACGCGGCCGTCGCCCACGATGACGCGGGCGCCCTCGAACACCGTCACCTGCGCGCTGGCCGCGCCGGCCATCAGCATTCCAACGGTGGTGGCGAGAAGAAAACTCGTCAGTTGTTTGCAACGCATCGAAACCTCCCTGAGACTCTGACTGGTGCTTGCTTACGATGGTGATTGCTTAGACCGGTGATTGCTGAGTGCTTTGAGCCGGACCGATCTCCGGCCTTGCAGTCGCCCACGCATCCTGCGTGACCTCACGCGTGGGACAATACGCGAAGGGTGGGCTTCGCATAAAGCTCGCCCCACCCCATTCGCTTCGCGGCTCTTCGCCGCGGCTGGGCCACATCAGATCTGGGCCACATCAGATCTGGGCCACATCAGATACCGAACAGTTCCTTCATGGTCCGCGACGTCGTAGCGATCGACTGTGAGTTGGCGCGCTCCTCGTCCTTGCCCTTCGGGCTCGAGAAGCCGTGGCCGGTGCCGCTGTAGACCTCATACTGGAACGGAACCTTGGCGCCGCGCAGCTCCTGGATCACCTTGTCGACCACCGGGAGCGGATAGCCCTCGTCCTCGGCGCCGTGCAGGATCAGGTACATGCCCTTGGCGCTCTTGGCCCAGCCCGCCGCGTGGTCACGGAACGAGCCGTGGATCGAGACGTTGAGCGCCAGCGGCGCACCGGTCGAGCCGAACTCGACGCCGACCGCTCCGCCAAAGCAGTAGCCGACCAGCGCCACCTTGGAGGCGTCGACCATCGGGTTCTTGATCAGTGCGTCATAGCCCGCTTGCGTGCGCGCGCGCATCAGCGGACGATCCTTGGAGTAGATCTGGGTCTGCGCGGTCATTTCCGGAACGTCCTTCGGCAGAATGCCCTGGCCGTAGCCGAAGATGTCAGCCGCCAACGACACGTAGCCGAGCTTGGCCCAGAGCTCAGTCATCTGCTGTGTCTTCGGCGTCATGCCCTCGCGCGCATGCGCGACCAGCACGGCCGGCCGCTTGCCGGTGATCTTGTCGTCATAGGCCATGTAGGCTTTGAGCTTCATGCCGCCTTGGCTGTATTCGACCCATTCGGTCTTCATCTCGGCCGACGCCGGAACAGCGGCGAACACGGCAACGGTGGCCACAGCGGCAGAAAGAATGCGAAGCATGGTCATTGAGCCCTCCCTAGGCTTGCAGATTTTGTGAAAGTCTCGCGCAGGGCGCTCGCGAAGTCCAGGGGCTTTGCGAATGAATCGCAAGTCAGCCCTCCCCCGTTCCCCACTTCCAGAAATCGCGCCCTTCCGCACGCATGTGCTGCGCCAGCACCATCTTGTGCACCTCGTCGGCGCCGTCGACGAGGCGCGCCTGCCGCGCATAGCGATAGATCCATTCGAGCACGGTGTCCTTGGAATAGCCGCGCGCGCCGTTGAGCTGGATCGCCACGTCAGCAGCATGGTGCAGCGTGTCGGCAACGTGCACCTTGGCCATCGACACTTCCTTCCGGGCGCGGTCGCCCTGGTCAAGGAGCCATGCGGCGTGCATCACCAGGAGCCGCCCAATCTGGATGCGGTGAGCGATGTCACCGAGCTTGATCTGCACGCTCTCGCGATCGGCAAGTTTCACACCGAACCCTTCGCGCTCGTTTACATAGGCCTGCGCAATCTCGCAGCAGCGCTTGGCGAGCCCGAGCCAGCGCATACAATGGGTGAGCCGCGCCGGCCCGAGCCTGATCTGCGTGATGCGCAAGCCATCGCCAAGCCCCATCAGCACGTGCTCGTCGGGCACCTCGAGGCCATCAAACACAAGCTCGCAATGCCCGCCGTGCTCCTCCGGCCCCATGATCGGAATGCGTCGCACGATCTCGAAGCCGGGCTGGTCGCGATGGAATAGAAAACCGGTCAGCCCGTGGCGCGGATCGTCGGAGGTGCGGGCGATCAGAATGAAATGATCGGCCACGCCGGCGCCGGTGATGAACCACTTGTGGCCGTGGATCACGAAGCGGTCGCCCTTCTTCTCGGCGCGAGTGCGGATCATGCCGGGATCGGAGCCGCCGCCGGGCGCGGGCTCGGTCATCGCAAAGGCCGAGCGCACCTTGCCGTCGATGATCGGGCGCAGCCATTTGTCCTTCTGAGCCGGCGTGCCGACAAGCGCGAGGAGATTCATGTTGCCGTCGTCGGGCGCCGCGCAATTGAACGCCACCGGGCCGAAGATCGAGCGGTTGGCCTCCTCGTACATCGCGGCCCAGCCAACAATCGGCAACCCCATGCCGCCGTAATCCTTCGGCGCCTGTGGTGCCCACAGGCCCTGCGCTTTCGCCGTGTCACGAACACCGGCAAGGAGGTCGAGGCGGATGTTCTCGTGATCGTCGTAGTTCGCCCGATCGGCCTCGAGCGGCAGCACATGCTCTTCCACAAAAGCGCGTGTGCGCCTGCGGATGTCCTCGATCTCAGGGGACAGCGCGAAATCCATGGGGCGGCCTTTCGGATACCAGCTCGCGACCAAAGCAAGCGTGACTAGCGCAAGCATAGTGCCGCCCTCACGCAGGCGCGAGTGATGTCAGCGCTTTCGTTGCGGATGCGCCAGCGGCCAGTATGCCTCGGTACGCGCGTGCCAGCAGATCAGGCCTGTGCCGGGCGATGATGGCGTAGAGATTGTCGATCGGCGCATCGATGCCGGTCGTATCGATCACCAGCTTCTTCGGCTTGGCATTGGGCCCGGTCCCGCGCACGAACAGCCAGTTGCCCTTGCGCTCGAGCGCCACAATGTCCGCCCATCGCAGCTGGCCCTTGCCCCAGAACAGATGGCTGGTAATGCCCTGGGGATCGGCTTCCACCTCGACCTGCGGACTGAGCTTTCGCCGCAGCTGCAGCATCCCGATCCCAAGGCACACGGCCGCGCAGGCCAAGAAGAAGCCGGCGCGCATCCACGGCGGCAGCTCATTGAGGAATGCGCCGCGGCCCTTCACGGCGAAGTCGGTCCCGAGTGACTCGATCCCCATATAGAGCAGAAGCGCTGTCGCGAGCGCGAGCACGACAACAGCCCACATTCGCGGGCGCGAGCGAGCGACAAAATCCTGATTGGCCTCTGATGTCATGCTGAGCCTCCTTGTCACACATCACCTACGCGCGGGGCCAGCAGCCAGATGCATTCCAGCCGGGCGCAAACTGGTTCGAGATATTGCGAGGCTCTCGGGCTGAAGTGTGATGGCGCGGCGCGGATTACATCTGCGTGCGGAACACTCAGCCGCGCATCCCCACCACCTGCCCGCCGTCGACCACGATCGTGGTACCGGTGATGAAACGGCCCGCGTCGGAGGCGAGCAGCAGCAGCGCGCCGTCGAGATCGCGCGTCTCGCCGAAGCGAGCGAGCGGTATGTCCTTGAGGATGGCGGCGCCGCGCTCGCTCGCGAGGTACTCACGGTTGAGATCGGTGACGATCCAACCTGGCGCGATCGCATTCACCCGGATGCCGCGGCCCGCGAGCTCAAGTCCAAGCGCCTTGGTGAGCTGAATCAGGCCGGCCTTCGATACCGCGTAGGCGGCCACGCCCTTGGCGACGCCAAAGCCCAGGATCGAGGCAATGTTGATGATCGCGCCGCCCTTGTTGGCCGCGATCAGCCGGCGCGCCGCCTCCTGCGACCAGAACAGGGCCGCATCGAGATTGGTGCCAAGCACGCGGCGCCATTCGGCCTCGGAAAGCTCCACGGCGCGATCGGCGTGCACCACACCCGCGTTGTTGACGAGGATGTCAACAACGCCA
>Ga0137409_10003489_pt1 | contig 16646 bp, 22 predicted proteins | sample CZODoug1_16funga_FD_122059 | JGI IMG/M metagenome (GOLD analysis project Ga0137409, IMG submission 122059) | Vadose zone soil fungal communities from Angelo Coast Range Reserve, California, USA - CZODoug1_16fungal (Hybrid Assembly) | ecosystem: Environmental > Terrestrial > Soil > Vadose zone... | reverse complement strand
CGGGCCAGCGACTCCCGACTCGTTCCGGCTCGCTGAAGCATTGGAAGCCGGATGTGTCCCCGTGCTCGATGCTTACTCCCCTGAGCCCCACATGGTCCCCGGATACTGGGACCTAATCTTTGGTGACCATCCGTTTTTCGTCATCGAGGATTGGGAACGCGAGTGGAAGCCTGTGATGGATGAGATCCTGGGTGATTATGAGAGACATCAACGAGCCTGCGCCCACTTCTGGCTCAAATATAAACTTTCTTTTCGCCAGAGACTTGTGCAAGATATGCTATCATTGGGTGCGATATGAATCAGGATCGGGTTAAGCTCAAGCTACGTTATCTCCGCGCTAAAGAATCGCTCCTTCGGCGGACCGGGATGTACTCCGTAGCGAAGGCTCGTTACTGGGCCCGCGTCGCTTGGGACAAGGTGAGGAGGGAGACAAATAGATGAAACATTGGCTATATTGGTTACTAGCGTGTATCGTAGTTTCGATTCTACAGGGGATTGTAGATGCGTTTACTGATTTTAAAAAACCGTCTGGCATTGCGTTTATTACATACGATCTCGGGGCGTTTATTCTTGGATTACTAGCAGCGTACACAATACTAAAATGATCGACTCCCAAATTACGATCTGTATCCCGACCAGTATCACGCCTTCGTGCCCTTCCCTGTGGCTCATCGATAACGCCGTTCGGACGATCCGTCATCATCTCCCATTGGCTCACATATCTATCTGCTGCGACGGTCTTCGAGACGATGTCGACCGAAAGAAGATGTCAGCTTACTCGGGATACTGCGAGTCTCTCGGTGGTCGGTACGATAACGAGGAAGATAAAGTATTCACTGAGCATGTCAACCAGGTCGGAATGCTAGAGTATTGGCTCGGCACGGTGAAAACTCCACTAGTCCTGTATCTGGAGCACGATTTCGAGATACGACCTGATGCTATAGAGTGGGATAGCATTGCTGAAAAGATTCTAGATGGGACGTATAACTATATCAAGCTTGCCGGAACACAACGTATTCCACCGGAACACGAGCATCTTATGCATGCTCGTAAACGCTATGGCCCCGGAGATCATACCGACTTCTGTGTTATTGAGACGACTCAATTCAGCACCTGGGTTCACGTTGCGAATATTGACTGGTATCGAGCGATGTATAATGGCTTCCTTCAAGATAAAAAGGGTCAGATGATAGAGCCAATGCTATATGGTATTCTAGAGAACTGGCCGTACGGTAATTCAAAGATGGCGATCTATAATCCCACGCAGGGTGAGTTCATGAGAACGCAGCATCTCGACGGTGCTCGGTGGATGCCGAAATGAGTCTCGAACAACAGCTTTTTGATGATATTACGGATTGTCGGGACTGCTTTGAAGTAGAAGTTGAAAATGGTAACTGGCCTGAGAAATGGGACTCAGGATTAGGATGGGATTATCTGATCAAATATCTTCTTGAGCATGGCTGGCATAAATGATCAGTATCGATATAAGTCGGGCATTGAAGAATCAATGGATGGTGGATGCCAAAATGAGCAATTCGTGCTGTGAATGCGGCAGTGATAATTGTGACGATCTAAAACATCGACCTTGGCTTAACGATAAATGGGACGAACGTTACGTATATGAGAATGCCGGAATGATTAAAAACGAAAAATGCGTATGCAAGGGATCCATTCTTTGTGTAAAACATGCAAATGACCTAAATACAAAGCGGCGATTGTCCATTAATGGAGCTTGCTATCACTGTGGACAGGAGCTGAGTGCTTGGATGCCAAAAATTCAATTTTCTGACGGTGCATGGCGCGAAGCAAGCACGAACGAGAAATGGTGTCCAAATTGTAAATGGGTAATATGATCGACATTTCCCGCGCCTTGACGATCTTTGGTTGGATGTCTGAAGCCGAGCTTCGATGGCTCGCCGAACAAGCGTCTCGTTGTCAGAGTATCGTTGAAATCGGATCGTATGCTGGGCGGTCCACCCGGGCACTGGCTGACAATTGTCCCGGCAGAGTATACGCAGTAGATATCTGGTCGATCGGCCCGTGGGCAAAGGATATCGACTGGATGACCGAGGAGAAGGCGGATCAGTATGAGAAGTTCCGGGCGAATATGGCGCCGCATATTGCGGACGGCAAGATCGTGCCGTTACGACGATCATCACTGAACGTAGCGCAGATATTCGCGGCGAACGGATCATTCGATATGGTATTCATCGATGGGGCCCATGACTACGAGTCGGTCCGGAAGGACATTCTAGCTTGGGGATCGATGACGAAGCTTCTCTGTGGTCATGACTATGATCATCCCGGTGTGAAGCAGGCGGTCACTGAGCTCGTACCGGATCACACTGTCGTTGAAGGGACGACGATATGGACCTTCTCACGGACCTAGGGAAGAAGTATAATACGGATAAGTCCCCGCTGGCGTACGATGGAGATGGGCATAATTATACTCCCTGGTACCACGAGGAATTTGGCGATCACCGAGACAAAGTGAAATGTGTGTTCGAGCTAGGGATCAATGCTGGAGCATCGTTATTCATGTGGGAGGAATATTTTCCAAATGCGAATATCTACGGCGCAGACATACATAAATCCGGGCTAATCAATCGCGGTCGAATATGTTCCCAGTACGTTGATCAACACGATGCGCAGTCATTGATGAATCTGCGAGACAAGATGGCTGGTATATACTTTGACCTCATGATCGACGATGGGAACCATTGTCCCGAGGATCAAGTCTTGACAGTTAATATACTCGCGGACCGGCTCGCCCCGGGTGGCCGGTACGTCATCGAAGACATCCCGTATGGCCGAGAGGAATGGGTCGTTGACCAGATCCTGTGGCCGTGGAAATATACTATTATTGAGTTCGATCGGGTCAAGAAATCAGATGATTGTATCGTTGTGATGGAGCGGGTATGAAATTCACTGATTGGCTGTTCTGTAAAATTCATCATATTTGTACGACGCATCGGATACAAAAGTTATTCAAATCTGGACCTGGCGGTAAAGGCTGGTACGATTGTCCTGAATGTGAGAAAGAAGCACGTGAAGTTTTTAATGCAAAATATAAAGAACTCGGGATTAGAAGATGAGAAAGCCTATTTTAGTGGTACTAGCCCACTATCCCGACATATTCGACCGTTTCCGAGAGTCGGTCGAGAAACACGAGCCCGACGTGTCGAAGATTGTCATCCGGGACGGTGAGCAGATCCCTTGGCACATTCCCGGCTGGACAGTTGTCGACGGAGACTTACCATTCAAATATAGTAGGAATGTGAATCTAGGTTGGAAAGTGACGGGAACAGCCGATGTTATTTTATGTGGAGATGATATCCGATTCGATTCTTCGTTTATTGGGCCTCTCCAAGACGCCGCGTACTCCGATCCAACCGTTGGCGTATCAACTGTACAATTACACGGTGCTTCTCCCTTCGTCATCGGGTACTGGAAACGATCGGTCCTCAATAAAGTAGGCTGGATGGATGAGCAATTTATTTCATATGGGTACGATGATAACGACTTTTTGCACCGGATGGAGCTCGCCGGGTACCATACCCTGTGCGTCGATGGGATCGCAGCGGAGCACGGTGGTGGGAGCACGTTCTTTCGCAGACAGGCCGAAGGTGGACCGAACGTACAAATCTCTTGCGATCTGAACCGGATCAGGTATAATGAGAAGTGGGGAACGGATTTGAAGTAGACGAGACGGCCCGTTTGTTGACTGGTGGTAGGCTAAGCAAGACAAGGATGCGACCGGCGTATGCAACTAAATCCTGGCTCTGTCCCGCCCGTGACAACCAAGGTGACTGGTGCGCTGATCAATAAGCCTAAGAACCTCCCACCAGTCAGTAATCGGGCCGTCTCAATGGAGTCTCAATGACCGAAGCTGAGGCCCGAGTAGTTCATGAGTTCGTTAAGGGTAATCCTGAGACGATGTCATTCAATGCTGACGAGAACGGCTGGTCAGTGAATATGCTCGTTGATATGGGCGGCCAAAAAGTTTGGTGGACAATGCATCCTCAGATGGTCTTCGATCAACTCTGGGAATTGTACGGGGATAAGAATGGCTAACATTCTCGTAACGGGCGGAGCGGGATTCATCGGCTCGCATGTGGCCCATGAGCTACTAGCCCATGATCACACGGTCATGGTCCTAGATGATATGTCCGGTGGATACATTGACAATGTCCCGCTCAGCGCTACGTTCTTCGAGGCATCGATCACTGATCACGCATTCATTGACCATCTCTTCTCCGTTAGTCGGTTCGATTATGTTTTCCATCTAGCCGCGTACGCAGCTGAAGGGCTATCGCATTTCATCCGTCGGTTCAACTATGAGAATAATCTGATAGGATCGATCAATCTGATCAACGCCACCGTGAACCACGGGGTCAAGCATTTCGTATTCACTTCATCGATGGCTGTCTATGGTAGTCAGCAAGTGCCGTACCGAGAAACAATGCGTCCCGAGCCTGAGGATCCTTATGGGATCGCTAAGGCATCTGTGGAACGAGAACTGGCGATCGCTCACTCGATGTTCGGCCTCGATTACACAATATTCCGTCCTCATAATGTATACGGGGAGCGACAGAACATTGGCGACCCGTACCGGAACGTGATCGGGATATTCATGAACCAGATCATGCGCGGTGAGCCGATGACGATCTTTGGTGACGGTGAGCAGGTCCGGGCGTTTAGTTACATTAGTGATATTGCTCCGGTTATCGCCCGAGCAATTGAGGTTCCCGAGGCGAAGTCTCGAATATTCAATATCGGGGGCGAGACGCCGATAACAATTAATCAATTGGCTGGAGAAGTCGCCGTTGCAATGAATGCAAGCGAGGCTGTCGTTCATCTTCCATTTCGGACTGAAGTTAAGACAGCTTTCAGCGACCACTCAGCCCGACGAGAGGTATTTGGAGATTATGCACCTGTCACTCTTTGGGCCGGATTAGTTAAAATGGCAAAATGGGCCAAGCAACGGGGCCCGATGGACTCAACGAAGAACGCTGCGATAGAGATCGCTAAGAATTTGCCGGGGAAGTGGGTGCGATGAAGGAGGTAGTCATACTGCCCACTTTCGATCGGTCTGAATTCCTCTTCTGTGCGATCGAAGCGATCCGAGCAGCGGAGCCTACGATCCTGATCCATGTGTTCCCCGATCGAGGGACCGATGAGTCAGCGGTGACGAGTCAATTCAAGGGAGTGACCGAGCATCGAACGTTGCAACATAGCTATCACGGGAACAGTTTCAATATGTTGGAGGCGTTGAAATGGGCGTACTTACAGAACGAGAGATGGGATCGCTTCTATGTAGTGGAAGACGATGCGATCATAAACGCGAGCTTCTTTTCATGGTGCAGGACATCTCTGACCCAATGGCCGGATTCTTTCGCGGCCTGTGGATGGCAATACTCGCCGGATGCACTTATTTCCGATGGTCCCGATCTCCGAATACCGTGGTATCTTTCTGTTTGCGCTGCCATGTCACGCGCTTCCGTGTCCAGCATAGTTCAACACGCCCGGATTGATTATTACTCCGATATGAAAGGGTATCTCGATCGAACGTACCCAGCGTCTCATCGTCGCGGCAGTCTCCACTACGAGCAGGACGGGCTAGTGTTGCGTGTCATGGAATCTGAGAGTAAACGAGCCGTGTGGCCTCGGCGTCCGAGAGCGATTCATTGTGGCTGGCGCGGCTACCATATGTCCAAGGAGAGAGCAGCGGGATCGTTGGAAGAGAGGATAGCTCTCGTTAAGCTAGCTCTGAAGAACCCGTCGCTCCTGACTCGTCTAATGGGCGGCGCCAGGATCCCCGAGTTCCGTCACTGTGAGTCGTGTAATAAGCCGTTAGCTGCGGAAGATAAGAAGTCGCGGATTATCTGTGTCGATTGCTTCCACAAGGACCGAACTGTCCCCGTGACAGCGACCGATCATTACTATCTTAAGGCTGGAACGTCCGAGCAACCAGTAGCGCCTCAGGGCTGAACGCCAGTCCGAATCCCTTCGCTGTATGTCGCAGGCCGAACCATGTGCTATGAGAGTAAGTGACGAGACCGACGATCGCTCCGTCGTTCCCGTAGATAGCTGATCCCGAGTCTCCGGGGATCACGTGCAAAGAGTACCCATGAGCGTCGTCGGCAGCGTCAATGTCACTCTTATCATCCTGTTCGTCGACTTTACCGGTCAACTCACGGGGAGGAAACGTTCCTTCGCCGCATCCCCACATATGGACCGGTTCTTTGACGATCGCGGGTCGCTCGTTGACATCGACATAATTAACGAACGTTGCATCCGTCAGATAGATCACATGATCACGATGATCGCTATTGACTGCGATGAGATGGAATCTCTTAGTCGAGAGATCGATCTGAACCAGGACATCCGGCGTATCACTATCGTTACAATGCGCAGCGGTCATGAATGCATGCGGACCGACCGCTGTTCCAGTACACTGGGCGTCCGGCTCCCCATGACTATCAAGGAACATGATCATATGCGCGGCGAGTTCTTGCTTAGGATTAGGCGGGGTGACGGGCTGCCGTGTAGCTAGGAACAGGAAGACGAAAGAGAGCAGCAGACGAAGGACGCGCATGGTCACCCCTTACTACTGCTCTCTAAAATCTCACAATGATACGAGTTACTTCGTGACAGCCGACGGGCTGGGCAGCCAGTGGTTCACAACTGCGACAACCGCTGCAAGTACCGTAGCGACAGCGGGATGCGCAGCAATGAGCGGACCAACGAACGGGGTCAGCAGCGCGGCCACGGCCACCAGGATCGGTAGAATAGTAGCTAAGTATTTCATAGTTCTCCTTATTGCCGGAGGACCGGCTCATTATTAGGTGAAAAGGCTAATGCTTGATCACCTGGATATCCGTATTAACCTCGGTCGTTGCCTCTGCCTCCGGGAGAGCTACAATCATGCCCTTGGTGAGATCGCTGCGTCTGAAAAGCACAGTAAGAATTACCGCCGAACTGACCATGCCAGATCCGACTGAGATAGGCCACGATCTGGTCGCTGCGAGGCTCCCACCGGTAACGTACAAGAACGTGGTAATGGCAGAGAACGATAGTGTGAAGATGAGCTTGGCCCATGCTTGTACCTTCCGTTCCTTATATACTCCGAGAACGACCTCGGCGATCGCGTGAAAAGGATCCATCAGGGCACCACCGTTGGATTAGTGTTCGCGACTGTAACTTGCGGCTTCGGATCAATATAAGCTATGACGATCGGTTCCAGTGTATGTCTGAACAGCACCATCAGCTTCTCGAACGCGGGCTTCGATCGGAAGATTTGATCCACTCCCTTTTGCTCACCGACGAGTGTGCAGCCGAGTGAGTCCTTAGGAAAGTTTCCGGGATGGATTCGGATATCGCTTCTTCCTGGGATATCCATGACCTCAGGAGTGATCATCTTGAAATGCGGCGACAGCGTCATCACTAACGGATACTCACCAGCAGGAATACAAGGATGACCGGTATGCACAGGATTAGTACGTGAGGGCTCAAGTGTCACGCATTCGTATTGCAGATCGATCCACAGTTCACCTATGATCGACTTAGCTGTCTCAATCTTACGCCTGATCTCGACTCTCACGGCTACCCCCCGTGCTTCCCCACCCAATGAAGTCCAAAAATGAACGTGATCACAGCCCATGCTCCGCCGAGATAATTCCTCCATGATTCAAGGCTATCGATCCTCTCACCGTGGACTGTGAGGACTCCCGGCTGACCTTCATCGGGCCATAGCGCGGCTTTGATCCGTTGCGTGTCCGCAAGGATGAGATCCAGTTTCTCGTCTGACATGGGTTCCCCTAGTTAAGCTTTAACAGAGTACTTTACCGACAATCTTCGGCGTCGATCCACCAGAGACACCGGTGATCACAAAGCGAACAAAGTGATCTCGGAGATCGATCGCTGTATACTGTTTCGTTCCGGCAGCGGCAGTGAACGTAAGATTCGCCCCGGCTCCGGCATCGACAAACTCTGTGTCGATATTATTCATTGCCTTTTGAACAGCTACAGTCGCGGTGGGGGTACCGCCAGACAGAGTTACTTCGAACGTTACATCACGACCATTGTTCGGCCCTACGTTCGACTGGAGACACGCGGCTAACGAAGTCTTATTGTTCAGTGTTTCGCCGACCTCGGGGACGAACGCTACGACTTGACCGGTCGCGGCGACGGAGACGACTTCGCCGAACGTCGTCCCGGAATAAGTAATTGTGCCAACGCCAGTCGTGGCATCGACAGAGACAGCGGTGAGCGCTGCTTGCTCAACGTTGAACGAAGAATTAGAGCAGAGGACATCGACCTTCTGGCCGACCACAGGGACGTTGCCCTCTTTGACCGCAATGGTCAAAGTGCAAACGAACGCTGTCCGAGCAGCATTGGTGATAACGAAGTTCCCGGTCGCTGCGGAGTAATCAAACGTCCCAAGGAGAAATGTGGGATGCCCCGGGACACATTGTGGCTGCGGAGTATTGATAGTAGAATACGAGGGCAAAGCTAACCTCTCTTTGGGCGACGATGTCTAGCCCTGTAACTGTGTGAAAAGGCTCGTTCAGGCTGGTACGCCCCCCACTCAGAGTCTACCGGGGAGATAATCGGTACAATGATCCGGGGTGACGTAGGTTCATCAACATCTGTTTCCACAGGAAAGAACATAGGGCCTCCAATTGGCGGCCCGCCGCTCGATTCTCATTGAGCTTTCGGGCTAATTCTAACTATTTCTTTTTGAGAGCTTCGTATGCACCGGCTGCTCCGGCGCCCACCATTGCAGGAATAGCAGCTTTCTTACCGTATTTCACTAGATTCCGGGCTGCCCGGTTCCGGCCCGCCGCTTGGCCGTATTCAGTCATCGCTGCCTCGTGCATTGGAGCCATGCCAGCAGACGCCGCCTGATTCTCAACAGCCTTGTTCAGTTGGGCATGAAATTCTCCTAATAATCGTTTCATATTCTTATTAGGATTAGCCCCCATACTTTCTTTAGCCGACATTCGACTAGCGTTCGAAGCGAATCGCCGAGCTTCATCATAATCAATTGGACCCTTTGTAGGGTCTGTAACACGTTGCACAAACTTTCTTTCAACTTGAGGCGGCGCACCACCGCCTGCTGCTGTTTCGCGCTCCAACTCCAATGCAGCTTCCGAAAGTTCAGGATGAATCGTTAACGGAACCCCTTTAGTCGCCTTTGAAACAGTATTAAATCCTTCTTTAGCATTTCGTAAGCTAGCGAACAAAGGAGACGCCAACTCTGTGACTGCGGGAATCGCCGCATTCAACGCCGTGGCTCCGATAATGTGTCTCGGGCTCTCGCCTTCTGCTGCTGCCTGAGCTCCGCCAGTCGCCCCGTATGTCGCCATCTGAACCGGTAAACTCGCGCCGCCGGTCATAATAGGAGCAGCAAAGTTTGCCCCAGAAGCCAGCATTCGGCCTGAGTCTTTCAATGTCTGAACTGGTCCATACGCTCCCATTGCTGCCTCAGCTGCGCCTGGTTGCGTGTACGGACCAGCCGCGCGAGTCACTTGCATGTTCTTAGCTTGATCTCGAATAAGCGGCTCTTGCATAACATCCGGCGGCTTTGCATTCACAGCAGCAGGAGGATTCGCAGCAAAGTCAGGCCGAGCTGCCCCAGTCACATGTTGTACGTACGCACGTTGATCATCCGGAGTCAAAGATTTATAGTCCGGATCCGTATCCATGAGATACGCATGTTGATCAGTCGGGGACAGCTTCATGAAATCCTGATCAGCCATTATTTACCCTTTCGAGATTTCAGCCAATCGGCAACGCTCGGTCGTCCACCCGTTTCAGGAGTAGACGGAGGGGTAGCCCCGCCCGGAGCTGTTTTAGGCAAGCTACGAGACGTGATCTCATTGATGCCGCGAATACTGGCGATCGTTGCATCAGGATTCTTTTGGAGCCCGCCGATAATCTTCTCGAACGCTTCCATAGCACTTGTTGCTCGGAACCCATGTTGAGCAGGTTGTAACGCAGCGAACGATGCTAGTTCTGCCTGTAACTGGGCAAGCTCCGCATTGGCGATCGGTGTATTCAATCCATATGATTTGACCCAAGCTTCAAGATTGCCGAGATCTGTTTTATGGGCTTGGATATCTGCGATCAGAGCATCTCCGCCCGCTTTGCTTACGCCTGAAGCGAATAGACGAGATCCTTGTTGACCCGTACCACTGACACCCATGTCGATATCGTATCGACTTGTCTCTGGATTCCAACCGTATTGATGCGCGATTCCATCCGGGCCCACGAGATCTTTCGTTTGCGTCTCAAGCTTCTTAGGCAAAACCTGAGCATAGTTCGGTGCAGGTTTGAATCCGTGCATAGCTTCATGTGTATCCGGATTCGTGTACTCCCCTTTCGCTGGATCAAAGTTTGCCATCTGCGGGGAGCCGTTCAATGTGCCAGCAACGTGCTGTAATTTTTCTACTTTTGGTGTTTTCCCTAGTCCTTTGACTGCACCATACGCCTCCGCATATGTGTACGGCTTCCCAGTCAGCGGATTAACTCTTGGTCCGCCACCTTCATTTCCAACCATTAGATCATGGATTGCCTGATTCTCAGCCTTAGGCTCCATTGCTTCAGTTTTAGCATTAGCAAGATCCGTCTGAGCTTGCTGAAGGTCTCGATGTGTTCCTTCAGACGTCGCTTTCTCGGTTGCCAGATTCCCTTGAGCCTGTTTCAGTTCTCCAGTATCAAGTTGCCCCTGCTCCTTTACTGATTCCCCAATCGCCTGATTCCCTTGTTCGGTTTGATGCTCTAAGTTCATATGCGATCCAGGGATAGCCTGAGCCAGACCCGGAGCCATCGCCTCACCTGCTACGTTCCCGATCTCTCCGAACGCATGTCCGAGCTTCCCGAAGAATCCCGGATGAGCGGATTCCATGCTGCCCCAGGGACGCTCCAGCTCATAGTTCGCTTTCGCTGTCTCGACCGCACCGAGTCCCTGACGGATCGACTCAAGATGCCGAGTGTAGTCCATCGGATTAGCGAATTCGTCGGGCGACCGCAGGAGTTGCGAATTGAGATGCTCTTTAGCGTCTCCGAAGATACGAAGCTTAGCTGCATGAGCCGATTGGCCTTCTTGTGAACCGACTGGACCTGGGATCTCATTCATCCGGTGCTCAGCCGTGTTACTGTGCTCGGGGAACAGAGTCGGTAGTGTCGACGTTGGCGCTGCACCTTCCGGAGGAGCATCATGCGCTGACGCTTCGCGGACCATATCCGGCTTCTCTATCGTATGCGCCGGGTCGACGTTATCAACGTTCATCTTCGCATCGCTATGCGTCGGTATTGGCTGTAACGTAGCTCCTTGAGGCATCCGAGTCGGCGCGGGGCCCTCGGTGTCCATTCGAGGCGCGAGACCACTGGGATTCGGGAACTGCCGAGCACCGAGGACTAGGTCCATCGGGGGAGCGAGACGATCGTCGTTAGGATCAACAAAAGGCATTATTGTCGAGGCCTCATACCGCTTAACGCTCCGCCTACAGCCGAGATCGTCTGATTCATATTCTGTAACCACCCGGACTTCCCGGCTTCAAGAGCGTTTGCATCCGCGTCATTCCGAAGGCCCATCGCTTTGAGCATCGCGCCAGTATCCGTGCCGTAAAGCCCTGAGAGACCCGCTGCGCCTTCCTGATTCAGTTGTTTCGCGCCCATCACATCCTGAGCCGCTACGTTCTGTCCGGCCATACCCATCGCGGAATTTCGGTCCCGCGCTGCCTGATCCAGTCCAGCGGAGAATCCTGATGTGTTCCTCGTCCTCGCCGCTTCACTCCTCGCCTGTCCAGCGGTCGTCGCTGCACTAGCAGCTAATGGAGCACCGGCAGCGTTCAGCAATTCACTCGACTGCCCCGGAGTAAAGAGATGCTGGGCATTCATCTCCTGACGGTAAAATGGGTTCAGCGTAGCGGACGCCGCGTTCGCGTTCCCCTGGAGCCCAGCAGCAGTGCCCGCAGCTGTCCCAGACGCAGCTTTGTCCTCTTTCTGAGCCGCCCGGTCGAAGCACCAACGAAAGTTTTCGCCTACATCGAATTTCCCATTTAGGAAACTTTTAGATATATTAAGCATTATCCTTTGAGCCTCTTGTGATAACACATCCATCCAGCCCGGTTAGGTTGCCAACCCATGTCGATGAGCCGCTCGCCAAACCGGTCCATGTCAGGGGGAAGGTAGAGTACTGCTTCGTCCACTCCCCGGAGGTAACAGTCATGGAGTACGGCGCCATCAAGCGCATCAATCGCGGCGAGTTTGTTTGAAGGATCGGCCCAGTCAGAGGGGTCCATCCAAAGATAGACCTCGCACTGGATATAGGCTCCGCCGCAGGCTCGGACCACGCCTCGATCGTCCTCAATAACTTTCGTAACGAGGAACAAAGGGGAATTGATATTAGGGAACGAATAATCGATTTGAGTCTTTTCATGTATGGCTCGTACAGCATTGAAATCGCTAGGTAAATAATCGCGTAATCGCATCCGAGACTCTGTAAATGCCTGAAAAGGCGGCTAAGTCAGTTTCCGCTTCGGCCCACCGACAGCCGGTCGCGCTGGGATCGGCCCGAGGCCTTTACCGCCTTGACCCGGTCTCGCTGTGCCTCCGGACTGGCTTGTCAGGATATTCACATTCGACGACCCAGTCATATTGATCTTCGTTGGACCGTTCACACCGCCGAAAACGACCGGCTTACTCGGCACCGATCCGGGATATTGGGTCGTAACACGAAGATAATAATTATGCTGAGTTGTATCAGATGCGTTCGCCGGAAGATGAGTGAAGCCCGACCGGGACGAGGTCTCTTTGATCGGATGAGGATTAGGAAAATTTGGATCAGTGTCGATCTCGGTGACGTACTTGATGTTCCGCTGGACCGGAGCGTTATGCGTATGAACGAAATGAAGGACTTCTCCATCGACCGATGTCGTGTTCGTATTCGCATCGTACGTACCGGAGACACTCGTTGAATCAACTGGAGCCGGAGCCTCTAGCTCGCCCATGCTCCCAGCGGACACGTTCTTCGCTAACTGATTAATCCCCGCAATAACACGTGAGATCAATGAGCCGACGAGCGGGGACGACTGCCTGAGTATTTCAAGCTCTCTGCCCCCGTCGAGATGATTACCCTGTGACATTAAGGTATCGTATAATTGACACTAAGCGACTTACGGTACATTATTGTTAACCTTAGCCTGAGTTCGGATTCGTCGTAGCATACTGATCGATCGCCCCGATCATGATCAGCTTGCTTAAATTGAACGCCGCACCGACAGCATTCGTGCTGAACGCCACGTAGACACGGTTCCCAGAAATCGCAAGTGGCCGGATAAGATCATCGCTCGGCTGTTCCTGCAATGTGATCCCTGGTAAAGTGAAAGCGTTCGGGTTAAACACTAACGAAGAGTTCGTCAGGATATAATTCGGGTACACAGACATCGTTGCTGTGCCTGATCCACTCAGGAGTATCTGGGCTTCACTAAATTGCTTCCGATGGAACCCGAGGAGCGGATTCTGGGTTGCTTTCGCCGAGTTCACGAACCCGTAGGTATAATAGACAGAATTAATAGCTGCGCCATCGTCATCAGTCGCCGCCGGATCGAGCTCGTAGATATGGTCGCTACTCGTCCCGCCGCAGATCAACTGCTTCAGCGTCAGGTTATCCCCCTGCTGGATCATCCCGGAGTAAGGCGACGGAATGTTCCAGAGAGAGAATTTGAGCCGCATATCGACGCACGCCAGGGTACCGAACATCGTCGTATGCATCGCTTGCCCGCCGACGAGCTCCTGGAAATCGTTAAGCCCTTGCCAGTTCCACATCAAGATGATATTAGGCGTGGTCGGGTTAGCGTTCAACGGGGCATTAGGAAGCCACCGATTAGGCGTCGGTAACGGGACGCCTAACGTTATTCTTCGATTGGGGAGATCGTTTCTAACCCAGATCGTATGTCCAGCAGTCCAATTGATGCTTTCCCAGATTTCTTTCTGCTGGAAGTCGATACGAATTGGTTGTCCTCCGTTAAAACCGAACAGGCCGTTCCGACAGGCGGTAAGGATCCATTCTTCGCCATAATCATAAGCGTGTATACCACATGTTCCAACTCTATTTGACACCTCGTGCACCGCCCACCCGCCATTAGGTCCGCTAGGCTCAGTGCCAGGAATGTCTTGCGTCGATTGCATGGAAGCAGATTGCAAAAAATACAATTGATCATGTAGCTCCACGGCTCCAAAACAAGGTTGAGTATTATGCTCCGCGAGGCCAATATTACCCGTGACCGCGTCGAACGCCTCAAAGTTATCTACATATGATACACGAACATTCGTAGTAAGTACAGGCTGAGTCGTCGGGTAGACCTCGACCCGATCGACCTTCACATTGTCCCCGTACCCGATATCTTTGGCCCATACCCGCAGGACTAGACCCGGAGGGACACCAGTCGTAAACGGGCTCGTTAATAACGTCCCGGAGAAGATTCCGGATGTGGTCGACATTGACGAGAACGGCAGAGTGAACGTTCCGTACGTCTGTCCGAAGCCCGAGAGGACGCCTGAGCCCGATACGAGTCCCGTGTTCGAGTTCGTAAGATCGACGATCAACGAGCCAGTAGTCAATCCCGATGGGATACTCGCTGTGACTCGGACCGAATATAACGTATTCGGCAGGATGATCGGTACATTGTAAGCATCTTGGTAGGCATTCTGGTAAATGAGACCAAGAGTCGATTGCGTGATCCCGGTAATGTTCTCAATAAGTATCGCGTCGCCGAAGACATCGGACTGGACGAGCTCGACACCGTCGAACACGGGCGTAGCGTTCCCCGAGTCACCAGTCGAACCGACATCCGCGTGGACGAACGATGCTTCGAACTGCGTGCCCGAGAGTCCGGTCGACAAGACCGTCAGTGTCGTATTCAGGTATGTCCCGGTGACCATATTTTGTATAACTACGACTTGACCGGCGACGAACGTGTTCACGGCTTGGAACGTGACGACGTTACTCGTGATCTGGAACGCCGTGATGCTCGCCCCGGTACCCGCGATCGCGTTACTCGTCGGATCAATGCCCCATCCCAACGGGGTGTTCGGACCGTTCGGATTCGGCACGTACCCGCCGTCGAACGACATATTAGTAAAATTGAGTACTTTATTTTGCTCAAGCCCGTAGAACATACGACTAGCGTAAGCTATGTTCCAAGCGGAGGATCCGAGCTCGATCTGACTGAAGAAATTGTTCCCTTGGACATCAATCTCCTCTCCTGCTGTGAGAACAGCATCGGTGAATGTGAACTTAGCTTGCGTCGTCGCGTTATCATCAATATATGTCGCAGTATACTTTAGTACCTGATTATTAATCGTATAGCTAACCGGATCATCGATCGTATAGAAGTTCGGTCCCGGGATTCCGTTCTGCCCAGCGGTAGTAAACGCAATCCATCGGCGGATGACATTAGGCGGCCCGATCGGGATATTAGTCGCTAGGATATAAGATGAGTTAATATCAGTTGTAAATGTGATCGGGGCGGAGCACTGAGTCTTCAGCCCGTTCCGAGTCTCGAAGAAACAGACAGCCTGACGAGTTCCCGCTGCGACCGATGTATTAGCACCCGAGACCGTGACCTGACCGGTTCTATTATCGTTCCCAAAGATTGGCGAAGAGCTCGTACCCGCAGTGACCGTGCCGGGATCAAATGTAAACGTCGTCCCCGCCGTCGTCGCTTGCCCATCCTCGGTAACCGCCGCGATCGCCTGTCCTGGAAACCCTGAGATCGTAAATGTACCCGAGTTAGGCCCACCGGTCACGGTAGCGATAGCGGCTGAGGCTACATTGTAGATCCCGTTACCGCCCAGCGTGTTCACTACTGTAACGAGCTGACCAACCTTAGGCGCTATGGCCCCGCCGGTCCCGGCCCATGTCCAGTTGTACGTAGCTACTCCTGTAGCCGCCATGCTCGTCTGGGTGATCGTGTACGTACCCGAGAGCAACGACTGGGTGATTACCCATGTACTGTTCCAGCCACTCGGAGTCGCGTTCGCAATTGTGATCTGATCCCCGGGATTAAGATTTGGGATCGCTTGCTTAGTAACTAGCGTAGCTTGAGTAATCTGATATGTACCGGCAGCGTCATCGGGCCCGCCATAGAACTGATACGCGCTACTCGTAGTCTGGAACGTGAAGTACCAGCGGATATATCCCGCTCCCGGCGGAGTCGCTTGCCCGATACTAGTGACTAATTGTGTCCCGTTCCCGAACGGCGCTCCGGAGATATAGACGTAGACTGGGATGCCCGAGTTGAACGCGTTCGCTAGTACTGCGTCCTGAGGAGCGTTGAACGCTATCTTATAGTACACGGTGATAACGTTCCCGGGTGACTTAGACCCGACACCGGCGGACCACAGGAGAGACGAGAAATGTCCCGGGGACGCTGGATCGCTCTGAGCCGACGGCTGACTGATCGATGCGATATCGTAAGTATACTGAGGAGTGGCGAACCCTGTGTCGCTCCCTCCGGAGTACCCGGCGAATGAGACTTCGAACTGTGTCCCGCTCAGCCCGGTCGACAGCCTGTCGGGCTTCTACACCGCGATCCATGGGCTGGCGCTGATCGGCGCCCGGCGTTTTTCGGAGG
>Ga0137409_10003487_pt1 | contig 16647 bp, 17 predicted proteins | sample CZODoug1_16funga_FD_122059 | JGI IMG/M metagenome (GOLD analysis project Ga0137409, IMG submission 122059) | Vadose zone soil fungal communities from Angelo Coast Range Reserve, California, USA - CZODoug1_16fungal (Hybrid Assembly) | ecosystem: Environmental > Terrestrial > Soil > Vadose zone... | reverse complement strand
GGCGAACAACCTCTACCTGCGCCGGGTGTCGGCGCGAAAAGCAAGCGAGGCGACGAAATGAAATCGTACTGGCTCAAACCCGATTCCGGAAAAACCGCGCTCGAATTCCGCGATGTGCCCGAGCCCGCGCCCGGCGCCGGGCAGATCCTGCTGCGCATGCATGCGGCGGGCCTGAATCGCGGCGAGCTGATCGTCGGGCACGCCGTGAAAGCGGGCGGACCCGCGAAGGCAGCGGGGAACGAAGGCGCGGGCGAGGTCGCCAAGGTCGGCGAGGGCGTGACTTCGTTCAAGGCGGGCGATCGCGTGATGGGCCGCTGCAGCGGCGCCTTTGCCGAGTACTCGCTCATCGACGCGCGCGAGGCCTTGGCGATGCCGAAGAACCTTTCCTGGGAGGAGGCGGCGTGCGTTCCGCTCGCCTTCATGGTGGTGCACGACATGCTCGTCGCTCAAGGGAAGCTCAAGGCGGGCGAATGGCTGCTCGTCACCGGCATCTCGTCGGGCGTCGGGGTCGCGGCGCTGCAGACCGCCAAGGCGCTCGGCGCCAAGGTGATCGGGACGTCGGGCTCTCAGGAGAAGCTCGACAAGCTGAAGGGGATGGGCCTGGACCTCGGCATCCGTACGCGCAGCGGGGATTTCGCGAAAACCGTGATGGATGCGACCGGCGGAAAAGGCGCCAACCTCGTCGTGAACAACGTCGGCGGCTCGGTGTTCCCGGAGACCCTGCGCGCGCTCGCCTACGAGGGCCGGCACGCGACCATCGGCTACGTCGACGGCGTGCTGCACGCGGACCTCGACATCGAGACGCTGCACACCAAGCGCCTCACGCTTTTCGGCGTCTCCAACCGCCTGAGGACGCCCGAGCAGCGCGCTGTGACGGTGCGCGGCTTCGCCGCGGACATCCTTCCCTTCATCGCTCAGGGGAAGATCAAGCCTGTGATCGACCGCGTTTTCCCATTCGCCGAGCTGCCCGCCGCGAAGGCCTACATGGAATCGAACGCGCAGATCGGCAAGATCGCGGTGCGGATCGCGGGCTGAATCGCTCTAGATCGTCCCGCAGGTCTGCAACTGGAAGGGCTGCGGGTCTCGCTGGCGGCTCAGCAGCAGCCCGGTGACGACCCCGGTATCGGTGAACGCGACCCTCAAGTCGTCGTTTCCGCCGACGAAGAACCGGAACGCGCGGAACCGCGTCGCCCGAATCGACGAGACCTGGCCTGCCGTGACGACGATGGACGCGTTCATCTCGATGTTGTACGAGGGCAGGTGGAACTCCAGGTCGTTCGGCCCGTTGATGCGCGCCGCGCCGTTGGGCTCGAGAACCAGCGTGTTGGAAGCCTGGAATCCGGGGATGGTTATCGGTGCGGTGCACTGGAAATCCGGAAACACGCCCACCGCTTGCCGCAGCGCGTTGAATAGTCCGAAGCGGCTGGGGAACTTGCCCGCGAGCGATACAGTGCCCTTGGAAACGCAGGTCGCTGAGCCGGACGGCGTGAAAACAGTAAAGGCGGATAGCGCTCCCTCAAACACGTCCACCCGGACGCTCGCGCCGCTGCCCTTGATGGCGAAAGTCCAGGTGCGCGCGGATGTGTCGATCGTCAGCACATCCCCGGTCTGGAACGGAAGATCGAGGCTGCCCACGGTGGCCCCGTGCCTGTCGAGAACGACATGCATGGCGCCGCTCGGCGCCGTTCCGGACCCCACACCGCAGTTGGCGTCGAAGTCGAGCGCCAGCGTCGCCAGCAGGTCCGGCGTGGCGGCATTCCCGAAGAGCATGTGCTCCGACGTGCCCTGGATCGTCTCCGAGTCCAGCATCGAGTCGTGCAGCCGCTTGAGTGCCTCGAAATGCGGGTCGCCGTTGACCGCGGCGAGCGGCCCCAGGACGAAGTCGGTGACCGCGGACACGTCGACGGGGACAGGGGTCGTCGGGTCGATCTTGCTCGGACGGGTCATCAGGTAGGCCACGACCTGGTCGCGCGCCGCGCTGATGTCGGGCCCTGGTCGGTTCTCCAGCTCGGCCAGCGCGTGTTGATCGATGGAGAACTCCGGAACGCGATTCAGGAGCCGCGCGACGAGAAGCGTCGTCAGCGGCGTCACGTTCGCGGCGCCGACGTATGAGACGGACATGAGAAGCGGGTACTGCCGGACTCCTCCGCCGAGTGGAGGAGTGGCGCTGATGACAAAGGGTCGGCGGTCGTCGAGAAAACGCGTGGCGCTGAAACGGCCGTCGGGGCCGGCGGTTCCGTCTGCGGAAAGACATCCGGGAAGGGGCGCGCCGTATGGAGCGCAGACGGTGACGAAGTAGCCCGCGAGCGCGATATTCGCGGCCGCCGTGCCTGTGACCGTAGTCAGCGGCACCTGGCTCCCGCCGCCTCCGCCGCAGGCGCCGAGCGCTAGTAGAGCAATCGCAGCGCTGCTCGGGCGCATTCCCTCACTGCTCCTTGGGTATCCCTGCGTCGCGAATCACCCGGCCCCAGGTTTCGTACTCGCGCTTCATGTGCTGCGCGAGCTCCTCGGGCGTCGAGGGCGTCGGCTCCTCGCCCTGCTTGAGGATGGCTGCGTGCGTGTCCGGGTCGTTCAGCGTCCTGACGATCTCGCGGTTGAGCCGCGCGACGACATCCTTCGACATCCTCACGGGACCGACGAACGCGTACCAGTTCGTCGCCTGGTAGCCTGGGTAGCCCTGCTCGGCGATCGTCGGCACGTCCGGCAACGCCGCCGAGCGCTTCGACCCGGTCGATCCCAGCGCACGGAGCTTACCGCTCTGGACCTGCGGCGTCGCGGTCGTCGCGGACGCGAACGAGGAGGGGATCTGCCCGCCCAGCAGGTCGCTCATCGCCGGCCCGCCGCCCTTGTAAGGCACGTGGACCAGGTTGGTCTTTGCCGTCAGGCGGAACAGCTCGCCGGCGAGGTTGCCGGCGCTGCCCACGCCCGAGGTGCCGTAAGCGATGCCGCCGGGGCGGCTGTTCGCGAGCTTCACGTACTCGGCGAGAGTCTTCGCCGGTAACGAGGGATGCACGACCAGCACGTTCCCCGATTCGGTCGCCATCGAGATCGGAGCGAAGTCGGTGAGCGGGTTGTAGGGCAGCTTGGAATTGAGGTGCGGAGCCACGGCCAGGGCGGCGATCGTAGCGAGCAGGATGTTGTAGCCGTCCGGCTCGGCCTTGGCGATGATGGTCGCGGCGATCGTGCCGCCCGCTCCGGCGCGGTTCTCGACGATCACCGTCTGGCCGAGGTACTCGGCGAGCTTCCTCTGCATCACCCGGGCCACGGTGTCGGTGCCGCCGCCGGGGGCGAAGCCCACCGTCACGGTGACTGGCCGGGCGGGGTACGTCTGCGCCGTCGCGTTCGAAACCAGGGCGAGCGCCGCGGCGATCGCACAGATGAGTCTCATCCTCTTCTCCTTTTCTCGCGTCCCGTTATTTTCCCTTGAATACGGGCTTGCGCTTCTCCATGAAGGCTCTGCGGCCTTCGATGTAATCCTGGCTCTCGAAGCACTGCTTCACGAGTGCGGCGCAGGCTTCCGCGTCGTACGCGCTCGACTTCAGCAGCTCGCGCACGATGCGCTTGCTCGCGCGGATGGTGAGCGGCGCGTTCTCGGAGATCATCGCGCAGTACTCGAGGACCAGTGCTTCGAGCTCGGCGACCGGCGCCACGCGATGCACGAAGCCCATGGCCTTCGCCTCCTCGGCCTTGAACTGGCGCCCGGTGATCAGCACTTCTCGCGCGAACGCCGGGCCGACGGTGTCGATCAGGTTCTTGAGAGAGCCGGCGCGGTAGCCCAGTCCCAGCTTCGCGGCGGGGATGCCCACGCGGGCGTCATCCGCCGCGATGCGCAGGTCGCAGCACAGGGCGATGTTGACCCCCGCCCCGAGGCAGTAGCCGCGGATCATGGAGATGATCACCTTGTCGCAGGTCTGCAGGCGCTCGGCTACGCGTCCGGCGATCTCCTCGTAGCGCTGGATGCCCTCTGCGGTCGAACGGTCCTTCTCGTACTGCGATACATCCGCCCCGGAAACGAAGGCCTTGTCGCCCTCGCCCTTGAGCACGATCACGCGGACTTGGGGGTCCTGCTCGAAGCGGTCGAGCACCTTGGGTATCGCTTCCCACATGTCGATCGAGATGGCGTTCCGGCGCGCGGGGTTGTTGAAGGTGAGCCAGCCGATCGAGCCCTGCTTCTCGGCGACGATGCGCTCGGTGAGCTCGCCCGCCGGGAAGGCGGGCTGTTTCGGAAGGGCGACGAGTTCTGCCTGATTCATGTTCATTCCTGCGGGGAAAGCGCGATTGTAAGCCGCGACGCGGCCGCGCGCCCCTTGACCGCCGTCAATAAGGTCGCGCGCCGAACAGGAAGGGGTGCAGGAGGAGGAACACGAGGTACACCACGAGCCCGATCAGCACCTTTTTCCAGCCGATCTCCTCGAAACGGAACTGGTTTCGTCCTTGGACGATCGCCGCGAACGGAAAATTGGACGTCACGGACGCGAAGCGCTGCCAGTTTGCCCCCAGGGTCCGGTTCTTCCGGGCGTCGATGAACAGCGTGCCCAGGATCGAGAGCAGTGCGAAACCGCCGAAGAAGACCAGCGAGGCCCTGTCTCCCCGCGCGATGAGGTGCAGCAGCGCCCAGAGCGCGATGCCCCACTGGATCGGGTGGCGCGTAACCCGCAGGATCCCGCGCGGGTCGCCCATCGTGGCGAGCGCGCTTTCCTGATGCACCGCGCTCGGGTTCCGCGTCATGCCGCCGGCGACGATCGAGACGAGTGAGAACGGCATCAGCGCCAGCACCCAGACCTTGAACTCGTCGCCGACCCACACGCGCTCGTATGGCGCTTTGATGTAGGCCCAGATCATCCATCCGAGCGCGCCCAGCGCGACCATGCTGTAGAGGCCGAGGTAACCCTTGTCGCCGAGCATAGCGACCAGCCCTGGACGAAGCGGCGTGCTGGGAACGAAGTGAGTCGCGACAAAGACGGCCGTGGCAAGCACCAGCAGGCCCATGGGTTCCATGGCAACCTCCCCCGAGTTGGATTCGGTCCGAAACAATGCTGCCACGAAGGGCGGGGGCGGTCAAAAGCCTGAAACATCCGCTTACAGTCCTGACAGATTCCTGATCAACCTCCCGCGGGAGTGCGCGTTACTGGAGGCGAGGGGACGACAACACCAAGGAGGCATCATGAAGGCAACAGCAACGATCATCGCAGGAGCTGTGGCGAGCCTGTTCTCGCTCGCTGCGACCGCTCAGACGACCGGCTCGGAAGTGCAGCGCGATGTCAACCAGCAGCAGCGCATCGAGCAAGGCCTGAAGAGCGGGTCCCTCAACACCCGCGAAGCCTCGAAGCTCGAGGCGGAGCAGGCGCGAATCAACCAGATGCAGTCCAACGCGGAAAAGAACGGCAAGCTGAGCCCGGAAGAGAAGGCCCGCATCCAGCGCGCGCAGAACCAGGAGAGCCGCGACATCAACAAGCTCGAGAGCAACGCCGCGAAAGGCAACCCCAACTCGGCGTCCTCGCAGCGCATGCAGGCGGACGTCCAGCGCAACATCAACCAGCAGCAGCGCATCGAGCAGGGCGTGAAGTCAGGCCAGCTCACCAACCGCGAGGTCGGCAAGCTCGAGAACGGCCAGGCGAGGGACGACCGCGCGGAAGCGCGCGCGGGCGCGAACGGCCACATCAGCAAGCGCGAGCAGCAGAACATCCAAGGCGCCGAGAACCAGCAGAGCAAGCGCATCTACAAGCAAAAACACGACAAGCAGACCCGGCGCTGAGCTAGGTCTTCCGCCTGAGGTGCCGCGTCGACTTCACGTCGACGCGGCCTTCTGCATCGAGCACGACGCGGTACGCGTCCTCCGCGACCCTGCGGCTCACGTAGCCTTGGCGCACGTCGCGCGCCACGGCCTCGGGATCGCGCTCCTCGGGCGGCCCGAAGCCGCCCCCGCCGCCCGCGCGGATGGTGATGGCGTCGCCGCGGTCGAGGCGCTTCATCAGCACCTTGGCGTTGGGCAGTTCCGCGACGTCCTTGCCCGCGATGCGCAGCGCGACCCGGTTGCCGGCGCCTGCGCGCCCCCCCGCGAGCCCCCAGGGCGGGCAATGCACCCGATCGACCTGGATGTTGATGTTGAGCGGCGCGCGCGCCTGCACGACCTGCTCGGTGCCGAGGCCGCCGCGGTAGCGCCCCGCGCCGCCCGAGTCCTCGCGCAGCGCATGGCGCTCGAACAGCATCGGGTACTTCGCCTCCATCTGCTCGATGGGGTGGTTGTGCGTGTCGCCGTCGTTCAGGCACACGGTCGCGCTCACGCCGTCCTCGGTGAGCTTCGCGCCGAAGCCGCCGCCCGAGGGGCCGATGCCGGCGAGGAAAAGCCGTCCGTCCTTCGGCGAAATCCCGTTGATCAGGCACACCAGCAGGTCGGCGTGGTGCGCGGCGATGGTGCGGCCGGGGATCGCCTTCTCCATCGCCCTGAACACGGTATCGACCACCGTCATGGGAAAGGTCATCCACCAGCGCATCGCCGCCGGCTTCACTGCGCTCACCACCGTGCCCGGCGCGAGGATCACCTTGAGCGGCCTGAAGCTGCCCTCGTTGATCGGATAGTCGGTCGGCGAGGTGAGGCACTTGTAGGCGACCTGCGCGCAGGAGTAGCCCGTGGTCGCGCCCGAGTTGAAGAAGCCGCGCACCTGCGGACTGACCTGCGAGAGGTCGACGGTCATCTCCTCGCCCTTCTTTACGACGCGCACCTTGATCGGCACTCGCTTGCCGAGGTCGACGCCGTCGTCGTCCATGAAGGATTCGGCCTCGTACACTCCGTCCGGAATGCTGCGCGTGCGCTCGCGCGCGGCCTTCTCCGACTGGTCCATGATGTTGTGGATCGCCGCGAGCACCTCCTCGCGTCCGTAGCGGTCGAGCAGCTCGAGGAAGCGCTTTTCCCCAGTCTTCACCGCGGTGATCTGCGCGCGCAGGTCACCCATGGCGCGCTCGGGGATCCGCACGTTCATGCGGATGATGTCGACCAGGTCCTGGTTCACCACGCCCGCCTTGGCGTACTTCACGATCGGGATCTGGAGTCCTTCCGAGTAGATGTCGGTGGTCACGCCCCCGAGCACGCCGCCGACGTCGGTCCAGTGCGCCATGCAGCAGGCGAATCCAGAGAGCTTGCCCGAGTGGAAGATCGGCAGGCTGAAGGTGAAGTGGTAGAGATGGCTCCCGGTCGTATACGCGTCGTTCGTGACCAAGATGTCACCCGGTTGGAGACCGTCTTTGCCGAAATGCCGGAGCTTCGCCTTCACCGTCTCGGCCATGCCGCGGATGAAGGAGGGCAGCCCCAGCCCGATCGACACGGTCTCGCCCTCGGCGGTGTACAGGCCCACGGTGAAGTCGAGCGCCTCGTACACGATCATGTTGTACGCGGTGCGCATGAGGTTGGTCTTCATTTCCTCGGTCACCGCGATGACGCCGTTGCGGACGATCTCAGTCAGCACGGCGTCGGCTTTGGCGCGCTTCATGTCCTCCTCCTGCCGATCTCGATGTCGAGGTTGCCGAAGCCGTCAACGCGCAGCCGGTCTCCAGGCAGGAGGACCGTGGTCGAGGCGTGCTCTTCGACGAGCGCCGGGCCGTCGATGCGGTTGCCGGAGCGCAGCGCCTCGCGCGTGTAGGTCGGCGTGGGGACGGCCTTCCCGAGCTCGGCGAAGTAGGCACTGCGCTTGCCGCGCCGGGCTGAAGCCGGGGGCGTGCGCCCGCCGCGCGCGATGCGCTCGAGCGACGGTTTTTTCATCGCGCCGGTCACGGTGGCGCGCAGGCTCACGATCTCCGCGGGCTCCTCGGGCGCGTTCGTCCCGTAGCGCTGCAGGTGCTCCTCGTCGAAGCGTCGCTTCAGTCCTTCGCGGCTGCGGCGCTTGAAGACATCGGGCGGGAGGGCAACCGTCACCGGGTGCTCCTGGCCGACGTAGCGCATGTCGGCCGAGCGTGCGACCGCGACACTGCGGGACGCGATGCCGCTCGCGGCAAGCGACCTGCGCCCGTCTTCAATCAGCTCGGCGTACACGCGCTCGATCTCATCGAAAGATACGTCCGCGAGCCGCGTGAACCAGGTTCGCACCAGGTCGTAGCGCAGGTCGGCGAACAGCATGCCGAACGCGCAGAAATGCCCCGGCGCGCGCGGAACGATCACGCGGCTCATGCCGATCTCGCGGGCTATCGCCGAGGCGTGCAGCGGGCCCGCGCCGCCGTAGGCGATCAGCGCGAAGGCCGCGGCGTCCAGGCCGCGCTCGGTCGAGACGGCCTTCACCGCGTAGGACATTGCGGTGGCGGCGATGCGAAGGATGCCTTCGGCCGCGCGCACGGTATCGATACCCACGGGCTTCGCCACGTGCTCGGATAGGGCGCGCTCGGCGGCCTTGGCATCGAGCCTCATCTCGCCGCCCAGGAACCGGTCGGCGCCGAGGCGCCCAAGGAGGAGGTTCGCGTCGGTCACGGTGGGCAGGGTGCCGCCGCGGCCGTAGCAGGCTGGGCCGGGATCGGCGCCCGCGCTCTCCGGCCCGACCTTGAGCGCCCCGCTCGCGTCCACGGCCGCGATGCTGCCGCCCCCCGTGCCGACTTCGAAGATGTCCATCATCGGAATCTGCACCGGCAGCGCCTGGTTGTAGCCGCCGATGAGCGCGGCGCCCGTGGTGAGCGCCTCGCCGCGATGGATCACGCCTGCCTTGGCGGTGGTGCCACCCATGTCGAAGGCGACCGCGTCCTCGAGGCCGAGCGCGCGGCACAGCGCCTGCGCGCCGATCACGCCCGCGGCCGGACCCGACTCGAGCATGCGCACGCACTGCTGCCGGGCTTGGTGAGATTCGTACAGGCCGCCGGTGGACTGCACCAGCAGCAACGACCCGCCGAACCCGGAATGCTTGAGGTGCCGGTCGATGCCCCGCAAGTACTCGCTCACCACCGGGCCGATGTAGGCGTTGGCGACCGCGGTCGAGCAGCGCTCGAACTCGCGGTATTCCTGCGAGAGCTCGTGCGAGGCGGTGACGAACGCGTGCGGCAGACGCTTCTGCACGATCGTCTTCACCTTCGCTTCGTGCGCCGGATTCACATAGCAGTGCAGGAGCATGATCGCGACCGCTTCGACGCGCTCGGCCTCGAGACGGTCGCACGCGGCGTGCACGCTCGCCTCGTCGAGCGGGACGTGCACCTCGCCCTCGGCGGTGAGGCGCTCGCGCACCTCGAGGCGGAGCGCGCGCTCGACCAGGGGCACGTGCTTCCTGAAGTACAGGTTGTAGGCGTCGGGGCGGTTGATGCGCCCGATCTCGTAGACGTCGCGAAACCCCTCGGTGGTGAGGAGCGCGGTCCTCGCGCCGCTGCGCTCGAGCAGCGTGTTGATCGCGATGGTCGACCCGTGCAGGAAGGCGCCGGCGTCGGCGTAGCGGGCGCCCGCCTTGTTGACGCCGGCGGCGATGCCGTCGACGAGGCGCGAGGGCGTGGACAGCGCCTTGCCCAGGACGAGGCGCCCGCTCTTCTCGTCGAAAGCGGCGACGTCGGTGAAGGTGCCGCCGATATCGGAGGCGAGCCGAGTGCGGGTCGACTTCATCGTGCGCGGATGATACCAATGCGGCGGATATCTGCGACAATAAATCAGCCATGGACCTGAAGGACATCCGCCTGTACGTGGATGATCGTCCCGCGGAAGGCGTCTTCCGCGTGCATCGCGACGTGTACTCGGACCCGGAGCTGTTCGAGCTCGAGCAGAAATTCATTTTTGAGCGCACCTGGAGCTTTCTCGGGCTCGAATCGCAGATCGGGAAACCCAACGATTTCGCCACGGCGCATATCGGGCGGACGCCGGTGCTCGCGACGCGCGACGCGAAGGGGCGCCTCGCCGCCTTCGTCAACGTCTGCCGCCACAAGGGCGCGATGCTGTGCGCGGCCGAGGAAGGCAACGCGAAGTATCACGTGTGCCCCTATCACGGCTGGGCCTACGATTCCTCCGGGAAGAACGTCGACGTCAAGGATCGCAAGACGGGCAGCTATCCCGCGTCGTTCGACGCGGAGAACCACGACCTCGTGCCGCTCGCGAAGGTCGCGAGCTACAAGGGTTTCGTCTTCGGAAGCCTGTCACCCGAGGTTCCGCCGCTCGAGGATTTTCTCGGCGACATGCGCTTTTTCATCGACGTGGTCGCGGACCAGGGACCGGGTGGCGTGGAATTCGTTCCGGGCCGCTCGGTGTACACCTACCGCGGCAACTGGAAGCTCCAGCTCGACAACGGCCTCGATCCCTATCATCTGACCACGACGCATCTGTCGTACATGGAGCTGCAGGCGCGAAGGCGCACAGGCGAGGGGCACTTGGAGGCGCGCCAGTACGACTGGGCGAAGCGCAACTCCGCCGACGGCGGGACTTTCGCGCTCTCGCACGGCCACGCGGCGACCTGGCTCGAGCAGCCCGAGCCGGAGAAGCGCCCGATCTGGCCTGCGCTCGCCGGGATCCGCGCCCGCGTCGGCGAGCTGCGCGCGCAGTGGATGCTCAAGGCCCGCAACGTCCACGTGTTTCCCAACATGCAGATCGCCGACGCGATCACGCTGATGCTGCGCACCTTCCGGCCGCTCGCTGCCGACCGCACCGAGATGAAGAGCTGGTGTCTCGCGCCGGTCGGCGAGGCGCCCGAGCTGCGCGCGTGGCGGCTGCGCCAGTTCGAGGATTTCTTCAACCCGGGGGGCCTCGCGACGCCGGACGACACCGTGACGTACGAGGGCTGCCAGAGCGGCTTCGGCGCGCAGCCGATCTCGTTCCTGCAGGGGTACTCGCGCGGCATGGCGGCGATGAAGCAGGGCGCCGACGAGGCCGCGCAATCGATCGGCATCGAGCCGGAGGCGAGCGTACGCGGCCGCTTCGAGATGTTCAGCGAGGTCGGCTTCCACGCACCGTACCGCGAGTGGGCGCGCCTCATCCAGGCGGGCGTCGCGGGAAAGAAGGCGTATCCGTGAACGCGCGCGCTCAAGGCGCATCGCTCGCCGCCGGGATCGAGCTCGTTCACCGCGAGGCCCGTTTCCTCGACGAGCAACGCTGGGACGAGTGGCTCGCGCTCTACGTCGAGGACTGCGAGTACTGGATGCCGGCGTGGAAGGCGGACGGCACCATGACCGGCAATCCCGCCACCGAGCTCTCGCACATCTACTACGCGAGCCGCGCCGGGCTCGAGGACCGCATCGTGCGTATCCGTTCCGGGAAATCCGCGGCGTCGACGCCGATGCCGCGCACCGCGCACATCCTCGGCAGCGTCCTGCCGCTCGAGTCGCCGGCCGACCGCCTGCGGCTGGGCTCAACCTGGGCGAGCCACGTGTACTTCCCGCGCTCGCGCGAGAGCCATGCGTTCTTCGGACGCAGCGAGCACGAGCTCGCGCTGCGCGAGGGCGACTGGCGCATCGCGAAGAAGAAGATCCTGCTGCAGAACGACTACATCCCGACGATGCTGGACGTGTATTGCGTCTAGCGCCACCGGTGGCTGCGAAGAAGCTCTCCGCCGCGGTCGAAGCGACACGGCTCCTCGGGAAATGGACCCGGCTCGCTCAGGGGCACGTGATGTTCGGCGCGGGCTGCTCGTGCGGGCTCGGCGTAGGGCTGGGTGTCGCGGATTTCGAGCCGCAGATCCTCGACTACCTGAAGACGAAGCACGGCGTCGGCGGGTTCGCCGGCGTCCCCGACCTGCTGCGCTCGATCGTGAAAGAGGGCGCCGGGGAGGAGCGGCTCGCACTGCTCGCTGATCTTTCGCGCAGCCTCGATTCGTTCGAAGAGCTCCACGGCGGGCGACGGGTTTAGCGTCGGACGCGGGCCGGGCAAAAAAAAGCCCGGCGGTGAGCCGGGCCTCTTGCGTTCAGCAGCGCTCTAGTCCCGGTCGTGGTCGTCCCGGTCGTCGTCGCGGTCGCCGTCGCGCTTGGGCGCGCGGACGATTTCCCAGGTGATGTTCTCGCCGTGCTGCCCGGTGTAGAAGGCGCGCCAGCCGTCCTTGAACAGGCGCGGTTCCTTGGCGCCGAGCAGCCCGTGCACCGTCGGGTCGCCGTCGGAGACGTGGATGCCGGTGAGCTCGTTGTCGCCCTCGTTCTGGAAGCCGTTCGTGCCCAGCAGCCCCGAGTCGATGGCCGCCGAGGGATCCCGCCCCTGTGCGATGACGCGGACCGGCTTGTTGGCCGGATTCGAGTAGTCCTTCCTCGCGTCGAGCATCCAGCCTGAGTCGAGCGCGTTGCCCGCCGCGTGCAGCCCGTCGCCGCGGTCCTCGACGAAGACGATGCGGTCCTCACTGAGGAACGCGCAGTTGTCGAACGAGTTGTGCTCGAGGTCGCCCTTGAAGAAGAGCGTAAGCGCGCCGGTCGAGGCCGAGGGGTTCGACTGCGTGAGCTTCATCACGCCGCCGAAGCCGCCGTGGTTGGGGATCGCCGCCGAGGCCGTGGTGGTGTCACCGGTTTCGTCGAAGAAGAACTCGCCGAACTGGCTATCTGGGCGGAACTGCCCGTTCTCCGGCCGCTTGAAGGGCGTGCCGCCCTTCGTCTTCGCGAGTCCGTTCGCGTTGAACACGGCGAACCCGTCGACGTCGGTGTCGTGGACGGTGACCCACTTGGTGTTGAACACCAGGCCGTAGGTGTGCAGGTCGCGGATGTCGTCGCTGAGAATGTCCGCGAGGACGATGGGAGCCGGCTTGAAGACGATCGGTGTCCCGGTGCGCAGCGAGATCACCTGCAGCACCTGTAGCTTGCCTCCCAGCTTCAGGTCGAAGCGGCTCTTGGGAGTGAAGCGGTACACGAAGCTGTTGGGCTGCCGCGCGCCGCTGATCGTCGTGCCGCCGATGTCCTCGACGAGCCAGATGTTTCCGTCAGTATCGGCCTGGATGCCCTCGTAGCCGCCGCGCCCGAACACCCCGAGCAGGTTCTCGGCGGTCGAGGGGAAGCTGGGCGTCGCCTGCCAGATCCCGCCGGTGGTCGTGCCGTTGCCTTCCTGGCTGAAGAGCAGATGCCCGGAGAAGGGGTACCAGGTCGAGCCGTCGAACACCGGGAGCGGCGTGCCGTTCGCCTCGCGGGTGGCGAGCACCGTGACGCGGTGTGCCGCGTCGGCGTCCAGGTTGGCGCGCGTGATGTAGCCCGCGCCGGTCTCGTGCCCCTGGAAGAGGAAATGCGTGCCGTAGTCGTAATCGGGATCGGCGCCTTGCAGGCCGTGCATCACGAGGTAGGTGTTCTTGTCGGGCTCGGTCTTGCTCGCCTCGACGTTGCTGCCCAGCGCCGGGAGAAGGTTCGGCCGGTCGTTGAGGTAGCCGTAATACTTCGCCGAGTCGGTCGGATTCTCCACCAGCATCGAGCCCTGCGCCGCCACGATCTGCGCGAGCTCGGGCGAGAGCACGGTGGGCGAGGTGATACCGACGATCCAGGGATTGGCGCTCGGAACATGGGTCAGGTGCTGGGCCAGCGCGCCGCCGGCGCCCAGCGCTAGTGGCGTTGCGAAGAGCGAAGCAATCAGCGTCGTACGGAATTGCATAGCGACTCCCTATTTGGTTGGACAGCAAGAGTTGAAGCTCGCCCAACTTACCGGGTCGCGATGACGCGAATATTTCAATCCGGATCGCGTAGTGCGGGCGTTGTTACAGAGTTGTGACGGAATAAGTGTTCGAGGTCAGGTGTAGTCGTGGCCGATTCCCCGTGGAGCTCGCGGCTGGCGAACTACTGGACCGCCCGCAACCGCTTCATCGAGGCCGGCCGCGACATACGCCCCGCGCCCGACGCGCGGGCCATGCTGGCTCAGGTGCGCGAGCCGCTGCTCGCGGTGCTGCGCATCAGCCCGGATTTCCGCCCGGCGTACGATCCGCTGTTGCGGATGGCGAGAGCGCTGGCGCGCGTCGATGCCCGCGCTGCCCGGGAGCTGCTGACGGACCTCGAGCGAGTGCAGCCTTCACGGCCGGAAGCGGCGCTGGCCTTGCGCGAGCTCGGCGGCTCGCGCTAACGTCCGGCGTCATCCGCCGCTGTTCGGCGCTCGCACTAGTCAAGCGTGATCCCGAGCTTGCGGATAATGCTTCCCTGTCTTTCGGATTGGGTTCGCAGAATAGCGACCTGCTCTTCGGGTGTGCTCGCGACGACTTCCATGCCCATGCTTGTGTACATGTCCTCTATTTCCTGCATGCGCAGCACCCCGACCAGCTCTGCGTTCAGGCGCGCGACGATTGCGCGTGGCAGATTCGCCGGACCGAAAAAATGAAACCCGCCCGATATGTACGCGCCCGGCGCGCCGGCCTCCGCCATCGTCGGCACCTCGGGCGCCGCTGAGGCGCGTTTGTCATCCGCAATCGCGACGATTCTCACCTTCCCGGCTTTCTGCAGGGTTTGCGCCGTGAACAACCCGTCGAATGCCATTTGCACTTGGCCGGACGCCAGCGCCTGCACCAGCTCGGCGCTTCCCTTGTACGGGACGTGCACGATATCGATCCCCGCGAACTCCTTGAGCAACTCGCCGTTGAGTTGCCCCGTGCCGCCGGGCGACCAGGACCCGAAATTGAGCTTGCCCGGATTCTTCCTTGCGTGTTCGATCAGTTCACCAACGTTGTTCACGGGGAGACTGGTCGACACCGCGAGCACCGTCGGACCGTTGCATGCATAGGTAATCGGGGTGAAATCCCGGATCGGGTCGTACGGAAGTTTCCGAAACAAGTACGGATTTGACGCAACGGTGAGCGTAAGCGTGTAAAGCAGGGTATGACCGTCCGGTTCGGCCTTGACCACCGCCATCGCGCCAATGATGGTCGACGCGCCAGGCTTGTTCTCGACGATCACGGATGCCCCCAGGGGTGGACCGAGCTTCGACGCGACGTGCCGAGCCTGGATGTCGCTGGTTCCCCCAGGCGGGAAGGGCACCACGATCCGAATGGGCTTGCCCGGGATCGGAAAGGCCTGGCCCAATGCGTTCGACAGATGTAGACACGTGCATGCAGCGAAGGCGGATGCGATTAGGCGCAATGAAACGGTCATCATTTCCCTTCCCGATCTGTGATCGCCTTGCTGACGCCGAACGTTCGCGGTGAGGGGCGCGCTGCCACCGATGCGAGCCAAGGGTGGCATTCGTTGAAGTACACACTCGCGTCAACGGGCATTGTCTGTCCAGCGCCGCCGGGGGTGCCGCTAGGGGTGCCCGGGCATGTCTTGGAGGGACTGTTTTGCACGGGTAACTCCGCGGAAACCTGAGCGAACAAGTTTCGCCAACTCGGCCTTTGCTGCGACGCTCGCTTCAGCGCCATTTGCTTTTGCGGCAGTCTCGAGAACGGCGGCCAAGGTGGCGCTGGTTAGCTGCCGTTCTTCGTCTCCGGTCAGGCTAGCTACGATCGCGACAACGATCCCGAGATTCGGGTAGACGTAAATCCGTTGTCCCTTGTGCCCGATGGCGGCGTAGCGCTCGTCGCCGGGAGCCCGTGCAGGTCGGCCTATCCACCAGTGAAGTCCGTACTCGGGCGCCGCGCCGCGCGCCCATGCCATCGAAGGGTATTCCGGGTCGAACAGTTCCTGGCCGTTCCACTCCCCCTTTTGCACGTAGAGCTGACCGAGTTTCAGCATGTCCATGGGGCGCAGGCGCAGTCCCCAGCCGCCGGGGTAGCGACCTGCGGCGTCACGGAACCACCACTCATGGTGGAACATCCGCAGGGGATCGAACAGCGCTCTCTGGGCGTACGCGTAGAGCGAATCACCTGCAGCAGACGATACGACGGCTCCCGTGATCGATGCATCGGCGTCCGAGTAGTTGAAGCGCTCACCAGGCTTCGCGGTAATTCCCTGGGAGAGGGCATAGATGAAGGCATTCGTGCGGGTATCGTAGAGGGGGCTGTTGGTGGGGTTGTGGACGTACGCGAACCCGCTCGCCATGTTCATGACGTTCCGAAGCGTGAGCGTCGACGCACGCTCCCATTGCGCATCCTTGGTTCCCGCGGGCCGCTTCATGATGCTGCTGACGGGCAGATCGAGACCGGAGATCTTCCGATCCTTCAGCAGGGTTCCTACGAGCGTGCTGACGACGGATTTCGTCACCGAGTAGACAGCATGATTTTGATCGCGAGTGAGCCCGGCTTTGTAACGTTCGACAACCAACCCACAGTCCTTGAGAAGCAGGAAGGCCCGAACATCGATTCGTTGTTTGTCCAGAGACTTGAAGAGATGTATCAAGGGTTCGATTGCAAGCGTGCGTGAACCGGCGGGCGCCGATGGAAAGTCGCGGCCGATAGCTGCGCTGCAGGTCTTGATTGTCGACTGGGCAAGAGCGTCGGCGGCGATGGCTGTCAACGCAGCACATGCAAACACTGTGAGAAGCGTGCGAGGCGTGTGCATGCGCGAAACCAAGGGGCAGCCGCAGGTCAACCAAGGAACAGCCGGCACGCCCCGCTCCACCGGCCTGCTCGCGCCATGCAGCGCGAGGCGCACAGACTCGGCGTCGGGCGCCTGGTAAGGCCGATCATGCACTGGCGACCGACCGACAGGTAGCGGTCGTCCGTTTGGCGCGTACGATATGGACATGAGGTCTAACGTTCGCGGCCACGCGTGGGCGCGGAATATGGTTGATCAAGATGCGATGCTTCTCGCTCGTCGCGGTGGGGCGCGCTGTTAGACCGCAGCCCAGACAAGACCCGAGTCACGATGCCTCAACCTTGACCAGTTTCA